>Ga0129324_10000165_pt1 | contig 46281 bp, 42 predicted proteins | sample CPBDNA_7_FD_96879 | JGI IMG/M metagenome (GOLD analysis project Ga0129324, IMG submission 96879) | Freshwater to marine salinity gradient microbial communities from Chesapeake Bay, USA - CPBay_Spr_15_0.2_DNA | ecosystem: Environmental > Aquatic > Marine > Coastal | place: USA: Chesapeake Bay... | reverse complement strand
CTTTTTTTTTATAATAGGGTATGATAACACTTATTAGATCCATTTAATTAGATTATTCTAATTTTATATTTAGTAAATAGAAATGAAAAAAAAGTTAATAATTTTTATGCCTTCTATAGAGGGTGGTGGAGTAGAAAAAAATCTATTTTTAGTAAGCAATTACCTTAGTAAAAAGATTGATCATGTAGCATTGATTACAATATCAAAAAAATATAAAAAAAAATTTAATAATTCAATTGAGTTTATCTCACTTATATCAAACTGTTGGGATAAATTAGGTAGAAGGTCAAAGTATTTTTTATCAATTTTTTTACTAATGAGAGAAATATTAAAAAATAAAAATATAATAGTATTTGCATTTCAGGCAAATATTTACTGTATAATTATATGTAAATTATTTTCTGTAAAAGTAATAGCAAGATCAAATTCAGCACCAACTGGATGGTCCAGAAACATAATAAAAAGATTAATTTTTAAATTTTGTTTGAATCTTGCAGATAAAGTTATGGTAAATAGTATTCAATTCAAAAAAGATTTAAAAAAACAATTAAATGTAAATGCAACATGCATTTATAATCCATTAAATTATAATGAAATTTTAAAAAATTCTAAGAAAAAATCAAAAAAAATATTTGCGAATAAAAGACAATTGAAAATCTTAAACATTGGAAGATTTACTGAACAGAAAGATCAAATGACCTTTTTAAAGGCCCTTAATCAAATTAAAGGAATTATTAAATTTGAAGCAGTTATTGTTGGACGTGGTAAATTACATAAAGATTTATTAGAATACATAGAAAGAAATAATTTAAACAAATTTATAAAAATAATAAATTTTGTAGAAAATCCTTTTGCACTTTTAAAACAAACTGAATTATTTATTCTTTCCTCTAAATATGAGGGTTTACCTAATGTATTGTTGGAAGCTTTAACATTAAAAAAATTTGTTATTTCTTCTAATTGCCCTACAGGGCCAAAAGAAATTTTATTAAATGGTAAGGGTGGTCTTTTATTTAATGTTGGAAATCACAATCAGCTGTCCAAAAAAATATTATATTATATGAAAAATAAGAAAAAATGTTTGAAAATGTTGCGGTATGCAATACGAAATTTATACAGATTTGATTATCAGAAAAATCTTAAAAAATATTTAAATTTAGTTAATCAAATAAGTTAATCTAAATTTTAATTTAATATATTTTTCAAACTAAGAAAATGTTGAAATTTTGTATATTGTTTTGTTTTCTTTTTTATTTCAAATTTATGCCTTTTTATATTTTTTAAGTTATCATATTTTGTTAAACTATTTGATAATTCGCCCCTGACACCATTTTTAAACAATATTCCATACTTTCCCTCTGACAGAAATTCTGTAGGTCCGTTAGGACAATTGCTTGAAATTATAAACAAGTTTGATAAGGCTGCTTCAACCATTACAAATCCAACCTCCTCCCATAAAGAACTTAAAATGAATGCTTCTCCTTTTTTAAAGTATTTAAAAACGTTATTTACATGTCCAATTAAAAAAATATTTTTTTGAAGTTTTTTTTCTAAAATTTGTTTTTGTAATTTATTTCTTTCTTCGCCATCACCCAAAATCAGCAAAACAAACTCATCATTACTTTTAATAAATGATGAAAATTCATCAATTAAATACGAAAAATTTTTTTGTTTAGTCAGCCTTCCAGCAGCAAAAATTATTCTTTTTTTATTAAATTCTTTAAAATTATTAACTTCTAATTTTTTTTTTGAAATGAATTCATTTATATTAATAATTGCATCAGGTAAAAAAAAGATTTTTTTTCTATCAAATATATTCAAATCAATAAGCTTATGCATTAATTCAACAGATGGGCTTGTAACCTTATGTAGTTTAGTAGATATTATTTTCCAAAATGATTTTCTGATAAAATTTAATTTTGGCATACCTGAAATTCTTAAAATGAATTTTGTATCTAATGGTAATAAGCTCATAACTGTTAAAGGAAGAGAGGTAATTAAGTGCGCAATAAAAAAATTAGGCTTATAAGTTTTTATTACTTTAATAAGTGGAAAAAAACATAGTAAATATATTGCAATATAAGAAAAACGACTTTGAATATAACCATGTTTGGGAAGGTACTTAAAAAATTTATATCTCAAATTTATAATTTTTACATGATTTTCTTCAAAATAATTCAAGTATTCATCCCACTCACCACAAGCATTAATTAAAGTAACTTCAAAAAAATCTGAGCCATATTGCATAGCAGATACGGCAGAATTTAGTGTTGATTTAACGGTTCCAACAGGATTTAAACATGGTGACCAGTAAAAAATTTTCTTTTTCATAAGTATATTATACTTTACATATAAATTTATAAATAAAAACAATGATATTAATCACTGGCAGTGCAGGCTACATAGGTTCTCAAATATGTAAAAAATTTGAAAAATCAAGAATTAAATATATTGGAATTGATAATTTAAAATATGCTTATGAAAAAAACATTTTTAATAAAAAAAAATTTGTAAAGTGCTGTATTTCAAATAAAAAAAAAATCTCTTCTTTAATAATAAATAATAAAATACATACAATTATACATGCAGCTGCCTATGCATATGTAAATGATGCTGAAAAAAATAAAAAAAATTACAGACTCAATAATATTGTTAAAACAAAAAAATTTATTAACACTGTCTCAGAATTAAAAATAAAAAATTTTATTTTTTTATCATCTTCAAATGTTTACTCTGAGAACAAGAAGAGATATTCAGAGAATGACCATACAAATCCAAAAAACTACTATGGAAAAACAAAACTTGCTATTGAAAAATTCCTTCTAGGTAATAAAAATATTTTTCACAATTTAATTATATTGAGGTTATTTAATGTGGTAGGTTTAACAAAAAAATTTACCCCTATGAATTTTGGAGATTTAAAATACCAAAGGCTCTTATTCAAAGTATTTTATAAATTAAAAAAAAAATCCTATATCGAATTAAATTATTTAAATATAAAAAAAGATAAAATGATTTTTCCCTCTAGAGATTTTATAGATATTAGGGATTTTTTGAAACTAATCATTAAGATAAATAAATCATTTTTAAAAGAAAATAAAAAAAAGATATATAATGTTGGTTGCGGAATTTCTTATCAATTAAACGATGTAATTAAAAAGATTAAATCAAAGTCAAAATTAATAATTAGTTACAAAAAAAATCATAAAAAAGAATACGAACACACTAAAGCAAATATAACAAAGGTTAAAAATGATTTTAACTGGTCGCCTCAAAAAAAAATTAAAGAAACATTAAACTCATACCGTAAAAACTTAGTACTCAAATACTAATTAATATTTTTTTTATTTGATTTTACCCAATTAATGAAATTGTCAAGGCCTGTGTTTATGTTTGTAAACTTTTTAAATTTTGTGATTTGATTAATCTTATAATTGTCACCATGTGTTTTATACACATCAGCTATTTGCTTTGATCGTTTAATTATTTTTGGTTTTCCAAAAACTTTGTTTAATCTATCCAGTATAAACTTTAAACTTACTGGATTATTGGAGCATACATTTAATATTAGTTGTTTATTTTTAATTTTTTTATTAAGCAATATCCAAATATTATCAACAACATCTTGTACATAGGTAAAGTCTCTATAATGGTTACCATAATTCTTTAAATAAAATATTTTTTTTTAATAATTGCTATTATATATTTTAAAATTTGCATATCTAGTCTTCCCCATTCACCATAAATAGTAAAAAACCTAAATCCAATAAATTGTATATTATAATAATTTGAATAAATTTCTGCGATCTCTTCATTATTTTTTTTACTTAATGAGCATATATTTTTTGGATTAATATTTTCACTGTCTTTTAATGGAAACTTTTTTTTCTCCATAAACAGAGCTGGATGATGCATAATAAACCTTTGTAATATTAAAAATTCTTGAAAGTTCAGCTATACTAAAAAATCCCAGTATATTAGAATTAACATATTCTTTTGGGTTTGAAATTGAGTAACACACTCCTGCTTGAGCAGCTAAATTTATTACAATATCAAACTTATTTTTTTAAATATATCTTCTAGTTTTTTATAATTTGATATATCAATTTTATAAAATTTGAAATTTTTATCATTTTTAAAAAAACTTAGTCTTTTTTTTAATATGATACCGAGTAATAATTATTTAAATTATCAATGCCTATAATCTTAGAATTTTTATCTGCTTTTCAAAATTTTTTGGCATAAATGATATCCTAAAAAACCTGCACAGCCTGTGATTAATATTTTCATTATTTAATTATTTTTTTTTTCCAATGATTTATGATTTTATAAATTCCTAAAACTAAAATTAATATAACGGATTGATTGTTATTGTATCTAATTTTCAATTCCTCAAAAAGCATTTTTCTAAATGGAATTGTGCTGGAAAAACCTCCTCTTCTAAAAATTCCAATAACTTCACTTTTTTTTGTAGCAATTCCTTTCATTTTTTTTTTTGCAATCATTCTATAGAAATAGTCATAATCTGCATGATATTTATAACTAACATTATATTTCCCAACTCTTTTTGCAGACTTATTTTTTATAAAGAAGCCTGTGGAGTGACTTGAATAAAAACCCCATGAATACCAAATTTTTTTTGGCCTATAACCATGTAAAACGCCCCAATGCTTTCTAACACTTCCAAAAATAAAATCTTTGTTTGGATATTTGTTAATATAATCTTTTATTATCCTAAGTCCGTTAACTGTAAACCTATCATCAGAATTTAATATACATATATATTGACCTTTAGCTCGTCTAATGCCTTTGTTAAAGGCATCATAAATACCCTTGTCTTTTTTACTTTCCCAATAAACAATTTTTTTTTCATATTTTTTGATAATATTAAGTGTTTGGTCTGTCGACCCACCATCTATTACGATATACTCATAGTCATTAATTTTTTGTTTTAGTAAGCTTTTAATTGCTTGTTCAAGATATTTTTCTTGATTTAAAACTACAGTAATTATTGAAAATAGTGGTTTTTTGTTTTTTTTTAATGCATTGTGATCGTATAACTTTTTCATTTAATAATTACTTTTATAAATTTTTTACTTAAATTTTTTTTAGAATTTTTTTTTAACATAAGTATATTTAAAATTTTGAATGTTTAAAAAAATCTGACAACTTATCTGATTTATATTATAATAATTCATTATATTTATAAATTAATAAATACTTTTGATAATAAAATTTTAAATTAGTTTTATACTTAAATTCAAAAATACACAGTTTGTTAAGCATTTACTAAAATAAAGAATCTAATTCATGCAAATCTAGTAATAACCTAATTAAACTTAAGTTAAGTCAAAAATGATGATAAATTACATCTATAATTAATTTTTAAAAATATTACTGCTATGAATCATAAAATTATTGAAGTTTTTGGATTACCTGGTGTGGGTAAAACTACTTTTGAAATTGAATTAAAAAAATATTTGAAGTTAAAAAATAAAATTGTTTTAAATAGGAGAGAAATAATAATCAAATATGCATTTACTAACTTAAAAATTAATTTTTTAGACTATGCCACTTTATTTTATTTTAAATTTATAGAAAAACTTAAAAATAAATATAAAAAAGACTTAAAAAATAATTCTGTTCCTAAAAATTTTAAAAAAAAAATTAAATTTAATAATCTAATTTCAAATTTTTTTAGGGACAGGTATATAAAAATTTGTAAAAATTTATTTTTGAGATATTTTGAGAATGATCTTAAAGATAAAAAAATTATAAATGATCTGATTAATAAAATTGAGTCTAAAAATAAAAATTTAATTATATTTTGGATTCATGAAATATTTGCTGCTTATTATCTATTTGTCAAAAATAAAAAGGATATAATTTATCTCTCTGATGAAGGATTTAATCAAAGATATTTTCTAATACTCTTTTCTAAATTGAAGAAAAAAACATTTTTTTTAAAAAAAATCTATAAAATTTGTCCAAAACCTGATCTATGTATTTATTTAACTAGAAGTAAGAAGATAATTAAAAAAGTACATAAACAAAGAGAGCTAGATCAATCTGGAATAGTCTTGAAGCCAAATCAAATTGATAAATTTATAAAATTTGAGAAGTATATATATCAAGAGTTTAAAAATGATATTAAATATATTAAATTAGATAATTCAAAAAAAATTAATCTAAAAAAAGTTTTAAAATAAAAAACTACTAAAAAAATTATTTTTTAGCTTATATAGGTAGAGGGTAGCATTAAAAATATAGATTAAATTTTTATTATTAGATAAATTGATTTTCTAAGTTAATTATATATTTAATAGTCTCTTTTATTTGATGTAAATGATAACCAAACAAAAAACTTTTTTTAATATTAATCTAAACCAAGTGCAAAAGTCTAATTGATATCTACTTTAATAAATTATTAATATATCTAAAGTTTTTGAGATACCAACTTACTGTTTTATTAATACCAACTTCCATTGATATCTTTTGTGACCAATTAAGATCTTTTTTTATTTTATCAAAATTCAATTTTTGAACCTTAATCTCACTCTTAGAATAATTTAAAATTTTAGGTTGTAAATTATCTTTATTCATAATTTTAAGAATTAATTTAACTAATTGTATAACTGTCAAATTAAATTTTGACCCAACATTGTAAGTAAGTAGATTTTTACTTTTTTTCTTAGAAAGTTGTTTAAGTATTAGGATATAAGCTTCTACTGCATCATCTATATAAAGATAATCTCTTATTAATTTACCTGATGATCTAATAATTAATCTTTTATTTTGCAAAGCCCTGATTATGGTTTCGGGGACTATTCTTCTAAAGTTAAAATCTCCTGGACCAAATAAATTTCCACATCTCACAATTGCTACTTTTAAATTATAAATTTTACTATAAGACTGGCATATTAAATCAGAACTAGATTTTGACAAATCGTATGGATAGATTGCGAATAAATTATCGTTTTCTTTATATTCTTTATTCTTTAATTCTCCATATGCCTTATCAGAGGAAGAATAAATCATCAAAATTTTAGGATCAATTTTTCTAATAGCCTCTAAAATATTTATCGTACCCATAATATTAGTTTTATAGGTCTCGTAAGGATTTTTAAGGCTTTCCAAAACTTGGGTAATCGCACCCGTATGAAAAATTATGTTAATTTTTTTTGATTTTATTAAATTTGAAATAAATTTTTTATCATTAAAATCACCATGCACAATATTTAAAGTTTTCTTATAAAGAAAATTATTTCGTTTTTTATTTTTGATTTTATCTAAAACAAATAAATTATATTTTTTCTTATTAAGTTTTTCACATAATGATTGACCTAAAAGACCAAAACCACCTGAAATTAAAACATTTTTTTTCATTAACCCCTTCTCTTTATTTCTTTAAATATTTTTCTGCTGTCAAAATATCTCTTTTACTATCAATACTAAAAAAATAACCTTTATGCAGGTGTGATTTCAATATTTTTTTTTTTATTAATATTCTTAAATAATCATTTTCTAATTCATGATTTGGATTATAGTATTTGTTAAAAGTATATTCATTAAAAATATAAAAACCAATATTAACTGGGTCATGTAATTTTGGCTTTTCTTCAAAAGATTTAACATAGTTATTGGGAGATAAATTTAAATGCCCATATTGGGAATTTTGATAATACGAGGATATAAAAGATATTTTTTTTTTTAACTTAAAATATTTTTTTTGCAAACTGTTTATATTTATATCTGCCAAACCATCGCCATAGGTTACTAAAAAATCTTTTTGATTTAAAAACTTAATTGATTTTTGTATTCTGCTTAATTTAGATGTTTGAAGCCCTGCATTAAAAAATTTTATATTAATTTTAGATGAGTCAATATCTCTTTTGTTACGTATTATTTTAAAGTTATTTTTTTTAATTATTATTTTTGATTTAAAGAAATCAATAAAAAATTTTTTTTTATATCCCAATGGAAAAATAAAGTAATTTAAACCATATTGGTTTAGATTATGAATAATTCTTAACAAAATGATTTTATTTTTTATTTTTGCTAATTGTTTTGGTTGCTCATTAATTTTAGAAAATCTTGATCCAACCCCACCCAACAAAATTATGCCTGAATTTATTCTATTAATTTTTTTCACATTAAATCTTTGTAAATCTCTTTATATTTTTTAGCAACAACATCATACGAAAAATTATTTATTATCTTATTTCTAATATTTTTAGAAATTTTGTTATAGTTTTTTTGATCTAAACAGAATCTAATTCCATTTATGAGATCATTTATGTCCAGATAATTAGCTAAATAACCATCTTCTTTATGAGAAATAATATCGGCAGTTCCAATTTTATCAAATGTAACACATGGAAGCTCACAAGCGCCGGCTTCTAAGACTATTTGTCCAAAGGCCTCTATTCTACTAGGGACTATTAATAAGTCAGAGGCAGAATAAATTAACCTAAGTGACATTACATCATCATCAAAATGTTTATCAAAAACTATAAAATTAAATTTATATTTTTTTTTTAAATCTTCTAATCCGCTCGCATTCCCAATTATAACTATTGAGAAATCTTCTTTTCTCATTTCTAATGCCTGGATAGACTCTAATAATAGGTCAAATCCTTTTCTATAATCATTAATTCCATTGTATGCACTGAATAAAAAATATTTTTTTTCTAAATCAAATTTTAAACATTTTTTTGCAGATTGCTTATTTATTGGAAACCACTTCAAATGATCTATTGAACATGGAACTGTATATATCTGATTGTTTTTTAAAACTTGGCTTTCTTCTGCTAGTCCTTTAAGCCAATTGCTAATACATACTATTTTAATATCACTATTAAAAAATAATTTTTTTCTATTAAGTACCCAATTTTCAATATTAAATTTTTTTTTATTATCAAATTTCTTATCTTTAAATTTATAAAAATTACTAGTTGTATAATGTTTACTTCCGACAAAAGGCCACATATCAACTATTGTCCATACTTGAGGTTTTTTAATTTGACAAAACTCCTCAATAGCAATCATTTCATTACATATCCAATGAAAATTCACTATATCACAGTCAAATTTATTTATTTTTTTTGCCAATCCCGATCTAAAAAAAGATATTGAGTCTTTATAAATATTATTTGCCCCTAAAATTTTTTTAGATTGTATCGCAAGAAATTTTTTCATTTTATGAATATATAGCTCATAATTATTATCTAAATTTAAAATTATATCATTTCTGTTAATTCTATATTTTTCATTAACAAGCAATTTTGAATCAATTGAGTTTTTATTTAGAGCATCTAACAATCTTACACACGATGTTGCTGCGCCGCCTTTGCTATCACTATAATTAATATGCAAAACTTTCATAACTAATTTTTTTCTAAAAATTTTTTACATACATAGAAACTATCGAATCTACTTAGATAGGGAAAAATTAATTTATAATTATGCTTTGATAATCTTTTAAATATCAAGTTTTCATTAACATAGTTATGTTCTATTGTAATTACTTTTGGCCTATATTTTTTTAAATCTAATCCATCTAAAACTGCCAACTCATTTCCCTCAGTATCAATTGAAAGATAGTCTAACTCTTTTATTTGAAAATTTGAAAAAACAGAATTCAAAGTTGTAGTTTTTACATCATAACTTTTTGAGTAATTTAGGTTTTTTTTTAAACCAGATAAAAAATTATTCTCATTTTCATAAAAAGTAATAGTTTCATTTTTACTACTTAGTGCATCAAAAATTAAAATATTATTATGTCTGTTGGAGCTTAGTTGATTCTTCCAGTGATGTGATGGCTCACACAAGATGCCCTTCCACTTGCGCTTTTTTTCTAAGTAAAAAGTATTAGATAAATCTATACCATTTGCGGCTCCTACTTCACAATAAAAACCGTTAAGTTTTCCGCGTAGGATAAAATCAACAAATAAATCTTGAAATATTTGTGATTTGCTCAAACTTTTATTTTCAGTGATAAAACTAATAAAATTTTCAGCAGAAAAATCAGATGTTTTTTTTTTAAATTTTTCAATATTAAATAAAAAAAACTTTTCTTTTTTTATCAGACTATAACCTAATAAGTTTAAAACTTTAGATACTATCTTAAAAAAATTCTTTTTTAAAAAATACATTGGTTTCACAATAATTATTGTTAATATATGTCTGTATAACTTATGCAAATAAATTATTAAAAAAAACTAAATTTAATATCACTTAAAAAATAGATTTGTAATATTATTGATTATAGATTTGATCATGATAGCTTAAAAAATAAAATATTAATATTATTTAATCACTTTGAAAATTCTACATGTAAACTTTTCTGATAATGAGGGTGGAGCAGCAATAGCTGTCAAAAGACTTCATGATTCTCTATTAAAAAAAGGATATGATTCTAACTTACTAGTCCATTCAAAAAATACGCTTGGGAAAAAAATATATAATTCTGAATCTAATTATATTTTAATTAAAAATTTATTCTATCAATCTCTTGAAAGAAAATTAATCTCAACAATTAAGAAAAATAGCTTTTCATCTAAATCGCTCAATATTTTTCCAACTGGTTTAGTTAAAAAAATTAATAACTTTAATGCAGATATTGTTAATTTACATTGGATAGGCAATTCAATGATTAGTATTAGGGAAATAAGTAAAATCAAAGCTAAGCTAATTTGGACAATGCATTCCATGTGGCCCTTCAACTGTATAGATCATTTGTCAGAAAATGATGAACACATTAATAGTAACTTTTTGAGCGAAAATTCTACGAAATTACATTTTTTAGAAAAATATGTTTGGTGGCAAAAAATCAAGTATTTAAAAAATCTTAACATAAAAATAATTTGTAGTTCAAAATGGATGATGGATGAAGTTCAAAGAAGTTATCTTTTTAGAAATAAGAAAACTAAGTTAATACCATTAATGCTGGGTGATAATATGTTTAAATTAGATAACTCAAGTTCAAAAAAAATTCTAAATTTTAATGAAGATAAATATCGTATCTGTTGTATTGCAGAAAATATAGATAATTCAAATAAAAGAATAGCTGAATTAATATACAGTATCGATAAAAATGAATTTTTAAATGCTTCCAATACTGAAATAATTTTAATAGGCAATTATAAAAATAAAATAATTAGTAAAAAAAATATTAAAATAGAATATATTGGAAAACTTTCTGATGAAATTTCTAAGCAAATTATAATTTCAAGTATGGATGTCGTTTGCTTATCAAGCAGAATTGAAACTTTTGGTCAGGTTACTTTGGAAGCACTATCAATGGGAATTCCATGTGTGATATTCGAGAATTTGGGATCTTCTGATTTAATTAACCATAAAGAAAATGGTTACTTAGCAAAAAAAAATAATTTTATAGATTTTTCTAATGGAGTATATTGGACTTTAACTAATCTAAGTTTAAAAAAGAAAGAAATCTTAGATAATTTTAATTTACAATTTGACAAAAATAAAATTATTGAAGATTACATGTGTTTTATTAAGTCTTAATGATCTCATTTATTAAAAAAAATATCTATAAATTAATTATCTTTTTTTACTACGATCGAGTTAAAATTAAAAAAAAAAAATTTATTCTAATATAAATAAAAAACAAAAATTTTTTCTTATTGCTAATTTAAATTCACTTGGCGGCATGTTTTCAAACTTAAAAATAGTTTTAAATGGTATATGTGAGGCAAAAAAAAGAGGGCTAAAACCAGAGGTAGATATGGAAAATTTTCCAACTTTATATAATGATAATGATATCAAATATACCAAAAATAGTTGGTTATATTACTTCTCACCCCTTTCTGTGGGGCTAAGAAAAGTTTTAAAATCAAATTTTTTGATTAATGAAAATAATAAAATAAAACATAATCTAATTTATAATAATAATAAAAAAAATACCTATTTAAAAAAAATTTATTTAAATAATATATCTATTAATAAAAAATTTTTAAGAACTGCTGAAACATTTTTTAAAAAAAAATTTTCCAATAAAAAAGTAATAGCAGTACATTTTCGTGGCACAGATGCAAAAATTACACCATCTCATAAATTTCCCCCCACATTGGAACAAGTTGATAATTTTCTTAGTAAGTATTTAAAGGAAAATGAAATTGATCGTATATTTTTTATAACAGACCAATTAAGTTATTTAAATTATTTTAAAAATAAATATAAAAAAAAGTTACTTTACTGGAAAAGTTTCAGGTCTAATAAATATAAAATATTCAATTTAAAGATTAGAAAAAAACATAATTATAAATTAGGAAAAGATAATATTATTGAAATGCTAATTTTATCTAAAATTGACACAATAATATACTCAAATTCAAATTTAGTAGAATTTGCTATTTTTCACTCAAATCTAAAAAGAATAAGATCTTTTCAATTAGAAAATGGAATTAATTCAAAAAATATTCTAATTTCTCTTTTTTTATGGAATTTAAAAAAATTACTACCAAAAAATATTGGTGGCTTTAATAAATCTGCTAAAATTAAAGAACACTTAATTAAATAGTTTAATTTAAAAAGTGGTTAATAATGATGATTAGTGGTAACAATAAATTGATGGTAAGTTTGTTAAAGTTCTTTTTCCAATTTATCTATTATTTTCGTATCTTCTGACGCACCAGCTATTATAATTTAGGCTATTGGAAGTAAAAAATTTATAAAAAAAATTTTAATCGTGTAAATCTGTCCCTGCAGCAAACTGTCTATATGTACTATCAAATTCTTTTCCCAATTTATCCATCATTTTCTGGCCTTCTGCATCATCACTTTCAGCAATCTTTATTTCTGGCCATCTTTCCCTTGGAAATTTTGTATATAAGCTAAATGTTTTAGCTAATCCTTGAATTTCATTTTTTGTTATTGTTGGCATTCTCAACATGCTTTCACTCGTATTAGATAAAGAACATATTTCTTCATCTTTTATATAGCCCTTTCTAATAGCAAGATCTCTTAACGGTGTGCCGTGATAAGGTGCAAATATAAAAGCTCCTGTTGCATCAATACTATCTGGAAGTTTTCTAACAAAGTTTATTGTATCGAATATTAAATCCCTAGTTTCATCAGGCATTCCAATAATACTATTTGCACAAGATGCATAATCATGTTCTGCAGCGATTTCGAATGCTCTAATCTGAACTTCATCTTTTACATTCCGTTTGAGATAATTTCTTCTATATTCATAATTTCCGTGTTCAATTCCAATATTCATTCTTAACATATTCATCTCTGCTAAACCCGCGGCTCTATACTCGTTTATAGTTTCTGCTCTTGTATTCATCCAAAAAGGGATTTTATAATCTGAATAAAGTTCTTTTAATTCGTCAAATTCTCTATTTGACATGGCCAAAAAAGTATCGACAACAAAATAAATTAAATTAGGGTCGTATTTTTTAACTAAAAAATCTAATTCTTTTTTTAATCTTTTTATACTTTTTTTTCTATGGAATTTTCCACCAGTTTCAGCTTTGTATTCAACATTATTTGATGGTGAATTACAAAATGTGCAAGTATAAGGGCATCCTCTTTGAGTTTCTAACCCGACTGCTCTCCATATCTTACCTTGCATAGGTCTATATAAACTTCCAGCCTCAAACAAATCCCAATCAGGTATTGGTACGGTATCGATATCTATAGGGGGTCGCATGTTATTTTTAAAAATTTTTCCCTCACCTTTTACAGTGCAATTTTTAATCTGATCAATCCTACCACCTGAGCTTAGTGCATTGGCCATCTCTACAACCGCCCCCTCACCCTCACCTCTACAAACATAATCAACAAAATCATTTTGAATAATTTTATTTGCTGCATAGGTTGCAAATACACCTCCAAAAAAAGTTTTGTAAGTTCGATCTTTTTCTGGAATTGCTTTTAGTAGATCTATTGCCAAATAATATGTACTTTCAAGAACAGAAACTAGAATTAAATCTGGTTTGAAGGTTGATACTTTTTTTTTAAAGGCTTCAACGATACCATTTTTAGGCTTCACACCTTTTTCATGCCACTCGGTGTTATTATACTTATGGACATTCCTATTTTCAACTTTTTCTTCATTAGTATTTTTTCCAAGTGTTAAAGAATCAATATCTTCATAATAAGTACAATCAAAAAGATCTAGTGGATAACCTTCTTGTTTTAATAAAGCTGTGAAAATTCCTACAGATTGAGGCATAAGAGCACTCATGTGTAAATTAGGATAAAATATTAATATTTTAAAATCCTTTGGATTTCTGGCTATAAAAGGTGACTTAAGCATATTTGGATGATTTTTAATCTATATTAAATGTAAATTCAAATTAAAAAGAATTTCCATTCCATTTCTTGATATTGGAGACATCAATTAAGTCAGAATCAAGACTATAAAGTCTATTCTTATAATTTTGTAACAATCTTTTGATAAGGTACCTGTCGACTCTAGCTCTCGAGTCATAAACAAATAATTGACTTCTTTTAGAATCATAAAATTGCTTTCCTCCCTTCATGCCTATTCCAGAAATAATTATATTTGAATTAGGATTTTCCTCTAATGCAAGAAGAATTGAATAAAACCCTCTTGATATACCTTGAATGTTTCTGTTTTTGATATGCTTTAAAATATGAATAATTTTAGAATATAAGCTTACTTGATGTTGCATTTCAGCTATCAGCAGTGAAATTTTTTTATTCTTAAAAAATTTTGCTTGAAAATTCCACTGTTCTTTATCTGATAAACAAGTTAATTTTGTATAATCTCTTAATTCTAAAGGTAAATCTATTGCTCCAGGTACAATCATTATTCTTTCTGGTTTAGATTTTATAACTCTTGAACTAACATAATCATTTCTAGCAAACTCACGTGCACCAACAACACATGTAAGTTTATTTTTTTTATGTTTTTTCCTGAATTCAATGGCTCTTTCAGCTGCACCATTAGCTGTATAGATTTTGTCTACATGGATATCTGGAAGTTTTGACTCAGGTTTAGACCCAAGAACCAAAATATTATTATTTAACATCTAACAATTTTTTATTATATTTATAACATCCTTTAAATTTTTTTTAGTATCTACAGCAATAGATTTATCAGACATTTTAATCATTTTAATTTCATGGCCGAGTTCAAGAAACCTTAGTAATTCACAATCCTCAAGCTGTTCTAGCGGAGTTTTTGTTTTAACTGATTTGAAGGCAACTAAAGATTTGTATGGCAATGAGTATATACATACTTGCCTCCATGCTTTTATAAATTTCTTATCTTTGGTTGTTGGTATTGCTGCTCTCGATTGATATAAAAGTCTTCCATCTTTTCTAAAAACTACTTTAGGAATATGCCCTGAAAAAAATAATTCTTTATCTTTGATTGCGGTATATCCATTTATTATAGTTTTTGGATATTTTTTAGCTGTAATTAACAATTTTTTTATATCTACAGGATTACAAATTGGCTCATCTCCTTGTACATTTAAATAAAAATCAGCTTTAAATCTCTTTGCTACTTCAGCTATTCTATCAGTACCAGTGAGGCACTTCTTAGATGTCATTACAACTTTAATCTTTTCTTTTTCACAGACTTTTTGGATCCTTTTATCATCTGTTGCAATTAGTATTTTAGATTTATCTACAATTTTTTTACATTGATTATAAGTTCTAATAATCATTGGAATACCACAAATATCCATAAGCGGCTTGCCTGGGAGTCTTTTTGAATTATATCTTGCTGGGATGACTAAATAATATTCCATTTAAATAAGTATTTACAAAGCATAAACAGATACAGATTTAACCTTATACTTTGTAGGAGTTATACTTTCTAATTCTGATTTTTTTTTCAATGATTGATATAAAGAAAATAATTCATCCATTTCTCGTCTTTTAGGATCTTCAGCTTCATAACCATCAAATCCTGCTATATAAATTTTTTTTGCTTTTCCACTATTAGCAATTCCTAGAGCATATGAAATTGCCAATGTATTAGGAATTATTGCCGAAGACTTCATAAATTGAAAAGTATTATTTCTTACCTCTACTCCAAAATCTAATTTTTTAACTTTTTTAAATTTATCTTTAATAAGATCTGATAACCTTTGATAAGGTAAAATAAGTTTTTGTGGCAGATATTTAAATGACTTGTGATCAGTTAATAGTCTTAATGTATTACAGACAGCCCTGGTATTAATTAATTTAGAATTGATTGAATTTTGAGTATTTAAAGCAATAACAAACGGTTTATATTTTTTTATAAAATTCTCTAATGCTACTTTGTGAGCTTTGACACCTGGGCCTGAACCAAGTATCAGAACATTTTTGTTTTTTATATTTTTTGTTGGTTCATATTTTCCACTGCCTTTACCAACAAAATATTGTTTATAGGTGTTAATAAGATCATTACTAAATTTCTTCCCTCCTTCAGTTTTTAAATTATCTATAACTGCTAGAATTTCATCTGAACTAAAATTTTTTGCAGTAAGCATCCCTTGAATAAAACTTGGATGAATTCCATATAAACCTGAAAGGTAATAATATACGTTTGATCCCCACCCATATTTATTTTTCATAAGAATAAAATCGTTTTCTACCAATTTAATTAAGCCATTATAATTAACTTTTCTTTTAAATCTTTTTTCTAGCTCAAGAATTAGATTTTCTGTTTTTACATTGCCTGGACCTCTGCCCATACCCAATACTGTAGAGTCAATCCAATTTACACCATTACTTAGTGCCATCATTGCATTTTCCATTGCCTTATCCATATTATCATGAGCATGTATACCTAGGTCAGTTTTCCAATTTTTTTTAAAATTCTTGACTATTTCTTGAGTTTGATCTCTATTTAGACTTCCTGTACTATCTGCAAAGTATATAACATCTATTTTAAATTCTTTTGCAAGATTGCAAAATTGTTGGATTTCTTTTTCTGATCTATCTGAAATTTGCATTAAGTTAATGGCCACTTTATATCCTAAGGTTTTAATTTTAAATGCTACAGGCATAACCTCATTAAGTTCTGAAAAATGACAAGCTATTCTAACTAATTTAACTTTGCTAAATTTTGATTTTCTAAATAAACTATTAAGAGATAATATATTTCTTTTTAAATTATTTTCTTTAATCAGCTCTGCCCCATTAATCATTACAGCAATTTTCAATGATTTGGGTATTTTTAAACTACTTAAGAAATCATCAGTCGTATATGCACAAGCTCCCCTAAATTCTTTTTTATCTTTAGACCTGAAGCCTATCTCAACATAGTCAACTTTAATGTCTGACATTACTTTTAGATATCTATTAATTAATCCAATACTAAAATTCCAATTATTGTAGTAACCGCCATCACGAAGTGTACAATCTAATATTTTTAGTTTACTCATTTTTTATAAAACCATCTAAGTTTTTTGTGTAAACTCTCTTGCTTTCCATTGTTCATTAGTTTTTATTAAAATTCCAATTATTGTAATATCTACTGTCTCTAAAAGTGTAATCTAAATAATTTATTTTACTTATTGTATCATTCATAATTAATCAAATAAATTTTTAATCCTATTAGGACTTCCTGAATTTACTAATTGACCATTTTTTAAATAAAATACCTTATCACAATATTTAATTGAAGTATATTTATGGGCTATTATAATTATTGATAATTTATTTTTTAATTGTAATAAATCTTCAAGAATTTTTTGTTCATTAAAATGATCCAAAGAACTGGTCGGTTCGTCTAAAATTAAAAGTTTTGGCTTTCTATAAAGAGCTCTAGCTAAACCAAATCGTTGTTTTTGACCTCCTGAAATATTTTTTCCTAGATCTTCAATTACTGTATCAAGTTTATTTGGCAATGAATTAATAAAATCAATTAATTGAGATTTTTTTAAACATTCTATAACTAAATCTCTATCAATATTCTTCTTATCAATACCAAAGGCAATATTTTCTAAAATAGTCGTATTATTTAAGATTGTTTCTTGGGGAACATAGCCAATTAAATTTTGCCATTCTGAATTATTATATAAATTTGTTTCTATATTATTAAGTATAATATTGCCTGATAATGGTTTTAAAAATCCAACAATAATATCTACTAAAGTAGTTTTGCCTGCACCCGATTTACCAGCGATACCAATCATTTTTTGTTTCTCAATCTCTAAGGATAAATTTTCTAGGATTAGTTTTTTTGGATTATCACCTTCTTCCAAATATTGAAAATTTATTTTTTTTAACTTAATAGGAAAAAAATTTTCATTATTAATTGGACTTTTTTTTTTGATTTCATTCAATTTACTCTTTTTAAAATCTTCAATATATTCCTCTAAAATAACATCATATGCTGGTTTGCAGAATTTCAGATCATTTATGATATTGTTCAAATTTATGAAAGAAGGGATTAATCTTATAAAAATTAAACTTATTAAAGCTAACATTGTAGCTAACTGTGTTTTATCCTCAATATAATCAATAAGAAAAATAGCAGTCATAACTAGAATTAATATTGATGACACCTCAAGAAAAAATTTAGGTAACTTAGTCAATATACTGTATTTTTGCTGATAATTTTCTCTTTGTAATAAGCTTTTGTTATAATTTTCAATCAAGTAAGAAAAGTTTTTTAATAACTTTGAAAATTTTATACTTCTTATACCCTCATTCAAGTTTCTTAAAATATTTTTGCCGCTATCAATAATATTTTCACCATAAACACTTAATCTCTTCCTCAAAAAAATTGATAAAATTAATGAAAAAAAAGTTAGAACTGAAAATACTATTATTGAATATTTCCAGTTTATTATAAATAATCCTATTATCAAAATAGCTACAAATAATATTTCTCTTGTTAGTTTTAAAAAATAAAATATAAAATTAACTGACATTTTTAAGGTTGAATTAATATTATTAACTAATGTTTGGGGATTATTTTTTATGTGAAAAAGATAATTTTTACTTAAATAAATATCATAAAGTTTAAGAGAGTTTCTAGCTAAAATTTTTTTTGTGACTTGAGTTTCAAAATAAGTATAAAAAATAAGATATATATTCTTTAAAAAAAATATTAAGACTAGAGAGATTGATATTATAATTACGAAACTTTTGTAAGATACTTGATTTATCAAATCATCTATATTCATAAAATTAATTTTAGAACTAACCATGTCAGGGTTTATTATTATTGCTGCATATACTCCTATTGCGCTCAATCCAACGGTCTCTAATATCACGAAAAATAAACCAGCAATAAATAGAACTACTAATTGTTTTTTCTCCTTTGAAATTAAAAAATAATTCAGGGTATTTAATAATTTAATCATAGTAATTAATTATAAAATTTTCTCCATATCCATTATATGCCTGTGATTCTTTATTCTAATTTTTGTTATATTAAAGCCTATTTTTTTATATAATTTCACAGCTGAATGATTTTTTTTTTCTACTCCTAAATAAATTGTCTTTATTAAAAAATTTTTTTTTAAATTTTTAAGACAACTTACCAGTGTTTCATAAGCAACAGATTTATTTCTCCAATTCTTATTTCCAATCATTATTCCCAGCTCACAACTATTTTTAACTTTATGCAAATTATAAAATTTTATATTTCCAATATGTTGATTATTTTGCTTTGTAAAAATTCCTAAGAAAATAGTATCTTTTTTTTTATTTTCAATTTTAAAATAATTTTTTAATTCTGAAATATTTTTATAGTTAGTCTTGCCAATAAAATTTTGTATTTCTTTTTCTTTAAACCACTGCAAATAATTTAGATTAACATCAAATAATTTAAGTTTTCTAACACAAAATCTTTTTGTCATAATGTTAAAACTTTTCATTAGTTTCTTTTCATAATAAGTTCTATGGTTTTTAGGTAATATTGATCTTTTTTAAAGTTTGATTTTTCTAGCTTTAAAATAATTTCCTCTAAAAATTTATCAGGTTGTAAAAATCTATTTATAGGAAGGATTGATGTTGTAAAAGACTCTAGTTGTAAACATTCATAAAAGTAAAAAACTTTTTTTGCTAATATCTTTTCTGCATCTGTTAGTTTACTTATATTCTTAATATTAAGTATAGCTTTAAAATAAGATTTTTTATCAACTGGCTCTTCAAGAAAATTAAAACCTGAATATGGTGCCTCACCAGCTATAATAGATTTTTTTTCAAAACATGCGGGAAATTCTAAACCAATTGTTCCACGACAAGTTACTACAGTATCAACAATTTTCAAAATTGAAAAAACATTTACATCTTGTGGAAAAATTACAATATTTTTTTTATTTATTTTGTTAATAATTTTTTCTGCAAATCCTTCTTCTTTAAAAACATGGCTTGAGGGATGAGGATTTACTACCCATAATACATCATCTAATTCCTTTTTATCTTTAATAAAATTTAAAGTTTGAATAAAATGATCATAGTAATCATTAAAAATCATTTCAAAAGACTCATGAGATGCATCTGAAAATGCATGTGGTGCTATCAAAGCTATATGGGAGTATTGGCCTTTGGAAATATTTAATTTTTTAAATAATTCATCATTATTTATTAACATTTTGTTTTTATATGCATTTAAAAAATCTCTATATTCTATTCTACCTGAATATCTTGATGTTGCATATTTTTCGAATTCTTGTAACCAGTTGTCTGGTAAATCTAAATTTTCAATATCGCTTTTAAAAATTTTTCTTCGGCTTAAAAGAGTGCTTTCATAACTATCATGAAAAATCAATAAAAACCAAAAGACATACAATGCGGGTATCTTTTTTTGTGCTGCTAACCTTAAAGCAATTGAAGAGTCATTAACATATGTTCCTGTGCTTACAAGCACATAACTTATTTTTTTTTTCTCTATTAAAGTATTTATAAAAACTGTTTTGTATATTGCTAAAAGAAATAAGTAAATTAATCGTGAGTCTATTTTTTTTGGGTTTGCAAATTTTAATTCATGTCTAATATACGAGTCATATATAAGATCACCTATATTAATATCATATATTTTAAAATTATATATCAGCCATCTAAAATCTTTAAATATAAAAATAAAATAAGATTTACAGAAAATGAACAATGACTTAATTAAGATAAGTGGATAAAGGAATGAGAGTTTCAATCTAGGAGTTTGAAGGAATTTTTTAATACCAAAACTTCTATAAACCTGAGATCTCCACGAGTTAGATTTATAAACGCTTAAAACAATTGGATTAAGTTTTTTTTTTTCATTTAGTATTTGGGCTACTATAGAGGTTCTAATCATCGGGTCGATTGTGCCTCTATCAACAATTAAAAGATTTCTATTTTCTTCGATTTCATTGATTTTAATATCAATTAAGTCTTTAAGTTTTTTGATATTACTTAAAAAATTTTTATTCATTGCTTAAGAATTTGTATTTTAAAAATTATCTTTTATTAATGTAATCTTGTCTTATTTGCAAAATACTTATAAACATTTACCTTGCAAAATTAATATATACCCTACAAAATGATACCTTATAGCAAGCAATTAATAGATAACAAAGATATAAAGTCAGTTGTTAAAGTCTTAAGATCAGATCTTATAACTCAAGGTCCTATTGTAAAAGAATTTGAAAAAAAACTAGCAAAGTTCTGTAACGCAAAATTTGCAGTTGCATTAAGTAGTGCAACAGCTGGCTTACACATAGCGTGTTTAGCATTAGGTTTAAAAAAAGGAGACTACTTATGGACATCGCCAATATCATTTGTGGCATCAGCTAATTGTGGCATATATTGTGGTGCCAAAATCGACTTTGTAGATATCAATAATTCAACTTTCAATATGGATGTTATTAAGTTAGAGGAAAAATTGATAAAAGCAAAAAAAAATAAAAAATTGCCTAAAATTTTAATTCCTGTTCATCTTGGTGGATTAAGCTGTGACATGAAAAAAATTTTTCAACTTTCAAAAAAATATAAATTTAAAATCATAGAGGATGCATCTCACGCACTTGGCTCTTATCATGGTAATTATAAAGTTGGCAGTTGTAAATACAGTGACTTAACTGTTTTTAGTTTTCACCCAGTAAAAATTATTACTACTGGAGAAGGTGGTGCAGTTCTATCTAATAATAAGAAAATAGCTCAGAAACTAACATACATGCAATCTTCAGGAATAAATAAAAATTTATCAAGAAAAAAAGTTGCTAGAAAGGGATCATGGTTTTATGAGCAAGTATGTATTGGTTTTAATTATAGAATGAATGAGATTTCAGCGGCTTTAGGAAAGTCTCAGCTTGAAAAAGTAAATTCTTTTACCAAAAAAAGAAACTCAATTGCAAAAAAATATATTTCTAGTTTTAAGAATACAGAAATAAAAATTCAAAAAATACCTAAAGAAAATTATTCCTCATATCATCTATTTATAATAAGAATTAATAAAGATATTCGAAAATCACTTTTTTTACATCTCAGAAAAAAAAATTATTTTGTTAATGTTCACTATATTCCAATTTATAAACATCCTTTTTATAAAAAGTTATTTAAAAATTTTAGATTAATTGAAGCAGAGAATTATTACAATGAGTCAATTTCAATTCCAATATACCCAAACCTAAAAAAAACTGAAGTTAATAGAATTATTAAAATTATAAAAAATTATATAAATAATAATGAAAAAAAAAAATAAGATTAATTTTATTGCTGAAATTTCAAGTAACCATAATGGGTCAATAAAAAGATCTATATCGCTTATTAATAGTGCAAAAAAATCAGGCTTTAGTTCTGTTAAATTTCAACTTTTTAAAATTGAAAAATTATTTTCAAAAGACATTTTAGAAAAATCAAAAGTTCATCAAAATAGAAAAGAATGGGAAATGCCAATTTCGTTTATAAAAAAAATACATGCTCATTGTAAAAAAATTAATATTAAGTTTGGGTGTACACCTTTTTATCTTGAAGCTGTTGATGAACTTAAAGATTATGTTGATTTTTTTAAAATTTCTTCTTATGAAATTTTACACAAAAAACTTATTCGCAAATGTGCTTTAACAAGAAAACCCCTTATAATTTCTACAGGAATGGCTACACTAAAAGAAGTTAAGGATGCTTTTAATTTAATTAAATCAACTCAACTTAAAAATTTAACAATTATGCATTGTGTTTCCTCATACCCTGCAAAATTAGAAGATGCTAATTTATCAATAATTAAAACTCTAAAAAATATTCATAAAAATATTGGTTGGTCAGATCATACTGTTAACGAACAAGTAATAAATAGGGCTATTCATCGATGGGGAGTTAAAGATGTTGAATTACACTATGACTTAGATGGAAAAGGTTTTGAATTTAAAGCTGGGCATTGCTGGCTCCCAAAAGAAGCTTCGAGATTAATTCTCAATATAAATCATGCAATTAATTCAGATGGAAATAATATTAAAAAACCTTCAAAATCTGAACTACAAGATCGAGATTGGAGAGCCGACCCTAAAGACGGTTTAAGACCAATGAAAAAAATTAGAAAGAGATGGAAAAAAAAAAAATAGTTATCATAATCCAAGCAAGGTTAAATTCTAAAAGACTCCCAAACAAAGTCTTAAAAAAAATAAATAATATTACTGTCCTTGAGCATATAATTTATAGATTAAAAAAACTTAACCTTCCTATTATTGTGGCAACAACAACTAATTCAAAAGATAAAAAAATAATTAATCTTTGTAAAAGAAAGAAGATTAGTTTTTTTTGTGGTGATGAAAAAGATGTTCTTAAAAGATTTTACAATACTGCAATGAAATTTAAAGCTCAAATTATTATTAGGATAACTGCAGACTGTCCTTTAATTGATTATAAGATAGTAAAAAAACTCATAAAATTATACTCTAAAGGAAACTTTGATCACGTGGGTGTAGCTACTGGCGCTGGAGTATCAAAAATTAGATGCAACAAATATCCAGATGGATTAGATGCAGAATGTTTCAGTTTCTCAGCTCTTGATAAGGCATTCCACAATGCAAAATTAAATTTTGATAGAGAGCATGTAACTCCATTTCTTTGGAAAAATAAGAAAAAATTTAATATTGGAACTCTTGAGCCAGAAAAAGATTATTCTCATTTGAGAATAACGCTAGATAATTTAGATGATTTAAAACTAATTAGAACAATTTATAGAAAAATTGGAAAAAAAAATTTTTATTTAAAAGATATAGATAGGTTTTTTAAATCTAACCTAAGTCTTCTAAATTTAAACAAAAAATACATTGGTAAAGAAAAATATTAAACTAATGAAAAAAACTAAAAAAATTTACAATTTAGCAAAAAAAATTATTCCTGGTGGAACACAGTTATTTTCAAAAAAACCTGATCTATTTGCACCTGGACTTTGGCCTGGATATTTTTCGAAAGCGAAGGGTGTTTATATTTGGGATTTAGATAATAATAAATATCTTGATATGAGTATTATGAATGTTGGAGCTTGTATACTTGGATATGCAGATAAAGATGTTGATACAGCGGTAAAAAAAGTAATTTCGAATGGGGTCTCGTCTTCAATTAATCCTGTTGAAGAATTTGAGCTAGCAAACCTTTTACTTAAACTTCACCCATGGGCAAAAAAAGTAAGATTTGCTAGGGGTGGTGGAGAAGCAATGTCGATAGCAATAAGAATTGCAAGAACTTATACAGGGAGAGATAAAATATTATTTAGTGGTTATCACGGATGGAACGATTGGTACCTGTCCTCAAATATACAATCTAAGAAAAATTTAAATAAATTTTTACTATCTGGTCTTGATCCTGCTGGTGTTCCTAAAAGTTTGATAAATACAGCTATACCTTTTGATGACTCAAATATCAATAATTTGAAAAAAAAAATCAAAAATAAAGAAAAAAAAATAGCTGCAATAGTCATAGAGCCTGCTAGAGGCAATACTGTAAAAGAAAGATATTTAAAAGAATTAAAAAAAGTCGCACAAAAAATTGGAGCAATTGTAATATTTGATGAAATAACATCTGGATTTAGAATGAATGTGGGTGGAATACATTTGCTTCATAATATTAATCCAGATATTGCAGTATTTGCAAAATCCATGTCTAATGGTTATGCCATGTCAGCAATAATTGGTAAAAATAATGTTATGGATGCTGCAAATAAAACTTTTATTTCAAGTACAAATTGGACTGAAAGAGTTGGCCCAGCTGCTGCAATAGCTACCATAAAAAAATGTATTAATAAAAAAATTTTTAATCACAACATTAAGATGGGCAAGACCATGAAGACAATTTAGAAAAAACTTGCAAAAAAACATAGCATTGAAATTGAAATATCTGGAATAGATACTCTGCCTAGTTTTTCTTTTAAAAATAATGACAATCAAAAAATGCAGACATATTTCACAAGAGAAATGCTAAGATTTAACATTCTTGCTTTTAGGCAATTTAGACCATCCTATTCTCATAAAGAAAAACATTTACTTATTTACAAAAAATGTGCAGACAAAATTTTTTACAAACTATCAAAAAAAAAATATAATGAATTAAGCTACAAATCTATTGCCATTAAATCTTTTTCAAGAATAACAAAAGAATAAAATAAAAAAGTGAAAATTTCAAAAATAACACTAGGCACAGTTAATTTTGGGCAAGACTATGGGTTAAGAAAAAAACAAAAAAATAAGGTACCAAAAAAAATAGCTATTAAAATAATTAGAAGAGCATTCAAAAGTGGTATAAAATCATTTGATACATCTCCAGATTATGGAAATGCTGAAAAAATACTTGGAGAAGCATTAAAAAAATATAATTGTTTAATTGCAACAAAAATTTATATTCAATCAAAAAAAATTGATCTAAAGAAAATACTAGAATCAATAAACAAAAGTAGAAAAAATTTAAATAAAAAAAAATTAGATTTCATTCAAATTCATAATGCAGATAAAAATATTTTTAAAAATTCTGAACTTAAAAATTTTTTTTTAAACTTAAAAAAAAAAGAATTAATAAAAATGATTGGAGCTACTGTTTATACTCAAAGTGAAGCTTTAGCCTGTATAAATTCGGGATGGATAGAAAGTATTCAAGTTCCTTATAATCTTATAAATCAAGAAATGAACACAAAAGTTTTTAGATTAGCAAAAAAGAAAAGAATTAAAATTTTTACACGATCAACATTTTTAAAGGGAGTTCTAACTGAAAAAATTTCTTTTTTACCAAAGCAAATGGAGCCACTTGAAAAAGAAATTAAGAAAAATTTATCTAAATTAAACTTAGATCTAAAAGATCTTAAGCAATTAGCCCTAAAATTTGTAACTTCAAATATGCAAATAGATAGTATTGTTTTGGGTATAGATAATTTTGAACAATTAAATGAAATAATAAAACTTAAAAAAAAAAAACTTTCTAATTCATATCTAAAAAAATTATCTATATTTGACTCAAAATCTAAGTTGAAAGACCCAAGACTATGGCCATTCGTTTAAAAGAGTATTTTTGACCTTCAGATTTTCAAAAAAAATTAAATTTTTTATATAATAAAGAGATATTTTAAAATATTAAAGATTTGACAAATATACTCCTTAATATTAAATAAACTCACATTGAATCTTGATGGGGAATAATGTGAAACTCATTATCTGTTCCTGCAACGGTATAAAGACCGAGTGCCATCCAATGCAGTCCGCTGTTGAACGAGGGCCAGGAAAAGTCTAGTTCTACAATTTTTAATTAACATCGGCATTAATTAATAAGATTTATATTTTTGTATGAATCTTAACAATGGATGTGTCAAATGATGGTAAGAATATTTATACTTGTTTATTTTATTTTAATTACAAATTTAGTGTTTTCAAAAGAAATTCCTATAATTGTAATCTCAGCGAGCAAAAAACCTCAGTCTTTATCGACAGTAGGTACATCGGTAACTACATTAGATGAAAAATTTTTTAATAATTCTACTGAATATTTTTTAGGAGATGCCTTAAGCACATCTACAGCTGGTGCTAATTTTTATCAAAGTGGTGGTCACGGGACATCATCAGCAATTCAATTGAGAGGCATGCCTAAAAGATATACTACTGTTTATATTGATGGTGTTAAAATGTCAGATCCATCAAGTGTCTCTAATGATTTTGATTTTAACAATATTTTAACCAGTCAAGTATCTAGAGTAGAAATTTTAAAAGGCAATCAAAGTTCAGTTTATGGAAGTGGAGCTATCGGTGGAACTATACACGTTACTACTAAAAAAGGAAAACCTGGTTTTAAAAAAAATACAAGTTATACAACCGGCTCTCATGATACATATAATTTAGCTACTTCTGTTTCAGGTGGAGATGAAAATATGAATTATTTTTTCGGTCTTCAAAGGTTTCATACAGATGGAATTTCACAAATGACTCATAATGATGAAAAAGATAGATATAGAAATAATGGGTTAATAGCTAGTTTTGGGAATAAATTTTCTGATACATTGAAATTAGAAAGCAATGTGAGAGTCGCAGAAACATACTTGCAATATGATCATCCACAGATAGAGGGTAGTTTTGGTTGTTCAACTTGTGACCATAGCGAGGAAGTTGATGCTATAGAGTCATCAATAAATGTTAGTCTAATTTATAAATCAACAGAGAAGCTTACAAATAGACTTACTATTGCAAACACATATATAGAAAGGATTTATGCTCGAACGCCAAATAGTAATAATACACAACAAGATAATTATTATGGTGAAAGATATGCCTATCTTTACCAAGGTAATTATAATTTTAATTTAGATAATAGCATTGTATTTGGATTAGAGAGAGAAGATGACCAGATGGGACTAAATAGTAATGCCACAGGAAGGATAGATTCTAATGCTTATATCACATCTCAATATTTTGATTTTCAAAGCAGATTAACAAATAATATTTATGGTACTTTTGGTGCAAGATTTGCCGAACATTCACTTGCAGGTGGAGGTTCAAATGAAGATTCTCATAGAGCAACCCTTGCTTATGTATTTGATGATAAGTCTACAAGGTTAAAATCTTCATATGGTACAGGGTATAGATTTCCTTCATTATATGAAATGAAATATGTGTGGAGGTCGGGCGCCAGTGCATTACCTTTTGTAAAAGCAGAAACAAGTCAAAGTTTTGACCTTGGGATTGAAAAATCTATAAGTCCAAATTTATTAATAGATCTTACTTACTTTAATGTTAAATACTTTGATGCCCTTGAAGGCTGGGAAACTAATACAGCAGGTGGTGGCACTTCAACTACCCAAAACACAATAGCAAATGTTAAATCGCAAGGTATAGAATTAATATCTAAATTTAAATTAAATGAAATGTTTAATTTTGATCTAAATTATACATATACATCAAGTTATGATGGTGCAGATGAAGATAACCCTTCTGGGTCAGATTCAGGTTCTCAAATGGTAAGAGTTCCTAGGAATTTAGTTAACTTAATTACAAATGTAAAAATTCCTGCTTATAATGATTTAGATATTAGTTTAAAAACTAAGTGGTCTGACAAAGCAAGAGACTATGGAAATGGAAACGCAACTAGTGATAAATCTCCAGGATTTGAAAATGAAACACTGGATAGTTATTTGGTTAATGATTTATCATTTAGATATAACTACCTAAATAATTATAATTTTTATTTAGATATAACAAATGTTTTAGACAAAAAATATGAAACTGCTGTTCAGTATTCACAGATGGATAGAAGTTATAATTTTGGTTTTAAAAAAACATACTAAATATAAAAATAAAATTGCCTTTGCACTTGCTTATTTTTTTAAATTCAATATAATTTTTTTAGTGAATTATCTAAAAGTTAGCATAAGCATTTTTCTTGTTTTGGCAGCTAGTCGTTTTATTCCTCATCCACCAAATTTTACTAGTTTAATGGCCTTGAGTTTTTATGTACCCACATTACTGGGAATTAGATATTTGCCAGCCTTAGTCATAAGTTTTATAATAACTGACTTAATTATTGGCCTTCATGGCATTACCCCCTTTACTTGGGGTAGTATAATTTTAATTGGACTTGGATCTAGGTTTTTTGCTACAACTATTTTAAATAGAATTTTTGGATCATTAATAGGAGCTGGTTTGTTTTTTATAATAACAAACTTTGGAATATGGACCTTAGGATCTTATACCTATACTTTTCAAGGTCTTTTACTTTGCTACACATTGGCAATCCCCTTTTTTACTTATAGTTTAATCTCTACTTTTGTCTTCTCAGGAATTATTGAGAGTATTTTAAAATTAAATTTAATAAACTTAAAAAAATTAGCAAATAGTTAAAAAAACGCAACATACTATTGTTAGAATTTTAAGATAAGCCTTTCAAAACCTTATTAAAAAAATTAACTCTATTGAATTCAAATTCTAAACTAAAAGAACCAAGATTATGGCCACATATATAAAAAAAAAAATTGCTTTTAGATTTGAGGTGTCAAAAAAAATTGGTTATGGGCATTTTATGAGATGTCTTTCAATAGCTGAAAAATTGAATAAAAAATATTCTTTTGATATATACTTTATAGTTAATAAAGAATTTTCTTCTAATTTTTTAATTCAAAGTAAGAGAATTAACGTCATACATCTAAAAAATATAAAAAACCGTTCTAATGAGGAAAAAAGTATTCAAGAATTGCTCAATGATTTAAAAATCAATTCAATATTTTTTGATATAAAGAAAAATTATTCAAATAATTTTATTAAAAAATTACATCAAAAAAATGTAAAAATTATCACCATAGATGACAAGTACAATAAAAGAATTCACTCTCATGTTTGTTTCTATCCTCCAGTGCCTCAAGTAAAAATGATGAATTGGAGTACTTTTAAAGGAAAAAAATTTATAGGATGGCAATATATTCCTTTAAGAAAACAATTCGAGAACATAAAAAATAATAAAGCTTCTAGTAAAAAAATACTTATATTAAGTGGTGGTTCTAATAGCAGAAATTTTACTTACCAAATTTTAAGAACAATTAATCATTTTAAAAAAAGATTAGAACTAGTTATTTTATTAAATTTCAAAAAAATTCTAGATAATAATTTAAAAAAAATAATTAAAAGCAGTCCGCACAAGATAAAAATTATAAAAAGTAAGTACTATGTAAATAAACTAATATCAGAGTCTTCAATAATAATATCACCTTTTGGCGTTTCTGTGTATGAGATTGTAGCTTTACAAAAATATCCTATAATATTTACATATTCAAAAGACGATGAAATATCAGCCTCTATATTTCATAAAGCTAATATAGGCTATAGTATAAGAAATACAGTAAACTTTAATGAAATTGAGTTTAATAAAGTTATAAATAAATATCAAAAATATTTATTAAATAAAAAGATTAAATATTCAAAGTATATTAGAAGCGGTACAGAGAAAATAGCAAAAATAATTAATGAAACTATCAAAAATAAATAAAGAAATTTTAATTTGCTTAGGGGGTGGAATTTCTCAAATACCCTTAATCAAGGCAGCAAAAAAAAAATATCAATTAATAGTTGTGGATAGAGATAAAAAATGTCCTGGAAAAAAATTGACTGAAATATTTTTTAATATTTCAACTGATGATGAAAATAAAATTATTCTGAAAATAAATAACTTAAACATCAATAAGAATTTGATTAAAGGCGTTATCAACAGGAGCTCGGGAAAAGCTATTTTAACAATGGCTAAAATTCAAAAAAAATTAAAATTAAATGGATCAAATCCTGAAATGGTTAAAAAAACACTAAATAAAAAAAAATTCATAGTTCATTGTTTGAGAAATAATATTTTGACTCCTAAAATATTTGGTGAAAAAATAAGAAAACTTGTCTCTAATATTAATTTTCCTGTTATTGTCAAACCCTCCGTATCTAAAATTGGTAAGAAAGGTATTTCGATTGTAGAAAAGAAAGAAAATCTTCACCAAGCAATTAATTTATCAAGAAAATATTCAGAAAATAATTCTTTAATTATTCAAGAGAAAATTGATGGTAAAGATATAGTATTACTGGGTGCCGTAAGAAATAATAAGTTCTTAAAGCTAACTATAATTGATGAAATCAATTTAGTAAATAATAACATTGTAAGTCGATTCTGCTATCAAAACCCCTCAAAAAATTTAAATATAAAAATCAAAAACCAAATCATAAAAATTGCAAATAAAATCATTAAAATTTTTAAATTAAATAACTGCCCATTAAGCTTATCTTTCAGAATAAACAAAAAAAATAAACCTTATCTAATTGAAATTAATTTAGAAATAAGTGGAGAACTAATACATGAAAAACTAATTAAAACTAAAGACAAAAGATTTAGCAGTTTTGACTGGTATCTAAATGCATTATTTTTAAATGAAAAAAACTCAAAACCGTTAACTTTTCTAAATAAAAGAATTATGATCAATGATAAAATTCTAAGATTAAATAATGCTGAATAATAAAAAAAAAGATATTCTAATACTAGGATTAAATCATGATCAATTACCATATATCAGAATAATAAAAAAATTAGGTTATAAAATATTTGGTGTTGATAAAAATCAAAATGCCCCAGGGAAGAAATATTGTGATTTTTTTTTAAAAACTTCTTACACGGATGAAAAAAAGATTACTAGTTTTTTAATTTTAAAAAAATTTTCATCTAAAGGATTTTTTTTTACAGCAGCTTCTCAAATTTCGCTATTAAGTATAACAAAAATTGCTAAAAAATTGAATATGAAATTTATAAACCCTTCTATAATTGATAAATGTCTAGATAAAAGCAAAATGAATAAACTTTTCTTAAAAAATAAAATTCCAATACCTAAAACAAAATATATTTTTAATAAAGAAATAGTAGTTGACATAGCTAAAGAATATTTTTTAAAATCTGATTATGGTAAATCACCAAAATATTGTTATTTTATAAAAAATGGAATTATCCCCAAACTTCCTTCTAAAGATGATTTTTATAAAAAATGTTTTTTACTTCAGGAGAAAATTCAAGGGGACCATTACAGAATTAATTATTTAAGAGGTAGTTTTTTTATATTCAAAAAATTTAGTGATCAAGTATGCATTCCTATAACAAGATTGGGTAGATATTCTAAATTAATTAAAAATAAAATAACCAAATTTGTAAATTCAACTAAACTTGAAAAATTTTTAATAAAATTTGATTTAATTATAAATGAGGATAATTGGTACATAATTGATATTGGATTTGATCCTCCAAAAAGATTGGAAAATTTAATGCTTTTTTCAGGAAAAGATTTTTATAAAGCTTATGTGCATAATTGGTTGGAAGGAAAAAATTTATTTAATAAATTTAATTTCAGTGGTTTGGATAGATTGACTATAAAAATAAGTAAAAGTGGAAAAACAAAAATTTTAAAAAAATAACAATGGATATAGCAATTATAAATTCCTTGGGTAAAAGCAATTTTTTAAAATGCTTTAATTCATTAAAAAACACCATTAATATTAAAAGACATAAAATTCATAAGTTTGCAGAAAAAAAAACAAGAGGTCATACTTTAAATGCTATTATTAAAAAAATTGGTACAAATAAGAATATTTTAATTGTTGCGGATGATATTCAATTTACACCTGGTTGGTATCAAAAATTAAAAAGAAATGAAGACAAGGCAGAGATGTGGGGTGCTAGCATGCTTTATCCAGGAACAAATAAAATTCAAGACAATGGATATGAGCTAGTAAAAATGAACGAAAATACCTTCCTTAGACCCTTTAAAAGAGGAGAGAATTTTAAAAACAATCCTAAGCAAGAATGGAAGTATGCTGACTGCACGTGTGGATGCTTTCTTTATTTAAACAAAAAAGTGTTTAAATTTCAAAATAAATTTTACCCCAAATATGGAATGAATAGATGGGATGAATTGACCTTTATACTTAAAGCTAGATCAAAAGGATTGAGACTGGCAGTATTAAACCATTATTTATATCATGAGGGAACAAGCACAAAAAATAACAAAAATAAAAAATTAAGCTCAATAAGCTATCAAATTGAAAAAGGACTATGGAAAAAACTTGAGGATAATTTCATTGATAAAAAGAAAATAAAAAAGAAAATTAAAATAAATTTTCACAATAATATTTCAAAAATAATTAATAATAATAATAATCTTGTTTTATTTTACGGAGCTGGAATTTTTTCTGAAAATTTAATATTGTCAAATTTAATTAAAAATAAAAAAATAAACTTTACATCATCTTTAAAAGAAGAAATTGGAAATAAATTGCAAGGTAGATATAAAATATTAGATTTCAATAAATTAAAATTTAAAAAATATAACACAGTAATAATCACACCATATGATATTGCTGATAATATTTATAAAAAACTCTTTTATAAATGGGTAGAAAATAATTGGAAAGGTAAGATTTATAAAGTAAAAGAAAAGAAAACTTCTTACGTTTGGAACTACAGCTTAAATGAAATCAAAACTTAATAAAAAAACTCAGAGCACTGGAGCTAATGAGGTAATAAAAGCCTTAATAAATAACAATATAAAAGAAGTTTTTGTTTATCCAGGTGGAACTATCGCTCCAGTTTTAGATTTAATTGAAAAAAATCAAATAAAAATTTTTTGCAGTCGTCACGAGCAAGGGGCGGGATACGCAGCTATTGCTGCATCAAAAATTAAAAAAACACCTCAGGTTACCATGGTGTCATCTGGACCTGGAGTGACCAACATTGTTACACCTGTTGCTGACGCCTATTATGACTCTATACCTATCGTAATATTTACTGGCCAAGTTGGACAAAAGGATATGAAGGGTCAAATCAAAATTCGACAAAAAGGATTTCAAGAAACGGACACTATGAGTTTATTTAAATCTATAACAAAAGAGTGTTTTCAGCCAAAAACACCTCAAGAAGTTTTTAATGTTGTAAATAAGGCCTTCAAAATTGCCTCGTTTGGAAGACCTGGACCAGTTTTAATTGATCTACCAATGAATATTCAAAGAGATAGTTTTTTAAGAGGTGATAAAAAAAAGATAAAGATTGATAAACATAAGGAGAAAAAAAATCTAAGAAAAATTTCAGAAAGTAATATTAAAAAAATTATAAAAATAATTAGAAAATCCTCTAAACCTCTAATTTTATGTGGGCATGGTGTAATTTTATCTAAATCTGAGAAGCTATTAAGAAAATTAGCTATAAAGCACAAAATACCTGTAACAATGAGTTTGCTTGCCTTAGGCGCATTTCCAACTAGGAATTATCTATCGTTAGGATTTCATGGGCATACAGGAAATCAAGCAGCTGGGCTCGCAATACAAAATTGTGACCTTTTAATAGTTGTAGGCTCCAGGTTAGATCTTAGGCAAGTAGGAACAGAAGTTAATGAATTTGCAAAAAAATCAAAGATTATAAGAATTGATATAGACAAAGATGAAATTTCTAACTCGAGAATTAAATGTAATATCAATCTTAAAGGAGATGTTGGCTATATTCTTAAACAGTTACTGAAAAAAATACCAAAATCGTTAATAAATAATTTAGATTGGTTAAAGCAAATTAAAAGGTATAAAATTCAGCATCAACTTACTTATCAAAAAAATAAATCAATAAAACCTCAAGAAATAATTGAAAAAATTAATAATCTTACCCTTTCAAAAGAAACCATTTGTGTTTCTGGAGTTGGACAACATCAACAATGGACAGCAAGACATTTTGATTTTGATAATCCAAAGAGACTATGGTTTACATCTGGAGGACATGGAGCTATGGGATATGATTTACCTGTAGCGATTGGTGCACAATATATTTCTCCCAAAAAACTTGTTCTGTGTTTTGTGGGAGATGGATCTTTTCAAATGAATATTCAAGAACTTGCTTCTTTAAAAGTTTATAATCTTCCTTTAAAAATAATCGTATTGGACAACAATAGACTGGGTATAGTTTCACAATTTCAAAAATTAAATTGGAGTAATGATCCTACCTGTGGAGAAAAATGGAATCCAAGTTTTAGTGATGTAGCAAAATCTTATAAAATTTTTGCTCAAACAATAGTGGACAGAAAGAATTTAAAAGGTAAACTTAAAAAATTTTTAAACTTTAAAGGACCATCTTTAATTCATTGCTTGGTTGATAAAAAAGAAGAGTTATCACCAATGTTATTGGCCGGGCAGACTCTAGATAATATGTGGAATGGTGAAAAATAATTTATCTAAAATTGCATTAATAACGGGTGGCTCTGGAGGTATAGGCTCAAGCATTTGCAAAGAATTAGCAAAAAAACATGTCCGAATTTGTTTTACTTACTTTAAAAATAAAAAAAATGCAGAAAAAATTGTAAATGAAATAAAGCAAGCTGGGGGTTTTGCTGAAGCCAGAAAAATGGATATAAGAAACATTAATTCTATAAAAAAAACATTAAACTACTTTGTAAAAAAAAATGGAAAAATAAATATTTTAATAAATAATTCTGGAATTTCTCAAATAAAACCTTTCAATAAAATATCTACAAAAGACTGGGAAAACATAATAAATATCAATCTTAAAGGACCTTTTTTTTTAACAAAATATTTCTTAGAAAATAAAAATAAAGATAAATGGTGTAGAATTATAAATATTTCGTCTTCAAGCGGAATTAATGGTGGCAAAGTGCAAATTCACTATGCAGTTACTAAAGCAGGTCTAATTTCTTTAACTAAGTCTCTAAATAATGTTTATGGGAAAAAAAATTTTACCATAAATGCTATAGCTCCAGGATTGATAAATACCCCAATGATTAAAAAAGAAATCAACTTAAAAAAAAGAATAAAATTAAAAGTAGGAAAGATTAAAGAAGTTACAGAAATTTCAAAAATTGTTTTAAAAATAATCTCGGAAAAATATAAAAGTAAAACTGGTATGATTTTTAAAATTTAAATATGAAAACTATATTAATATTAAGTGCCGGAATAGAAGCTATTCCTGGAATTCTTAAGGCAAAAAAAATGGGTCTCAAAGTTGTGGTTTGTGACAAAAATATTAATGCACCTGGATTTAAATATGCCGATTATAAAATTTTTCAAAGTATATACAAATATTCCCGACTTTTGAAATCAGTTAACTACTTTAACCAAAAAATAAAGAAAATTGATGGAGTTATTGCAATCGCATCTGACACTCCTATTGCTGTCTCTAAAATTGCAAAAAAACTCCATCTTCCTGGAAACTCAATTAAAACTGCAAAACTTTCTACTGACAAAATTAAGATGAAAGAAAAACTTAAGAAATGTGGAATTCAAGTACCCTGGTTTAGTGAGGTAAAAAATTTAAACCATCTTAAAAAAATATTAAAAAATACAGATTTAAAATTTATTATAAAGCCAACTGACAGCAGAGGTGCACGTGGGGTTTTACAAATCGACTCAAATAGTGATCTTGCGTGGTCATATAATCACTGTTTGAAAGAATCTAAATCAAAAAAAATAATCATCGAAAAATTTCTAGATGGTAAACAAATAAGTAGTGAGTCAATTATTTATGGAGCAAAAAGTTTTACACCAGGATTGATAGAAAGGAATTATGAGTATCTAAAAAAATTTAGTCCTTTTGTGATAGAAAATGGAGGACAACAACCTGTGGAATTAAGTAATATCAATATTAATAAGATTTCTCAATTAACTATAAAGGCAGGAAGATGTCTTGGAGTCAAATATGGAACAGTTAAAGGTGATATTGTTTTTCACAAAGGCAAACCTTATATCATAGAAATAGCAACAAGACTTTCAGGTGGGTGGATGAGTAGTGATCAAATACCTTTAGCTACAGGGGTAGATGTTCTTAAAATAGCTATACAAATTGCAATGGGAGATAAAATTGATTTCAATAAATTAAAAAACAAACAAAAAAATGCTGTCGCTATTAGATATTTTTTTCCAAAATCAGGTACAATTTTTTCAATCAAGAAGAATATTTTAAAAAAAAACAAATATATCAAAAAATTTAAGTTTTTTTTAAAAAATAAAACTATAATACCAAAAGTAACAAATCACACCAAAAGAGCTGGTTTTGTAATTACTGCTGCCCCAACTAAAAAAAAAGCTGTAATTGAAGCCAAGAAGTTTGTAGATTCGGTTATAAAAAATTAAAAAATTGAGACTCTTCATACTTTTTCACATTAATTTATGCTTTTCTTCTATAGAAGAAGAGGAAAGAAAAAGTGTACTAAAACTCTCTTACTGGCCACTCTTAAACCTTATTGAAAATTTAAAGCTACCTATAGGAATTGAAGCAACTGCATACACACTTGAAGAAATTAACAAGATAGATCCTAAATTTATTAATAAATTAAAAATTCTAATAAAAAAAAAATATTGTGAGTTTATTGGTAGTGGTTATTCTCAATCAATTGGACCATTAATGCCTGCAAAAGTTAATAGGTACAATTTAAGAATCGGAAATGATTTATATTCAAAGCTTTTAAACATCAAACCAGATTTAGCATTAATTAATGAACAAGTATTTTCTAAAGGAATTTTAGATAACTACTTAAATAATGGGTACAAGAATATTATTATGGATTGGGACAATTGTTTTAAATCCAATAGTGATATTCAAGATAAATATTTTTTTTTTCCACAAAAAATTTTAACATCTAGCAAAAAAAAAATAAATGTTATTTGGTCAAGTTCAATTTTTTTTCAGAAATTTCAAAGGTATGTTCATGGTGAAATTGAAGTTGATGACTATCTTAAATTTATTAAATCAAAAAAACAAAAATTTAAAAATTATAATGTGTGCATCTATGCTAGTGATTTAGAAACTATCAATTTTAGACCTAAAAGATATAAAACAGAATCTGAAGTGACTCAAGATGAGTGGATGAGATTAGAAATTTTATTAAAAAAACTAGTTAGTAATAAATTTGAATTCATTAAGCCATCTGATGTTCTTAAAACCAAAAATAATAAATATAGTCATAAAACTATTAAATTTATCAATCCTGCTTTTCCAACTATTACCAAGAAACAATCAAAATATAATATACTAAGATGGGCTGTTACAGGTATAAATGACAATAAGATCAATTCTGCATGTTGGCATATTTTTAATCATCTTGAAAAAAATAAAATAAAAAATTATCAACATTGGAAAGAATTGTGTTATCTTTGGAGCAGTGATATTAGAACGCATATTACAACTAAAAGATGGAAAAAATATTTATTAAGATTAAATAGTTTTATAAAAAAAATAAACTTAAAGGCTGAAAAGTTTTTTTCTTTTACACGCACAACAAAAATATCACAAAAAATATCAATAAAAACTCATAAAAACATAATTAGTATTTATGGAAAAAATATTAAACTAGTTCTAAATACTAAAAAAGGATGTTCTATCGAGGAATTCTACGATTATAGAGTGTCTAAAAATTTTCTTTTTGGATTTGTTCCACATGGGTATTATGAAGATATTGGCTATGGTGTTGATTTTTATTCTGGGCACTTAGTAATGGAGCCTTTGGGCGAACATAAAATTACAGATCTTGTTAAAACTGAATTTAAAATAAATAATTATATTGATGGCGTAATTATCGACTGTAAATTTAAAAGCAGAATGGGTACTATTCATAAAAAAATTATTTTTGATAATAAAAATAGCAAAATTGGGATTAAATATAAAATTGAACTTAAAAAAAATATTAATGGTTCAATTAGATTAAATCACATAACCCTAAACCCTAAAATATTTAAGAGTTCACTTTATTATAAAACAAATAATGGTGGAAATACCCATGAAAAATTTTCAGTGGGCAAAGAAAATTTTGACCATGGGGAGTCTGTTTCACACCTAATAACTGCCAATCAAGCAGTCGGTATTACTAAAAATACAATTTATTTTGGAGATAAATCAAAAAATATTTGCATAAACATTGATAGAAATTTTGACAATCAAATAGGAATGCTATCATTCAAAAAAATTTATAAAAAAAGATTTTTTAGGTTGTGTTTTTCTGTTAAAGAGCATGACGATACATCAAAAATAAATAATGCTTTTAAAGCTGAAACATTGACTTGGATTAGTTCTAATTTGGAGAAAAAATAAATGACAAATTTTGGTAAACAAATGTTTACATGGATGAAAGATCTTTTCCCTGTCTGTAGATCTTTAACTGGGGATGGCGTTGATGAAACTCTTAGTTATTTAAAAAATAAAATTGGCATAAAAACTAATATATTAAAATTTAAAACAGGACAAAAAGTTTTTGATTGGACGATACCTGAGGTTTGGAATATCAAAGATGGATATATAAAGACTTTATCTGGAAAAAAAATTGTTAACTTTAAGGATAATAATTTACATGTAGTTGGATACTCAACAGCAATAAATAAAATAATTTTAAGAAAAGATTTATTAAAACATATATATACTCAAACAAATCAACCAAAATTGATACCATATGTAACAAGTTATTATAAAAAAAACTGGGGATTCTGTGTTTCTGAAAACTTTAAAAAAAAAATTAAAAACAAAAAATATAGAGTTTATATTGACTCAACTCATAAAAGCGGTGACTTAAAAATTGCAGAAACTTTAATTAAAGGAAAAGCAAGGAAAGAAGTATTTTTTTCAACCTACTTTTGTCACCCTTCTATGGCAAGTGATAATCTTTCAGCAGTTATTGTCCAGTCAGCATTAATCAGATACATAAATAGAAATTATAAAAAAACAAATTTTACTTATAGATTTATTTTTATACCCGAAACTATTGGCTCAATAGCGTATCTATCAAATAATTTAAACAAATTAAAAAAAAATATGATTGCAGGTTTTAACTTGTCCTGCGTTGGTGATGATAGGTGTTATAGTCATATAGAGTCTAGAAATGGTGAAAATCTTGCTGATCAAGCATTGACTGCAGCTTTATTAGGAAAGAAAAATATTAAAAAATACTCTTTTTTATATAGAGGGTCAGATGAAAGACAATATTGTGCACCAGGTGTAGATCTTCCAGTTTGTGGTTTTAGCAGAAGTAAATTTGGTGAATATAAAGAGTATCACACTAGCGCTGATAATTTAAATATAATTTCTGAGACAAGTTTACAAAACAGTCTTGATATTTTAATTTCTATTGTCGACGCTTTTGAGACAGAATTAAAACCTCTTACAACTATTAAAGGTGAGCCTCAATTAAGTAAATATAATCTTTATCCTTCGATCAGTCAAAAAGGAATATTGAAAAAAGGTGTTTTTAGTAAACAAGAATTTATAAATAGATGTAATTTAATTGCATATGCAGATGGTAAAAGAAATATTTTTGAAATTTCACGAAAGATTAATATGCCACTTAAAGATTTGATAAAAGAAATAAAAATATTAAAAAATAATAAAATTTTAAAATAAATTATGGCAAATGCTTTTTTTAAAAATAACCAAAATTTTAATACAGAAATATCTAGGCGAAAAAAATGGTTGAAAAATCACCCAGACATAAAAGCTGACAATGAATGGAAAGCTATTATTAAAAAAATTGCAAAAGATAAAAATTATAAAAAAATAGTACTTGCTTATAATTTTTCTAAAAATCTATCTTACAAACACCCGGGGCTAGACAGTAACATATATTTTTATCATCCTCTTAGAGTTTGCCTGCTATCAACAAAAATAAGACAAAAACTGTCAAGTGAATTAATGATTTTATGTCTATTACATAATATTTTTGAAACTACAGACATTGATCCATCTATAATAAGTAAAATTTTTGGAAAAAAAATAACAACACAGTTAAATATACTCACTGTAAATAGAGCAAATGAATTTAAAAAAAACTATAAAAAAAATTATTATGAAAATATCAAAAAAGCAAATAAAAATGTAATAATTACAAAGATATTAGACAAGCTTGACAATCTTTATTTGTTAAAAATGAATAGAAATTTAAAGGTAAAAAAAAGATATCTTAAAGAAATAGAAGATTTTTTGATGCCATTAATTAAAGGAAACCTTAAAAATTTATACCTATATTTTGAAAATTTAATTGAATTTTCTAAACAGAAATAATGCTATAAGTTTCTATATAATGTTGAATCTCAATTTAAAAAACAAAGTGGTACTAATAACTGGTGCTAGCAAAGGTATGGGTTTTGAAGTGGCTCAAGCTTTTTCGAATCAAGGTGCTAAAGTTTTTTTAGTCTCAAGAAATAAGGCGATGCTTAAAATTGCAGTTGGTAAGATTATTAAACAAGGTGGCATTGCTAGTTATTTAAGTGGAGATGTTTCGAATGTTAAAACACATAGTAAAGTTTTTAAAGAATGTAAGAAAAAATTTGGAAGTATTGATATATTAATTAATAACGCTGGTGGGCCTCCAATGGGAACCCTATTTGAACATGATGAAGATGAATGGCAAAAAACAATTCAAACTAACATGCTCAGCGTAGTAAGGTTTACTAAGTCAGCATTAAAAGATATGAAAAAAAAGCAATGGGGAAGAATTATCACCATTACTTCAACAGTTACTAAAGAGCCTTCCCCGGAAATGATACTTTCAGCAACCTCCAGGGGGGGGCTATCAGCATTTAACAAAGCTGTTTGTCTAGAATTTGCAAAATTTAATATTACTTCAAATATAATTAGCCCAGGTGGAGTTCTGACGGATCGATTAAAAAATTTATTCAAAGAAAAAAGTAAAAGAATTTCTAAAAAATACTCAACCGTTATTGAATCTGCACAAGACAGTATACCAGCAAAAAGATTTGCAGATCCAAAAGAAATCGCTAACGTAATTTTGTTTCTATCCTCACAGCACGGTGCTTATATAAATGGAGTAAATCTTTCAGTAGACGGTGGTTTAACTAGAGGTTATTAGTGAAAAACTGTTTTAAAAAAGATATTTTTTCTCAAAAAAAAATCTCTTGGGACAAAAAAAATCTTATAGAAGAAAAAGAAATTCAAAAAATTAAATTTTTTTTCAAAAAGAATAATTTTGGAAATTTAATTTATGTAAAAAAAAGATTAGGCTTAGAGTCAAACTCACAAAACTTTAAAATCAAAATAAATAATCATATTTACCTTTTAAAAAAATGGTCAATAAATTTAAACACTCAAAATATAAATTCAATTATTAAACTCAATCAAGATTTATTAAAAAAAAAATCTTTGGTACCTAAGATTATAAAAATAAATGGATATGAGGCATTTAAGATTGATAAGGAATATTGTACTTTATACGATTTTATAGATGCGGAACATTACTCTGGTTATAAAAATGAGTTCTCTAATCTTTCATTAGAGATAGGCAAGTTCTTTAAAGTTCTCAAAAAAATTCATAAAAAAAGTAAATCACAAGATAAATTTAAATATTATGATTATAGTAATAAAAAAACCATATTAAAAATTAAAAGAGTTAAAAAAAATTGGAAATCAATGTTTGGGATAAAATTAGCAAAATTGATTGATAAAAACTTCAAATTAATTGAAGACACATATCTCCTTAATTCCACAAAAACTAATTTAGTTAAAGTTAATCAATTTGCTCATTTTGATTTACATCCTCACAATATATTGGTTAAAAAAGAAAAAATTATTTCCTTTTTAGACATTGAGTCGTGCAAACAAATGAATGCAGGTTATGCTCTAGCATTCTGTTGTCTAAAAATTTGTAAACAAACTATTTCAGAAAATAAGATAAAAGAATTGGATACCGCTAAAAAATATGTAGAAATATTTAGAAAAAAAGTTAGCCAAAATTATCCTGAAATAAATATTTTATTTCCATATTTTTTTTATTTTTCAACAAGTGAGGTTTTAAGGAGAATCTTAATAATTTTTAATCAAAACTTAAAAGGTATTAATACCTGGAATAAAGTTTTAGAAATTCAAATTGCTCACCTCAAGGAAGCTAAAATATTATTTAGAAATTAATTTTTTTCGTATTTCTTATAATATTTTGAAGTTCTTTTATGCTTAAATACTTTCCATTGGTTTCACTAGTAAAATTAAATCCTTCTTGAACTTTTTTAACTTTTTTTATTTTGGAATATTTATCTATTGGATGCTGGCAAAATGGTGAAACGATTGAATAATACCTACCAAAATCTACACAATTCAGAGAATCACTTTTTGTAATCATTTCCTCATGAAGTTTTTCACCAGGTCTAATACCTATAATTTTAAAATTGCAATTTGGGTTTATTGCTCTAGCCAAATCAGTAACTCTAAAACTTTTAATTTTTGGAACAAAGATTTCACCTCCAAGCATATTGTTAAAAGCCCAAACCACAGCTTCAACACTTTCCTCTAAAGAAATATTAAATCGGGTCATATGTTCATGTGTAATTGGAAATACATCTTTATTTTTCATGTTCAAAAAAATTGGTAAAACAGAACCTCTACTCCCCATAACATTTCCATACCTTACAACTGAAAATTTTATATCTCTTTTACCAGCATAAACTCCTGCTGAAGTAAATAATTTATCTGAACAAAGTTTAGTTGCACCATATAAATTTATTGGCGCTGCAGCTTTATCTGTTGATAAAGCGATTACTTTTTTTACATTATTTTCAAGACAACTTTCTATTAAATTTTGAGCACCAATTACATTAGTTTTAATTGCTTCAAATGGATTTTTTTCTGTTGATGGAACTTGTTTCAATGCTGCCGCATGTATAACTAATTCTACATTTTCTAATGCTGTTTTAATCCTATCCTTATCTCTTATATCTCCAATAAAAAATCTGAGTCTATCTATGTCTTTAGGATTTATTGAGCGCATCATTTCATGTTGCTTGAACTCATCTCTACTAAAGATTACTAGTCTCTTAATATTTTTATATTTTTTAAGAATGTGGTCAGTAAATCTTCTACCAAAACTTCCTGTACCTCCTGTTATTAATAAAGATTTAATATTTTTCATAAATTTGAAAATATATATATTTCATTACGTTTAGCATGTCTAAAAATTAATTAATTTTTAACTCAAATCCAATATTGAAAAAGTATCAAATATAAGCAAAGAATAACCTAGAATTATTAGTTTTTCCCGAAACAATAAAACCTGATGGTAAATGCTGATTTGCAAAAGCACAACTTATGTAACTTTACATTTATTAAGTCACAAAAGGAAGATATTCTCAATAATTTTAAGGATATTATTTATATTTTTTTGCTTGAAAAATTTCTTTTATACAATATTAATATGTTTTCGTTGGGCTTTCTAATTAATAAAATTTTTTTGATTAAACTAACTCAAAAAAAATGAAATTTATTGTTCGCAACTTAAAAACAGCCTTTATTTTTATAAAATTAATTAAAAAAATTTTTTTTTATATTTTTAAAAAAAAACAAATTCTTGAAAGTTTAAATGAATATAAGGTTTTGGTTTCATCCCCAAGTTCTGGAAGTACATTCATTAGATTAGTCTTGCAATCTTATCACGAGTTAGATACTGGAAATGGAAATGGAATTCCAAAATATAACCCATATTTAAATAAAGATAAATTTACACTTTCTCCTCTTATCATGGGGGATTATAAGAATGAATTTGTAATAGATAAACTCTGTAATGAAAGTTTAAGTGATTTAAAGGAAATTTCCACCAAACTTATTTTTTTTTCAAGATTACCCCTGGGTAATGCTAGTAATATATTTGATATAAATAAATCTAAATTTGTTGTCTTATTAAGAGATCCTTGTGATGAAATACTTTCATCAACTGCTAAAAAAATAAAGGATATAAATGACAAGAATCATTCAATATACATTTTAAATGAAAAAATAAATGATTACAAAAAATATGTATCTTTTTGGAGTGACCATTTAAAGAAAGGATACAAAATAAAAATAATTAAATTTGATGAAATAAAATATGAGCCTGAAAAATCATTAAAAAAAATATTAGAATTTTTTAATCATCCAATTAAATTAAATTTATTAAATACAAGCATAAATATGCATTCTATTGAGTCTACTCACGAAAGAATGAAAAATATCAAAAAGCCATATTATTTTAGATTCTCAAACAAAGAAAGATCATCAAAAATTAAAGAAAAATACTCAAAACATATTTTCAATCACGATTCTTACATAAAAAGTTTAAAAATTTATGAAAAGTTAAAAAATCTTTAAAATGAAAAAAAAATTAAAAAAAAATAAAGGAATATTATTTTGGATAACTGGATTGTCTGGCGTGGGGAAAACTTCTATTGCAAAAAAAATTCATAAAGAAATAATTAAAAATTATGGGCCAACTATTTTATTTTCTGGTGATGATCTAAGATCCATCTTTCAAATAAAATCTTATGATAAAAAAAATAGATATAAACTGGCAAAACAATACTCTTCATTTTGTAAATCTATTGTTGATCAAAATATTAATGTAATTTTTGCAACTATTTCTTTATTTCATGATATTCAAAAAGATAACCAAAAAAAAATTGATAACTATGTTGAAATATTCATAAAATCAGATTTTAAGAAAGTTTCAAAGCTCTCTAAAAAAAAAATTTACCTTAACCTTAATGAGGAAAAAAATATTTGGGGTAAAAATCTTAAACCTGAGTTTCCTAAAAAACCAAATATTGTTATAATGAATAATTTTAATGAAAATTTAATCTTATTATCTAATAGAATTTTATCCAAAATACAAAAAACTATCAAATTTTAGATAATATTAATCTACAAATATGGGGTTTTTGATTTTTAAATTTAGCAAAGTCGAAACTGGTTTTTATATATTCTTTTTTTAAACCATATTTTTTACATCTATCTAAAAAAAGATCTGTATCAATGAACCTTCTATAATGATCGGTGTATCTTTCGTATTTACTAAGAACTTTTCCTTTTTTATATAGTGGATCCAAAGGAGTTCTAAACTCTAAAAAGATTTTTGTTTTTTTATCACAAAGTTTTTTAACATTACTAAAAAAGATTTTTTCATCTTTAAGGGTTATTGCATGAATAAAAAATCTTGCATAAATATAATCAATTTTTTTATTAGTTTTAAAAGAAAAGTTTTTTTTACAAGAATCAATTTTAAAAAAAATACCTTTAACAAGGCTATTATTTTTAGATATTATTTTTCCAGATGTATCTATTCCAAAACAAGAAAAATTTTTTGACAAAAAATAGAATGTGTCTCTTGCGTTTCCACAGCCAAAATCAATTAACAAAGGTTTTTTGATTTTGTTTTTCTTTAATAATAATTTAGCAAAATTTGAAGGTTTATTAGTTAAAGATTTCTTGTAAAATTTATCCCAAAATTTTATATCAACAGTCATTTTAAAAATTTTTTTCAGTGCATAAATCAAGCCAATTGAGCTATTAGTACTGGTCAGCTACACGCATTACTGCGCTTCCACATCCAGCCTATCAACGTGGTGGTCTACCACGGCTCTATAG
>Ga0129324_10000164_pt1 | contig 46328 bp, 39 predicted proteins | sample CPBDNA_7_FD_96879 | JGI IMG/M metagenome (GOLD analysis project Ga0129324, IMG submission 96879) | Freshwater to marine salinity gradient microbial communities from Chesapeake Bay, USA - CPBay_Spr_15_0.2_DNA | ecosystem: Environmental > Aquatic > Marine > Coastal | place: USA: Chesapeake Bay... | reverse complement strand
AGTTCAACCTACAGTTCAACCAGTTCAACCTACAGTTCAACCAGTTCAACCTAATCCCGAAATAATTGAACTGAAACAAATGATTCAACAACAAAATATAATATTAGAGAAATTATTAGAATCGCAAATTAAAATATTAAGACACCTACAAAAAAAATAATGTATATTTATAATATGAAAAATAAAATAAGAAATTTATTATTTATAGTGTTTTTGTGTATATTTGTATATCCTTTTATATATTATTTTATTAAATCGATAGAAGGATTTACCGATAAATCTCCATACGGTCAATGGGAATTGGTATTGAGACAAAGTTATAATGACCAATATATTAAAAGCCCATTCAAAGGTAATGTAAGTATAAATATAGAGGCTTTATACGATGAAAATGGAGATATAAATGAGCCAAATTATTACAATAGTTCATTGTATTCTAAATATGATTTTAGCAGTAATCGGATATTAAAGTTAAATTATTACGATACATATGAATCTAAAACCCCAACTACTATAACATGGAGTCAAGATATTAGTTCGGTTCCCACAGTTATGAGTGATACAACTTTGCCAACTGATTTTAAAGGATTAATTCAATCGGACGCTTCTTATGTATTTGTAGGTTATTCAGAAGGTACCGATAAAAAATATATACTAGGAGCTTCGCAAACCTATTTAGATAGTATAACAGACATATCTTATATTCCGGGATATACCGAGACGGGTGTTGAAAAAGTAGAATTGTATTTATGGAACCCCCGACCTAATAATAAAAATACATTCAACGGAAATTATAAAAATTTAACCATATCCAAAGTCGATATGAATGATACACTCCATAAAAACTTTTGGAATAAAAGCGAAGACGTAAGTGGTCTTTTAGATGATACCGATAATAGATATTCTTATTGTTTTGGTAAATTAAAGTGTAACGATAATTTGTATACTCCTATTGAGAACTCAAAAGGAAATTATAAACCCTATTGTAATTCGGATTCAAGTTTGAATCCGGTTTATTGTGAAGGTTCGGCATTATACAATACAAATAGTACAATGTTCAAACCCGTTGCGATAGGTAGTTTAACGTTTGATATGATGGGTAAATACGCGTCGTATGGTGTATCCAATGAAGAATATTTCAATTTATTTAGAGGTTTAACTACCCCATACAATAGTGATTATATAGACCCAGAAATAAGTGGAAATGACGTAGTTATGTATGATACTACAAAATCTACTTTTGTAAAAAATAATATTTGTAATTTTTTGGATAATACAAATCTAATCAATGGAACGAATCTTCAAGAAGAATGTGAATTAACCCGTTATACGGGTATATCAGATGTAGCATCGGACATAACCGAAATAAGCGGTAATAAATGTATTGCCAATTACGGGGATACCATTAATTCAAAATATAAAGATTACGTATGTAAAGAAAATGAAGCATGTATTGGTTACGAGTGTGGTGTTCAATTTGGAAAATGTTCACCATCATTATTATAATGTATTAATATAATGAAAAAAGTAATTTTTTTATTATGTATTCTTTTATTATTTGTTTTGTATCATTCCATCCAAGAACCATTGGAACTATTACCTTTAGAACCAAACGACGCGAATAGTGTTTCATTGAATTTAAAATTACCAACCAAAGTAGATCGTCATACTTGTAACGACGGATATAAATATTGTTATGGAGAGTTAAAAAAAAAAGACGTATTTGGTAATACAATCGATTTAGAAGGAATGGATTATACGCATGGAAAAACATATAGCGATATTAGCTATGATAAAGTATATTTAAGCGACTTTAAACAAAATGAAACCTTAAAAGGTTCAAGTAAAACAAGAGATGTATATTATGACCCACATAACATATGTAATAAGAATGACCCGTGGCATTTGAAATTACCGCTAGATACTACTAGTGAACCTATTTGTACTTCCGAAAAAGATAAAGAAAATTACGAAATATGTCTAAACTATGAGACACCATGTAAAAGTGAAGATATACAATTAGAAGAAAATCAAATATATAATGAATATAATTGTTCCGATTCAAACGATATATATGATTCTTTAAAAGACAATGTTGTAAGTTATTCAAGAAAAACAATTGAAATCGGAACGTATAAAGACGAATGGAGACGTGGTTTAGACGTAAACAAAGGACGTGTAAGTTCGCTAGGTAAAAGCTATGATACCGAAACTTGTGGAATAGATTGTAGTGGATATAATTATTTTGCTCTACAAAACGGTGAACGCGGAAATCCGCAATGTTTCTGTGGAAATTCTTTAATCGACGCAACAAGATACGGACCTAAATTATGTAATAAATTAACCGGAGGGGCGTGGTGTAATTCTATTCATAAAAATATATGTTCCTTTATAACAACCGATACAACTGAAACATCTACTGTATGTCAATTAAGTGGAGGAGTATTAGTATATAATGAAGATGATGTAAAAAGTAAATGTAGACAACAAAATTGTACTACAGAATATTATAATCCAGATTTGTCTCAATGTTACTCGAGTGAGTCGGAAGCAAGCTATCAACACGATAATTATTATTATTTAAAAGATACAAGTAAATATCCGTTTGAAGTTAAACCGGTAAATCCGAACGACTATACTATAAGTCCTAGCAAATTAAAAGAAAATGATAAAGTAAGATTAAAAACAGACGTAAAAAATATTGTCTATTCCGTTCCTTTATGTAGTTCGGCTAAACCTTTATACGCAAATGACGAATGTCATCCAATTACCGATACAGTTATGGATAATAAGTGTAATATGAATTTTCCTTATATAGTAGACGGTTCATGTGTAGATTACGATACAGCAATTGCGAATGTAAACGACGGATGTTCGCAAGAAAAACCATATAAATATAATGGTGTATGTTATGCGTCTATAGACCAAGTACAACAGACTGATTATATATTTGATTCCATACAAAATGGATTATGTTATTTAAAAGATAACGACGTCGGAGTATCATGCGAAGATGTATATAGAATAAAGGATTTTGATATTTCTATGTTATACAATCCAATTACAAATAATTATGTAGGTCAATTAACCTACGGCGATTATAGTTATATAGATTGCTCGGGTACATTAACCAAATGTATGAAAGAGTTTCCATACGAAACCAATAGCAAAGGTGAATTGGTTCCTATTTTCAAAGAAAATTACAAATTAGAAAGAGACACAATACCTGAATATCCAACACCGAAACCTTATAAAGAACCGGCTATATCTAAATATATAAATCCATATAATAGTGATATTCAATCGAACTTATTTATTCAATGTAAAAATGATTACAGTACAATACCCCAAGAAAATATGTGTCCAAAAGAGTTACCTATATGTCAATTAGGATTCTGTAATGAAACGATTAAAACCAAACACAATTTAGATTCTTATAATATACATATGTTATCATGTAAGAATAATTATTCAAGCATACCTAAAGAAGATATGTGTCCGTATAATTTACCCTATTGTGAAGATAATATATGTAAAGAAAGTAGTTTATTTTACAATCGGTAACATTTTATATTTATTACCCTTGTATAGTATATTTTTATCACCTAGTATTTTTTGATTCACTAATATATTATCTTGTTTGATATAAGCTTCCGGTGGTTTGATATTTTTATATAAAATATTAATTCGTTCGCCATCCACCATTATATAATAATTTTCAAATTGTTCATTTCTTTTTTGTTTTTGCTGTGGTTCCTTCTTATAATCTAATTCGTATACTTTTTTACCTTTTTCGTTATTTGGGAATTTAAAACACTTATTTGTACCCGATACACAATCAATCGCACTTTCTTTTAAAGTATTCAAAAAAGATTCCGATAATAAGTGTTTATCATTCATAATTTTGAATAAAAACTCGTCGGTAGATATGTCAGGTTTTGCTTTTTTTTCATCGTTCATTTCACTAATATACATATATACTTGGACGTTTTGCTCGTCTCGCGGTAAACGATTATGGCTACATATTCTTCTAGCACGCCCAATGACTTGTTCTATTCTTACATAATGCCAATAAGGCTCCATAATATGAACGATCCGTGTATTTTGTAAATCAATACCTTCGGCACCTGAAGCCGTAATCATCAATAGATTTATAATGTCTCCTCTAATGTTATTTAATTCTTCAACTCCATATAATGTTTTTAAGCTTGTAGTCATATAAGTGGGTAATTTATTGAAATCACTGTTATATATATTTCTTATCATTTCTTTAACAACCTTGTCTTCGGTGCCAGTATATAATGTAAATACTCTTAATTTATCATAAGTATATCCGGGCAATCCGTGTAATTCAATCTTGTAAATAGAGCCAGCTTGTTTGATTTCTAATTGTTGAAATCCTTGATATTTTAATAACAGACTCATCATTTCTATACCTTCAATACGTCTGAAACTACTATAAAGTAATTGACATTTATCTAAGTTATTTAAAATGTTACTAAGTATTTTTTCAAATTTTGGACTATATTTTTGTAGTCCACTATCAAGGTCAACTTCTTTTGTCTCAAAAATAGCTACTTTACTTAATTCATTATTAAACAATGTATCTCGGTTTGCGATTACTTCCATAATAAACCGTTTAATATTTGTATCATATGTGCTATCTTCAACAATATGGTCTCCGTCTTCTTCCAAGCTATCGCTTAGTTTAATACGCTCCGTTTTATCTGCGTAATCAAAATCTTTTTCGGAACTAATCTTATTCATTAATTTGGGGAATGGTCTTACAATCTTATCGTCAAATACAAAATTACATGCCGCTCGCGTAAATACTTTATAACTACCTTCGCTTTTATTATCCGTTTTTTTAGTGGACTCTTTTTTTTTATAATTATCATATTGACGTTTTTGATGTGAACTCATAGGTATGTGTTCAACTACATTTTTTAATAGTTCCGGCATTAAAGTGGTTTTGTCACCTAAATACGATATTAATCCAGCAATACGTGTTTGGAAAAAATCTTTATTTGTGATTGTTTTTATACCGCCTTCTTGGGTTACAAATAAGTTATTGAAATCCTTTTCACTTTCAGGCATTTTTTTATATTTATGAATGTTTACATTTTCAACTGATAATCCTTCTATATTATTTATGATTTTGGTTATATTAGAGACATAATTATCATTTTTGTATTGAGCAGATTTTTCATATTTCACTTCACCTGTCGGTGTTGTAATAAATCCAAATGGATTTCTTATAATAGAAAGGTTATTTAATTTATAGTCGACTATATTATATTTTTCGATTTCTTCTAATTGTTGTTTCATTTTATCCTTATTATACTTTCCATTAAATACAAATTCATATTGAACTGTATAACCGGATATCAAATTGAACATTACACCTAATTCAGCTGGCGCATTGATATAAGGTGTACCTGACAACAATACAATTTTACAATTTTGAGCATCCATTAAATTATCATACATATTTGTAGAAACCGACGTTTTTTCGGTAGAAATTTTATTATATACTTTGCCAATAAAATTATGAGCTTCGTCAATAATAACTACACTATTATGAAATGGATTTGTATTTTGTCTTATACGTTCCCAACTTTTTTTATTTACACCATTATAATTAATAAATCTATATTTCATACTTATAAGTAAGTTTATAAGTTCACTTACTTGTGATTTATCCTTAGGCTCTAATGAATTAAACGCTATTCCACTGCTATTAATTACCCATACACAATGATATTTATCTATAAATTTCACCATATCTTCTTTATCTTTATCTAAATATAGATAATCTTTGAATAACTGAAAAATACTGTCTCGGTTATCGTCGGTTGCTTCTAATTTAGTCCATGTATTTTTTGTTTTAAAAATACGGTCTCCGCAAAATTGTAATTGAGTGCGATAGTTTTGTTGTAAAGAAGCTGGGGTCATTATATATATTTTTTTGTCATGTTTCATTCCTTCAATGATTGAAATAGAACTACACGTTTTACCCGAACCTAATCCATGATATAATAATAATCCTCTATACGGTGTATAACTATTTAAATATTTTTGTACTATTTTTTGATGTCTTAACATAACAAACTCCGAAGACGATTTATCACAACTATCGGTTTGTTGTTCTTCTTCTTCATATAAGTCTTCTAATAGATTGTGTATAGTATCATAGAATCCATATTGATCATTCAAATAAAAGGTATCCATATTAATACTTATAGTGCTTGGTGTATAAGCCGGATAATCTTTTAATAATTCATTGTCTACATCAGTTAACGTCTCACGTGGAACATTTTCTAAAGCAGTGGTTGTTTTTTTCACAACGGGTTTTGTAGGTTTTTCGATGATTTGATTCGCTAACATGATTTTATTATCTATTACAGTTGGAACTTCTGCGTAAAAACATACTTTATTATCTAATTCAACATTGTATTTTAGTTTAAGTTCTGTAATAAATTCATTTAACATATCGATTTGTTCTTTTTTATAAAATAATTCGGTTGAATGCGTTTCTTCGACATTTAATTTGGATTTTTTAGATTCGGCTTCTTCGACTTCGGCTTCGGATTCTTCTTCTTCGGAAGTTACAATAGCCGGCGGACCATTATCAATCATTGGATTATTATAAGCTTCATTTATTTCGGCGATTTCTTCCATAGTTAAATCTTTATATAGGTCAGCACCTTCTTTTGGAACTAATGCTTCAAAATGTATACCGGCAAAAGGTACAATTAATGCTTTACCTTCTGTTTTTAAAGTACTAGTACCCATTTGTTTACTATGATTCAACATAAATATAACATTGGGGCAATTATCGAATCCAAAATCCGTTAAATTAATATTGGATATAATAACAAAACGAAATGGATTTGTTTGAAATACTCCAATACATAAGTTGTATTTTTCACCATATAGTTGTATGTCTTCCGTATTTAACCATTCTTTATTCAGCAAGACCACATTTTTTCGTTGGTTATATTGTTCTATTTTTTTTATATGATTTTGTTTATCATTCGGTTCGGTCGCGATTTGTAATTTTTCTTGACGTTCTGCTATTTTTTCGTCATATATGGATGATATATCCTTTCTAAATAAGTCTGTAACTTTTCTAGAATAATAAAGGTTTCCATCTTCGCTCTTTGGCTTATTGGCTTTATAGGTTTGAATATCTGTATATTTATTCATAGCATATATAATACTATGTATAGCGCAATTACCATCACCAGCAATAGGAATTATATCAAAGTAATCCTTTAAATTTAGGTCATTTATCTGTGGATTGATATATTTAATCATATTTAATATATATTACTATTTTTAATTAGTTCATTTATACAATTAATAACATGTTTTTTTTCAATATTATAATGACGAATCATAGTTAAACATTCTTCATAATTACACCATTTCATATTACCAATTTCACTTTTCTGAAATTTAGCATTGTATAAACTATCTTCATAATTCATATAACCTAAGTAGTATTTATGTTTATAGGATTTTAGGTTTGAACCCGTAAATACTTCTTCAAACGGAAGAATATTGTGAATGAAGGATATACTATGAATAGGATATCCAGTTTCTTCGCGAAACTCTCTTAAAGCACAATCTATATCCTTTTCTTTGTAATTTCGTCGGCCTTTTGGAAAGCCCCATTCGGGCAAAGACCAATAATTTTTTTTTAATAAATATTTTTTATGATTTAATACAAATTTCATTTTTTCCTTGTGTTTTATATCATAAGGCTCGTTTTTTTTATTCCATAATTTATCCCATAAGTCATCGTACGATAAATTCATAATTTGCTCTATTTCATAGTCGGTCATTTCTTTAATAATATTCTTTAAATGATAATCATTATATTCATTATATTTACCTCTTAAAAAATCAACATATCCTAATGTATCTTTCCGCTGAATCATCAAATATTCAACATTATCGCCGTTTTTACGATAACATATAATACCTAAACTAGTAATTGGACGTTTACAATTATAAAATAAATGTCCATAATTTTCACAATTATTACATAGGGGTTTACCTATCATAATTCTTATTATATTATATATTTATATGATTAAATTAAATATAGATATAGTATTTCAATATATATATTTTATTAGTCGTTTGTATGTTCCAAATATAGTCAACCAAAAGAAAATAAAGCAGTTAATAGAATGTATACCTTTTTTTTTACCAACCCACAAAGACCAACAATTATTATTTCAAATCATTAAAGAACATTCTATTATAAATTACTATGATACCACGGACCAAATGGTTACCTATGGATATATCATATATGAGACATATCATAAACGAAAAAAAATAACTTATTTAGATATGGATAAATACGTAAAACACTACGATTATATATTATTTATGTCGGACCAAGAAAAGAATTTGAACCATAAAAAATACGCGGCATTTGGTATATTTATATCTATAGTAATAATTTGTCTTTACTTTATATATGCAAGTTAAATTATGGATTATTTTAATTACTGGATTATTAATATATGATACATACCATGAACATTATTATTTTCATTTATTCAAAACATATAAAAAATATTATAAAATGGCCGGAATAGCCATATTTGGTTTAGGATTATACATAATGATGAATAGAGGAAACAATATACATTCCGCATCTATATTAAATAACTTTGTAAAAGTATTACCTATAGACAAAGATTCAAAAGATATGATCACTCCATTTATAAGCAATACGCAAACGAATGCGATTGAACGAATACAAACTTCGGGTGGTAAAACTAAAAGAAGTGTAAGTGAGACAAAAAAAAAATATGTAGCGTCTATGCAAAACTGGAAATGTGGTGAATGTCAAAAACAGCTACCGGCGTGGTTTGAAGTAGACCATACAATAAGATTAGAAAATGGCGGAACAAATGAAATTAGTAATCTAGTTGCCTTATGTAGAGATTGTCACGGTAAAAAAACTGCTATGGAAAATATGTTATAATATATATAATGATACGAAGTGAAAATCTACAATATATTCGCAATGTATTCCAAAAAGTAGATTTAACTAAAAATCAAAAACTTATATTTGCTGTATCTTTTTTATTAAGTGGATATGCTTTTTTGTTATTGAACCCTTATAAAATTTTGAATTATGTATATTTACCATTTGTTTTATTTTTTTGTATTGGTGGCATATATTTATTTTTTTCAATTGACAAAAATATAAAAAGTACGTTTTTTTTATATAAGCTACTTTATTATAGTTTGATATTTCTAGTTTTTTCTATACTATATTTTTTATTAAAGAACGGATTATTATATGTGATAGATATATCCTTTGGAGCTGTATTTTTATTTTATTTAGTTGGTTTCGCATTTATATATAAAATCTTTTTTGAAGATACACAGATAAACATAAGTAAAACAGATGATTTATTTTATATGATTCAATATTTTATTTTTTATATACCATGTATTTTGATTCTAGTTATAAATTATTTTATAGATGACGCTAAAAATACAAATAAAACAACTTATATATTAGGTTTGTTATTAATGTTATTGATTGTATTATATATTGTGGTTCCGTTCATAATGAATTATATGTATAAACACGATGGAATATTATTAATTCATAAAAAAACATATTTGAATCAAAGTATTTTAACCTTATCTTTAAAAGAATTAAAAGATAAAATAGAAAACTCGCAAACTTTATGGAATTATGTATTTAACCGTGAAAGTTTTAAATCCTTAAGTGACAATGAAATAAAGAATGTAGTTGACCATATGGATTATAATTCGGTAGACCAATATATAATTAAGAGTCAACCGGATAAATTCAAACAAATTATAATAAAATACAAGGATAAACCCGATGAACTGAAATACTATATAAATCAAGAATTAAAACAATCGTTTTTAAGTAAGATGTATTATTCTATGATTATTTTAAAAAATAAATATTTTCTATCCGGTGAACAAAAAAGCGAAGAAGATTTATTAACCCAATATATAAGCCCATTGTTGTATACATATCATTATGGAATATCATTCTGGTTATACTTAGATACAAATATGTTATCGGATAAAAACCGAGACAAAGCTCTTATATTAACATTAGGTTCTAGACCGTCTTTGTATTATGATTATAACCGCCGACAATTGATTGTAGAAATAACCGATACGATTTCAAAAACCGAAACCGTTAAACAAACACGTATTTACAATAGTAGTAAAATTTTATTTCAAAAATGGAATCATATAGTTATGAATTATGTAAATGGTCAGTTTGATTTATTTATAAATAATGAGATTGTTTCAACGCAGTCCAATGTGTCTCCATATATAAATGATAGTGATGTTTTACAAGTAGGCTCGGTTGAAAATACTGATTTAGGTGGTATATCTAATTTGAAATATTACGACCAACCGTTATCCTTATATAAAATAAAAGAAATTTATAACCAAAAACTATTTTCAATAGAATAAAATAAACATTTAATATAATGTTATTATTTAGTTTTTGGGGAATACTTATATCTATATTTTTTATAATTACAGCCTATATTATATTCACAAATCAAATGGAAGTAAAAACTAAAATAATAATGATTGTATTATTATTTATTTTAGGTATTGTTCTTTTTATGAATTTAGACGTATTTCAAAATTATAATCGGTTAATTACAAATATTACCGATGCTACAAAAACAACACGTATACCAAAAGACAATCTTATGTCAAATAGTGGTAACTATTCCATATCTACATGGATTTATATTGATGATTGGAATTATAAGTTTGGTCAAAAGAAAACTATATTGAAACGTGAAAATTTGGAAAAAAAACAAAATCCCCATATTTATTTGGAACCTTATAAAAATGATATAACCGTTGAATTTTATGTAAAAGATATTTCTATGAATGACCTATCGAATAATTATGAAGAAGCTGAATTGTGGTGTAAAGATAACGTGGAAGGAATATCAGCTGAATTATTAGAATGTAATTACAATACGGCTACAAATGAATATGTTGCTTCAACTAGTGGAGTTAAATGTACTGATAATATATACGAATGTTTAGATGGAACAATTGTAGATATTGAGAATAATTCATGTAATTCAATCAATAATGAACAATCGTCCACTTTAAAAAATATACCCCTTCAAAAATGGTTTAATATAACTTATGGATTTGGAGACAATCATACAGATATTTACTTGAATGGTAAATTAGTTCAAACCAAAACATTTGTAGGGGTTCAATATATGGACGAATTTGAAAACAATGATTTTTTTATTTGTTCGGACGGCGGATATTCGGGCTCTATATCAAAAACGTCTTATTATAATTATTTAATATCTCCCGATAAAGCCTATAATATTTATAAAGATGGATTCAATCCAGTTGTGGTGGGTTCATTATTTAGTAAATATAATGCGTCAGTTACATTCTACGAGGATAATAATGAACGAGCAAAATATTATATTGTATGAATATAAATGTCAAAAGAATCCGCGAATTCGCCTATATCAAAACCTATTAAATCAATATTGAAAAAGGAATCAATGAACGAATCCATGAAGGAACCCAATAAGGAACCCAATAAGGAACCAACTAAGGAACCAACTAAGGAACCAAATAAAGAACCAACCAAAGATATAGTCGATTCATTTTTTCAAGTGAATACAACTATAAGTAAATTTGTATTTATATTATTAATACTTATTTTATTTGTTATGCTCTTTCATATAGGATTATATTTTTTAGAATACTTATATGGCTCTACCCGAAGTCCTTATATAGTAAATGGCTTGATAGATAGTGATAAATCAATCGTAATATCAAGTAATCCAAATGTAGAAAATTCGGTTCCGATTATGCGTTCCGTAAATGAATTAACCGGTATTGAATATACGTGGGCTGTTTGGTTATATATAGAAGATCCATTTTTGAATAGCGGAAATCCATATAAACGCATATTCTCAAAAGGAACTTATTCCATGTACGATTCTTTAGATAATTATAATGTTGCCTTCATAAATAACTCTCCTGGTTTGTATTATGGCGAACAAGACAATAAATTAATATTAGTATTTAATACGTATTCTGACGATAGTACTATATATGAAACGATTGATATAGATGACATACCTATTGAAAAATGGATATCATGTAGTATTACATTGAAAGATAAAAAAGTGAATGTTTATATAAATGGTGTTATGAGCAAAGAATATATTTTATTAAATGTTCCTAAACAAAATTACTATGATACCACGGTTGGAGACAACAAAGGATTTGGTGGATATATATCTAATTTGAGATATTATGATTATGCTATAACGGAAGAAAATATACAAACTATTATGACAAATGGTCCAAATCTAACACGTGATAAAAACAATAAAATATATGATAATCCTCCATGGTTATCAATGAATTGGTATTATAATTAATATATATATATATGTATTATTTTAGTTATGGAGCAAATATGTCTCAAAAAGAAATGAATACGTTTACTTCAAACAAATTTATTTCTTATGGAACCATAAAAGATTATATATTAATTTTTAGAAAAATATTAAATCATTCAAGAAAGTCCGGGGTTGCTACAATAGAACCACGTAAAAATGAAACCGTTCATGGAAAAATATATTGGATAGAGAATTCTAGAGAATTAGATAAAAAGGAAGGATATTTAGATGTTCCAAAAATATATAATAAGCATTATATGAATATAAATGGATATAATTGTATGGTATATATTTTAAATCCATTGAGACGTGGAACAGAAATTCCACCTAGAAAATCTTATTTCGAGAAGATAGAAAAAGAATATTATCCTATATATATGAAAAAAACTAAAAAGAAAAATATAAAAAAACATTTAAGAAAGGTATCTACACTCAAAGAAACTAGTCATAAACCACGTAAACAAACTAAACATAAAGCAAGTAAACCTAGACATAAACCACGTAAACAAACTAGACATAAACCACGTAAACAAACTAGGAAAAAGTCGAAAAGAAAAGGTGGTGTATGGATAACGCCGGGTATTGGACAACCTTATTGGCAACAAAATGGAAATGAAGAATGGTATCCATATCAAGCAAATAACGGAAACAATAACGGAAACGAAAATGGAAACGAAAACGAAAACGAAAATGGAAACGGAAACGAAAATGGAAACGGAAACGGAAACGGATGGTACCAAAATAACAATGGAGAATGGTACCAAAGAAATGGAAACGGAAACGAAAACGAAAACGAAAACGAAAATGGAAACGGAAACGGAAACGGAAATGGAAACAACAACGGAAACAACAACGGAAACGGAAACGAAAATGGAAACGAAAACGAAAAAGGAAACGGATGGTATCAAAATAACAATGGAGAATGGTACCAAAGAAATGGAAACAACAACGGAAACGGAAACGGAAACGGAAACGGGTACGAAAACGGGAATGGAAACGGAAACGGAAACGGGTACGAAAACGGGAATGGAAACGGAAACGGATGGTACCAAAATAACAATGGAGAATGGTACCAAAGAAACGGAAACGGATGGCGAAACGGGAATAATTATGATGGAACTGAAAATGAAAATGAAAATGAAAATGAAAATGAAAATGAAAATGGAAGCGGAAATACCGCAAGTTATGGTTCAAATGCTGAGAATGATGATTTCGATGATTATATGCTTGGAGAAACCTATGAAGAATATCAAATGGACGATGATGCTTTAGACGAAGAAAATGAATTAAAAGATTTAGTAGATAAAACAACTGTAGATGAAGGCGTGTATTGTTGTTCATCTAGCGCTTTATCTAATATTTCGCAAAATATTCAAGCAATTGAAGAAGAAATTTGTAATATAAATTCAACGTATACAGACTTATTAAAGAGACAAGTAATGGAAGCATATAGAGCCAAGCGTAATAGGTCAGACGGAATGTTTCGGTCGGAAACCCAACTTAGATGGTACGAAGAATTTAAAAAAATATATATGTTTCAACGTTATCAAGAAAGAGATATATTTAACGCAATGAGGTATTTAATTTCGTCTTCTATATATCCCCATCATGATGACGTACAAAATTTAACAATTGCTCCTAGAAAAATACGAACCTTAATCGAAGAATATGCTTATAAAATCATTAGCGGACATTTTACAAAAGCAAGTATTTGTTATGCTATTTATAACTATGGCCGAGCATATCGTCCAATTCATAACGAAGAAGCCGAAGACTATATATATTTAGAACGGTGTATGACTTTATTACGTTGCGCCATAACAACTGTAAATAATGAATTACAACAAAAATGGTCTACTTATGTAAATCCAGATATAGATATGTCGTCTTACGTTATAAGTGGTGGAAATATTTTTTTTGTTTTTGCTGGAGTAATATGTTATTTATATGATGGTAACGGCGACCACCCAATATTAAATGGTATTGAATCCGAGGTAATAAGATATTTAAAAAAGATAGGTTTACAACGCGATTTCCGTGAATTATTAACTGAATTATTCAATACCGAGGAATTTACAATTCTTATGCAAAGTATATTATCAAACCCAAGCGACATAGATTGTCTATTTTTACCAAGAAATAAAACTTATGTTACACATACCAATACCCAAGAACCAACGATTGCGATGGATATAAATATATTATCGGCGGCCGTTTTAAGAAGTATGCTAAATAAGGCTCATAATAATCGATCCGATGCTATAGCAAATTTATTTCCATTTATAGGATTGTACAATCCAGGTACATGGGGCAATGGTAGAATATATACTACCAATAAAAGTTTAGATGCGGAAGACCGCGCTGGTCTTCAGCGAATCGCTAATATGAATCGATTTGTCGGATACAGACAAACCTCCAGTTATATTGATGAATTACCTATTTATTTAAATCGTATAAAACAAGGGTATTATCCATTCGAAAAAAATGGCGATGACTCTAGCATTGGTATAAGATGTATTGAAGACGAAAAAAAAAGAAAGGCCTATATGAGTAAGTACGGAGAATGTATAGATTTATCGATTGGTTCAACTACAAATGCTTTATATAATATGAAGCACGACCATTATTTAGAGGGTAAATATTATTCTATGGAATGTTTGGAAGACGAACTCATTTATATAGCCGAACATACAGACGATGATAAATCGTCTAAACGAGTTACCCGACAAAGATTTCTAAGAATGTTACAAGATAGTAGACATTCTGATATTTTTAACTTTATTTTAATCACTATATTTGAACATATTCACACGTGGGATGGAGTTTTATATGGGTATCCGTGTCCGATGTACGATGACCCACAAGACCAAATAAGTCACGATATACAATTACATATACCAAATAATTCGAACAATAATTCGAACAATAATTCGAACAATAATTCGAACAACAGTTTATAATTATTTGAAAAAGCTGGTTATCATTTGATTGCTATGTTTGATATTATTACACGCAGTTAAATATTTTGAAAATAATAGTTTTTCAACTTCTTTATCTTTTAAAGATTGAACCTTTTTTTGTATTTTTTCGTCGTCGCCATTTTGTTGAATGGTTTTTATTTCTTGAATAAACGAGTTCTTACGACGATTGAACTTTTTCATATCATATAATACTAAACTATAAATTTGAATGACGGGTTTCATAATTTGATTTGAAATATAAAATCCATAGTCTATTTTTAAGTTTTCTTGTTGGACAAATTGTGGCGTTTCGATGCGTTCGCCTTGTAATTTATTTCCTTTTGTTTGAACGAACACAAAAGGAATTCTATCACCAGGAGCTGGTTTATTACCAGGGTCTCTAATACCAATTCGATTTGCTAAAACACAATGAGCTATCTGATTTGGGTTTTTATAAAAAGACCTTAACGATTTTGTAATGACTAATTTATCAATCATAATATTCTTATCAATAATATCCGATAACATTTTATCTAGAAACGCAATGGACTTATCAATATCTTTATCTTTCATTAAAATATCAATGATTCCGCCATATACATCTTTTACAATAGGAGCATTATCTCGGCGTTTCAATACAATACCCATAGATTTACGTTTACACTGATTCACGTCTTCTTCGTACAACATACCAACATATCTTTTTTTAGATAGCAAACAAAACGGCATAAATGTTTTTTCATATTCCAAATCATGCGGTTCTTTAAGAAATGACGTACATAAATGACCGGCTTCTTTTGCTAATGTAATCGTCATATCTAAAGCTTGTTTATCTTTTATTTTATTTCCGTTTAAATCTTCAAAATTAAATGTAAAGAATACTGAATCGGTATCTCCATAAATATATTCGGCTTTGGTTTTCATTTGCCCATATTTTGTATCTACAATTGAATCACCATAAACATTTTCAATAACTTCTTTCGCATAAATCAATAAAGTACGACCAATGGCTGTAGTAGAAGCAGCAACATCCATTTCATAGAAACTGCTTGTTTTTGCTCCGGTTTGTCCGTATAAACTATTGGCCGTAATCTTAATACTCAATTGTCGTTTATCTAAAATATTTTGTTTGAAAGGGTCGGTTTCTTTTTGCATTTGTTTTTTAGTAGATTTACGAGCTGCTAAAAGTTCATCTAAAATAGAAGGCATAATCGCTTTTTCATTATTTGGAAACTGAGCATATCTACAAATTTTGTAGCCCGTTAAAACTTTCGTAGCCGCGGCCGAAGGAGTTTTTCTAACATATTTAAATGTATCGTATTTAATATCTACGTATTCATAGTCTTTCAAGTTATCGTATATGAAATTACCCTCATTATCTTTTATTCCGGTAATACATTCTTTGCCATGTTTAATCGTACCGTCTAAATTAAATTCTTTTGTCCATACTTTGCTATCGTGTGAAATATTTTCACTAATAATAGAAGAAGGATATAGAGAACTATAATCAACACACGCCACTGGATTATCTAAATATAATCCGCATTTAGGTTCTAATACAATGGCTCCTTCATAGGCATCGCTTTCATTTCCTTTTGATATAAGCGGCATTAATGTATCTTTTTCACTACATTTTTTAGAAATATAACTGGTTAATTTGATACCTTGTCCGCGTAATACTAAGAATTGGATAGGTACGCTACATAATTTACTCATTTCAGTGAATGTAGTCATTACGTCAATCTTTTGAAAAATTTGATGAACTAAATTACAATCTTGAATACAATATTTAGCAATAATTCCTCTATCTTCTTTACCCTTTTTACTCATTTCAAAAATATCTTTGGGCGAAACATCATCCTTAGATAACCCCCAACTAAAGGAAGATGTAATATCTAATTTAGAATCAATCCTAAATCCATCTTTGAATAACTCAATGATTTTAAACTTTTTTCCATCTAAATATAATTCGCTTGAATGATTATGAAGTTCAAAATGAACGTAACTGTATAATTCAAGTCCTTTCATATTTTTAGTATAAATCATAGAGGTGTCGTCTGTATTTTCATAACGCGTTACTTTATCGCTCATTAAATAAGACGATACATAATCTAATTTATAAGAAGGTAGACTATAATCTTTACGCATATAAGTATATAAATCGATTTGTAATCTACCGCTCATAGGTAATAATTTAAGTTCAAAAGGACCAGATGCTAGAACAATACTGGTTTCAATAAGCTCACACGATTGTTCTTTGTGTCTTCCGACCGTCATAAATTCGGTTAAACAGTCTAGTTGATTGGACCGTTCAAACATAAAGGGATAATCGAAACCAAATATATTATAGCCAATAATGATATCCGGATCTTCTTTTCGTATTAATTTGCTCCAAGCACACAATACTTCTTTTTCGGTATCATAACATTCAATGGTTTGATTTTCTAAAATATTACTTGTATCGTTCAAACAAATACAATGATTTAAATAAGGTTTTTCTTCGCCATAATTTACAAAAGTAGAGCCTATAAAAGTAACTTGGTCTCCGGCCAATTCGGGAAATACGCTATCTAATAATGTAATAAGGTGTGAGATTTTATTTGGATTATCGATAGAACTATCTATTAGCATAGCTATAACATCGGCTTGTTTAATTTTTTTAATTTTTATTTGTTCTTCTTCGCTACAAAAGTATTTTTGTAACTTATGTTCGGTATCTTTTGTGGTGGATATTTTTTTTTTATATAAATCGGCTATATTTTGTTCAAATATTTTGTATGTATATGTTTGAATTGGATAACATTTATCAATAGATAGCGTATCTTTAAATCCGAAAATATTTTCAAGTAGTTCGCGTAATAAATAATTGTAATCTTCCGTATTTGCGTCATTTAAATAATAAACGATATCATACGCTACTTTTTTATAATCTTTGGATGCTTCCGGAAAGTCGCCATGACTACTGTTGGCTTCAATATCAAAACTACATATCTTATATGGAACTGGGTCGTCTTTATCCAACGCAATAACGTCTTTATAATGACAACCAATGTCCATATCCATATGAGTTCGTTTAGTTGTATATTTTTTATAGGTAGAAATTTGAACCCAACCCGACGGACTTATTTTTTGAATATGAAAGAATCTCAATAGAGGCGGAATCATACATTCATATATTTTTGTATAAAATTGGTTATATAAATATCCTTCGTTTAGTGTTTGAGTATCACGATCATAATAGAGCGATTTTAATTTATGAATGAAAGACATATTTTTACATGAAATATATACAAAATTATAATATTTATTAGCGTCAAATCCGTATAATGTCTTTTTTTTAACCCATTCATAGGATACAATATCTTCGGCTCCTTTAGAAATAGATTTATTCTCGTGTTTCTTAAAATGTTCAATGAAATCATCTGTTTTAGATTTAGACCATTCATTGGATACTAAAATATATAGGAATGGATTAAAATGATTTACGGTGATAGAATATGTTTTACGATTTTCATCCAATCCATACATTTGGATGCTAAATTCGTCACGCATATCACTCACTTGAAAATCAATCATTTTAATCTGTAGAGCCATACTATAATCTATTATATAATTTTAAATCAATTTTCTAGCGTTTTTTTTTAGTTTTTTTACGTTTTTTCTTACGCTTTGATTTATTTAAAGAACGATTTAAAGAACGATTTATATTTTTATTTTTTATTATGTTTTGATTGATGAAATGATTTAAGTTTTCAACATTACGCATTTGATTGAATTCTTCCATAACTTTACCATTTTCTAAACGCACGATTTGTGGAAATCCGCGTATTGATTTTTTTATAGGATGATTTATATTACTTAACATATCCGCACTTATTTCCATAATATTTATAGGTTTATTACTATTCATTTTTTTTACTTTTTCCCACGTAGGTCTTAATTCAATACAATGACCGCACTGTGGGTGATGAAATAAAATAATACAATTGCCTTTCATAGTAGTATTAAACTGTTTCATATTTTGGTTATTTAAATCTAATACATTCATTATTATATATAGGTATATTATATTATGAGGAAATATATAATTGTATTGGCTGTTTTATTATTTATAATGGGTATTGTTTTCATTACAAATGACGAATTGAAAGCATATAATGAACCGTTTGTAAGTGGACAATGTCCTACAACTATGATAAAAAATGGCGAACAAATAATGGTATATAATCCAAAAATGGCAAAAATACCAGGTGTAAATCCAATTTTATTGGATAATTTAGAAGACTATAAAGAATATGTCCGATGGCAAAAACAAAATAAATTAGATTGTCCTATTTTATATTTAGAAAAAGTATTTGATACCCAAGGACAAGAGATGTACGAAATAAAACCAAGTTTTGATACGGATATACCTATAGGCGCGATGAATCATAGTATGCCTAGAGTAACCCATGAACCTAAAATATTAGATGCGTCTAGAGACGATCCACCTTATAATCAAAATAGCTTACCCGGAATTGATAATCAAAATCAAATGGTGGGATATGGTATAGGAAGCGATAAAATGATATTGTACCCCAATAGTCAAAATATTGAACCGGCTAATTATTTACGCAGAAAATGATTTAACGTTTCAATTATATTCTTATTTAATTTTTTCGGTTTACCGTCTTTTAAATAAGAAAACTCTTCAAATAAGGATATATTTGTCTCTAGTTTCATAATAATATCTTGTAATGTATTCATTTGTGTTAATAAAATCCTAGAAGTAGTTGTGCTTATTCCCGGAATTTGGCATAACATAAGTTCGCTAATATTTTCTTTGGTAATCTGCGAGTTTTTCTTTTTAGAGACAATTGTATTTGTAATCGTTGTAGATGTAGATTTTTGATATTTTTGTTGAAACTTTAATATATATTCAACACTTTCGCGCGGCGATTTAGACATTACTACAAAGAAGCCTTTTTCATAAGTTAAACTAAATACACAGCTTCTTAAAGTGTCTTTCGTAATTCCATAGGGTTTATATAAATCTAAATTTCCTTCTAAAAAATAATAAATGATATATCCTTCTTCTTTGGCTTGTAAAAGACGAGCACTTTGTTCTTTATATCTACCGTCTATAATACTAGACGCTAAATCACTCCATTGTTTGCGTTCGATTATAATTTTATCTGAAATCATAATATCGCCTAAATGTAATGGTTCTATTTTAACGAATTCGTCCATTTTGTCTCCTAAAATAAGTTTTGACTGAATAATTAATTCAGCTTCGCGCGAATCTATAATGACAATATTCATATATATTTTGTCATTATATCTTTAAATTAAACCGCAGTATTATTACGTCCTCTTGGGTTTACATATGGACGGCAACCACCCGATTGATTTGCGGAACAACATTGTAGATTGGCACTACCATTCACCGAAAATAATAGTCCAGTAGGAGTTTTACTTTTTAAAATATTACGCGGTATTCTAGCATATTCCCATCCATTTACTAGTCCGGCTTCTTTGTTTCCGGAAGAACATGCGTCAGTGTGGTTAACTCTTGATTGAATGTTGGCAATATAAGGCATATATATATCTATAATATTTTATTTTACAATATAAATATTATTTATATAATTAATAATGGAAGATATATTAAACCCTTACAACGAAAAAAATATTCAAATAAAAAAAGAAGACATTGAGTCCATTTTACGTACCTATGATATTTATCATAAAGTGAATGATATGAATATATGGACCCGATCGTTTGTGAATAGTTCTTATATAAAACAACCTAATATGAATTATATAGCATGTCCATTCAATTGTATTGAATTAAAACAAAGTTCAAACGAACGGCTTGAATTTATTGGAGATGGTATATTAGAAATCATTACTAAATATTATTTATATAAGAGGTTTCCGGACGCAGATGAAGGTTTTATGACAGAAAAAAAAATTAATTTGGTAAAAAATGACCATATTGGTAAACTTGCTTACAAGCTTGGATTACATAAATGGTTATTATTATCTAAACAAAGCGAAGAAAAAAAGAATAGATGTAATTATAAAAAATTAGGTTGTTTATTTGAATCGTTTTTAGGTGCCCTATTTTTAGATACAAATGATACGTGTGACGAAAAATTTTTGATGGGAAATGGGATACAATATTGTCAATTATTTATAGAAAATGTATACAATGCTTTAGTAGATTGGAATGAAATATTAGAAAACGACGACAACTATAAAAATATATTTCAAGTTAAAATTCAAAAAGAATTCAAATGTACTCCAGAATATAAAATCATTCATCAAGACGAAGAATTAAGATATACAATGGGTGTATATTTATGTCTCGGTAATTCACCTAGTATAAGTTTTGATTCCATAAAAACATTAGATAATATTAAACCCAATAGTAACATACATTTTGGAACCGGTGTCCATAAAATAAAAAAAAAAGCCGAACAACTTGCGTGTCTAGATGCATTAAAAAAAATAGAAAAATACATATAAAGTATTTTCTTATTGTATTGTAATGATAAAAGTAAAAAAAAAAAGTGGCTCAAATGCCATTTCTTATCCAACGATTAAAGATAAAAAATTTCAGTTTAAAATAAGTAAAAAAAAAGAATTTGATTATAAATATGATTCAAGTGAGAAATCGTGCGAAGATTCTGATTCTTTTTTTAAATTGGCGCCACATCAAGAATTTGTAAAACGATTTATATCCTATAATAGTTATTATAATGGATTGTTATTATATCATGGATTAGGTAGTGGTAAAACATGTTCGGCCATTGGAATTACCGAAGAAACGCGTAAATATATAAAATATCACCCAAATTTTAAACCCATTGTTATAGTAGCATCTGCGAATGTTCAGTCTAATTTCAAATTACAATTATTCGACGAAAATAAATTGAAACAAGAAAAGGGACAATGGGTGATACACGGTTGCTTGGGGTCTTCTTTATTAGATGAAATTAAATTATCCCAAGTCAATGAATTAGATAAAGAAACCATTATTAAAAAAATTAAAAAACTAATTCGTAAATATTATGTCTTCAAAGGGTATATAGAGTTTGCAAACTTAATAGAAAAATATTCAAAAAATTTGGAAAAATTAAAAATAGAATTTGAAGATAGAATGATAGTCATTGACGAAATACATAATATTAGAACCATAAATGACGGTAAAAACGAAATGCAGAAAGTAGCCAAAAATTTAGAATTACTAGTTTCTAAAATAAAATATATGAAACTTATATTTTTAACTGGAACACCGATGTTCAATGGAGCTGAAGAAATTGTTTTTATGTTAAATATATTGAATATGAACGACAAACATAAAATGATAAAAAAAAATGAGATATTTAAAAAAGATGGTTCATTACAATCAGACGGAAAAGAAAAATTAATTCATATGGCAAATGGATATATATCTTTTGTAAGAGGTGAAAATCCATATACATTTCCACATTTAATTCCGCCACAAATATTTGTTGAACGATCGTTTAGTTCAAAGAAACCAACTATATTATTTAATAATAACCCTTTAACAAATCATATTGAATATTTAGATTTATATTTTTCGGAGTTAAATGAAACTCAAAAAGAACATTATTTGGAATTAGTAAAAAAACTAACTAAATCAAAAGACAATCTTAATTATACCGAAACATTAAGACCATTACAATGTTTAAATATATCTTATCCGACCGATATATTGGAGTCAGATTCAGTCGATGAGCCAACGGGTATAAGTGATATAATGACATGGGAAATTGGCGGTAAACCAAAAGTATTACATTCGTTTAAATATAAAAATATTGAACTATTTAAAAAAGCCAATATAGGCGAATATAGTAGTAAAATAAAATCTATATTAGACGAAATTGAAACGTGTGATGGAATTGTATTGATATATTCACAATGGATATATTACGGAGTATTACCTATGGCATTAGCCTTAGAAGAAATGGGGTTCAGTAGATTTGGTTCAAAAACATTAAATTTAATCAACAATGAAAAGATGGATTATACTTATTCTATTATTTGTGGCAATAAAGAACTTAGCCCAGATATAAATGAAGAAATTAGCGCATTAACAAATGATAATACAAATGGCGAACGAGTAAAAGTAGTTATTATATCTCAAACGGGTACCGAAGGGATTGATTTAAAAAACATTAGACAAGTTCACATATTAGAGCCATGGTATAATATGAATCGTATAGAGCAAGTCATTGGAAGAGCACGTAGAAATTGTAGTCATAAAGATTTACCTAAAGATAAGCGAAACGTTCAAGTATTTTTACATAGTGCAAATCCAATTCAAATCGCAAAAGAATACATGGAACCTATAGATATGTATTTGTATAGATTGAGTGAAAAGAAAAATAAAATAATAGGCGATGTATCTAAAATATTAAAACAAGTATCCGTAGATTGCCTATTAAACGAAAATCAACAAACGTTTTCTAAATTAGAAACAACGATTGATTTAACATTGAGTAATGGAAAAAAAATTAAAGATTATCCTATAAAAGATAAACCCTTTACGAATATTTGCGATTATCAAGACATTTGCGAATATGTATGTATAAATAAAGACTTAAATGGACAAATAGATAACACAACGTATAATTATAAACATATTACAAATGACCAAATTATCTATAGTTTAAAAATCAAATTTAAAGAAAAACATATATATCCAAACGATGAATTGAAACAACAAATGAAGGCATTATATCCATTTATGAAAGACGATGAATACGAATATGCTTTAGACAGATTGATGAACGAAGACATATACGATAAATATAATGAAAAGGGTAAAATAATAAAAATTCATGATTTGTTATTATTTCATCCGGATATAGAAGATTATAACTATATAACCGCGGAAGATATTATGAATCCAATCCTACGGGAAGACAAGTTTGAAATGGAACCTATATATGTAAAATCCGAAGTAGATGAATTATATAATGTATTTATGGAGTCCGTGGATACTATAATGTCTAAAATAAAATCGACAAAATTATATAAAGAACCTAAAAAGGTTTCAAATTCATTTTTTGATATATTGGAAGAGGATACCTTAAACAGTTTGATTGTAGAAAGAAACTTTGATTATTTAAATATCAAAGACCAACTCCATTTATTAAATTATTTAACAAAAAATGATAAACCTATAAAGGATATTATCTACAATAAATATGTAAATGGTAACAAGATTATTTTAAATAATACAATGACAAATGATAAAGATAAAACCGGGGTAATAGAAGTATATAAATTAGACGATACGTGGGAAAAAACCGATGATACACCGGTATTCAAAGAAAAAAAACTGGGAACCTATTTTGGATATATAAAATTAATATCTCAAAACCGAAAAATTAAAAGACCCGAATTTGAGTATAGATCTAAAATAAAGGAAACCATTTTGGATATGATAAATAATTTAATCCGTGAAAGACGCGAAGAAACCGTAGATATAACGACAAAATGGGCGAATGTTATAGAACAAAAGATACTATTCGAATTATATTTACGTCATTTAGAAGAAGTAGATAAAGAGACAAAATACTTTTATTATAAACACGAAATAAAAGAATTAAAAATTGATTAATATATATTACTAATAATATAATATGGATGCTTTATTTAAAAAACAACTTATTCACGAGAGAATATTAGTGCCATTCAATAGTATTGGTAAAGATATGGAATCTTATTTTGAAGATTATGCCAAACATCGTATGGAAGGAAAGTGTCGTAATGAAGGATATATAAAGAAAGATACATCCAAAGTATTACATTATTCCGCTGGATTATTATACGGAATAAAAGTAGAATTCATCGTTGTCTTTGAAGTAGAATCATGTATGCCTTACGAAGATATGGAGCTGATGTGTAAAGTAAAGAATATAAATAAAATAGGTATTCGGTGTATTATTCAAGAAGAAAATAATCTAATGAATATATTTATTAGCAATGAACATAATTCGCATATAGATATGGATAAATACAACGAATCCGACGAAATCAAAGTAAAAGTATTAGGACATCGTTTTGAATTGAATGATACATTTATTAGTATTATTGCCGAAATTATATAAATATAACATCCATATATATTTATTATGAATAAGAATTTAGAAACAATTGTAAAAAAGATAGAAGGTTACGGAAAAGACGAACAATTGAATATTTTGAAGATTATATTAAAAGATAATAATGTTCAATATAGCGAAAATAATAATGGTACATTTATAAAAATGGATAAGCTACAAGATAATATTATACATAAGATAGAAGAATATATTCAATATATTGAAAAAAAAGAAGAAGATATAAATTCAGTTGAAGATAAGATGAATGAAATAAAAAAAGATTTAAATATATAAATATAGATTCATTATGTTAAATCAAGAACATTTTTTTAATCCAAAATTTAAAATTTCACATTATAGTAAAAAGAAAAAACCGTCGGTTATTAAAGTCTATGATAAACTATTTTATACAATTTATCATAAACTAAATGAGAAAAATTTATTTTTAAATAAATACAATGAACGATTAGAAAAAATAAATGTAATTGAACAATTATCTTTACTACCATTAAAACAAAAAAATAAAATATTAGAAGATTTACAAAATTCAGATATACAGCTATTTACCGTAAACGCTTTATGTGAACTATGGAATATAAATATTGTATGGTTTTCTGAACATTGTTTTTATGACTTCATAGTAGACAACCAACAACCTATATATTATTTGTCTCATAATTGTGAATGGACCTCTAAGCCCGAAATGAATAAGTATAAAATAGTAGATTTGTTTAAACCTTTAAAAAGTATAAGTTATTACAAATTAGACGAGTTAAAAGAAATGGCGAGTTATATGAATTTAACCGGAAAAACCAAGAAAGACTTATACGACCAAATTGTTGAATATTTTAAACATATAAAATTGATTTAATTAATGTATATAAGATATATATATGACCATAATCGAAAGTTTAAACCTTTTCAATAAAACGGTTCTTTCTCAGTCAAATCTAGAATTAGAAGTTCGCTTCAATCCTATAAAAAATAAAAGCGAATTTGAGAATATATATAACACTTTATTACAATATGGATTTAAGCGTGAAGTGGAAAAACATATTTTGAAAATTTGTTTTTCGGATAAAAAAAGCGAATATATGAATTGCGAAACAGACGGTGCTGAAAATATACGTACTGAGATACTAGGTTTAAATCTTATTCAAGCGTTTTGTACTACAGATAGTATTCCCGAAGAAGCTACTCATATAAAAAAAACAAAATTATCTTCTATAACCAATAAGGATTATGGATTTAAGAATGTTTTATGTAAAGAGACGCCATGTAGTGAATATGAAATAACGAATATTATATCTAAATTCAATAAAAATCGTAAAACATTTAGGCTTATGAATCGGTTAACTTTGAAGCACGACGATATGCCAGGTGTGTTCATTGATATGAGTATTGTAAAAATGAAAACAAATGTTTCAAAAATGGGAAAGTCTGGAATATTTGAATCTCTTGAAATATATGAAATAGAAATAGAATTAGAAGAACATAATAAACCAATCGAACATTTAGAAGTTTTATCCAATTATATAAAAAAAATCATAAAATATATTTTATGTGGAAAAAATGATACAAATTTTCCGATTTCGGAAAGGATTAAACAAGCTACATTGAATGAATACAAAAACTTATTTTCTACCTCTAAATACGTTAGTTTTATAGGACCGTCTTCGTATACTTTACAAAAAGCAAATTTATCCTTAAAACATTCACCATGTATAAAAAAGGATTTTTGTGTTACGGATAAAGCGGACGGGTTGCGTAAATTATTGTATATAGCAAAAGACAAACATATCTATTTTATTACAAATACTAATCCAATGAACGTTCAATTTACCGGTCGAATCGTAAAAGATGATACATTAACGGAAACATTAATAGACGGCGAATACATTAAATATGATAAAAATAATACTCGTATTGATTTATTTGCGGCATTCGATATATACTATTATAAAAAAGGTGAAAAAGTTATAGATATTCGTAAAGATTCATTTGAAGAAAGGCGTTATCCAAAACTAATAGATATAATCGGAAGAATAAATGAGTCTTCGACTGATCTATATAAATGGTCTATAAAGTTTATACATAAACCGTTTTATTTTATAAACGAAAAACAAAATTTATATTTTCAATGTGCTTATCTATTAGAGCAAATTGATTCGCCAAACTATATGTATAATACAGACGGAATTATATTTTCATCTTCGGTATTAGGTGTTGGTATGGAGTCAAAAGAAGATATAGTAAAAAATAAAAAATACGCGTGGAAACATAGTTTTAAATGGAAACCACCCGAATTCAATACGATTGACTTTTTGGTTAAGTTTCCGAAGAATGATAAAAATGAAATACTTACTGAAATGATATACAATACAAATACACAAACAAGTGATAATTATCAAATCATTTATTTATATGTGGGAAATGCGAATTCAGACGATACATTAAATCCACAGCAAGAGTTATTGAATGGTGGACAAACCTCTAAATCAAATAATGATACTATATTATTTATTCCAACGAACCCATTTGATAAAGATGTCTACAAAGCCTATTTACGAATCGAAAATGGAAATATACACGTAGAAGAAGAAAACGGAACTATGGAGCATGATATTATATATCATAATAATGTGGTTGAGTTTAAATATACCATGAATGAAGACAAACGATTATCGTGGGTTCCGTTAAGAATTCGTTATGATAAATCATTCGGTAACAATAAAAATACAGCCAATAGTAATTGGAATAGTATTCATAACCCAGTTACTCGGGAAATGTTAACCGACCCTATGATTGAAGTGGATTATGAGACAGTAGTAGATGATACATATTATAATAAAACCGGAGTTGTATCTAAAACAACTCGCTTACGCGATTTTCATAATAAATTCATAAAAAAGAAATTATATAGTTTATATTGTAATTCGGAATGTAATATTATAGACTATGCTGTAGGTAAAGGAGGCGACCTACATAAATGGTTAGAAAATAATGCGTCTTTTGTATTAGGTATTGATTTATCCAAAGACAATATTAATAACATAAATGACGGAGCGTGTATAAGATATATTCAACAGATGAAAAAAATGAAAGATAAACCGAAACATACATATATATATATAGAAGGTAATACCGGTAAAAAAATAAATAACCATTTTGGTAAAGGAAGCTATGACTTCGCGGAAGGAAATAAAATAAGTGAAGAAGTTATGGATCATATTATCGGAATAAATAAGAGTACCTTTTCAAATATGCCACCATTTGGAATCGTAAAAAAAGGATTTGATTTAGGAACGATACAATTTGCTTTACATTATATGTTTGAAACTAAAGAAATGATACATAATTTTATGTGGAATTGTTGTAAAACCATTAAATTAGACGGTCATTTAATAGGTACATGTTATGATGGTGAATTGGTATACGATATGTTGAAAGATAAAAAACTAAATGAACAAAATGAATTACATATAGACGGAAGTAAAATTTGGCATATCAAAAAAAAATACAAGAATGACGATAGATTTATAAATCAAACCGAGCCCTGGGGGTATAAAATTGGTGTATTTCAAGATTCTATAAATACCGAAAATGATGAATATTTAGTTCACTTCAAATATTTTGAACGTTTGATGTTGGAATATGGATTTAAACTCATTCACTTGAATTCTTTTGAAACTTATTATAAAGAATATACAAAACAATTACCAAAAGAAGAAAGTAAAAAAAAAAGGCTGACCGATGAAGAAAAACAAATATCGTTTTTGAATAAAGCGTTTGTATTTCAAAAAGTAAATGATGTAGACCCTACTTTAGTATATAATTACAATACAACTGAGAAAAAAGAAGAACCAAAACAATTATTTCTCACCAGTAAACCAGTTCGTTTGAAGAAAAAAATAACTCTATCATAAATATAATATAAAATCATTGTAAATATAATATTATGACAAGTTATTCCATATCGGATATTATATGTATAATCGAGATAAACTCGATTGATTTAAAATACGACCAATCTATGAATTATATAAATGAAACATTAAGAGAATATAGCCATTCTATTAAACGTGAAATAGACAAACAATCTAAATTGTGGGAAAAATATAAAAAATATTCGAATCCATATGAGTTTATAAATACATCGTTTGATAATAATACTATGCCTATTTGTAATTACAAACCTTTGTCTCGTTCGTATTTCAAAATGATTGAAATATTAAATCATTATTCTTTTTCATTTCCAACCAATATGATTTCCTTTCATTTAGCCGAAGGACCGGGTGGATTTATAGAGGCATTATCCAATTATAGAAAAAATACATATGATACATATTACGGAATGACTTTAATGGAAGATAAAGAAGACATACCAAAATGGAAAAGAAAAGAGATATATTTAAATATTCATAAAAATATTCAGTTGGAGTATGGAAAAGATAATACTGGAAATTTATATCATAAATCTAATCTAGAATATGTATATGATAAGTATAAACATAGTATTGATTTTGTTACGGGTGACGGGGGATTTGATTACAGCAGGGATTTCAATAAACAAGAGGAAACTTCCTTAAACTTAATATTCTCTCAAATATTATTTGCTATGTGTATACAGAAAAAAGGGGGTTCATTTGTATTAAAATTATTTGATACATTTAGTTCTTTATCCGTTGAACTTATATATTTATTAAATTATTTATATGAAGAAATATATATTATAAAACCTCTAACCAGTCGTCCAGCAAACTCCGAGAAATATATAATTTGTCTCCGGTTTCGTATGGTACAAAATATCGGAGACATAATTCAAAAAATGATAAATCATTATGAAGTAGAAGATAAGAACATAACCAGTATATTAAACAATGAAATACCCTTAATATTTTTAGATAAACTAAAGGATATCAATTCAATTACCGGGCAAACCCAAATCGAACATATACAAAATGTATTATCGTATATGTTGGACGAAAACCGCAAAACCAATTTGGATAATATAAAAAAGTCGCATTTATTGAAATGTATCAAATGGTGTAAAAAACATAATTTACCTATAGAAGATCAGTCGGTTTAACTTTACAATATTTACATATATTGGTTTTACTTTTTATAAAATAAGGAGCATTTCCATGATATTGTCCAAAATTTGCTCCACTTAATCCATAAGGGGTTCGGAAGCTATTTGAATTTTTTGTAATTTCGGTATTTCTATTTTTTAATGTAGTTAAAGAGGCTGAAACACCGCCTTGTGTTTTAAATGCTAAATTACTTGGTTTGTAGATTACACAACCCGAAGAATCATAAGTAGATTGATACGTATAGTCCTTTGTATTTTGTCCTAATATTTGATTTTGATTATAAGTTCTTTGTCGCGATTGTAAATATTGTGACGTTGAGCTATAATAGTTTTTATTTAAATTGGTCGTTCCTAAATGTTTAATTTTTTGGGTTCCACCTATACACGTATTTCCTACTTTTATACCGTCACACGTATCCTTTTTGAATGTTTCGGTTTTAACACTACATCTGCTTGTATCGTATTGTTTTCGCCAATGTTTTATAGGTTGGGGCTTACCGTATACATAAGCGTAATTTTCTATTGGGGCTCCATTTATATAAGGCGGCGTATTTTGCGGGGTGACGCGAAAAGTATATATCAGCGACATATATAAAAAATAGAAAATATATATATATGATTCTTAAAATACTTTTAGTGCTAATCTTTTTATTTATTTTAAGTAAACGTATAGAGTCTATGACATGTAAAGATATTCAAATCAACGATTCGCCCGTATCAAGTATATACGATGTGACTTATAATAATGAAACAAACACATATGAAAATAAAAAATTCGATAAGGATTATAGCTCTTATAAAAGTTCGCTAAAACAATATTTCATAGATTTAAAAAAATATTGTACTATTATTATATAATGTTAAAGTTTATAATAAGCGTAATATGTATACTTATAATACTTGAAATTATAAATATGAAAGAAGGGTATGGTATATATTTTTACGATTTGTCTCAAAATATAATAACCGATTCTAGTAATAATCCATTACGTAGTTCGGAATTATTTCCTAATATAAATACAAAAAGCACAAGTCAGTTGGTGGATATGTTTACAGATATAAGTTATTGTGATAATTTAGAGGATATATCTTATTCGAACTATAACCAAGGCTATGTTTTGAAAGATGACCGATTATTCTATAAGAAATACGAAGGATTTTCGGAAATACCGTCCCACATTGAACGCATATATTTGTTTATGGTAGGATTATTATTTATAGCTATATTATCTAGAATTAGGGATTAAATTAGATAAAGGGTCTCCGCTAGAATTGAAGTTTAATTTTTGAAATTTCGTTTTATCTTTTGGAGTAGAATCATTAAATAATTTATATAATAATAATTTAGAAACAATACGATGAATCGATAAAGATTTGTTTAATCTAGCGGCCTGTTTCAATTCAATTAATATTTCTTCATCTATATATTGTTTGTTTCTGGGAGTTCCTATATTAAAAAAATCAAATAGTTGTTCTTCGTTTAATTGATTCATAAATTGAATGCGTCTATTTTCATCATTCAATATATCATATATTTTGGTATGGTCGTAGGTTTTACTTTTATCGCAAATATAATATATTTGTATAATCCGTTGTATTATTTCATAACTATTGCTAAAAGAAGGTTCATTATCCGTATCATTAGAATATAAGAAGCTTTGTTTTTTCATACTACAATCTGGACATTTAACGTCACATTGCTCTATCATTTGATTGCGCGTTTCGTCGTCCATATCTCTTTCTAGATGAAAGTCATTACATCTTTGCCATTCCTTAAATCCTTTTGACTTTTTGAAATTATGTTCAATACGCAAAATATCGTCTTTATGTAATTTATATTTTTCAACTTCTTTTGGAGGTTCGGGAATAGGTGATCCATCGTCAATATAATATAATACTCTTACAATTTTCAATATATTATATAAATTATATATACTAAATACTTTGAAATTATTCAATAAAAATACATTAGCTGTTTCTTGGTCTGGAAATATATCCAATTTTGGAAAACGAGCATTCTGTTTCAATGCTATAACAATTGGATTTTTCATTTTTTCTTCTTTGGGTTTAAATTCGTTTATATTACTTCGGTCATCCGCGCATATTACGCCCGGGGTTTGGTTATTTTTACATGTGCCTCTAAACGACCCGCCACGTTGACCTTTATACATAAGCTCCTTTGGCAGACGTTTATTGTCTTCTTTCAATGATTTAATATTCAATAATTTAGCAATCTTCGTATTACACGTCGTTTCATCGAATAAATCAAAACATATGGATTTAGGTAATATATTATTTAAATTACTTTCATATCCTAAATAAAATAAGTTTTTCACATACAATCCAGATAATAATAATATATCATTTAACATTTTCATAGAAAATACAAATTCTTTGCCCAATGTTTTGAATATACAAAAAGGACTCATAGCACAAAACACTTTTTCAAGTATACCACTTACTTGTGTTTCATCTAATTTAACTACATCTGTACCACCTTTTATTTTTTTTCTAGTTTTTTTATATCTAGAATGTTTTATCATTAGATTATAGATATAAAAAATTATTTTCTTACACGATTTAACGCTGTAAATGTTGTATTACTATCGCCACCACCAAATGTAGAGTCATTGTAAGTTAAATTAACGCTTTCTAGATGTTTAAAACGGGTATATAAGGAAGAGTCTGCTACATTTTTTCCGTTACCACTTCCAAGCGGTACTTGGATAGGGGTAACTCCATTTGTCTCAAGATTACACGATTGATTACTTATGCCACCGCCAAGATTTACCCGATTTACATGAGTACCGTTCACTTGGTTGGCTCCACCACACGATTGATATTTACGAGACAACACATCGCCCATATGAAAAGAAGTTCTAAACGGACCTATCGTAGATTTACCAACCGCGTCACCGGTATTTGTTTTTATATTATTAGATTTAAATGCTTTTCGAAGTATTTTGCGTTTCATAGCTACATCGGAACCAACCATTGTACTTTGAAATCCTACTTCGGAACGTTTACCATGAACGGTACCTCCTAAATAACTCATTATATATATAAAATAAAATAAATATGGTTTAAATATAATTTAGGTCATAATTCTAGGAACAATATTCATAGTGATTAATTCTTGAAATAACAACTTACAACTATACGGAATTTTAACATAAGAGAAGTCTGTACGATTTTCGCATACATTACAAATATGAATATGTTCTTTATCATTGTAAACGGCAATCATTCCGCATTTTTTACAAACATTAACAGCATACTTATCAGACACATCATATATCCGCTCTTTTGTAAATTTAGAAGCACCGTGTGATATCATACAATCGCGTTCCATCTCACCAAATCGCAAACCACCGTCGCGACTTCGCCCTTCCGCGGGTTGCCTAGTTAGATTTACCATAGGTCCAATACAACGACTATGTTGTTTATCATTGACCATGTGTTTCAATCGTTGATAGTATACCGGACCAATAAATATAGATGTTTTAATTTGTTCACCCGTTTTGCCGTCATATAATATTTCATTACCCTTAGATTCATAGTTATGTTTTTGAAGTTCCTTATAAATTTCGTTCATATCCATTTCACCAAAACTAGTACCATCTCCAAATAATCCAAGTTTTAATAATAGCTTTCCTACAATCGTTTCTTTTAGTTGGGCAATAGTCATACGAGAAGGAATTGCGTGTGGATTAATAATAATATCTGGCCGAATACCTTCTTTTGTAAATGGCATGTCTTCCTCATTTATAATATTACCAACCGTACCTTTTTGTCCGTGACGACTACTAAACTTATCGCCAATATTAGGTTTTCGCATAGCCCTAATACGAACTTTACAAAAGGTATAGCCATCGCCATTTCTATCAATATACGTTTTGTCTACATAACATTCTTCGGTGGTTCTATACGATTTACTTTGATCTTCATATTTAATTACTTTTGTATTATCATTTTTATGGTCTTTAATTACAACTACCTTGGATATAATGATATCTTTATCATTGATAATTTCATTCTCATTCATAACGCCCATTTTATTTATTTTATCGTAATTACCAAATTTCATATTTCGGGTAATATTTGGATTCGGTTTGATACGTAGTTCTTCTTCGCCGTTTATCTTTTTATCTTCGTCTTTTTCGGTATGATAAATAGTCGCGTGAAATAATCCACGATCTAAGCTTCCTTTATTGATTAATACACTATCTTCTTGATTATAACCACTATGTGTCATAATAGCGACAATTACTTGATTTCCGCACGGCAATTCATTTAATTTCATCATATTCATTACACGTGTTTCCACTAAAGGTCGCATTGTATAATTTAATACATAAGCTGTTTTATCCATTCGTTTATTGAAGTTGGATACATAAATACCAATGGCTTGCTTTCCCATAGCACATTGGTATGTATTTCTAGGAGATTGATTATGTTGAGGAAATGGAATACACGACGCTAATACGCCAAATATAGTGCTAGGATGAATTTCGCAATGGGTATAACTATAACTATCATTCAATAAGCCAGGTTTCATACAAATCATTGAAGTATTTTGTTCTTCGGAATCAATGTATTCAATAATAGAATTTTCGGTTCTTAGTGGAATAATTAAATCTCTCCACGTTACGGTATCGTCTTGTAATTGTTGGATTATTTGTTTTGTCAATAATATTTTATTATCTTTTACTTTAAATAATGGCCGAACTAAACGCCCACATTCATTACAAACATATATTTCTTTTAGTTTATAGTTAAATACAATAGAACAATATATATGTATCATTCCTTTATGTTTTTTATCTTTTAAATCAAGATATAATTCATTTGGTTCATTGGTTACACCAATCCACCGACCATTTACAAATATTTTTACTTTATTATAAAATGATATTGTATTATAATTATTCAATTCTATTAAATATGGCTTAATGTATTCGTAAATAGGTGTGCTATCGGAATAAGTAGATACATTCGTCATATAACTAAGATTTTTTACAACACCGACCGATTGACCTTCTGGTGTTTCGGCCGGACACAAAAACCCCCACGTAGATCCATGTAATTTACGCGGTTCTACTAATTTACCGCTTTTATCAATAGGCGTATTCACGCGTCGTAAATGACTTAATGTAGATAGATAAGTTAACCTATTTAATACTTGAGCAACACCTACTTTATTTGTATTCATACTTTTTATACCAAAATCACCCGTAGATAATGCTCGTTTAATACCATTTTCAATGGTAGTCGACTTTACTATTTTATAAATATTGGTTAATGTGATAATATTAGAATAATCTTCGCTTGATTTCCACGACCCATTATTAATTTCACGAATAACTTGTTTTTGAATATCTTTTACAACTTTGTTGAAGTAATTTCTAAATAAATTATTTAATAATGTACCTGTTAATTCAACTCTTTTATTTTCATAAGAATCTCGGTTGGTTTGCGGGTAGATTCCGCAAAACGATTTGATTAATTTATTCGCCATAAACCCTAATAAATATATTTTTTCTTCTTTTGTTCTACAATGTGGAAACAAGTCATTGGATAATACATCTAACGCAAATTCAGTCTTCTTTTTATGACCTTCTTCTTTGTCCATATTGATTGGAGTGTATATTACATTGGATATGATATATTCTAACGAATCGTCGTAATTATTATAGTCAGAAGCTTCATATATAGAGGCTTTCAAATATTCTAATATATGTTGTTCTTTTTCAATATCTAATACAATAATACTACAAATTTGTTTATCACTTTCTATTCCAAGTGCTCGAAATAGAACGCACAACGGAATGGGTTTCTTCAATCGTGGTAATTGAACTAATATTTCGTTACCGTAAGACGATAATTTAGAATTCACCATCATATATATTTGCTTAGGAGATATACATTTCCAATCGGGAACCGACCTATATTCCGCCGTCCATAACCATTTATGTCCGGGTTTTTGTTTGAAACAAAATATTTTATTATCGGCTGGTTTTTCTTGACCCAAACATGTTTTTTCCGAACCATTGATGATGAAATACCCGCCTGGGTCCATTTTACATTCATCAATATTATCTGGATGAATATTTGGATACTGTTTCAGTACACAAATACACGAATTCAACATAATTGGTATTTTTCCAAATTGAATCTTGGATAAATGTATATGTTTATACTCTTCATTTTCTAGGTCCTTTCCATTACGGATAATATATTTAATTTTCAAATCAAGTGTAAAATTTGAAGAATAAGTAAAATTTCTAAGACGTGCGTCGCTTGGAAACATTAGTTTAGTTGAACCATTATTTTCGTGAATTTCTGGACGATAAATAGCCAGATTTTCAAATACAATTTCTACTTCTAATCTATATTTTTTATATTCCGGTAAGTAATCATGCGGAGATTTAATAATCAACGGATTAAACATATCAATCGTTTTAATCATTTGATTTTGTATAAAATCATTGTACGAATCCACTTGATGTTTTACAAGTTGGTGTAAATGAATGTGTTTGAAATAGGATTCGATTACAGTCCAGCTATCCGTTTCTTTGTATTGATCCATTGATAGGATAATTATATATTTATATTTAATTCAATTTTGTTAGTATAATTATATATTTTTTTTTAATCCCATTGATATAATGAGTATTCGAAGTATAAGCATAAATCCTTCTGATTTATCTATTAAACCCAAAAAAGAGAAAAAGAGTAAAAAAATGTCGCATTTAACTGAACCTATAACCATTAATAGCACAAACATAAGAAAATTATTACTTGAAAAGCTAAAACAACATAAAAAAACCCAGAAAAATATCGTATTGAATAAAGATAATTTTGATAATAAAGTACCATATAGTAATTTGAAAAATGGAACAAAACCAACTTTTAGAGAATGGAGTAAAACTGCTATGAATCTTTTACCAATGATACCACCGAATCCTATGAATCCACCGAATCCTATGAATCCTATGAATCCTATGAATCCTATGAATCTAATAAATACAACGAATCCAATGAATACAACGAATCCAATGAATCTAATAAATACACCGAATCCAATGAATACAACGAATCCAATGAATCTAATAAATACACCGAATCCAATACCAAAGGAATCTATTCCAATTCATTTAGATAAAGTTGACATTTTTGATATGTCTCTAAATAGACCTTACGTTCAAGAGCGTGAAGTTAAAAAAACATTTAGTTTAGGAAAAAATTTAAAAAATAATAGCGTAAGTATTTTAATTAAAAGTAATAAAACTCGAAAAAATGTAGAGGATACTAAAAGCGAATTAAAAAAAACAAAATTAAACACTATAAAGAACTATTTAAAGACAAAAAATCTAATTAAGTTTGGAACAAATGCTCCAAGTGGATTATTAAAAGAAATATACGAATCTTCTAAATTATGTGGAGACGTATATAATAATAACGCAAAAACATTAATACATAATTATAATATAAATAATGATTCATAAGTTATTTAATGAATTCTTACGCTGATATTAAGATAACTGATGAGGGATTATGTCATAAATTATCATGTGTTATAAATAATATACCATTGACCCCTTTAAAATGGTTAGCCTTTATAGATGAATTAACTAAAAACATTCAAAGTATCGGTAAAGACCCAAACATAAAAAAATTCTATATGTATTATGACGTAACCTATGTAGATGTATTAATGAAACACGATAATTATAAAGATATGGTGAATATATTTCATAGTAATTATAATTTATTTTCAGATAAGTTATTGGGAACGTTTATTCATATAGAAAGTAATATATTGAATGCGTTAGTTCATATATTTATGAAGTTTTATACACCCGTAAGACCATTATTTGTATTAAAAACAAAACACATTGACCAACAAATTGTAAGAGATTTGTTAGACAATCGTAAAAACGATAATGAATACAAAGTAAACTAAGAAAGGTTTTGTCTCCAATTTTTATTGTATATTATTTTTAATTAAAACGAACCGTATATAATTTATTATGTCCGGCTTGGTAAATTTGGGAAACACGTGCTATATAAATTCAGTTTTACAAGTTTTACATAGCATAGACGAGTTGAATCAATATATAGATATTCATAATGATTACAATAAAGATTCAATAGACTATTATATTACGACCGAATGGAAAGCCTTAAAAATGTTAATGGACAAAGGCGTCCATATATCTCCAAATAGATTCATTGACATAATCCACGATATATTCAAAAAAAAAAATAAGAAAGAGTTTTTGGATTATAAACAAGCAGATGCGAGTGAATATTTATTATTTATGTTAGAATCTATTCATAATAGTTATAATTTATTAGACAATACTCCAATACAATCAAGTTATAATTATATAAATCAATACAATAAAAAGGATAATTCTATTATAACCCATTTGTTTTTTTCTTTATTTGAAATACATTATGTAGACCAAAGTCGTGTAAAAGTATCTACTAAATATGAGTCTAATTGGAATATTGATTTATCTATACCTGAAAAAGATACAATCACTTTATACGATTGTTTAGATACAACCTTTAAAGAAGAATATTTATCTGGCGATAATGCTTGGTTTGACGATAAAACCAACGAAAAAAAGAATGTTTATAAAATAACAAAAATTGTATATGAACCCAATATATTAGTATTTAATTTAAAACGTTGGATAAGATATGATAAGAAAAATAAAAGTAAAATATTATTTGAACCTATTATAGATATGTCTCCGTATTCGTTGAATCCGTGTAAATATGAATTATTTGCTATCATAAATCACGACGGAAATGTATATGGCGGTCATTATTATTCTTTTATAAAAAAAGGCACATGGTTAGAATTCAATGACAATGAAATAAAAAAAATAAGCTCATTGATACAAACGAGTAATTATTGTCTATTTTATAGAAAAATAAAATAAAAATAAATATAAAATGAGTTTAGATATAAGTGTTAATTCTACAGACTATTTACCACAATTTTATTCGAATATATTCAATCAATCCTTTGATTCATTTAAGATATCGTATGTATTATTATTAGGTGTAGTGGTTATGGTATATATTTTAATATTTGCTTTATTTGGAAACTCTACTGGTTCCAGCGGACCTTTAATGATTATAATAGAAATTATATTATGGGTTGTTTTGATTTTAGTTATAGGAGTAAATATACAAAATTATGATTACGATTTTTCTACCGAATTAAAAAACTTATTCAACTCCCAACCCACCGAATTAGATGTAAATGTAAGTAAAAAGACAGACACAACGGAGACAACGTGTGATAATTCCGAAAGTGGCGAAGTATTTCATATACCAAATAATAAACATTCCTTTGAAAAAGCTCGTTCTATATGTAGAAAATATAATGCTAGACTAGCGACATATACTGAAGTAGAAGACGCTTATAGTAAAGGTGCCAATTGGTGTAGTTATGGGTGGTCTGAAGATCAGCTTGCGTTATTTCCTACTCAATTAGATATATATAATAATTTGAAATTGATACCTGGGCATGAGAATGATTGCGGAAGACCTGGGGTAAATGGTGGCTTTATTGACAACGTAAATGTACGATTTGGTGTAAACTGTTTTGGTAAAAAACCCGAAGAAACAAAAGAAGACACCGAATATATGGAGCGTCTAAAATTATCTTATTCACCGGCGATTGACCAAGATGAACTAGATAAAATAGCCAAAGATAAAGAAGCGTTGCTCATAGCACCATTCAATAAAGATAAATGGAGTATTCAATAAGTCTTTCGTGTTTTACTTTTTCGGGGTTTTATATGTTTAAGTGAGTTTGATTTTGTCTCCGTTGAATATATTTTATTTAATATTCGTTTTTCCAAATGATAATCAAAGTTTTTTTTTATACATAACATATTTAGAGTTATATCTTGTTTAATATTTAATCCTATAGGAAAACATACATCATTCATTATTATAATCTAATATTTTTATTTCACTATTTATATTCGTTTTACGATTTTCTTTTAAATATTGAAGTATATAAGTTACCGTTTGTTTATCTTCTACTAATTCATTTAATCTTTCTTCTAAATAGGTTAAACTATACGATTGATAACTTTTACTTTCGTTGTATTTTACCTTTTTATTTTGAACTATAAATATTTTATCCTTTAGGTTTTCTTTTATCATAATCTCTTTAATCTCTTTTTCTATTTTTAGTTTTTCTTCTTTCATGATACAAACGTTGTTATTTATGGTTTTTATTTCAAACTCTAAACGTATTAGCTGATTCATTTTTTCTTTAAGGTCATTCATATATATTTGCGTCATATTATTATTATTTATTTAACTTATGAGTATAAATGAATATATTAGAACAATATGACCAAAGTCTTATAATTTTAGGTGAGCCGGAAACAAGTGATGATGAAAATTATTATTGTAATATAACGTATAACGATTCACCCTTTATAATTCAAACAAATAGGGTTTGCTATTCTTTTAAGGATATAAACGACTCTATATGTATTTCATTAGCAAGCCAAGATTACGCATTATGGATTGAAAGTTTATATAAATTTTCGATTGAACTTATCTATAATAAAAGTTCGGAATGGTTTGACGAAGAACTAACTCTTACTGATATAGAAAACTCATTTTTGTCTCCATTAAAAAGTAATATTCAAAAAGGGTGTTATGATATAAATTGTTCTTTAGACAAAAACAACTTAATCATTATAGACAATAAAGGACGTATTGTAAACAAATCACAATTAAAAAATTATAAAATAGTTCCTACGCTTCATATCAAAGGAATTCAATTTAACAGTAAAAATTTTATGTTAGATATTTTATTAAAATCGGTTATTGTTTTAGATAAATATATTGATAATAAATCGGAAAATGAAACACAAGAGACAATTACATATAACGAAGTTGAACCGGAAGTTGAACCGGAAGTTGAACCGGAAGTTGAACCGGAAGTTGAACCCCAAGTTGAACCGGAAGTTGAACCCCAAGTTGAACCGGAAGTTGAACCGGAAGTTGAACCGGAAGTTGAACCGGAAGTTGAACCGGAAGTTGAACCGGAAGTTGAACCCCAAGTTGAACCCCAAGTTGAACCCCAAGTTGAAGATATGACCGAGGTACAATTAGAAGATATTGACTCGGAAGAAGTATATAATATATCAAATAATAATGAATTCGCAAATATATATGAGATTATAGATAGAAAAATAAATGAAGATATATTAGAACATCTTAAAATTACATTCATGAAAAAACAAATAAAGGTGAATATAGATTTAAATGAACTTTTTGAAGAAGATATAGAAAGTGATACAGATTAATATAATTATAATATATGAAATACCTTATTATAATTATATGTATTGTTATTTTAAAATACTTATTTATCCGTGAAGGTTTGTATAGTAAGAATATAGTAAGTAATGGTTATATTCCTAACTGCGATAATATACAAGATACCGGACTTACCAAAGACAAGTTAGTAGAAAATACAAATTTGATAAATGAAAATATATATAACAATCAAAAATCATCCATTTATTTAAATAATATTACATTATTCTCTTAATTTCAAAAAAAAATTTATATTATACTTATATAATGAAATTTGGTAAAATGAGTAAGGATAAAAGAGGATTAACTTTTAATGTATTATTAATATTAGGCATTTTAATATTAGGAGCTGTAATTATGAAATATAATAGAGACAAAGTAACTTACAAAGATACCCTAACTTCTTTAAATCCAACTTCATTAAACGGAGATGATTCGGTCAACGATAATTATATGCCAGTAAATAATTTAGGAACAAAAGTAAATACCGCTTCGACATGTAATAATCAATCTACCACAAATCCGTCGGATTTACTACCAAAAAATACAAATAATGAATGGAGTTCAATGAACCCAGTTACACCCGACCTAAAAAATATTAATTTGTTGAATGCTGGAGCCAATTATGGAATTAATACGGTAGGTAGTTCTTTAAGAAATCCAAATCTACAATTAAGGTCTGAACCCATTATTCCTAAAACCAATATTGGACCGTGGAATAATACTACCATTGAAGCAGATAGTTATCGTAGATCGTTAGAAATAGATGGTTGCGATTAAATAATAATATAATAATGTATATGAAAGATGACTTATTAGGATATATTATTATTATTTTTGTTATACTTATAGCGTATAAAATGTATTCAGAATCTGATTTTTTTCATTTAACGTGTGTAATATCTACATTAGATGGTGAAAAATATTGTGTACGAGAAAGAAAAAATATGGATAAAGCAAGCGACTTGTTAGCTAAAACAACGATGAAAATGAATAAATTAGTAGATTATTTAAAAAATAAATACAAAGACAATGAAGTAGTCGATAGATTAGTATCTAGATTTAATCCCAAAAAAATTGTTGAAACATTGCCCAATAGCCAATATACAGCATATAGCGAAAATAAAGGTAGAAAAATTGCCTTTTGTTTGAATGTAGACAAAAATAAAGACGATACTTTAATTGACGAAAATACATTAATGTTTGTAGCCTTACACGAAATGAGTCATATAGCTACAAAATCCATCGGACATAAAGATGACTTTTGGAATAATTTTAAGTTTTTGATAAAAGAAGCCAGCGAATGTAATGTATATACATTAGAAGATTATGCGAAAAATCCAAAAGAATATTGTAGTATGTCTATAAAAGATAATCCTTATTTTGATTTATAAATATGTAATGTAGAATGTTCGTTTAAGGGTTTTGTCTCGATTTCTTCGTAATCTAATAGGTTTGGAAAAAATGTATCACAATTATATATTCCTTGTTGAATGGTAAGATAGACATAATCTATTTTACTTATAAATAATTTATATATTTCACTCCCACCAATAATCCATACAGTATTATATTTTTGGATATAATCCATTACTTTATTTATGTCGTCAAATACTTTACATTGGTCGCTTATAAGAGTTCGAGATATAACAATATTATCGCGATGTTTTAGAGGCTTATTAGGAATACTATCCCATGTTTTTCTACCCATTATAACACAACTTCCTTTAGTAGAATTATAAAAATGTTTTAAATCTTCCTTGTTATTCCACGGTATCTTATTCTCTTTTCCAATACCATATTCTTCATCACACGCTACTATTATATTTAACAAAGTCATATATAAATATTATACTATTTATTTATATATGGACAATTATATAATACAAATTGAAGAAAATGCGAATTCAAATAAACATATCCTTATAGATGCTGTTCATAAAAAAACATATGACAAATCCTATGATAAAAAAAAAATTTATTCTGAAATTATGTCAGAATTTAAAAGTGGAGACAAAAAACTATTCAAAAAGTCCTTGGATTTTTATTTAAATTTAAATCCAAAAGATTATAATTTGGAACGTTTAGCCGACTTTCATTTTGTAGAGAATGGTAAATTAAATAAATCACTCATTAAAAAAATAATGCTCAAAGAAAAATATACAGACATAACCTATGATGATTTTTTGAAAATTATTTTTGCGGATCCATTAGAAATAAAAGATAAAAGTATTTCAAAAGAATTGGCGGTTGATATAAAATATACGATTGTTTTAGTGAATTATAGTAATAAAAAAAAGATTGAAACTAATATTGATATACCTATATATGATGACGATTCTATCGAACATTTAAAATATAAAATATCAAATGAAATAGAAGTTAAAAATTTACATGAATATTATTTATATTATGAAAAAAAATTAAAAATTAAAACATATCAAGAAATTAAAAAATATTTAAATAAAGACTATTTAATTACCAAAGAAGCTTTGAAAATATTTTCAAACAATTATAATCTTTATATAAAAATAGATAGTAAAGCCGAAACCTTTACAATGGATGATTTAATCTCTATGAAATTACCCAATATTGAATCTATGTTACAACCCATAGGATTAAATGTAAAAGAAAAAATATATTCCGTAAATCCTTTCTTGAATCATAAAAAATATTCTACTGTATCGGATACCCAATCTAGATTACTATTGTTAGATTATAATAATATTAAGAATAATAAAATTTATTTAGTATTAGCAAGTGATTTAAATAAATATTCTAGCCAATCTATCAAAGATTATAGCAAAATATATTTTCCATATATTTACAATGAGCGTAATTTTGATTTGACCAAAATATATACACCGGATTATAGCAAACAAATCGATTATATACATAAACAAAAGTTATTTAATAAATTAGAACTTGGTAACGAACACATAAACACATTATCTTTTATATTATATCCAAATGAAAAAATATATATACCTATTGAATTATTATTTAAAGTTATGAATAGCACTAAGTTTAACCCTTTGATACAGCTAAATTTAAATAAAGAACAAGATATATTGATAAGACTATACACAAACGATTATTCTAAAAATAATATGCTTATGCCTTATTTAAATAAAAAACAAATCAATACAATTTCTGATTCTAATTTAAAAAAACAATCAATTCATATATATTTTACAGATAAGGATATTGATGTAACTTTAGAATTAAACCGAGATGGTGAAATTATAATTAATATCAAACATAATACAATAAATGACATTGGTGAACTTGAAGAATGGATTCAATTAAGAACTCGTACAATTATTCATACTATTATTAAAAATTTTGATTTAGGTAAATACATATTCAATTATTTTTCTAGATTTTCAGAGGATAATGTTGAAATATTGAAAATGAATTATGAATATAAATTAATAACAAAAGAACCATTGAAAATAAAAAATATTAAAAATTATTTTAACAACATTTTTAATTACGAAGGAGATGATAATAATATTAAGTTAAAATTTTTGAAAGTATCTAATTACATTGAGTCAGATAATATAAGAAGTCGTATTATACATTTATTAAGAGAGAATTATGATTTTGAATATATTATAAAAAACATAACCACACAGTTTGATTCTTTAACAGCTGAAGTGGCTTTACGCAAAATAAATGAAATATATGAAATGACGGATATGAAAGAAAATGAACGAAGACAAAAAAGAAATATAGTTAGTCCGGGAATAGACATTACTATTCTTCGTATATCTAATAATAATTATAATATTAAAGTTGATGATATAAACAATTATAAATATATCAAAATTATTAAATTGTATTTATCCAATTTGATTCATATTTTACAAGGTAAATCAACCGATGGATTGATAGAAATAAATCATGTAGAAAATTCTGTAAAAGATGTAATAGAAGAAAAAAAGATTGAAACGCACAAAGAGTTAAACTACGATTCAGAAACATCGGTAATTGATAAATTTAATTCACCTACCTATAAAGCTTTGGAAACCAATTCAGAGACATCAGTAATTGAACAAGTTAATTCACCTAGCTATAAATCTTCGAAAACCAATTCTTTACCAAATGAATCAAGTAATAATCTTATTGTGTCGGATGAATCATCAATTAAGGCAGATGACCTTATTGTGCCGGATGAATCATCAATTAAGGCAGATGACCTTATTGTGCCGGATGAATCATCAATTAAGGCAGATGACCTTATTGTGCCGGATGAATCATCAATTAAGGCAGATGACCTTATTGT
>Ga0129324_10000163_pt1 | contig 46509 bp, 37 predicted proteins | sample CPBDNA_7_FD_96879 | JGI IMG/M metagenome (GOLD analysis project Ga0129324, IMG submission 96879) | Freshwater to marine salinity gradient microbial communities from Chesapeake Bay, USA - CPBay_Spr_15_0.2_DNA | ecosystem: Environmental > Aquatic > Marine > Coastal | place: USA: Chesapeake Bay... | reverse complement strand
CTAGAAATTAGAAAAGCAATTGGAACTTCCTTAATAATCATCGCACTAAAATCTTTATCAGGTTTTTTTCTAGGGGATGCTTTGACCATGGAGATTGATTGGCGCTTTATCTTATCCTTTAGCGGCATTACAATAATCGGGATTTTGATAGGGGCGTTTCTCGGTAAGCATATTAATGGAGAAAAATTAAAAAAAGGATTTGGATACTTCATTTCTTTAATGGCAGTATTTATATTTATAATGGAGTTTATAATTAAAATTTAAAACATGAAAATTGAACAAATTTACACGGGTTGCCTTGCACAAGGTGCATATTATATTGAAAGCGATGGAGAAGCAGCCATTATAGACCCATTAAGAGAAGTCTCTACTTATACCAAAAAAGCAGCGATAGCGAAAGTTAAGATTAAGTATATTTTCGAAACACATTTTCATGCTGATTTTGTAAGTGGGCACATAACTTTAGCGCAACAAACAGGAGCGCCAATTATTTATGGACCTAATGCAAATCCAGCTTTTGAAGCCCATATCGCTAAAGATGGAGAAGAATTTAAAATTGGCAAGTTATCCATTAAGGTTTTGCATACCCCAGGACATACCATGGAGAGCACTTCTTATTTACTCTTCGATGAAAATGGAAAAGAGCATGCAGTTTTTACGGGAGATACTTTGTTTCTAGGAGACGTTGGCAGGCCCGATTTGGCGCAAAAAGGAGAAGAACTTTCCATCCAAGACTTGGCAGGTTATGCTTTTGAAAGTCTTAGAGGTAAAATAATGCCACTTCCGGATGATGTTATTGTTTATCCTGCTCATGGCGCAGGATCAGCTTGTGGAAAAAATATGATGAAAGAAACAATGGATACCTTAGGTAACCAAAAAAAGATGAATTATGCCTTGAGGGCTGACATGACGAAAGCGGAGTTTATCGAGGAAGTGACAGACGGTCTCTTACCTCCTCCCTCCTATTTTCCGATGAACGTAAAACTCAATAAAGAAGGATACGAGAATATAGATGTTGTATTAAAAAATGGTTCGAAACCACTAACGGTTAAAGAATTTGAAAATATTGCGAATGAAACCCAAGCCGTAATTCTGGATGTAAGGTCAATCGCTGATTTTGCGACTGGACACCTCCCTAAAAGCATCTTTATTGGACTGGATGGAGGTTTTGCACCTTGGGCTGGAGAATTGATTGTGGATGTGAAAAAAGCAATTTTACTCGTTGTCCCTGAAGGCAGGGCTGAAGAAGCTGTCACACGTCTTTCAAGAGTTGGTTTTGACAACACCTTAGGATTCTTATCTGGAGGGATTGAAGCTTGGAAAAAAGAAGGAAAAGAAATTGATACTGTCAATTCAATTCCAGCTTCTGAGTTTATTTCTTTACATAACAAAACAAAAGGTAAAATTTTTGATGTAAGAAAGCGAAGTGAATATTTGTCTGAACACGTTCTAGAATCCAGTAATATTCCTTTGAGTGATTTAAACCTTAATCTTTCAGAATTTCCTAAAAAAGCAGAATTCTTCTTGCATTGTGCTGGTGGATATCGTTCGATGATTGCCGCTTCAATATTAAAGTCAAGAGGTTATCATAATCTGATCGACATTCAAGGAGGGTATCAGGCTTTAAAACAAACTGAAATTCCAAAGTCGAATTATGTCTGTCCTTCTACTTTGTAAGAAAAAACAATTTGGAAAAGCAATGAAAAGAATAATCAAAATTTGAACTAGGGAATAGCAAAATTAAAATAAATGATAGAATACATCTCACAGCCTTGGCCATGGTACTTTTCTGGTCCATTAATCACACTAATAATGTTTCTTTTACTTTGGTCTGGGGGGTACTTTGGTGTGAGTAGTAACTTACGAAGTATCTGTGCCATAGGAGGTGCAGGTAAAAAAGTAGCTTTTTTTGATTTCGATTGGAAAAAACAAATATGGAATTTAGTTTTCATCTTAGGTGCTTTGATTGGGGGGTACATCGCTACAAATTTTCTCAGTAATTCTGAACCATTACAGATAAATCAAAAAACGATAGCAGACCTAGCAGAAATCAACATTCCCTTTCAGGGAGGGGTAATGCCCGAAGTACTATTTAGCTGGGAAAGCCTCCTAACCTTAAAAGGTTTTATAATCATCGTGGTGGGAGGATTTCTAGTAGGTTTTGGAACTCGATGGGCAGGTGGCTGCACCTCAGGACATGCAATAAGTGGCTTGTCAAATCTTCAATTACCTTCTCTAATTGCAGTAGTTGGGTTTTTTATTGGTGGCTTAGTCATGACACATTTTATATTTCCAATCCTTTTTAATTTATAACAGATGAAATACATTAAATTTTTATTAATCGGAATACTCTTTGGCATTATAATGACAAAATCTGAAGCCATTTCTTGGTACAGAATTCAGGAAATGTTTCGTTTCCAATCATTCCACATGTATGGTATTATAGGATCAACTGTTGTTATTGGAATGATAATGATCCAGCTCATCAAATACAAACAAATAAAATCAATCGAAGGAAAAACAATACAATTTCAACCTAAAGAGAAGGGAGTGAAGCGTTATTTACTCGGCGGGATTATTTTTGGATTTGGATGGGCGCTAACAGGTTCGTGCCCTGGTCCGATGTTTACTTTGATAGGGAATGGCTTTTCAATAATTTTAGTTTCAATTGCCTGCGCAATATTAGGCACCTACACCTACGGTTACTTTAAGGACAAACTGCCCCACTGATAAACCGTGATTTAATTATTAATTTCAAAAATCAGCTCTCAAAATTAAGGTTTAAAACAATCATTCGATTTTTCATATATTTATAAGAACCTTAATAAAAAATCAATGCATTACAAAGTATTAATTTCCAAGAAATTCTTTTGGTTTTTATTGTTTTTCATTTCCTTATCCTCAGTGTTTTCTCAAGAGAGTGAGATAAAATTAATCAGAAACAGGGTCTACCTCAACCTTATTGATAGAGAGATCAATTACGTTAATTTAGAAAAATTAGTCCAGGAATTTGATGGTGAGAAATGGCCTAATATAAAATATGAGGATGTTTCTCGCGAAGGTTTCGACAACAGAATTCACACCAGTAATATGGTTGAATTGGCCATTGCTTTCAAAAATCCGAAGTCAAAATATCACAATAAAAAGAAGCTAAAAGAAATTCTTGATAAAGCATTGAGCTTTTGGTGTACAAATGACTTTATAGGCGACAATTGGTGGAACAACCAAATAGGGACACCTACTGATTTAGTTCATTTAATGTTGCTTATGGGGAATGAGTTTCCTAAAAACCTAGTCATAAAATCTCAAGAAATTATTTCAAGGGCTAACATCAATGAAGGGGGAGCAAGGCCCGGCGGAGACAGGATTAAGGTCAGTTCGATTGCTGCAAAAAATCAATTATTCTTGAATAATACTTCAGAGTTTAACAAGATTATCAACATCATAGAAAATGAAATTAAGTTTGTTGAATGGACAGGAAGAGAATATGGTTATACCCATTCAAAAAATAATGTTGGTGGATTCAATGAATTTAGTCAAGCCAACGGAAGGGGGTTGCAATACGACAACAGTTTCCACCACAGAACAGATGGCGTTAACAATACTTTGTCTTATGGGCTGAGTTACTCCTTCGCTTTTATAGAATGGGGCTATTACACCCGAAACACAACATACGCCTTCTCAAAAGAGAAAATAAACCTCCTTACTGACTATTATTTGGACGGGGTTTGCAAGACTGCAGTCTATGGTAAATTTCCTGATTTTGCAGCTAAGAACAGAAGTATTTCAAGAAAAGGAAGTGTAAAGCCTTATACAACAGATGCTGTCGAGAGGCTTCTCGAGATTTCAAATTATCGGTCTAAAGAATTGAAGGAGATAATAGATTTGAGAAATAATAAGATTCAAAAGCCCACAGTTTCTCACGCTACTTTTTATTGGAATTCAGAACATTTTTCGTTCCAAAGACCCAATTTCTTTAGTTCAGTCAGAATGTTTTCCTCCCGAAATATGAATATGGAAAGTCCTTACAACAGTGAAGGTCTATTAAATCATCATCGAGGAGACGGTGCCAATCATATTGTGATTAAAGGAGACGAATATTATGACATTTCTCCAGTATATGACTACCTGAAAATCCCAGGTACAACGATCGTTCAGAAAAAAAAATTACCCAATCCCAATGCGATTAAAAAAATAGGAATCACGGATTTTGTTGGAGCAGTGAGTGATGGAAAGTATGGGGCAGTTGGCTTCGATTTTAAAAGCCCTCACGATCCTTTAGTTGCAAGAAAGTCTTGGTTTTTCTTCGATGAAGAATATGTTTGTCTTGGTGCTGGGATTTCTACTAAAATGAAAAACGAAGTCAACACGACGCTGAATCAGTCCTTACTAAGAGGTGAAGTGGTTGTTTCCGCTGCAGGCAAAAAAAAGAACCTAAAGTCAGGAGCACATATGCTTAATTATATTGATTGGATACATCATGACAATATTACTTACCTGTTCCCAAAGCCTCAGACGATCTTTATAAAAAATGAAATTGCCAAAGGATCATGGTGGAGAATTAGTAAACAAATATCTTCTTCAAAGGAGACGGTTAAATTAGCGGTGTTCAAGACCTGGATAAATCACGGCGAATCTCCAAGTAACGCTTCTTATGAATACATCGTCAAGCCCGGAATTCTAGATAAAGTTGATAAACAAAAAACTTTTAATAACATTCAGACCTTATCCAACACCCCTTATGTGCAAGCGGTCAAAAACAATGAACTAGGTATCATTCAAATGGTTTTTTACAAAGCGGGTGAAATTAAAATTTCCAAAGCATTAAAATTTAAATGTCACGCCCCAGGAATTGTCATGCTAAAAATGGATGAAAATACGATTCAAGAGGTTTCTGTTTCTGACCCCAACCGTGAATTGTCACAAATCAGTTTTTCCATTAATCATAAAATTGATGCTGAAGGGAAAGATTTCAAAACCTTATGGAATGAAGAAAATAATCAAAGTACTTTTTTAGTTGCCCTACCTGAGGGAAACTTTCAGGGAAGCACTGTTACAATTAAACTGTAAAAATGAAAAATAAATATTGGATTGCACTTATAGTTTTAGCTGCATTAGTAGGTTGTGAAAAACTAATTCAGCCTAATGTCATTCTTATTATGACAGATGACCAAGGTTATGGAGATCTTGGAATCACAGGGAATCCCAACATCCACACTCCCACGATTGATGCTTTTGCTGAGCGAAGTCTTCGGTTCAATAATTTTCATGTTTCTCCAGTATGTGCTCCAACAAGATCGAGTTTAATGACTGGAAGATATTCTTTAAGAACTGGAATCAGAGACACCTATAATGGTGGCGCTATTATGTCGAATTCAGAGGTTACAATTGCTGAAATGCTCAAGCAGGCTGACTATGCAACAGGAATTTTTGGAAAATGGCATCTCGGAGATAACTATCCCTCTCGACCTAGTGATCAGGGTTTTGATGAGTCATTGATTCACCTGGCTGGAGGAATGGGTCAGGTAGGAGATTTTACCAATTTCTTTAAAAAAGAGACCAGTTATTTTGATCCCACTTTATGGCATAACAATCAACCAGAACCTTACGAGGGCTATTGCTCTGATATCTTCACAGACAACGCTATTGATTTTATTGAAAAAAATCATAAAAAACCTTTCTTTTGTTACTTGTCGTTTAATGCACCACACACGCCACTTCAGCTACCTGACGAATACTATCAATTATACAAAAAACTTGATCCCTTAAACGGCTTTAATTCTGACGATCTGTATGGCATTGAGATGTCTGAGAAAGACAAAGAAGCTGCCCGAAAGGTTTATGGAATGGTGACCAATATTGATGATAATTTGGCCAAACTCTTTAGGAAAATAGAGGAATTAGGGATTAAAGAAAACACTATTATTATTTTTATGACGGACAATGGACCCCAACAAATACGATATGTGGGAGGAATGAAAGGGAGGAAATCTAGTGTTTACAAAGGAGGTATTCGCGTTCCTTTTTACCTACAATATCCAGCAAAATTCAAGAAACCAAAAGATATAGACGGGATGGCAGCCCATATCGACCTCCTTCCAACCTTGGCAGTGTTGTGTGATGCACCGCTTCCAAAAGACAGAAAAATCGATGGGAAAAACCTACTGCCTTTGATAGAGAATAGGTGGGTTGAAGAACGTAGTTTTTATTCCTATTGGACAAGGAAATACCCCGAATTATACAACAACATGGCTCTGCAGAGGGGGGACTATAAATTGGTGGGAAGGACAGATTTTGACGCCGTACTTAGTGATTTTGAATTGTACAATATTGGGAAAGATCCCAATGAACGAACCAATATAATTAATCAAAATATTGAAATAGCTGCTAATCTTAAATTAGAAATGGATGAGACTTATTCTGAATTAATTAACTCAAAAAATTTCGTCTCACCTCCAAGAATAACTGTTGGAAGTGAACATGAAAACCCAATTTTTCTAAATAGAAATGATGCCGGAGGAGAACGTGGCGTTTGGAATCAAGAAGAACTTTTCTCCTATTGGTCTGTTAATGGGAATGAAGGTTATTATAAAATAAATTTTAAATTCATAAAACCCGTTCCATCTGGTGGGAGAATGTTTTTAGAAACCAAAGGAGTCATTAATCAAAAGAAGATTAAAGGGGATAGTTTAGTAACAATCTCCTTCGACAATGTATACTTACCCGCAGGAGCATATGATTTTATGCCTTTTTATTTAATTGAAAACAAGAAGATCTTTCCTTTTTGGGTGGAAATAAAAAAATTTACTAATTATACTAAATAGTACTGTAGATACTTTTTGAAGGTTTATTAATGGCTTTCCCATTTTCATAATACGTATATGAAAATCCTGAGTGAATACTATAGGAACCAATTGCTCCAGCGGTGTTGACTGCTATAAAACCCACTTGAAATGAGGGCTTCCCCTTATACTTGGCCACCACTCTTTGGATGGCCTCCTCACAAGCAGCTTGAGGACTCATTCCATAACGCATCAATTCAACAATTAAAAAACTTCCTACGGTTTTAATAACTTCTTCTCCCATTCCTGTTGCTGTGGCAGCCCCTACTTCATTGTCGACAAATAATCCAGATCCAATGATTGGGGAATCGCCAACACGTCCGCGCATTTTGTATCCCAAACCACTGGTAGTGCATGCACCAGAAAGATCGCCGTTTTTATCAACACACAACATCCCAATGGTATCGTGATTTTCTATGTTTATTTTAGGTTGATAGTTTGAAGTTTTTAACCATTCTTTCCATTTGGCCTCCACTTCTTTCGTTAGAAGGTTAGTCTTTAGGAAACCTTTTTCATAGGCAAACTGTTCCGCTCCAATTCCATTGAGAATTACGTGGGGAGTTTCCAACATCACTTTTCTCGCTAAATCAGCAACATGTACTATGTTTTCGACAGCCATAACTGCTCCGCAGTTTCCCTCACTATTCATTACACAAGCGTCAAGGGTTACATGCCCTTCCCTGTCTGGAGTTGCTCCAATTCCAACAGTCGTGTTATTAACATTTGCTTCTTCTACCGCCACGCCCTTTATTACAGCATCCAATGAATTCGTTCCCGACATCATAAGATCGCCCGAGGTAATGATTGCCTCGGGGCAATTCCAAGTACAGATGGAAAAAGGAATTCCAGTTAGTTTTATTGGTGGTAAAGAGGTGGGATTAATTTGGGATGCCTTAACTTTTGACAAACCTAAAAAACCCATTGAGCTTAATATCAAGTTGTTTAAGAAAGATCTACGAATCATTTTTAAGTTTAAATTTTAAATTTTTCAGATTGAGTAACCACACTTTTTATAATCTCTAAATCTGAAATAGGGTCTTTGGATGTCTTTAAAGCATTTCCTTTTTTTGCAGACAAATGGACTTCTTTAAACCCGTTTTCAAAAAACACTGAACAGTTTTTGTCCGTAATTCCTCCTCCAGGCATGATGGTCAAATGCGCTTTCGATTCGGCTTTTAGTTTTTTCAATAATTCCAATCCAATAACAGCTGAAGGCTCTTGGCCTGAAGTTAAGATGCGATCAAACCCCAAATCTATTAAACCTTTGAGGGTTTCCATTGGATTTTCTGCTACATCAAAAGCCCTATGAAAGGTAAGGTCTAATGGTTGAATTTGATCCACCCACTCCCTAACAACATCGAAAGGAACCTGATGTTTTTCATTTAAAATTCCAATAACCATCCCTTGAATCGGGTAAGACTTGACCATTTCAATGGCTAATTCAGTGGCCTTAATGTCTGCTTTGTCGTATATGAAGTTTCCCCTCCTAGGTCGAATCAAAACATGGATAGGAATCGAACAGGCTGCAACAGTTGCAGATAAAAGCTCTGGAGATGGGGTTAATCCATCATTGATTAAATCTTCGCACAACTCAATTCTTTGGGAATTTCCTTTGACAGCATTATTAACGGATTCGATTGAGCTACAACAGATTTCAATGAGCATTAGTTCAAAACTTTAGAAATGGCTGTTTTTACCATATTAATCATTATTTGATATCCTTCTTTGGTGACGTGGACCCCGTCATTGGTAAGTTGTTTTTGCATTCCGTTTTTCCCATCAGTCATGGCACTAAAATAGTCCAAGTATTCCATTTGATTTTGTTCCGCATGATTTTTTAATAATTGATTCAATTCAGGAATCAAAACATCTGGATTTTTCCCGGGTGCCCAAGGATAAGTTGCTGCGGGTAATACTGAACAAATAATAACTTTTATACCATTACATTTTGCAATTTCAGCCATTGAAAAAATATTCCCAGCAACGGTTGCTAAGTCGATGAATGGAGTGTTTCCAGCAATGTCGTTTGTCCCCGCTAGAATCACAACAACTTTTGGTTGATGCGCGATTACATCTTGTCTAAAACGAACCAACATTTGTGGTGTCGTTTGCCCCCCAATTCCTCTATTGATAAATAGATTTTCTTGAAAAAACTCAGGAAAATAAGCACTCCAACCCTCTGTGATTGAATCACCCATAAAAACAGTATTTACTGAGTTTTCTCCGCTTTCTAAAAGCACTTGATTTTGTTCTGTGAACCTATTCATTCCACCCCAGTCCAATACACTTTTAACCTTATTAATATTGACGTTTTTCAGCTCCTCTGGGAGCTCCTGAGATGAAGCTAAGACTCCTACTAAGAGAAATAAAATATTTAATTTTTTCATTTTTAATGTTTAATAGTTAAAAATAATCTATTCGTTAAAATCATCTTCCCAATCGTCTGTTCTGAAGGATGAAGCAGGGAGCTTTTGAGTATTAAACAAAGATCCTACAACAAAGTTTTTCCAAGCATACCTCACTGCAACTGGATTTTTAACTTTTTCAGAATGTACCTGAATGGTTTTATTTCTTAAAATTTTCGCTTCGGCTGGATAGAACACTCGATCTTGTCCAGCGATTTCAAAATCTTTAAGTGGATGTCCAAAAGTAGAAAGTCCTTTCTCTGCAAAGTCAAATTTTAAGGTCATTTTATCTCCCTCTATTTCATTTGATTTATACTTTGGACCAGAAAAACCAACCTTTTTAATTCCATAATCATTCGCGAGTGCCCAATATGCCAATCGTTTTCCTACCAATTGTTTTTCGGCGGGATGAATGTTATTTTCTTCTCCTATATCAAGCGTAACCACCATGCCTATGTTATCCATTTTTGAAAGGGTTTTCAATTGACTTTCTCTTAGGTAAGCACTGTTTAAATTTTTAGAATAATCGAAGGGCGCTATTTGTACATAATAAAAAGACAGCTTGGGGGATTTCCATAGATCCCTCCAGTTTTCAATCATTAATGGAAAAGTTTTACTGTAAAGTCTTGGCTGATTTCTGTTCGACTCCCCTTGGTACCAAATCACTCCTTTTAAAGAAAAATCAAGTATTGGATTGATCATGCCGTTAAAAAGATAAGCTGGCGCATCTTGTTCTCTTTTGTTTTTTGAAATATTAAAATTAAATAATTTCTGCTCTTCAAGCGTCACTTCATCTTCAATAGCCCCTAATTGAATCCACGCTTCCACTGGTGTTCCTCCCCAACTACTATTAATTATACCAATTGGCACATCCAGTGTGTTATTTAGCTGCTTAGCAAAATTATAGGCCACAGCGCTAAAGTCAGCGACAGTTTCGGGCGTTGCTTCTTGCCAAGATCCCTCACAATCATAAAGAGGTGTTTTACTTGTTTTTCGTTTTACTGTGAATAATCTTATTTGTTGGTTTTTAGAGGACAAAATCAACTCATTGCTGTCATTGATCGGTTGATTATTGTATCCTGTCATAGGCATTTCCATGTTAGACTGGCCTGATCCCATCCAGACCTCACCGATTAAAACATTGTTAAGTGTTATTTGTTCTTTATTAGTAGAGATTTTAATAGAAAAAGGGCCTCCCGCAACGGGCGTTTTTATTTTGGTCTTCCATTTTCCAGAAGCATCAGTCTTAACGGTTACCGTTTCGGAATTCCAATCAGCCGAAATCATTACTTCCTTGTTTTTCTCTGCCCATCCCCATACACCTACTGAAGAAGACTGTTGCAAAACCATATTATCCGAGACCAACGCAGGAAGGATTAAGTGTTTGTCCGTTTCTTTTGATTGACCAAACAGGAGCGTTGTAAATAAAAAAAATAGTAGCGTTCTCATTGATTTTTTGTTAATTTTTAATATTAAAAATATAAACTTTCTTTGTAATTCTTTGATTATTTTACGTTTAATAAAAATATAGTGTTCGAAGAATAATATTAATGTTTACAAAACAGGTTACTTATGAAACAGATCGCTTTTAAAATGTATTTAAAATCCAATGCTTTAGGAGAATATAAAAAGCGCCATGACAAAATTTGGCCGGAACTCAAAGCCCTTTTAAAAGAAGTGGGTATTGCAGAATATTTTATTTTTCACGACCCTGAAACTAATTGTCTATTTGCTTTTCAACAAACTCAAGGTGAAGGCTCGCAAGGTTTGAGCGAAAATCCTATTGTCCAAAAATGGTGGTCCTACATGGGGGACTTAATGGAGACAAATACCGATCTTTCTCCAAGGCAAACTGACTTGAATAAAATATTCACCTTGTGAATATTTTATTCATAATTGATAATTACTCCCAACTATTCAGCCTTCAATCTTAATTGATAATCTCCTGATCCCAAAAGGAAATAAGTCTTGTCAGTATCCTCTTTTTTTTCTAAAACGCTCCCTTCGGCTTTCTTATCATTGAATGTCCATTTCCCTATGCTAGGTTTATTTAAAAATACATCCGATTGAGAGTTAGGGGGTATTGAAATTTTAATCAAAATAGCATCATTTGTCCTCGACCAATTCACTTTTATGTTCCCATAATTGGAATCGTAAGTTCCTGAGATATTATCGAAATTTTCGTCAAAAAGGGGCTGAATCGTAAATCGTTTGTAGCCAGGATACAACTCATTAACTTTTAATCCGACAAGGTTGTTATACATCCATTCTCCGATCGCTCCATAGGCATAATGATTGTATGAATTCATGGATTCGCTCGCCAAGTCGCCATTTTTCTTGATCCCATTCCAGCGCTCCCAAATGGTTGTTGCTCCCATGGTTACGGGGTAAAGCCATGAGGGATATTTGTCTCTTAAAAGAAGTTTTATTGCCAAATCTGCCCTTCCATTGGCCGATAATATTTCACACAAATAGGGGGTTCCAAGAAACCCTGTGGTCAAATGTCCATAAGATTCAACATTTGCGACAAGCCGCTCTACTGCAATTTTCTTATATTCCTCATTCAATAAATTGAATTTTAAAGCCAGCACATAACTGGTTTGGGTGTCAGAAGCAATCATCCCTTTCTTAGTGACATATTCATCCTGAAAAGCTTGATGTGCTTGATTGAGAAGGTTTTGATAATGAACAACATCCTCTTTATTTTCTAAAACTTTTGCGGCTTTTAAAAGTAAATCAATTGAGTAATGATAAAATGCCTGAGCAATCATTTTTTTGTTTGACACGGCAGATCTTCCTGGAGGATCATTGGGGACACTGTAAAACAACCAGTCGCCGAAGTGATTGTTTCCAACATAGGAGCCTTCAATTGATTTTGAATGCATATAATCTACCCACTTTTTCATACTATTATAACGCAGCTTTAACTGTTCCTTGTCACCATAAATTAGATAAGAATTCCAAGAAATAATGGTTACCGCATCTGCCCATCCAGCCGAAGCACCATCCCTGGGTTTTTTATTTTCTAAAACATCAGGAATCACACTAGGAACTACACCATTGTCATATTGATCATACTCAAGGTCCACCATCCATTTGTCGAAAAAATTCTTGACATCTCGAAGGTAGCCTGCCGTATTAAAAAAGGCCTGAGCATCTCCTGTCCAGCCCAATCTTTCGTTTCGCTGAGGGCAATCAGTAGGCACATCAAGAAAATTTCCTTTTTGACCCCATTCAATATTACTTTGTAATTGATTGATCAAAGGATTAGAACTAGAAAAAGTACCACTTTGCTCCATGTCTGAATAAAGAGCAACGGCCTTAAAATCATTTAAATCGATTTCCTCCATGCCCTCGATTTTTATAAATCTAAACCCTTGAAAAGTAAAATGAGGACGATAAAGATGATCAGAATCTCCATTTAAGACATAAGTATTAAGTTGTTTTGCTGCCCTCAGGTTGGCCGTATAAAATTCTTCTTTATGCAGGATTTCTGCATGTTGAATCTTAACCACATCTCCTTTTTTTCCATTGGCTTTAAACTCTACCCATCCCGTTAAGTTTTGACCAAAGTCAATTACCTTGTCTCCAGAGGGTGTTGTGATTAATTCCTTGGCAACTAAAATTTCTTGTCTTTTTATCATTTCATTGGAAGTACTCACCAATATGCCTTTATAATCATCAACCATAACAGCAGATTTATATTCAGGATTATTCACACCATAATTTGACCAATTCTCCTCAATGAGATTGGCATCATAATGTTCTCCGTTATAAATTTCTGAATCTAAAATTGCTCCATAAAAATAATTCCAGTTGGAATCATCGATGACACGCTCCTTTGTCCCATCTTCATAAGTAATCAATAATTGTGAAATAAACGAGACCCTGTTTCCTGAATAATTTTGTTCTCCTTTTTTAGTTCCCATAAGCCTCCCGTAGTGCCAACCTTTACCAAGAATAACCCCTATCCCGTTATTGGCACTTAGGAGGTCTGTTATGTTATATGTCTGATATTGAATTCGATTATTGTAAGAAGTCCACCCGGGCGTTAAATACAAATCCCCTACTCTTTTTCCATTAATGTAGGCTTCATACATACCCCTAGAAGTAATGTGAAGGTTGGCAGACTTTACTTTTTTATTAATTTTAAATTCATTTTTAAAATATGGGCTTTTTGGATTAGATCTATAGTTGTCATCTTCAGCAACGGTAATCCATTTTGTGTCCCAATTTTTGAGTTTCATCAAACCCGTCGACCAAGTAGCTATTCTGCTTTGAGTAGAGCGAGAAGATAGATTTGTCCAAACCTTAACCGTCCAATAATATTTTGTGTCAGGAGAAAGAGGTTTTCCTTCGTAAACAGTATATACAGATTCGGAAGAAGCCAACTTGCCAGAATTCCAGACCAAACTGTTTTTTGAAAAGATTGCGTCGGTAGCTACAAAAACCTGATAATGCGTTTGATTTACGTTATATTCTTTTGAAGCAGTTTTCCATGAAAAGATGGGAGTTTCACTATCAATTCCTATTGGACTGTAAAAGTCGTCGACTTGTAAATCGTATACTGTTACTTTTTGGGCGATGCCATAATGAAGACTAAAAAAAAAGAAAGTAGTAAGTAACAATATATGTTTCATTAAAGTATATTTTTTGTTATAATTCGAAATAAATGATATTCAATTGTTAAATCATCCTGTAGTGTCATGCATGGAATTGTTTGTGTATCAAAACAGTTTTGACAATCAATGACATCAACTAGATTTAAGACACTGACTTAACAGCAATTGCTGCTCCCAATGAAGATCCATAAGCTTCAGGTTTGGAGACAATGACTTGATTATAAAACTTGATTTTAAGTAATTTTAAAAAAATATCATTGTCAGAAAAACCACCATCTACAAAAAAAGTTTTAGGAGGTTCGTCATATAAAATTAAAATCTTCTCTTCCAACAAACTCATGAGTTCAATCATTAGCTGGTGGTAGGCTTCTTCAAAAGAGTTAAAGTTTAAATCCTCTCGCTCGGGACAGTCTTTTAGATCCAAATATTCCCACCTAAAATGATGCTTCCCTTTTTCTTTAATTGAGTTAAATATCTGAATATTAAACTTTAAGTTTCTATGATAAAGTTCAGGCTTTTCAAACTGAGAAATGAGTTTTGTAACCTGAATTTTATGCTCTTGTCCCATAAAAAGACGTGAGGTCTTCACAACAGATCCATCAATTTTCATATAGGCAATCGCCCCATTGTTGATTTCAGTCTCATTAAAAGCTGAGTCCTTTGCAAAAGGGTTAAAAGTAATGCACCAAGTACCTGTAGAAATTAATAAAAAAGGCGATGTTGACTTTATCAAGTAGATAAGTAATGCTGCAGAACTGTCATGAATTCCTATACCAAAATTGATTTTTTTTCCAGCCAAATCAACCAATACTGTTTCATTTGCTTTTGCAATAGGGGGGAGTAAATCGATTATCCCTTCTTTCAAAATCCATCGGTGGTATTGTTGTTTTTCAAAATCCCAAAGATCTGTATGACATCCAATACTGCTGTATTCCGAAAACATTTTCCCAGTAAAAGCATAGCTTAAGTATTGAGGCAAGTGAAGTGAATGTTTTACTTTTTTAAATAACTCGGGTCGTTTGGTTTTTAGCCAATAAATTTGCTTGCCTGAGTTAAGCATCTTTACATTCTTAGAACCAGTTTGAGTTGAAAAATTTGCCTCAGGGCCATACTTATGATAGAACGAATCAAAGGTGTTTTCCTCTACCGGCTTATGGTAATCATAAACAGGTGTGACAACCTCTCCCCCAGAATCAAGATGAACAAAAGTTGCACCATGCGCAGAAATATTTGCATTTTTTATCTCAAATAAATCAGAATTAAGTAAGCGCTCAAAGTTCGATTTCATCCACCGGACGATCTCTCTAATGTCCTCCGCAGGATGTTCGTCTTCATCTACAATTGTGGGAATATTGGTTTGCCCCTTGTCGAGCACCGTATGATTTTTGTCGAACACAAAATACTTTTGATTGGTTTTTCCAATGTCAAAAACAAGTGTACAATTCGTTTTCATTACAAGCCCGTTGATTTAGAATCCAGTCCGCGTTCCTCAATTAATCCTTTTCTTATTTCTAAGGATCGATAAGCTTCCAAGGGATCGATGGCGCCTCCAAGACCATAACAAGATTCTGAGACCAAAGACCTGACGTCCATATTAAACGCATCCTGAAGAATTGCTTGGCAGGCACTGACATCATTAGTTTTTTGAGCCACCTTTAACTTTTTATAATCGACTAATAGTGCCTTCGCAAACGATATTTTAATTGAAGCTATAGACTGGAGAAGATCTTCCATAGGGTCTTTTAGGTTGTGACTTGCATCTATCATCCAAGACAGTTCACCATTATCAGTTTCTTTCATTCCTTGAACCAATTCACAAAAGATTAAAAACAATTGGTAGGGTTTTAATGAGCCTACAGACAAATCATCATCACCATATTTACTGTCATTAAAATGAAATCCCCCTAGTTTATTTAGATGCATCAACAGCGCAACAATTTGCTCAATATTTGTGTTGGGTAAGTGATGACCAAGATCGACTAAAGTCGCTGCTTTCTCTCCCAATTTGGAAGCCAACAGATGAGAAGTTCCCCAATCAGGAATCACCATGGAGTAAAAATTTGGCTCATAAGGTTTGTATTCAATCAGCAACTTCCAGTCATCGGGAAGGTGTGTGTAAATTTCTTTTAAGGAGTCTAAGGTTCGCTGAAAAGCCTCCCTAAAATTGTGTTGTCCGGCGAAAGAAGTTCCATCCGCCAGCCAAACGGTCAAGGCCTTAGATCCCAACTTTATTCCGAGATCGATGACTTCTTTGTTGTGCTGAATTGCCGCAGCTCTAACGGTTTTGTCTGCATGACACAAAGACCCAAACTTATAGGAGTGAATGCTGTTGGGTTGGTCTTGAAAGGTGTTGGAATTAACCGCATCGAATTTTAAACCCAAATCTGCGGCAATTTTTCTTATAGAATCAAAATCTTGAGGAACGTCCCAGGGAATGTGAAGACTAATCGCTCCACTGGATTTATTGAGCGCATGAAGTATGCCCACATCTTTCACTTTATCTTCTAGCGTACTCGGTTCGCCCCCTAAAGGAAAGCGTCCAAAACGTGTCCCACCCGTTCCTAATGCCCAACTGGGAATCGCAATTTGAAAATCGGAAATCTTTTGAATTAAATCTTCAACATCAACTCCTTTATTCGTTAAACTTTCTTTTAAAAAAGACCAATTTCTTTGATGTTCAGAAATTTTTTTTTTGTTAATCTCAATAAGTTGATTTGAATCTAACATTCATTTTATCTTTTAATTATCTAACAAAAGCATTAGCAACACCACCATCCACATTAATTATATTCCCTGTGCTTTTATCCAAAATGGCCAAGAAAGCAAAAACTCCATTGGCAATGTCTTCAGGTCTTATAATTTCATTCAAAAGGTTTCGTTTGGCATAAAAAGCAGGCAGTTCTTCCACAGAGATTCCATATGCTTTTGCACGACCCTCTGCCCAGTCTCCTTCCCATATTTTACTCCCAATGATGACGCCATCTGGATTCACAGTGTTCACACGCACGCCATCAGGCGCTAATTCAGCTGCCAAAAGTCTAGACATGTGAAGCTGTGCCGCTTTTGCAGTTCCATATCCAGTATTGTTAGGCCCTGAAACCAAACCATTTTTACTTGCAATATTAACTAAATTTCCTCCTAGTTTTTGTTTTCTAAATACAATTGCTGCACTTTGGCTTAGTAAAAACTGACCCTTTACCAATACGTCTTGCAATAAGTCCCAATCTTTTTCTAGGGTATCTGCTATTGGTTTTGAGATGGCAAGTCCAGCACTATGAATCAGTATGTCCAAACCTCCATATTGTAATGAAGCTTTGTTTATAGCGACTTCGATGCTCTCTTTGCTGGTGACATCACAATAAGTTCCAATCGCTTGGTCAGAAGTGTAGGATGAAGTTGCTTCCTTAAGGTATTCTTTTGAGATGTCTGAAAAGATCACGTTTGCTCCTTCTCTAATTAATTTGTCAGCAATTGCTCTTCCAATTCCTCCCCCCGAACCAGTAACCAAGGCTACTTTTCTTGACAAAGGTTTTTCTTTTGGTTGACGTTGCAACTTTGCTTCCTCCAGCAACCAGTACTCAATATCGAAAGCTTCTTGATAGGGTAGAGATGTATACTTTGAAATGGCCTCGGCCCCGCGCATCACATTGATTGCATTGATATAAAATTCGGCCGCTACCCTTGCCGTTTGCTTGTTTTTTGAAAAGCTAAACATCCCCACTCCAGGGAATAAGATAATCACCGGGTTCGGGTCTCTAATCGCAGGACTGTTTGGATGTTTGTGATTATCATAATACGATTGATAGTCTTTTCTGTAAGCTTCAAAAGAAGGTGTCAACTTTGAAATCACACTTTCCACATCTTCTAAATTTTCATCGGCTGAAAGGTCGAGAAGCAGTGGTTTAATTTTTGTTCTTAAAAAATGATCTGGACAAGAAGTTCCCATAGGAGCCAGACGATCTAAATCATTACTGTTGATGAATTCAAGTACAACATCATCATCCGTAAAATGACCAATCATGTTATTCTCAGAAGAACACATTCCTCTTAGAATAGGAGACAGTTTGGCTGCTTGACTTTTACGATTTTCTTCTGAAAGACTGTATGTTTTTAAACCCCCAAATACACTTCCATTTTCAGCTACCTTTTTTTCAATATAAGCCGAAGCCGTTTCAATAATCTCAAGACTATTGACATAGGATTCATAAGAAGTTTCCCCCCATGTAAAGACCCCGTGACTTCCCAAAACAATCCCACGAATGCTCGGATTCTTAGCTAGACAGGCTTCTAATTGAAGTCCTAAATCAAACCCCGGACGCTGCCAAGGCACCCAGCCCATCGTGTCACCCCAAATTTCTTTGGTTATTCGCTCACTGTCTTCCGCTGCAGCAATTGCAATCAACGAATCAGGGTGTAAATGGTCAATATGCTTAAAGGGTAAAAGTCCATGCAATGGGGTGTCTATGGAAGGAGCTTTACTGTTTAGATCATATATGCAATGATTAAAAAGTGCCACCATTTCATCTTCATACTCGAGACCTCTATATACTTTTTTTAGATCGTGTAATCTTTGATTGTATAGGCCGGCAACACCATCGCGTTTTAAAGTTCCAATGTCGCCACCAGATCCTTTAATCCACATCACTTCAACGGCTTCGTTTGTGATGGGGTCTTTTTCGATCGTTTTACAACTGGTGTTTCCACCGCCAAAATTTGTAATTCTCAAATCTGCACCTAAAATATTGGAACGATATAAAAAAAGTGCTATTTGGTCGTCTCCAAATTCTTTAGCTTTCTTTTCATCCCACAAATAGTTAACAAATTTATATTTACTTTTAGTTTCCATAAATAGTTTTAATAATAACAAATTTATAATTGTGAGGGATAAAACGTATCCTGTAGCTAAGGGTAAAATTAAAAAATTATGATTGATTTTTTTAATCTTGAATTTAACGACACCAACAATACTCCAAAGTACAAACAAATTGTAGAGAGTATTTCGCAACAGATTCAGTCAGGGAATATAAAATATGGTCAAAAACTACCCTCAATAAACCAAGTTAGTTTTGATTATTATATTTCAAGGGATACGGTGGAAAAAGCATATGCTGTATTAAAAGAAACTGGTGTTATTGAATCCGTAAAAGGAAGAGGTCACTTTGTTGTCAATACCAAGCCGAAAACTCAGAACAGAGTTTTGGTGGTGTTTAACAAATTAAGTTCTTATAAAAAAGAGATATTCAATGCTTTTTGCGAAACCTTAGGGGACAGTGCTAGTGTCTATTTTCATGTACATCATTGTGAATTTGATAACTTTAAAAAAATCATTGAGGAAAATTTAACCGGCTATAATTATTATGTATTAATGCCTCACTTCAATGATTTCAACTTTAATAAGTTTAACAACTTAATGCAAAAGATCAATAAAGAGAAAATAATTCTACTGGATGATTTTATTCCAAATTTCACTCATTACAACTCCTGTATTTATCAAGATTTCAAGGACGATCTTTTCAGTTCACTTAATCAAGCAAAGGAATGCTTAATCAAATACAAAATGTTGTGTTTGGTTTTTCCAAAGGGTTTTAACTATCCCTACCCAAAAGCAATTGTTCAAGGATTTATGTTTTTTTGTAGCATCAATGGTTTTAAAAGTGAATTGATTAATCAAATTTCAAGTGATCAAGAGGTAAAAAAAAATACGGCTTATATTGTGATTAAGGAATCCGATTTGGTAAATTTGATAAAAAACATCAGGCTTTCCAAACTCGAATTAGCAAAAGAAGTAGGGGTGCTTTCTTACAATGATACTCCACTCAAAGAAATACTATCTAAAGGGATCTCGGTGATTTCTACGGACTTCAAAGCCATGGGAAAATTAGCTGCAGCAAGTATTCTTGAAAAGAAAAATATTTTACAAAAAAATAAATTTAGGTTTATTAAACGAAACTCACTCTAAAACAGGACAATACAGGTCATTCTATTTTATACGATTCTTTACTTTTAAATAAAAATAAAATATGGCAGCCGATAACGAGCAAACCTCCGAATTTGAAAGAGAAGCAGTTCCTTCAAATAAATTAAAAAATTGGAAAAGTTTTTTAGGAATGTATGCCGGAGAGCATGCTGCGGGTACGGAGTTTATGATCGGACCTCTTTTTTTGACTGTAGGGGTCAGTGCATTTGACTTATTAGGTGGATTACTTCTAGGAAACTTATTCGCTGTTTTATCCTGGCGGTTTTTGACTGCAAAAATTGCCGTAAAGGAAAGGCTTACGCTCTATTTTAAACTTGAAAAAATTTCAGGTAAAAAACTAGTGACATTTTATAACCTTGCTAATGGAGTTCTTTTTTGCTTTTTAGCCGGTTCTATGATTACTGTTTCAGCAACAGCTATTGGTGTTCCTACAAACATTGAAATGCCAAAACTGACCGATGTTATGCCCAATAGTTTTGCTTGGATTTTGATTGTTATTGTCCTCGGTGGGCTGACCACTTGGATTGCCTCAAAAGGTTACGGAATGGTTTCGAGGTCTGCCAATTGGATGTCCCCTATAATTGTATTGGCTTTTTTAGCTTGCGGTATTGTTGCGTTAATGCAACTAGAAGTTAAAAGTTTTGGAGATTTTATTGCAATTTGGGGCAAAGGTTCTGAGCCTTTTCCAGGGCAAATAAAATATACTTTCTGGCATGTTTTTCTGTGGTCATGGTTTTGTAATGCGGCCATGCACATCGGGATGTCTGACCTTACTGTTTTTAGATATGCAAAGTCCGAAAGTTCGGGATGGACAACAGCTGCTGGGATGTATGTTGGTCATTATATGGCATGGATTGCTGCAAGTCTTTTGTATGCTGTTTATCTAAAATCTCCAGAAGGAATGGCTTTCTTGGCTGATGGATTAGCACCTCCGGTTGCTCCAGGACCTTTGGCTTTTAATGCAATTGGGTGGTTTGGAATCATCGCTGTTATTTTGGCAGGTTGGACAACTGCTAATCCTACCATTTACAGATCTGGACTTGCATTTCAAGCAATTTTTCCAAAATTGTCAATCACAAAAGCAACAGTACTTGCAGGAACTCTCGCCACACTTGCTGGGATATTCCCTGCCTTTGCCATGAAGCTTTTGGATTTTGTTGCTCTTTACGCCTTCCTACTTGCTCCTTTTGGCGCGGTGATTGTCTTCGAATACTTTTTTGCAGATCGATTTGGCGTTGTTAAAAATTACGCAGAAAAAAACAATGTTGCTTTTAACGGTTCTGTGTTTTTTGCTTGGGCCATTAGTTTTTCAATATTCTTTGGACTGGCACAAACCCAAGGTATCTTTTTATCTTTTCTAACTTTACCGGCTTGGGTATTATGTGGTATACTTTTTATTATCTTTAGTAGATATTATCAAAAAAACTGAATTAAATTGACCAAAACAATTTCCTACAATCCAAAGTATCCTTCCATTGAAGACCTAAGAAAAAAAGCGCAAAAAAAAATACCCAAATTTGCTTTTGATTATTTAGATGGTGGATGCAATGAAGATGTTAATATTCATAAAAACACCAACGAACTAAGAAGGGTTGAGTTAAAGCCCAACTATTTGGTGCCGTTCACAAAACCCAGCCTCAAGACAGAATTATTTGGACACACCTATGACGCGCCTTTTGGAATATCTCCCGTAGGACTTCAAGGGTTAATGTGGCCCAAGTCTCCAGAAATACTCGCGAAAGCTGCGTTTGAACACAACATCCCTTTCGTTTTGAGTACGGTGACAACTTCAAGTATAGAAACCATTGCAAAAATAACTGAAGGGAAAGCGTGGTTTCAGTTGTATCACCCCGCTAAACAGGAAGTTACGCATGACATCATTAAAAGAATTGAAGAAGCAGAATGTCCTGTTCTGGTAATCCTCTCTGACGTTCCCTCTTTTGGTTACCGTCCACGAGACATACGCAACGGTCTATCGATGCCTCCAAGAATGACTTTACAAAATATTTTGCGCGTGATGACCAGACCAGAATGGGCTTTAAAAACTTTGATTAATGGCCAGCCCAGTTTTGAAACCCTTAAGCCGTATATGCCTAAAAATTTAAATTTAAGTCAATTGGCAGGATTCATGAATGATACTTTTTCAGGAAGACTTAATGAAGAAAAAATAAAAAAGCTAAGAGATCTTTGGAAAGGAAAACTTGTACTTAAAGGTGTTGAATCTGTTCAAGATATGGAGACTGCTGTTCGTTTGGGATTGGACGGCGTCATCATTTCAAATCATGGTGGTAGACAGATTGATGTTGGTCAAGCGACCATCAACTCTCTACAGACGATTGCACCGCTTTATAAGGACAAAATAAAGGTAATGATGGACAGTGGAATTCGAGGGGGTACTGACGTTTCAAGGGCGCTTGCCTCTGGTGCTGATTTCACTTTTATGGGCAGAAGCTTCATGTACGGAGTCGCTGCGATGGGTAATAAAGGGGGAGACCACACGATCTCAATTTTAAAAACCCAATTGAATCAGATTATGGAACAACTTTGTTGTGAATCTACTGGAGATTTTAATAAATTTCTAATCTAAAAATTCTTTGGGGAAAACGTCCTTGTCTATCTCCCAAACTAATGGCAGTAAATAATAGACCATTAGGACAATTATTAATATTGAAATAATATTTAAAAGAAATCCCTTTTTAACCATGTCCGGAATTCTTAAATAACCCGATCCGAAGACAATTGCGTTTGGTGGCGTTGCGACTGGCAACATAAACGCACAAGAGGCTGCCACTGCTGCTGCAGTCATCAAGATAAAGGGATGGATGTCTAACTCCAAGGCTATGGGAGCGATAACAGGAAGTAGCATTGCCGTTGTAGCGACGTTTGAGGTAACTTCTGTTAGAAAATTAATTGCCGTAACCAATAAAATCAGAAATAAAAATAAATCGAAATTTCCAATAACAGTTATTTGATTACCGATCCAAATTGCCAAACCACTGACGTCAAATGCTTTTGCCAAAGACATACCTCCTCCAAAAAGTAAAAGAATACCCCAAGGCATTTTTACAGCTTCCTTCCATTCTAATATTTTATCTTTTTTAGATTTTGCGTTAATAATAAATAAAATCATTGCAAAAATGATTGCTATGATTGCGTCGTCTAAAGCAGGAAATATTTTCTGAAGTAAAAAAGACCTAGTAATCCAGGAGAAACCAACGGATATAAATACAAGACCCACTATTTTTTGTTCGTAGGAAATAACTCCTAATTCATTTTTTAATTTGAGTATCTCCTCTCTTCCATCTGGAAATTTATCTTGCTTAAACGTAAATGCATATCGGGTTAGGTAAACCCAGCAAATTGCCAAAAGAAGCATTGAAACAGGAAGGCCAAAAACAATCCATTCCAAAAAAGAAATTTCATATCCATAAACCTGTGAGACAATTCCTGCCATAACCAGATTGGGTGGAGTGCCGATAAGCGTTGCGATTCCACCGATTGATGCACTGTAAGCAATTGCGAGCATCAAAGCCTTACCAAATATGTTGTTTTCATTTTCATCAGTGTTGGGGTTATCCTTTAGTTGTTTTATAATGACAACCCCAATGGGAAGCATCATCACAGCAGTGGCTGTATTGGAGATCCACATAGATAAAAATGCAGTGGCTACCATAAAACCTAAAATGATTTTTCTTAAATCGGTTCCAATAAAATAAATGATATATAATGCGATTCGCTTATGCAAATTCCACTTTTCGATCGCAATTGCTATCATAAAGCCTCCCATGATAAGAAAGATGAGTTTGTGCCCATAAGAAGCAGTGGTTTGAGCAAGATCCATACCTCCTGCAATCGGAAACAAAACAATGGGAAGTAGCGCGGTAACAGCTATTGGCAAAGCTTCGAAAATCCACCAAATGGAGATCCATATTGTGGCTGCCAGAACAGCATTCGATTGATCATTTAAGCCCGATGGATGAAAAAACAAAAGAATAATAAAAAACATTAGTGGACCTAAAATCAGTCCGAAATTTTTAAATACTTTCATTTCTTCTAAACGATTGTTGTTTGCAATTATTAAATATAAATCTAATTAACAGTTTTGTAAAAGTTAGTGGATTTTTTTTTTTTGTATCCTATTAAAAACAATAGCTTTGTTTTCGATCCTATCTTATAAAATCAGGATAAATAAATTACATTATATTTTTACACTACTAACTAACAAATTGAATTGAACCCATGGAGCAAGTAAAGACCTTAATTATCGGAAGTGGACCTGCTGGATACACTGCTGCAATTTATGCTGCAAGAGCTGATTTAAAACCTTTGTTATACACAGGGATGGAGCCTGGCGGACAGTTGACTACTACTACAGAAGTTGACAATTTTCCTGGTTATCCGGATGGCGTTGACGGTCCAACGATGATGGTTGAACTTCAAAAGCAAGCAGAGCGATTTGGTACGGAAGTGAGAATTGGTCATATCGGTAAGGTTGAGTTTTCAAAAGAAGCAGGTGGAATTCACAAAGCCTTTGTGGATGATGGCACAGAAATTCATGCCAAATCCATAATCATAAGTACGGGAGCAACTGCAAAGTATCTTGGATTACCAAGCGAGCAGCGACTAAGAGGGGGAGGTGTTTCAGCCTGTGCTGTTTGTGATGGGTTTTTCTACAAAGGACAAGAAGTTGCCATCGTTGGCGGAGGAGATACTGCAGCAGAAGAAGCTACTTATTTAGCCAATATCTGTTCAAAAGTAACCATGCTGGTTCGAAAAGATGAGATGCGTGCTTCTAAAGTAATGCAGCGCCGGGTAATTGAGACTCCAAATATTGAATTGCGGTACAATACTGAAATTGATGAAGTAATCGGTGATATGGTTGTCGAGGGGTTAAGGATGATAAATAATAAAACTGGTGAAAAAGAAGAAATCGCTATCACTGGACTTTTTATTGCCATTGGTCACAAACCTAATACTGAGATTTTTGATGGACAATTGGACATGGACGATGCTGGTTATTTGATTACTAAAGGAAAATCTACGCATACCAATCTACCAGGGGTCTTTGCATCAGGAGATGTTCAAGATAAAGAATACAGACAAGCTGTAACTGCTGCTGGAACAGGCTGTATGGCTGCCCTAGATGCAGAGCGTTATTTACAAAGTCTCTAACTATTGATTTTTAATCCATTGTTTGCGCAGAAAAGCTGACAATGGATTCTTCTTGCTGCTGAAAGCTTATGTTGATCGGATTACAACATACTTCACAATCTTCTATGTATTCTGTCTGGCTTAAGGAACCGTCTAATAACATTGATATTTCTTCCCAACAGTAAGGGCATTGAAAAAAATGCTCAATCATTAACTTTTGTTTAGAGCTTCTATTTCACTCGCCATATCTTCCCATTTTTTCATCAATTCGACCAACAACTTTTTTTTGTTTTCATAAGACTCAAAAAAGTTAGGCTTACTAATGGTTTGGTCATAATTTTTTTGCAACTCTAAATCAATTGCTTTCAATTCCCTTTCCAAATCAGCAATTTCAGTTTCTGTCTTAGCCAGTCTGTTGTTGATAGATTTGTTCTTCTTTTGTAAAGAGTAGTCAATATCTTTGGGCTTTTCTTTCTTGACTTTTGGACTGTTTTTCTCCAACTCTTTTAAAGAATTTAATTTTTTATTTTCTAAATAAGCACTAATTCCTTCAAGATATAATTTGGTCTTAAAGTCTTTAAATTCTAAAACCTGATTGCAAAGACCCGATAGGAAATCCCTGTCGTGGGAAACCAAAAGTAAGGTACCCTCAAACTTTGCGAGAGCTTCCTTTAAAATGAGCTTAGATTGAATGTCTAGGTGGTTGGTGGGCTCATCCATAACCAAGACGTTAAAGGGTTGAAGCAACAGCTTGCATAAAGCCAATCTGTTGCGTTCTCCACCCGACAGGACACTCACTTTCTTATCAACGGTGTCCCCTCGAAAAAGAAAAGCACCGAGTAAATCTCTTACCCTACTTCGATTTTCGTTTGTGGCAGCGTCCTCAACAATTTGCAGTATTGTCCTCGAGGGATCTAAAGTTTCCGATTGATTCTGAGCAAAATAACCGATTTTAACATTGTGACCCCGAGTTAGCTCCCCTTCCCCTTCTAAAACATCAACTAGAATTTTAGCTAAAGTTGATTTCCCTTGTCCGTTTTGCCCAACAAAAGCCAACTTTGTTCCTCTTTCGATAAAAAGGTCTACACCATGCAGCACCTTTTTTTCTCCATAACTTTTTGCCAAACCTCGGGACTCAAAAATCATTTTGCCTGGCTGAACAGAAACCGGAAATTTAAGCTTCATCGCTTGCGTTTCTTCCGCATCCACTTCTATGCGGTCAACTTTGTCAAGTTTCTTTATAAGTGATTGCGCCATACTGGCCTTAGAAGCTTTCGCTCTAAAACGCTCGATGAGTTTTTCGGTTTGTTGTATTTCTTTTTCTTGATTTTTCTGAGCCGCCAGCTGTTGTACTCGCATTTCATCCCTAAGTTTCATAAACTCTGAATAGGATTTTTTTAAATCAAAATGACGTTTGTTTACGATTTCGACAGTTCTGTTGGTCACTTTATTTAAAAACATGATGTCGTGAGAAACCAGGACAACTGCTCCTTTGTATTTAGTTAAAAACTGTTCAAGCCATTCGATGGAATCAATATCCAGGTGGTTGGTTGGCTCATCTAAAAGCAAAATATCATGGGCTTTAAGCAAGATTTTAGCCAACTCTATTCTCATTCTCCATCCTCCCGAAAAAGTATTTGTAATTTGATGTAGGTCGGTTTGAGTAAATCCAAGTCCAGTTAGAATTCGCTCAGATTGTGCCTCATACTGATAGCCTCCTAAAATCTCAAACTCAGTACCCAAATCAGTAAGTTCTTGGATTAACTCCTGATAGGATTGACTTTCATAATCCTCTCTAGTATTTAACATGGCACTGATCTCTTCTTGCCGGTCTTGAATTTTCAACAATTCAGGAAAAGCCTGATAAGTTTCATTAAGAACCGTTCGGTGGTCGTCTACATCTAGTTCTTGCGGAAGATAACCCATAGAACAGCTTTTTTCGAGAGAGAGTGTTCCTGAGGAAGGGCTGTTTTCTCGAGCTAATAATTTCAATAGTGTTGATTTCCCAGCTCCATTTTTACCAATCAATCCAATGCGATCCCCAGCAGCAATTCTAAAAGATACGTTTTCGAAAAGGACCTCTCCTCCAAATGATACTGAAACACTCTGAACGTCAAGCATGGGTTTTCTTAAATTTAATTGCGAAAATAGTGATTTTCAAAACGTTTAATGTCAACCTCAGGAGGTAGTTTGGAATTTCCTTCAATATATTCGTAAAGCCATTGTGAAAGTAGTGGAGACATCATCACCCCCCTTGTACCCAAACCATTTAGTATATAAGCGTTTTGATGCTTGGGATGTCTGCCTAGAAGGGGTCGACGATCAACTACCGTTGCCCTGACTTGTGCTTTATGGTCAATGATTTTATAGTCTGCTAAAAGGTTTTGTTGAAGTTTTTTGATCAGCCAATTTTTACCTTCCTCAGAGGTTTTTGAAGTTTTATCCGTTCGATTGAAAGTAGCGCCTACCCAAAATTGGTTTTTCCCCAAGGGAACAATGAAAATTGGACCTTTAATGATTACTTCTTCACTTAGTTCATTGGACTCAATGAAAAGCATTTCACCTTTTGAGCCGACCAAGGGAAGGTAGTTAAACAATGGATTGTTCACCGAATGAAAACCCTCACAGAAAACAATTTTTTTGGCTTTAATATCCTTAAAAGAAACTGAATTCTCCTGAAAGTATAATTCGGAATAATCAATTTCATCAATGATTAAACGCTCCTTAATAGTTTCCTTGAGATAGGTTTCAATTAATTTTTCGGTTGCGATCCGAGCTGAACAATGAACCTCGCCATAACCAAATGGAGATTGAATGTGTGTTAAAGCTTCGGAACTTATAAGGTCAGCGGTCAAGTATTTTTCCAACAAAGGTTTTGAAGCTGCAACACTCCACTCGTTCTGTTCTAAAACACTATTCAGGATTCGGTATATTGGTTTAGAGTACAAAATCTGATCGCTAAGAGATTTTTGGATTTCATTATAAGAATGTAAGGCATGGTATAAAAATTCTTCAGATTTCCAAACGGGATTGTATCGTTTTAATACAGTTGGATTGATTATGCCAGCCGCGACATGAGAGGCGCTTTTATCTTTCGGAGCAATGACACAAAAGGCTTTATTTTGTTTGCGAAGCTGTTCGGCATAATTTAAGCCTGCAATTCCAAAACCAACAATTATTGAGTCTAACACAGTGTTAAAATAAAAAAGCGTTATCGAAAGATAACGCTTTTAATTATATGGAATTCAATTCTTAATTGTTCCACATATCTTGTTCGAAGTCACGTATTACAGATTTTATTTTTTCAGATTCTAATAAAATTCTTAATGCATCCTCGTATATGTAGTCTTTTACTTCTCGATCTTCATAAACATTTTCTTCTTTATAAATAATAGAATTAAAACGTCTGGAATTCAGCATGTGATCATAAGTGATCGGTTGTGATGAGTTTCTCGTATTAAAGACTTTACTTTTGTTCAAAGAAATTCTTGCATCAGGAAACCACACCCAGAACAATTCAACCAAATCTTCCTCTTCTCCCTTTGCTGTTTTAACAGCAACGTCTGGAGCGACAGGGCACAGGCCGAGTAAACGATATTTCAATTCACCCAAACGTTTGTCGAAATACCAAGTACCTTTAATTTTATACTGACGAATTTCAGCGGCAGTAATACGTCTTCTCTCTATAAATTGAGGATCAACAAAACCGTCTGCATTGTACTGCTCATATCCAGCGTCAGTAGTGTCAATAGCGACAAGTCGCTCTTGAATCTCATTGTATGAAAGCTTTTCTTGAAAGTAAGAAGATTTATATACTTCTGTTATTTGGTCTTTACTCAAACTTTTTTTCAAAACATCAAATAAAGATCTTCTGTCTGGCCCAAGATTTAATGTATCCGTTGGATAATAATATGGGAAGTTAACTCTTTCGTCTAAATCAATTAGCTCCCAAATGGTTTTAGACCATAGAACATCACGATCGTCTACATAGCCATAGGCAATCGGCAACTCATCATTAGCGGCTATTTGTTGTTCGTTTAAAACTCCAACTTCTTGTGGTACTTTAGCGTTCAATAAATTTGCTTGTGCAAAAATGGCCGCAAAACCGCTTAAGAAAAGAAGAACGAATAATGACGATTTTAAAACTTGACTCATGATCTTAAGTTATTAGTTTACCAACTCACAAATTACAGGTGAAATTTTCTTGAATTTGTATGATGGGTTTTTTGGATTTACTACTTTAATATCGAAAATTTGAACTGACTGTCCTGCTTTAGCTCTCTTCAGTGCACTTTTAGCACGAGCGTCTAGCTTATTACCTTTGATGTTTATGGTTGGTTGTCCAGGGACTTTAAATTTAAAACTTACTGTTTTGAGTGTAATATCGAAATCAAAATCTTCCAACATTGCTCCCACAGATGAGATCGCCAAACTTGATTTAGGAATGGTAACTGATCCAGACTGTTTTCTTACTGTACCTTGAGGTGCAGGAATGTCCTTGATTCTGAATTTAGTAGTTGTTGTTATTTTTTGACCATCAGGCATGCTCCCACTTGCAGAAATGGTTACTTCTCTTCCTTTATTAGGGGTCATGTTATATTTACTTCCCTTAACCTTCTTTAGTCCAGGGGCAGAAGCTGATACTTTATTATCAGGAATACCAGGGATAGATATGGTCATCGGATTTTCTACACCACGATAAACAACGTTCATCTTGTCTGCAGAAATAACTGCAGAATTGGGTTTTGAGATTACAGCAAAAGACTGATTCACAGGTATTCTAGATTCTTTTCCTTCGCTTAGAAAAACAAGATCACCTTTGATTTCATGGTCACCAGGATTCCCAGCGCTGATCTTAAGTTTAATACCTCCAGCAATCAAATCATAATCATTGGTTGTAAGTGGTCTTCCATCAATAGTAAGATTTACTGAATTAGGATTCTGCGCTCCACCTTTTCGACCTAAGACTACACTTCCATCAAAAGTTTCTCCTTGATAGTAAGCTCCTTTTTCAGTTTTCAAAAGACTGATATAATTAGATTCGTTAACCGTAGAAGACATTTTCAACTCTTTTCCCATGAGGGTTGTTAAAACGTCGTGTTCCGTTTGACGAACATCATTTTGCATCATACTCAGCTTTGCAAGTGATGATACCAACGGAAAGCCTTCAAAATTTGAGTTTAACCAAGGGGTGTCCTGACCGTCTTTATTTTTGATGCTATTGTTTTGATCACCAGTATAAAAACGAGCCTCTACCAATTCTATATACTCTGGATACTGGCTTCCAAAAACTTGAATAACCTTCATCTTATAGTTTTGGATCATGTCCAAGAATTCTTTTGCAGCAGCATCAGAACCTTCCTTAAAGAAAATTACATCTAAGGCCTCTCCTTTATCCATCTGAGAGTACTCCTTAAGTTCAGGATCTTTTTCCCTTTGTTTTTCAGTAATGGTGGTTATTATCTCAGTAATCCTGTTATATAGAGCATCCGATTCTATCTTTATTTGCTTCGCAGTTCGGTCGTGGCCTACCCACTTTCCTCCCTTTTCTTGAGCGTTGACTTCAATATTCTCGTATAAATTGGTATTACCATCAGCTACACGGAGATTTGCATCGCTGATTTTAACATACATCTGACCAAATCCATCGAGTACTTCCTTGCTCACATTTAGTGCAAGCATGGTGATAAATACCAGGTACATCAAACTAATAAGTTTCTGCCTGGGTGTTTCTTTTGCTCCCGCCATTTTCTACTCTATTTTTTGTTCATTGCATTAAGCATACCGTTGTATACCTGATTGAGAGAAGCAAGGTTATTGGATAGCACATCCATCTGTTCTTTCAATTTGTCTGCATTGCTAGCGATCTGTGCATTGTATGCAGTAGTGTCACCAGCTGATTTAGCTTGATTAGTATATAATTCGTTCAATTGCTCCATTTTTTTGGTAGCAATTGATAATTGTTTCGCATAAGTTTCTGATGAAGCTGCTGCATTTGAAGCTGGGGAAAGTGCTTGTGCGGATGCTTCTAAATTCTTAATACTTTTGGTGAGGTTGTTCATTAATGTAACGTCCAACTTGGCTTCTTTAAGCATTTCATCAATTTTAGAAGAAAGTCCAGGCTCTTCTCCTCCAGCTGGTTTCGTTGCTGATTTACCTCCCTTAATCTTATTGACATAATCATCATGCTCTTCTTTGATCTCTCCAGTATTAAGCGCTGAGACCGTAAAAATCAATGCCTCAGTTCCTAATCCTAACCCAAGTACCAAACCTCCAGTAATTGGACCAATTTCTAAGTGGAGAATCTTAAATAGTGCTCCAATAATAACCACTGCACCTCCTAAACCAAATAGCATGTGCATTGCCACTTTACCTCTTAACCTTTTCTTTAGTAATTTATCGTCCATTTTATAGAATTTATTGTTTTTATAAAAATAAAAAATTATTTAATTTTAACCTTAGAAGCTCCTAGATAATCTTGTACAGTTCTAAAACCTATATAACTTCTTGCAGTGTCTGAGTATTCAAAGTCTCTTGAACTTACCCTAAGATAATAGGCAACATCTTTCCAAGATCCTCCTCGGATTACTTTTCTAGCTTCTTCTCTTAAAGAATAATTCGGGTTTAATGAAGCAACGTATTCGTAGGAACCTGAGTCATAGGAAGAATTTGTCCATTCTGAAACATTCCCTGCCATGTTATAAAGGTTGAAGTCATTGGGCAAATAAGATCTTGCCTCCACTGTATACACTGCTTGATCAGAGGCATAATCCCCTCTTAATGGTTTAAAGTTCGCTAAAAAACATGCCCTGTCATTTAACAAATATGGTCCGCCCCAAGGATAAGTTCCTGATGGAATTCCACCACGGGCTGCGTATTCCCATTCAGCTTCACTGGGCAGCCTGAAACTATTTACGAGTGGTTTACCTTTAGATTTTTGATAACTATTCTTAAAGTGAGTTCTCCAATTACAAAACGCAACGGCCTGTCCCCATGATATCCCAACAACAGGATAATCTTGAAAAGCAGGGTGAGAAAAATACTCATTGTGCATCGGTTCGTTGTAGGAATAAATGAAATCTTTTATCCATACTGTTGTATCTGGATATATTTCTACTTCTTCTTTTTTGATAAACGGTCTGCGATCTATAAATTTATTTCTGGTTCTCTTAGATTCTTCTGCTGCACCCTGGGCGTCAAACCATGTGTACTTGTAAATCATCTTAGAAACGTCAATCTTCATCTCACCGTTGTACCACAAATCTGGGGGTAGGTATAATGAATCTATGACTTCTACATACGCTTGGTCAGGATACTCATCTGGACTCAATCGAATATCATTATCCCAATCGAGTGATCTTCCTTCGTATATATCTTCACTCAGATCATAATAATTTGCACGCATGTATTTTTGAAATTCACTCAAATCCGAAGTATCCGCGTTTTTGAAAGAAAATTCAGCAATTCCCTCTTGGCTTTCTTCACCCAATTCGAGCTCTTCTACTTTTCTAGCCAAAAGTGCCATGGTTACTGAATCTTTCACCCATCTAACAAACTGTAGATATTCAGAATTAGTTATTTCGGTTTCATCCATGAAAAACGAAGGAACAGTAACTGTTCTTGCAGCAGCATTATTCAACTGTGCAATATCCTCGTCAGATTTTCCCATAATATAGGATCCTCCTTCAATCAATGTCATTCCGTATGGTTTTTCAGGAAACCATTTTTTTTGCTTTACCCCTATTAGTTCACCCCTGCCTTTTTTGCCGCAGCTAAAAACAGTGAAAGCGACAACAACGATTAGTATTAGTCTTTTCATATTGTATGATAAACTCCTATCCTCAGAATTTGAGCATAAAAATAAATATTTTTTCACTATATACATCTCTCTTATCCATAAAACATCCAAGTTATGTAATAATTTTATTGTTTAAACGGTTTTTGACTCACATTTCAAATTCTTTTCGTTGCTTTCAACCACTTTTCTGGTAATTTGTCATTGCAAGCTTCTAAATAATCTTTGTGTGTGCATGGTAATAACGTATTAGTTTTTATTTTATTACTTAGATAGCTTTCATTTGTTATTTCCATCCACCATCTATCACTTTTTTCACTTTGGTGAAAAACAAGTTCTCTGTCAGATAATGTAACAGTATACTTAATGAAACCCTCACTCGTTAAAACTGGATATTCTGAAAATCTACAATTAAAACCTTCAATAAAATACCAAACAATTTGTGCTAAAAGTTTATGAAAAACATTGGACGGAATCAATTCAAACAAACCGAAAATACCTAACCGATCGCTTATCCCTGCATATCTGGCAAGGGCGCAAATCGTCCTTGCATCAATTCCATTGGGATTTCCAGAAGAGCTACCTGTTGCCTGCCAAGAAAGTGACTTCATGTCAAAACTTGCAACGTCGGCGTCTCTAAAGTAAGGTTCTGATTGCCTCACGTCGTCTAGTAAAGCGCCCAATCTTACGGATTCAAAATGAAGCTTGTCCATTAAGTCCAGTTCTTCTTGAGCAATGTAATAACTCTGATAGCCGAGGTTTGAATAATTTAATAAGTAATTGGGTTGCTCCATTATAATCCTACTCATATAAGACCTTCCGGAAATTAACTCCTCCTCTTGAGAAAAATCAAATTGATTGTCAACCGACACAAAATTTACCAATTGCTTATTCATTTGGTAGGACTCATATAGTGGAAAAACCATATCGTGACTTCCTCCTAAAACAATGGTTACTACATTAATTTGTTTTAAATAATGACAAATCTCTTTTAAAGCAAAATAAGTATCCTCTGGAGTTTCTCCGTTAGGCAAGTCGCCTAGGTCACAAATTTTGAAATTCCAATTTCCAGGAAATAATTGATAAAATGATTTTCTGAAATCGTCTAATTGATAACCAACTACAGGGAAAAAAGCGTTTCTAGTTTCTTCCAAACCGATGATTGCAATTTTACAACCTTGAATTTCTGGGAAACCAGACTGTTTAGTATGAATTTCTATATTCCTCCCCAAAGCCTGCTTGGGATGTAAAACCATAGATAAAATAGCTTCCTCAGAGACCGGTATGAGGGATTCTAAACTCATTTCTTCTTATTTACAGCTTTCTTTTTTACAGCTTTCTTTTTTACAGATTTTTTTGGGGCTAAATATTTCAAGGCAACTTCCAAGGTGATTTTGGTGGCATCAATGTCTTTCCCAAGCTCTACTTTGGTTTTTCCCTTAATGATGTTTGATCTTCCCCATCGTGCTTTTTCAACACGAATTCCTTCCTCAGGCCAATTGTGGATTACCTTATCTTTTTCTTTCTGTATTTTATTGGTTATCAGCTCTTCAATCTCATCTACAGATAAATTATCAAAGTCATACTTTTTATTAACATTGATAAACATTGAATTCCATTTAAGAAATGGTCCAAACCTTCCAACTCCTTTGCTTACAGGTAACTTTTCGTAGGTATGGATGGGTGCATCCGCTAGTCTTTTTTCTTCTATCAATTCAATGGCTCGATCTAAATCTACACTCATAGGATCCTCTTCCTTTGGGAGAGAAACAAACATGGTTCCAAATTTGACATAAGGTCCAAATCGTCCATTGTTTACTGTTACTTCTTCGGACTCATACTCCCCTAATGTTTTAGGAAGCTTAAATAATTCGAGTGCCTCATCCAAAGAAATCGACTCTAGTTGTTGTCCTACAGACAAACTCACAAAAATCGGTTTTTCTTCTTCCTCTGAATTTCCAATTTGGGCAATCGGCCCAAAGCGTCCCAGTCTTACTTTTACAACCCTTCCTGACGCAGGATCCTCTCCTAAAACGCGCTCTCCAGATTCTCTTTCAGCATTTTCACTTACATGGTTTACGGTTTTATGAAAATCTCCATAAAACCCCTTGATCGTTTCAATCCAATCTTCTGAACCGTCGGCAATTAAATCGAAACTTTGTTCAACTTTCGCTGTAAAACTATAATCGAGTATGTTTTTAAAATTTGCTACTAAAAAATCATTAACAATCGTTCCTATGTCAGTAGGGATTAGTTTTCCTTTATCCGCTCCTACTTTTTCATTTAAAACTTTTGTGGTTATTTCATCATTCAAAAGTTTAATCTGAACATAATTTCGAACCTCTCCTTCAGAAATTCCTTTTTGAACGTATTTTCTACTCTGAATGGTTGAAATTGTTGGCGCATAAGTTGAAGGTCTTCCTATTCCTTGTTCTTCTAATTTTTTAACCAATGAAGCTTCCGAATAACGATAAGGAGGTCTAGTAAATCTTTGGTTAGAAATTATTTCTTTAAGATCTAAAACTTCTCCTTCACTAACCGCTGGTAAAATATCACTTGTTTCATCATTTTCATCGTCTACCCCTTCGAGATAAACTTTTAAAAACCCTTCAAATTTTATTACTTCACCTTTGGCAACAAACAATTCGTTGTGAGAATTGGACGAGATTTTAATTTGTGTTCGCTCTAGTTTAGCATCACTCATTTGAGAGGCAATTGCTCGCTTCCAGATTAATTCGTACAAACGAGATTGATCATGGTCTATTGCGACTTTAGAGCGACTAAAATCCGTTGGCCGAATGGCCTCGTGTGCTTCTTGAGCTTCCTTATTTTTTGTTTTATATTGACGCTGCTTTACAAAAGAAGGCCCATAGAGCTTTTCTATTTGCTTCATTGCACCTTGTTGCGCCTCCTTAGACAAGTTTACACTGTCAGTTCTCATATATGTAATAAGCCCTGCTTCATAGAGTCGCTGAGCCATATTCATGGTCTTACTCACCGAAAAATATAATTTCCTCGAGGCTTCTTGCTGTAAGGTCGAAGTTGTGAACGGGGCCGTTGGACTCTTGGTCGCAGGTTTAGTCTCTACGCTGCTCACCTTGAACTGACTTCCTTTATTTTTTTCTAAAAACTCAAGTGTCTCCTCTTGAGATTTGAAACCTTTGCTCAATTGAGCATAGATTGATTTGTTGTTATTTGTTTGAAAAAGCGCCTGAGTCTTGTAAGATTCTTCAGGTGAAAACGTGTTTATTTCACGTTCTCTTTCAACAATCAAGCGAACAGAAACAGACTGTACCCTTCCTGCAGACAGTCCTCCTTTAACTTTTTTCCACAAGACAGGAGACAATTCATAACCCACCAAGCGATCCAAAACTCTTCTCGCTTGTTGAGCATTCACAAGGTTATAATCTATTTCTCTGGGATGCGCTATTGCATCCAAAATAGCGGTCTTCGTTATTTCGTGAAAGACAATGCGTTTTGTGTTTTTAGAATCGAGCTCCAAAGTATTGGCAAGGTGCCATGCGATGGCTTCTCCTTCTCTATCTTCATCACTTGCTAGCCAGACAGTATCCATTTTTTTTGCCAATGACTTCAGCTCACTGACAACTTTTTTCTTATCCGAGGAAACAATGTATTTTGGTAAAAAATCTCCATCAACATTCACACCCAATTCATTGGCTGGGAGATCTACAATATGACCAAAACTCGAGGCCACTTTATAATCTTTTCCCAGAAATTTTTCTATGGTTTTCGCCTTTGCTGGGGACTCAACAATCACTAAATTACTCGCCATCGGTTCAAATATTTGATCGTAAAATTAGATAGTTTTTTTTTATGACCTAGTATGATTTAACATATAAAATTTAAATCTTGAAGAATTTACGTGAAGAAAGTGCTGATTTATGTTCAATGTTTATATGTAGCTTTTTGCTTCTCCATTAAATCATGTGTTCATAATTGATTTGAATTTTTAAAATTATTGAGGTAAAGAAATACATTAAAAAAATTATTTTTGGTAACTAGAATTTTAAATTAATACTATATAATTTTTAATCAAATGAAATCAAACTACACTTGTTTAGTAATTTTCCTTTCTGTTATAATGCTTGGATTTAAAGCGGATACTAAAACCCCTAAACTCAATGTCCTTTTCATAATTGCCGATGACTTGAATTGTGACTTGGGGAGCTATGGACATCCCACAGTAAAAACGCCCAACATTGATCAATTGGCTAGAAATGGGGTCTTATTTGGAAGTGCCCACAATCAGTTTCCCTTGTGTGGACCCTCTAGGGCGTCTTTTATGACAGGAATGTATGCCGATCAAACCAAACTAAAACTCAACCGGGTGTATCTTAGACAAACTGTTCCCAAAGTAACCACCCTAGGGCAAAAGTTTAGAATGGAAGCTTACCATTCCATACGCATTGGAAAAATATATCATTATGACAACCCGGCTTCAATTGGAACCTCTAGTTTTGACGATGTTTACACTTGGGATCAAACCATCAACCCCTATGGGAGAGATAAAATTGAGGAGTATAAAATAAACACATTAAAACCTAATTCTTATGGTGGCACCCTGAGTTGGCTTGCAGCAGGAGGAACTGACGAAGAGCAAACTGACGGAATCGCTGCTACTGAAGCCAACGAACTTTTAGATAAGTTCTCGAAAAACGGTGAAAATTTCTTCCTCGCAGTTGGACTCTACAGGCCACACACTCCTTATGTAGCTCCCAAAAAATATTTTGAAATGTATCCCCTCGAAGAAATCTCTGTTCCAAAAAGTTCTACTGACTACTTAAGGACTTTACCTCCAGCAGCAGCCAAATCGATAAGGGCTAAAAAAGAGCAAATTGACTTGGACGAAAAAACAGCTAAAACCGTAATTCAAGCCTATTATGCTACGACTTCTTTTGTTGACGCTCAAGTGGGAAGAATATTAGACAAGCTTAAGGAAACTGGGTTGGACAAAAACACCATAATCGTTTTCACTTCCGATCATGGCTATCATATGGGAGAACATGGGCACTGGCAAAAACAAACACTTTTTGACAATGCAACTAGAATCCCATTGATTTTTTCAGGCCCTGGAATTAAAAAAGATATAAAAATCCATAAGGCACCCGTAGAAATGATTGACATTTATCCAACACTGATGGATTTGCTGGGAATGGAAACGCCATCGTTTGTCTCTGGAAAAAGTTTAGATCCCATGTTGAAGGGCTCCTCCAAAAGTGTCAGAAATAGTGCTTTAACAGAATGGTATGGTGGTTATTCAATCAAAACTGATCGTTATCGACTCACACAATGGGGAGAAAAAGGAACAGGAGGCTATGAACTCTACGACCATAATTCGGATAGAGAAGAGCTTAATAATCTAGCTCAAAAACCCAAATATCAAAAAATAAAAGACTCATTGGTTATAGTAATCAACCAGCGAATTGCCGAGGCGAGAAAGATACCTAAAGGATTGGGGCCTCAAATTGAAGGGGTCAGATCGATGAATAAACCTAAAGCAATTCATGCTACAAAAAAATAGTAAAAGACGCCATTACATTTACTTTTCTTAAAATCAACTGACAACTTGACATATTTTGTAAAAGGTAGTATATTTGTCGTAGAAGTATTTGATTTAAATGAAACATAAACCATTTAGTTTGGTTAGGTTGCTCAAGATCTAAAAAACATTATTTATAAAGTATTACCTAAATGGAAATTGTCACAAAAAATGAAAGGTTTAGTGTTGCTGACGAGGAAAGAAATCATCCCTCTAAAAACCCAAATTTATTCAATGGTGAAGCTTTAGATGGCAAAAACATAGACCGCAAAAAAAAAGGAACCAAAAAAGTCTATTTAGAATCATATGGCTGCCAGATGAATTTTTCTGACAGTGAAATTGTTGCTTCAATTTTATCTAAAGAAGGCTATCAGACTACGCAAATAATGGAAAGCGCCGACTTGGTTTTGGTCAATACCTGCTCCATTCGCGAAAAAGCAGAATTAACCGTCAGGAAACGATTAGAGCTATTTAATAAATTAAAGAAAAAAAATAAAAAATTAAAAATCGGAGTTTTGGGCTGCATGGCAGAACGATTGAAACATAAATTTCTTGAGGAGGAAAAGATGGTAGACATTGTTGTAGGACCAGATGCCTACAAAGATCTTCCCAACTTACTTCAGGAAGCAGAAGCAAATAGAGAAGCGGTCAATGTTATTTTATCAAAGGAAGAAACCTATGGAGACATTGCTCCCGTTCGTTTGGATTCAAATGGCGTTAGTGCTTTTGTTTCCATCACACGAGGGTGTGACAACATGTGTACTTTTTGCGTCGTTCCTTTTACAAGAGGAAGAGAAAGAAGTCGCGACCCTAAAAGCATATTGGAAGAAGTAAATCAATTGGCAAAAAAAGGCTTTAAAGAAATCACCTTGCTCGGTCAAAACGTAGACAGCTATTTGTGGTATGGTGGAGGACTCAAAAAAGATTTTCAAGACGCCACTGCTTTGCAGCAAAAAACGGCTGTAGACTTTGCCCAACTACTACAATTGGTAGCAGAAGCACAGTCAAAAATGAGAATTCGTTTTTCGACTTCGAACCCCCAAGACATGTCTTTAGATGTAATTCATACCATGGCAAAATACCGAAATATCTGTGACTATATTCATTTGCCTGTTCAGTCTGGAAGTAATACTATTCTAAAAAAAATGAATCGTCAGCACACAAGAGAAGAGTATTTCGAATTGATTGATAACATCCGAAAAATCATCCCAGATTGTGGTATTTCTCAGGACATGATTGCTGGATTTCCAACAGAAACAGAAAAAGATCATCAGGACACCCTTGATTTACTGGAATATGTTAAGTATGATTATGGGTTTATGTATTCTTATTCTGAAAGACCTGGAACTCATGCTGCTCGAAAGATTGCTGATGACATTCCTGAAACAACCAAAAAAAGAAGATTACAAGAGATCATAGCCCTTCAAAGAGAACACAGCGAATTGAGAACCAAAGCAAATATTGGAAAAACCTTTTGCGTTTTAATTGAAAAAAGTTCAAAAAAATCAGATGAATTCTGGAGTGGCAGGACGAGTCAAAACACCGTTGCTGTATTTCCAAAAGAAAATTATCAGATTGGTGAATTTGTAGATGTTAAAATTGATGCTGCCACTTCTGCAACTTTGATCGGTAGAGCAATTGGAATTTCTCAAGACATATAAGAAATCATGGAATCTATTCAAAACATAAAACAACGATTCGGAATTATTGGAAACCATTTTGGGCTCAATCGCGCACTGGAAAAATCATTGCAGGTAGCTGCTACTGAAATTACCGTATTGGTTACTGGAGAAAGTGGAGTAGGAAAGGAAAATATCCCTAAAATCATTCATCAATTCTCTCCACGAAAGCACGCAAAGTACATTGCAGTAAATTGTGGAGCAATTCCAGAAGGAACGATTGACAGTGAGTTGTTTGGACACGAAAAAGGAGCTTTTACAGGAGCCACCAGCAGCAGAAGTGGTTATTTTGAAGTTGCTGATGGAGGTACAATTTTTCTAGATGAAGTTGGTGAACTTCCTTTGCCAACTCAGGTGCGGTTACTGCGAATTCTTGAGAATGGAGAATACATGAAAGTAGGGTCTTCTAGCATTCTTAAAACCGATGTTAGAATTGTAGCAGCTACCAATGTAAAAATGGGAGATGCGATTCAAAAAGGGAAGTTTAGAGAAGATTTATACTATCGACTAAGTACCGTGGAAATAAACTTACCACCACTTAGAGAAAGAAAAGATGACATTCCACTACTTTTTAGAAAATTTGCGGCAGATTTTGCTCAAAAATATAAAATGCCCACGGTTAGATTAGATGAGGATGCTCAAAACATGCTCTCCCAATACCGTTGGGGTGGAAATATTCGTCAACTTAGAAATATCGCTGAACAAATCTCTGTACTCGAAAAAGAAAGAGATTTAAACCCAGCAATTTTAAGAAACTATTTACCAGAACTAGGATCTCAGCTCCCTGCTGTTATCAAGAGCGAAAGTAAAGACGCTGATTTCTCTTCAGAGAGAGAGATTCTTTATAAGGTGTTGTTCGATATGAAGAGCGATCTCAATGATTTAAAAAAATTAACCTTGGAACTCATGGAAAACGAAAACCATTCCTCAGTCCAAGAAAAAAATCTGGATTTAATAAAAAAAATATACGGGAACGAAAAAGATACTCTAGAAAAATCTTTAGAAGTAATCCCTGCTGAAAAAAATAATTCTTATAATTATGAAGAAAATTCTGGCACTAACAGTTACGAGTTTGCCGAAACTGTCATTGAAGAAGAACCTCTATCTTTATTAGAAAAAGAAATTGAAATGATCAAGAAATCTTTGAAAAGAAGCAATGGAAAAAGAAAAATTGCTGCCAAAGAATTAGGGATTTCAGAAAGAACGCTTTATCGTAAAATCAAACAATTTGACCTTCAAGACTTAGAAGATGAATAATATTAAAAATCCATTTATTTACTTACTTGTGCTGGTCTTCACTTTTGGCTGTGGTATCTATTCTTTTACCGGAGCCTCTATACCAGCAGGAGCAAATTCTTTTCAAGTAAATTTTTTTGAAAATCAAGCTGGGAGTAGACCTGGGTCTACGGTTGAACCAGGAGTAGATCGAGATTTTACATTAGAACTTCAAGATCTTATATTAAATCAAACCAATTTGAATCTGGTTTCGTCTAATGGAGACTTAGTCTATGAAGGAGAAATTGTTGAATACAGCGTTACTCCAATGACCTCAACTGCCAATTTAACTGCTGCTCAAAACAGGTTGACAGTTACCGTAAATCTGCGCTATACCAATATAAATAATGAGGAAGACGACTTTGAAAGTCGTTTCTCATTCTTTTATGATTTTCCAGCAGAACAACAGTTATATGACATTAAAGGAGCTGCTCACGATGAAATTTTCGAGCGTTTGACTCAAAATATTTTCAATGCAACACTCGCTAAATGGTAAGTATGGTAAAGGAAGTAGACTTTTTTAAAACCATCAATAATTTTGATCCTCTCAATGATCAAACCTTAACTGATCTAAAAAACGTAACAGAAGAGTTCCCCTATTTCCAATCCTCTCATGTGTTTTATGCAAAGGCGCTTAAATTCAGGGAAGATCAGGACTACCAAAAAGTTTTGAATAAAACAGCCATACTGTCAAGCAACAGAAGCGTATTAAAAATTGCTATCGAAAGCCCGATTAAGCTTAAGGCTAAACCAATTAAATTGAAAACAGCCAAACAAAAAGCTGTTCCTACAAAAACGAAAACGGTGAAACCTGTTGTCAAAAAAGAGGCGGTAATCGAAGCTGAAGTTAAAATTGAAAAAATAAAAAGCGCTGAAATTGAATTGAGTTTTACGGACTGGATAATCTTTACTGAGGAAAAGGGAATTCAGACAACGATTGAAAAAAGCCCATTGAGTGACAAGCTCTCTATAATTGACCGTTTTATTGAAAATGACCCAAAAATCTCTCCCGTTGGAAAAACAGAAAGTTCACCCATAGAAGTTGAAAATATATACCAACCGGAAGAGTTGATGACCGAAACCTTAGCCAAGGTTTTTGTCAAACAAAAAAAATACGGAAAAGCAATAAGGGCCTACAAAATATTAAGTTTGAAATATCCGAAAAAAAATGTTTTCTTTGCAGGGCAAATAAAAGAAATAAAACGTTTGCAAAAACAATAACAACTTGATATGAGCACTTTTTCAATATTTATTGGATTAATAATTTTCGTTTGTTTTTTACTAATACTAGTAGTAATGGTTCAAAACCCTAAAGGTGGAGGACTCTCTTCTTCTTTTGGAGCTGGAGCACAACAAATGGGTGGTGTCCAAAAAACCTCTGATTTTCTAGATCGGAGTACTTGGATTTTAGCCACACTTTTATTGGTTCTTATCTTACTTTCGAACATCTCTCTAACTTCTGACAACACGCCTGCCGATTCTCGGTTGATTCAAGACAATGCAATTGAAGAAGTTATTCCTGAAGCAATTCCTGAAATACCAGCGGCACCACCTGAGCAATAGCAACTTATGTCATGCTGTCAGTTCTGTGTCAATTAAAACATCAATTTGTCACACAATAATTGGGTGGCACGATTTGTGGAATTTTATGTTCAACTAATAAATTTATATTAAATAAAAAAATTAATCAAATGAGTAAACTAAATATTCAACCGCTTGCGGATAGAATTTTAATTGAATCTGCTGCTGCAGAAACAAAAACTTCTTCGGGTATAATCATCCCTGATACCGCAAAAGAGAAGCCTCAAAGAGGAGTTGTTGTCGCTGTTGGACCTGGAACTAAAAAAAATCCTGTAACCGTAAAAGTTGGAGACAACGTTTTATATGGGAAGTATTCTGGAACTGAACTACAGCATGAAGGAAACGATTATTTAATTATGAGAGAAGCCGATATTCTCGCTATTGTTTAACAAAAAATAACACAAATTAAGATGGCTAAAAAAATAGAATTTGACTTAGATGCTCGCGACGGAATTAAACGTGGTGTTGATGCACTAGCAAATGCCGTAAAAGTAACCCTTGGACCAAAAGGAAGAAATGTAATTATAGGAAAATCATTTGGAGCACCTCAAGTAACTAAAGATGGTGTTACTGTTGCAAAAGAAATTGAGCTGGCTGACCCGCTTGAAAATATGGGGGCTCAGATGGTAAAAGAAGTTGCTTCTAAAACCAATGATTTGGCTGGTGATGGAACCACAACTGCAACAATTCTTGCACAAGCGATTGTGAAAGAAGGATTGAAAAACGTTGCAGCTGGTGCAAACCCATTAGATCTTAAAAGAGGAATTGACAAGGCTGTTGCATCAATAGTCGCTGCACTTGAAATACAATCGGTAGAAGTTGGAAATGCTTCTGATAAAATAAAACAAGTTGCTAGTATTTCTGCTAACAATGACAACGCCATCGGAAGTCTGATTACTGAGGCTTTTGAGAAGGTCGGAAAAGAAGGTGTAATCACAGTAGAAGAAGCAAAAGGAACTGAAACTTACGTGGACGTTGTTGAAGGAATGCAATTTGATCGTGGATATTTGTCTCCTTACTTTGTTACGGATTCTGAAAAAATGGAAGCTGATCTAGAATCACCTTATATTTTATTATACGACAAGAAAATTTCTTCAATGAAGGATTTACTTCCAGTACTTGAGCCTGTTGCTCAAACTGGAAAGCCTTTGTTAGTTATTGCAGAAGATGTTGATGGTGAGGCTCTAGCCACATTGGTAGTAAACAAACTTCGTGGTGCCTTAAAAATCGCTGCTGTAAAAGCACCAGGTTTTGGAGATCGAAGAAAAGCAATGCTTGAAGACATCGCCATCTTAACAGGAGGTACTGTTATTTCTGAGGAGCGAGGTTTTTCTCTAGAAAACACAACCATTGAAATGTTGGGTACTGCTGAAAAAGTCACCATTGACAAGGACAACACAACTGTTGTTAACGGCGCTGGTGAAACAGCTGAAATTCAAGCTCGTGTTAACCAAATTAAAGCTCAAATTGAAACGACTACTTCTGAATATGACAGAGAGAAGCTTCAAGAACGTCTGGCTAAACTTTCGGGTGGTGTTGCCGTACTATATGTTGGTGCACCTTCAGAAGTTGAAATGAAAGAAAAGAAAGATCGTGTAGATGATGCACTTCATGCAACGCGCGCCGCAGTAGAAGAAGGTATTGTTGCTGGTGGTGGTGTTGCTTTATTGAGAACACAAGAAAGTTTGTCTAAATTAAAATCTGACAATGCTGACGAAGCTACTGGAATTCAAATCATACTCAAAGCAATTGAAGCTCCTTTAAGAATAATCGTTGAAAACTCTGGAGGCGAAGGTTCTGTTGTAGTTTCTAAAGTGCTTGAGGGTAAAGAAAACTTTGGATACAATGCCAAAGATGGAACTTTTGTTGACATGCTTAAAGAAGGGATTATTGATCCTAAGAAAGTAACGCGTGTGGCGCTTGAAAATGCTGCCTCCGTTGCTGGAATGATCCTAACTACTGAATGTGCTTTAGTAGACATCAAGGAAGACGCTCCTGCTATGCCACCAATGGGCGGCGGCGGAATGCCCGGAATGATGTAATTCCATTTTAATATTAAAAAAAACCCTGCTTTTAACAAAGCAGGGTTTTTTTATGTCTATTCTTTTCTAATGTACTGACAACACAGAGGCAATGCATTATAGACTGCAAGCGGAGAAATACTCTTTTCCGTATCATGTCCAATTGATGAAATTGATTTATGAATACTGTCTATATGAGCTTTTCTTTGATCATAAATTATAGAAATTACATTGGAAGGAATGTCCCATTTTGCCATTTTAACCCCTTTGACTGAAAGGGCTGCTTTTTCAATTCTTTTTTGACAAGCATCACAATTTCCAACAACTATAAATTTGGTTTTGGCGTTTTTTTTTGGTTTCTCTTGTGCATTTATTCCCAAGGGAAGTAGCATTAAGATTAAAAATAATTTTTTCATAAATATAATTTTAATGATTATGGATTAATTTTAAAACGCAAACCTGCGTATATCATGTTTCCAAAGACGGGTGCATAGACTTGTGAGGCATCGAAATCAGGTCCAAATGGGTTTTCCCCACCAATAATAGGATTGGTTTGTCTATAGTTTCCAATGTTTTCTCCACCCAAATATACTTCGAAAGTTTCAGAAAAAACTCTGGTTAATTGTGAATTCCAAAGTGAATAATTTGGAGAATAGCTATTTGCTTTATCCCTAGTCGTTTCAACCAATCTTTGGGTTCCAACCAGATGATATGTCAAATCCCATCTCCATTGTTGGTCTTTAGCTGTCAAGTTAGACTCAAAACCTACGTTGGCAAAAAATCGATTTCTTGCTTGCAAGGGTTTTCGAAACGATCCACTTTTATAATCTAATTTAACATCATAATTCTTGTAGGCTGTTCGAAAATTCCAAAGATTATGAGAGAAATCTACTTCAAGCTGAAAACTTTTCGCACTGCTATCCCCAGCTAGATTATAAAAAGAAATCTCCTCTGATTGTTCCCAATCAACAACAACTTGATCAACAAAATCTGTGATATAATAATCGGCTGAAACCGTTAAATCATCGGATCCTATATCAAATGATTTACTAAGACTCAGTCCATAATTCCAGGCTTTTTCTGGTTTTAAACCATAGACCTGACCTCCCGAACTGGCTATATTGATTTTTCTATTGGTTGCAAACAAGGTTTGATTTTCGGCAAATAGGTTTGCAGCTTTTCGACCGCTTCCTGTTGATAATCGAATTACGAGTTTTTCGAGGGGCAAATACTTAAGGTGAAATCGGGGGGTGACAAAAGTTCCCAATCTGTTGTGTATATCAATTCTAATCCCTCCTATCCAGCTAAAGTTTTCATTATTATCATGTGAAAATTCAAAGAAAGCGCCAATATTTTGGTCTGTCCTTAAATAATTAAAATTATTCACTTGTTCATCATATTCATCATGACCAAAATTAATCCCAGACTTAAACTTATTGAGTGTATTCCCAATGATGGAATTAAATAAAATGTTGGTGTAAAAACTTTTATGATTGATGTCATAAATACGCAGTCCATAGTAAGAATCTTGGTCATGATTACTATAGGCACTTTGAAAACCAAAACTTTGATAGGGAAGTTCAGGAAAAACATAACCCAGT
>Ga0129324_10000162_pt1 | contig 46526 bp, 41 predicted proteins | sample CPBDNA_7_FD_96879 | JGI IMG/M metagenome (GOLD analysis project Ga0129324, IMG submission 96879) | Freshwater to marine salinity gradient microbial communities from Chesapeake Bay, USA - CPBay_Spr_15_0.2_DNA | ecosystem: Environmental > Aquatic > Marine > Coastal | place: USA: Chesapeake Bay... | reverse complement strand
TTACGCTGATGTTTTAAATATGCCCATTCGCTTGATCCGTTCAGCACAGGGACCGGCGCTAGGTTCAGCCATACATGCAGCGGTGGCAGCAGGTGCGTATCCCGATGTTGCTACAGCTGCAGCAGCGATGGGTGGCACCTCTGACGAGATATACCAACCAATTACTGCGCACGTGAAAGTCTACAATCAACTTTATCGACACTATGACGAACTCTATGAACAATTCGGCCACAATGGTCTTATGCATTCACTGCGGTCTATCCGCGATAGCGCACTCCTAGGGGGAGAGAATGAGCATAGATAATCAACTTCGAGAGAAAATCTGCAATCTCAATATTGATTTACAGCGCTACGGTTTAGTTGCCTGGACTTCTGGAAATGTTTCAGAGCGCATGGCAGATGGAAAGAGTTTTCTCATCAAGCCAAGCGGAGTCATGTATGAAGATCTCACGCCAGCGCAGATGATTCTCTGCGATTTAGATGGCAATGTTCTGGAAGGTGATTTAGCGCCATCAAGTGATACCCAAACTCACGCCTACATTTATCGCCACATGAATCACGTGAACGGTGTTGTTCATACACACTCTAATTACGCAACTGCTTGGGCTGCGATTCAAAAACCTATCCCTTGTGGCATTACCGCCATGGCCGACGAATTTGGCGGTGACATTCCCCTCGGCCCCTTTGCACTTATCGGGAACGAAGATATTGGAAAAGGAATAGTTGAAACTCTTCGCGGACACCGTTCGGCTGCGGTCTTGATGAAAAATCACGGGGTATTTACAATCGGTAAAGATGCTAAAGCAGCGGTAAAGGCAGCTGTCATGTGTGAAGATGTTGCTAAGACCATGTGGATCGCACACACTTTAGGCACGATTGAAAAGATTGCTGAGAAAGATATTGACGCTCTTTATTCTCGATACCAAAATATTTATGGGCAAAAAGGAGAAGGCAAGTGAGCACATTGGATAATCAAAAGCTTGAGGTGTGGTTTCTTACCGGAACCCAGAGCCTTTATGGGGAACAGACGCTAGAGACCGTTGCTCAGCAATCAAGAGAAGTCTCCATACTCCTTGCTACAAGCATAAATTCACCAGTCGACATTATTTGGAAACCAATTCTGAAATCACCAGTTGAAATCCGCAGAGCGATGCAGGATGCTTCATCGAACGATTCATGTATTGGCGTCATTGTCTGGATGCACACCTTCTCGCCAGCAAAGATGTGGATTTCTGGCTTGCAGATCCTGACAAAGCCACTGCTGCACCTACACACTCAAGTAAATGCAGAACTTCCATGGGCGACCATTGATATGGATTTCATGAACCTTAATCAAGCCGCACATGGAGATCGCGAGCATGGTCATCTCCAGGCGCGCTTAAATCGCGGACGGAAAATTGTGGTTGGCCACGTGTCAGATCAGCGCGTGCAGCAGCGCGTCTTGCATTGGACCCGCGCGGCTCTAGGTTGGCACACTGCTCAAAATCTTAAGCTGGCACGATTTGGTGACAATATGCGATTTGTTGCTGTGACAGATGGCGATAAGACTGGCGCGCAAATCAAACTTGGTTTCTCGGTTGAGGCTTATGGCGTAAATGCCCTTGTCGATGCAGTTGCAAAGGTGAGCGATAAAGAGATCGATGCCCTGATTCCAGAATATTTAGAGAAGTACGAAGTCGCTCCCGAATTAAAGCCAGGTGGAGCGCGCCATGAATCCCTTCGATATGCAGCATCGCAAGAGATTGCATTGCGTAACTTCTTAGTCTCAGGTGGCTTTCAAGCATTCACCACAAACTTTGAAGATCTCGGTGGGTTACGACAACTACCTGGGCTTGCAGTGCAGAGATTAATGGCAGATGGGTATGGCTTTGGTGGCGAAGGAGATTGGAAGACATCGGCTTTTCTGCGCATCGTAAAAGCGATGACTGCAGGTATACAAGGCGGAACCTCTTTCATGGAAGATTACACATATCACTTCGGTCCAGGTGAACCGAAAGTACTTGGCGCACACATGTTAGAAGTCTGCCCAACAATTACATCTGCTAAACCGCGCATCGAAATTCATCCATTAGGTATCGGAGATCGAGAAGACCCTGTACGTATGGTTTTTTCAGCAACACCAGGAAAAGGTTTGGTTACCTGCCTTACCGATATCGGTGATCGGTACAGAATCGTTTCGAATGAAATAGAAGTCGTGAAACCAGATGCGCCACTTCCAAAACTTCCCGTGGCACACGCCGTTTGGAAACCGGCACCATCCTTAGAAGTTTCTGCCGAGTCATGGATCTATGCTGGCGGCTCTCACCACACCGTCATGTCAACAGCCCTTGATATAGAAGTCCTACAAGACTTCGCCGAGATTGCTGGTGTTGAGCTACTCGAGATCAACGCTAAGACTGATGCGCAAACTTTCCGCCACAACGTTAAGTGGAATAGCGCAGTGCATAAATTTCAGGCTTAAAGGCGTGTAGGAAAAGGCACTCACTACGTTGTAGACTTGCCTCACGCTTGGAGACGTCGCATAGCCCGGTCGAGTGCGCCTCACTGCTAACGAGGTAAGGGGTTAAACCCTTCAGGAGTGGTTGGATAGGGGGATGAACCAACCAGATCCTGCCCGTGGTAAGGAAGTTTTTAACCTTGATCGAGCCCATGTATTTCACTCATGGTCGGCGCAAGGTCTTATTTCTCCGCTACCAGTGCAAACAGGTAATGGTTCCTACTTCTGGGATTTTGATGGGAATAAATATCTAGATTTCTCATCACAACTTGTCTTTACAAACATTGGTTTTCAGCATCCAAAGGTAGTTAAGGCAATTCAAGAACAGGCAGAACTGCTAACTACAGTAGCTCCTCAGCACGCTAATGAAGCGCGGAGCAACGCTGCAAAATTAATTACCGACAGAGCAGAATCACATTTAAATAAAGTTTTCTTCACAAATGGCGGAGCAGATGGTGTTGAAAATGCGATTCGCATGGCACGTATTCACACACATCGCCACAAAGTTTTATCCTTCTATCGCTCCTATCATGGCAACACAACGTCAGCGGTTTCTGCAACCGGAGATCCCAGACGTTGGCCTAACGAGTTTGCATACGGCCACGTTCATTTCTTCGGGCCATATTTGTACCGAACAGCTTTTTGGGCAGAAAGTGAAGAGCAAGAGTGCGCTCGCGCACTTAAACACCTAGAAGATGTTATTAAGTTTGAAGGTCCTAACACTATTGCGGCGATATTGATCGAATCAGTTGTTGGAACCGCTGGAGTACTCATTCCACCAAAAGGATACCTAGAAGGCGTGCGCGCTCTGTGTGACAAGTATGCAATTATCTGGATTGCAGATGAAGTTATGTGTGGATTTGGAAGAACTGGAAAATGGTTTGCCTATCAACATTCATCTGCATCACCTGACTTAATTGTTTTCGCAAAGGGTGTTAACTCAGGTTACGTGCCACTGGGTGGAGTAGTTATCTCTGATGCAATCGCAGCTACTTTTGATCAGCAGGTATTTCCAGGTGGCCTTACATACTCTGGACATCCCCTTGCATGCGCCGCAGCAGTAGCAACTCTTAAGGTGATGGAAGATGAAAAAATAGTTGAGAACGCGGCAGAGGTTGGGGAAAAGGTAATTGGCCCTGCGCTTCGTGAATTAGCAAAAAAACATAAAGCAATAGGAGAAGTTCGCGGCTTGGGTGTTTTCTGGGCATTGGATTTAGTGAGCGATCGTAAAACGCGCGAACCCCTTGCGCCTTATGGTGCATCAAGTCCTGCAATGAATGAATTAGTCGCAGCAACTAAGAAATTAGGAGTTTTCCCATTTACAAACTTTAATCGCATCCACGTTGTTCCTCCTTGTAATGTTTCTGAAGAAGAGGCATTAGAAGGTATTGCAGTTTTGGATCAAGCTTTTGCTACTATTTCACACCACTATACAGGAGCAGATTCATGAGAATCACACACTTTGTCAATGGAAATTCTTGGAATGGCAAAGCAGATAGAACTGGTGAAGTGTTTAACCCAGCCACGGGTGAAATCACAGGACATGTTGATTTTGCATCTGTGGCAGTTGCAGATGAAGTTGTTGGTGCGGCGCAGAAAGCTTTTGAAGAGTGGCGGGGGACATCATTAGCAAAACGCACCCAGATTCTTTTTGCATTTCGAGAGATTTTAAATGCTCGCAAAGAGGAAGTTGCTGCGCTCATTACTGCAGAACATGGCAAGGTTTTATCTGATGCGTTAGGTGAAGTTACACGTGGCCAAGAAGTTGTTGAGTTTGCATGTGGAATCCCACATCTTCTAAAAGGTGGATATTCAGAAGGCGTATCAACCGAAGTGGATGTGTACTCAATTCGCCAACCGCTAGGTGTAGTTGCAATTATCTCTCCATTTAACTTTCCGGCGATGGTTCCGATGTGGTTCTTCCCAATCGCAATTGCCGCAGGAAATACAGTGGTTGTAAAACCATCTGAAAAAGATCCTTCTGCGATTAACTTAATTGCGCAGATGTGGAAAGAAGCAGGATTGCCGGACGGGGTATTCAACGTTGTACACGGCGATAAGGTTGCAGTTGATCGCTTAATTGAGCACCCTGATGTGAAATCAATTTCTTTTGTTGGCTCAACCCCAATTGCGCGCTATATCTACGAAAAAGGTACTGCGCAAGGAAAACGTATTCAAGCTTTAGGGGGTGCAAAAAACCACATGTTGGTTTTGCCAGATGCCGATCTTGATTTAGCAGCAGATGCAGCGGTGAATGCGGGATTTGGTTCTGCGGGTGAAAGATGTATGGCAATTTCGGTTTTAGTTGCAGTCGAACCAATCGCTGATCAGATCATTCAAAAAATCTCAGAGAGAATGTCAAAGCTCAATACAGGTGATGGAACAAGAGGGGCAGATATGGGCCCACTTGTTACACGTGTTCATCGAGACAAAGTTGCTTCCTACATTGAGACCGGTGTTGCACAGGGTGCAAAGCTAGTTGTCGATGGTCGCAATCCGAAAGTTAATGGCGAATCAAATGGTTTCTGGCTTGGGCCAACCTTATTTGATGGAGTCGATTCATCTATGAGCATTTATAAGGAAGAGATTTTCGGACCTGTATTAAGTGTTGTTCGTGTGAAAACCTATAACGAAGGTGTTTCACTCATTAATGCTCACCCTTATGGAAATGGAACTGCAATCTTTACTAACGATGGTGGAGCTGCCAGAAAGTTCCAAAATGAAATCCAAGTTGGAATGATTGGAATTAATGTTCCAATTCCGGTTCCTACTGCCTACTATTCCTTTGGTGGTTGGAAAGCTTCTTTGTTTGGAGATACTCATGCCCACGGTACTGAGGGAGTTCATTTCTTCACGCGAGGCAAAGTGGTAACAAGCCGTTGGTTAGATCCAAGCCATGGCGGGATTAACTTGGGATTCCCACAAAATAATTAGGATGCAAGATATATTATGATTTTAGGTAAGGAACGAAGTGGCATCAATCTTGACGGAATCTTGGTATGTCGAAGTCGATGACGTTATCCGGCTTGAGCGCTTAGTTGATCGTCATCAATTTTATGGGAAAGAGCGTCAGGTCGCGCACGACTGGGCCCATGGAACCGATGAAAATAACGCTCGTTTAGTTGAAGAGACCAAGAAATTGGCTGAATTTCTCGTCATTAATACCGATCAATAGAAGGTAAACTTTGCCTGTACAAGGAGACGTCGCATAGCCCGGTCGAGTGCGCCTCACTGCTAACGAGGTAAGGGGTTAAACCCTTCAGGAGTTCAAATCTCCTCGTCTCCGCTCATTGGCAATCTGTGGCGATACGTAATGTTTTGATACCTACTTCTTGACCGCTTTTCACATTAACGCTAATCATACAATATGAAATATAGCTCCAAATGAAATTAATATTAGGAATTATTATGACCGTGGGAAAACCACCAATTTCTAGTTCCTGAGTTTGATCTTGTAAAGAGGCTGAGGTTATTTAAGTCAGAGGTACGGGTGGAATATCATCCACTCGGCTTTTGATATCAACCCTCTGATCGCCTTTGGCGGATACTAAAATTGATTCCATCACTTCAAGAACATGAGCACCTAATGCACCAGAAGCTCGATGCGCTCGATTTTCTGTGATCGCTGTGGCCATTTCGGATAAACCAATCCCTCGCCCAGTTGATCTAAAGCCCGCTTTCTCTCCAACCGTGCGCCACTCTTGATCTTTAGTGGTGTATATCTTAGGAATATCACTAAATGCATTTGGATCTGGGACGATTATCGTCCCGCTAGTTCCGTAGACCTCGATTGTTGGAAGGCACGAACCCCACACTTCAAAACTAACCATGATTGTTGATTGTGCACCAGATTCATGAGTTAAGAGGGCAGAGATATGAGTCTCTACTTGGATCGTCAAAGGTGTTTCTGCTAAGTCACCTGTGTGCACTTTTCTACTTCTATTGGATCGCATTGAATTTCCAATAACTTTTACGACTGGGCCAAGGAGAAATACTAGAGCGGTGAGATAGTAAGGCCCCATATCAAAAAGGGGACCAGCACCTTTTTGGTAGTAGAACTGTGGTGCCGGATGCCATATTTCATGGCCGGGGGCACTCCATGAAGCTGTCGCGGCAAATGGTGAACCGATGGCACCACTATCAATCATAAATTTAGAACTTTGGATTCCAGTCCCAAGGAATGTATCGGGGGCACAACCTATACGTAGCCCTTTCTTAGCGGCGAGTTCTAGGACGGGTGTCCCTTCGTCAACTGTTGGCGCAAAAGGCTTTTCGAGATAGACATGCTTTCCATTCATTAGAGCTTTCAAATTAATCTCGGCATGTGATTGCGGTAGCGTTAAATTGAGAATCACATCTATATCTGGGTCGGTAAAGATGCTATCTCCACTCATTGATTTTACTGAGTAGGCACTAGCAACTTCATCTTGTCGCGATTCATTTAGATCTGAGACACCAATTAATTTAAGATTTGAAAGGTATAGGATATTTGTTAGATACTGCGTACTAATATTTCCAACGCCAACGATGCCAACGCCTAGCGGCTTGCCCATAGCAGACCTCTTTCAATAACTGTTCGAACATTTTTATCCAGAACGACTTCAAGATTATGCCCGCATGTAGTAACAAAGATTTTTCCTTTACCCCAGTTACGAGTCCAGATAGCGGGTGAGGTTATTTCACGGCTCCAAGGATCCCCAGAGCGAACCTTCTGAGTTGTAGTTGCGAGCACATCGTTATAGTCATCGTGGAGAATCCAATATTGCTCGGTAACAAGGTCAAAATCTGATAAGTCGGATGTAATTGGGTGAGCTTTACCTAGGTCGGTCATATTTACTGTGAATGGAACAAAGTTATCTGACTGCCCATCAATTCTTTCCTCAGGTAGTTTGCCGGGGTGGCTAGCAAATTGGCCACCAAGCATTTGCAGATAATCAGATGAATTTCGGTAAGAATCTACAATACCTCCATGCCATCCTCCGAAACCTGTACCGTTAACAATTGCTGCTTGTAGTCCGGCAAACTCTTCCTTCTCAATCGTATTCATAGTATTTGTCTGTTGGATTAGATCAACGCATGCCATAAATTCAGCATCTGCATAGATTGCAGGGGAATTTTCAATCCTGACCTTGAAACCATTTTGTTCGAGAAAAGGTATAAATATATCTGTCGTCTCTATCGGCTGATGGCCATCCCAACCACCACGTACGACTAGAGCCTGTTTCATTGATATTACTCCTAGCAGAGCTCAAAACTAGAAAATATTTCAGGTAATCAAAATTTTTTACAACATATATAATTGCTAACAACAGAGAAACTGTAACACATGGAAAACCATGGCGTGAGAGCCAACTTTGTAGAGTGATTGAGAATTAACAAAGCCGACGAAGATCACGTAGAAGGACTGAAGTGCTCGGTGCGCTAATTCTAAGCGAGCCATCCCTCGCTTCGTGCCTTCGCTCCGGGACTTCAAGGAGACGTCGCATAGCCCGGTCGAGTGCGCCTCACTGCTAACAAGGTAAGGGGTTCTCCGCCAGATTAATCTGAGGCAGTAGCAGATCGCTCTTTAGAGATTACTATAACGCTATGAAAATTCTTGTCACAGGCGCAACAGGATTACTTGGAAATGCAACTGCTGAATATCTAGTATCCAAAGGACATGAAGTTGTCGCTGTTGATCGAGTCGATGGAGTCGTAGCGCCCAATCTCACAGTGATTGTTGGTGATTTAACTAATCTAGATTTCTGCGACAGCGTGATGTCAGGTATTGAAGCGGTCATTCACTTAGCTGCGATTCCTAACCCAACAGATAAAAGACAGCACGAGGTTTTCTCAAATAACGTGGTCTCTTCATTTGCTGTCTTTAGCGCAGCAGCGCATGCAGGGGTACGCATTGTTGCCTATGCCTCAAGCCTTTCTGCATATGGTTTTGCGTATTCAGAGTCATGGACATCACCTAAGTATGTGCCGGTAGATGAAGAGCACCCACTTGTCTATGAAGAAAGTTATGCTCTTTCAAAAGAAGTCAATGAGCTATCTGCCCGGATGTGGTTCTCGCGCACTGGAATTAGTTTTGTCGGAATGCGTTTTCCTTGGACTAATCTGCCGGATAAAACATATGAGCTCGCCTCTCGTGCAAAGAATGAAGACACCTTGCCTCCGCATCCCCGCTTTCCAAAGGGAATTGCTGCCAAAGCCCTCTGGTGTTATTTGGATCTGCGCGATGCTGCAGCAGCTCTAGAAGTAATTGTGATGAGTGACTTCAAAGGGTCAGATACATTTAATTTGGCAGCACCAGACACAATGTCGGATGAACCCACAGTGGAACTCATGAAAAAGTTTCACCCAAAGAGCGAGATACGTGGCGAACTGCCTGGCAATGCCGCTCCGTATTCAAGCGAGCGATTTATCAAGCGATTTGGTTATACGCCAAAGTACTTACTCGATCGAGAAGAGCTGAAGAAGTTATAGAACACCAAATTTAGCAAAAGCAGCCGATGGCGCCATGCCCTCTTTAACTGCCTTTCTAAAGTTACTTTCACCTGAATTTTTCTCGATCACTCGCGCAACAACTTCATCAATTGCGGCAGTGGGCACGATTGTTACTCCATCAACATCGCCAACGATGAGATCGCCAGGATTAATTGCGACACCATCGATGACACCTGGAACGTTGTGGGCAACTACTTCGTAGCGACCGTTGATATCAACGGGAAATGAACCTGTTCCAAATATTTTAAATCCCATCGCGCGCGTGCGTGCGAGATCACGGGCAGGACCATCGCCGAGTGAACCGGCGACGCCTTTGAAATTGCAGGCGGTTGAAAGGAGTTCTCCCCAGAGCGAAGACTTTCCGGCGCGAGCAGTCGGTGTCACATACACCTGATCTTTTTGAATGGCATCAAGGGCTTTGAGCAAACCAATGTATGGAACTTCTGGGAATGAGTCGACAACTTCTATCTGCACCGGAAACGCATAACCCAACATCACGCCCTCGCCTGAGAGCATATGAATATCTTGACCGAGAACTTGTTTTCCATATCCCATCGCATCAAGGCAGTCCGATGCTAAGGCAGAGGTGAAGATATTCCTGAGCTGTGCGAGATCGTGTGACATTGGTTTCCTATTCTTGGATTTTGACGCTCATCTGAGATGTGCTGATTGAGGAATAATAGTCCAGGTGAACTTAAAGTGAAATAACCAATATTCTTATCACATGAAGATACGGGTGGCTTTGCTAGTTTTCTCACTCTTGGCAGCCATCCCAATGCCAGCAAATGCCGCAGAAGTTATAGAAAAATCTATTAAGACTGCACCAGGCGTTCTTATCGATACCTCACTCTTCCTACCCGAGGTGATGCCAGCACCAGCTATCTTGCTCGCTCATGGTTTTGGGAGTTCGAAAGAAGCGGTAAAGGAGTCGGCCCAGTATTACCGTGACAATGGATATGTTGTCCTCACGTGGACGGCGAGAGGCTTTGGTAAATCATCTGGTCAGATATCGATGAATGCCGCGCAAGGCGAGATTGCTGATATCAAAGAACTGATCTCTTATCTTGTTACTTGGAAAGAGGTCAAAAAAGAGAGCAGCGCGAATCCCATAGTTGGATTTGTTGGCGCGTCATACGGCGGTGCGGCCGCGCTATTAAGTGCAGCAGCAGATAAACGAATAGATGCAGCGATTGCAGATATCACTTGGAATAACTTGAATCAAGCGCTCTTTCCACAATCATCGAAAGATCTGAGCGAACCCGGTCCATTTAAAAAAGTATGGACTGGCACATTCTTCTCTTTAGCTACTTTGCAGAACGCTGCGTTAGGAGAGTGTGGGGCACTAGCTGCGCAGTGGTGTGCGGCGTATAAGAGCGCAGTTATCAATAGAAGACCATCTGCTCAGGAAATCACGCTACTTAATTCGGTCTCACCGAGTGCTGTGCTCTCAGAGATTTCTGCACCTACCCTTGTAAGCCAAGGGCAATCTGACTCACTGTTCCCACTTAATGAGAGCCTCAAGACATTTACCGCTCTTAAGAAAAATAACTCTGCAGTATCTCTGATCTGGCATGGTGGAGGCCACGATGGTGGAACCAATGAGGATGAATATCTGCGCGTTCAGTATCTCAACTGGTTTGATAAGTATTTAAATGGCAAAGATATTTCAATCCCTACTTTCCAATTCACAAAGACCAATGGCTCAATTTCTTTACAAGATTCAACGGTGATTCCAAAGAACTTCTTCTCTACAACTGCCCCTGATCAAGCGACCATTAATTCAATTGATTTACTACCAAAGCCAGCACTGATGGCGCACCCTATTGGTGGAATTCCTAGCGCAATATCGTCGCTTCCAGGGATCGGCTCAGCAGGGAGTGTGGCGGCAACAGTTGTCTCTGGCATCTCTGGATTTAGCCCAGCATTCTTGGCGGGACAGAGTGGATTTTTAGAGAGTGCCAAACTGCAGAAAGCGGTATCCATTGTCGGGCCTTCTCGTATCAAGGTTCGCATCACAAGTTCTAGTGGAGAAGCGACTCTCTTCTTCTCGTTACTTTCTAAATCGGCAAGTGGTGCAATTACTCAGCCAAATGGAGTTGTGGCTCCGATAAAGATTTCAGGAATTCCTGCAGGAGGGCGTGAGATTACAGTTGAGCTTCCATCTGTGATTCTTGATGCCGCAGTGGGCGACTCACTAGCAGTTGGAATTTCCACAACCGATCAAGGGTATGAGCTACCAAAAACCCCATCTTTGTATTCAATTACCGCTCTCTCACCTCTTGAGTATTCGGTAATGGACGTTGTCTCTGTCACCGGTAGCGGAGGCATCTGGCTCTGGCCGTCACTAGCTTTACTCACACTAATTGTGGCCTTCGCCTTTACCTATCTCCGCCGGCCACGACACTCAGAGTCGCAACGAGATGAAGATTTCTTGGTGCAGGTTGAAAATCTCTCTAAGGTTTATAAGGATGGTTATAAGGCAGTCGAGAATTTATCTTTCACAGTCAGTCGTGGGCAGGTTGTTGGGCTACTTGGCCCAAATGGCGCAGGAAAGACCACAACACTTCGCATGATGATGGGTCTGATTTTTCCCACAGAAGGCGCGATTTATATGGATGGCAAGGCTGTCTATCCTGGTTCGCCAGCGCTTGCTAATCTCGGCAGTTTTGTGGAAGGCCCCGGCTTTCTTCCGCACCTGACAGGGCGCGAAAATTTAGATCTCTACTGGAGATCAATTGGACGTACCGGCGAGAAGTATCTTGATGAAGTTCTTACTATCACCAAATTAGGTACCGCCCTTGATAAGAAAGTGCGTTCATATAGCCAAGGGATGAGGCAACGTCTTGCAATAGCGCAAGCGATGATGGGTATGCCTGATCTACTAGTTTTGGATGAACCCACTAATGGACTTGATCCACAACAGATTGCAGAGATGCGCGTAGTCCTCAAGGAATATGCCAAGACTGGGCGTACCGTCATTGTCTCCTCTCACTTACTCGCCGAGGTACAACAAACGTGTTCACACGTTGTGCTTATGCACCGCGGTCACCTCATTGCCTTTGGTCCGATGAAGAAGATTTTGACGAAGAATCGTCAGGCTCGATCGTTAGAGGAGATTTTCCTAGAACTTATCGGTGATGATTTGGTGATCGGAAAGGCAATCACATGAGTTATGTAGTTGGTAAAACGTTGCCGTATCACGTGGAGTTATATCGACAACTCAAGCGTAAGCGCACCGCCTTCGCCTACGGATTTGTTCTCTCTCTGCCGATACTTGTTGCTCTCGCTGTAAAATTTGGACCATCAGGTGATGACGATGAACCTTCTGAGTTTGGTTCAGGGGCCACAGATATCATCGGATTAGCTACCCTGGGTGCTGCCAACTTCACAACGACAATGTTGTTCTTCTCAACCCCATTTCTTTTAGTAACAGTTGTTGCACTATTTAATGGTGACACCGTAGCAAGTGAAGCATCATGGTCGACTCTGAGATATTTATTAGCATCACCGGTACCACGTACGCGGTTACTGATCCAAAAAATGAAAGTTAGTCTCACCCTTTCATTGATTGCAGTCTTATTAGTTCCCCTCTCCTCGTGGATAGTCGGTGCGATCGCATTCGGAGTAGCGCCACTCCAGACTCCTTTGGGAGTTACCTTCGATAACTCACTCACCTTTACTCGCCTTGCCATCATGACTGTATATCTTGCGTTATCACTTCTCTTTGTCGCAGGCCTAGCCTTCTACCTCAGCGTGCGCACCGATGCACCTCTTGGCGCTGTTGGTGGGGCTGTCGGTATCTCAATATTGCTCACTATCTTGGATGCGATATCAGCGCTAGGTTCGCTGCGCCAATGGTTGCCGGTTCACTATGCCGATACATGGCTCGATGCTCTTTCGACAACTATCGATTGGTCACAGATGGCTAAAGGAGCTTCTTACTGCGCCATTTCGGGAATTCTTTTCTACGCTCTTGCAATAAACAAATTTGCCAAGAAAGACATTACTTCGTAGTGTAATTGTGAACAAGTTAATCTCATTCTTACATTTAGGATCGAATTTTTCGCACAAACTTTCGAATTTTTGCTACAACTCCCTTTTTGGAAACGGTAGGGGAATCTTCTGTGATGTACTCTATATTTGCTTCAACGAATAGCTTTCCGATGAGATCTTCCATACTGTAAAAACCGATCTCTTTACTTTGTAGTTCTCCAAGTGCAAATTTCGCTCCACTTCCAAAAGCCTCACGTGCAATGGATTCATGCTTGAGACGAACGGTTTGAAATGGAAAGCCAAAGAGAACTTCATGGACTCCAATGATTCCACCCGCTCTTACACTTAGGATCTCTTCCTCATCATAGTTCAGGGCTTGGGCGATCTTTCGTGCAGTACCAGAGATCTCTTCCTTGAATTTAAAGTGTTCTTCTAGAATCGAGATATCAGCAAGAGGTGCGATTTTTTGAAGTGTTTTTGCGGCAATAATTAAAAAATTTATTCCAAGAGTGATATTGGGTGACCACAAAACTCTTGTTGACGCCCCATATTTCTTCAATTCCTTGATACGCGAATCTGGCAACGATGAGATTGCAGAAATGATAGTGATTCCTTGAGCAGCAGCGACTCCACCGTAATAGTCCATTCCTGTCTCTGAGCTGAAGTCGATAATTGCATCAACGGGTGAGCTAAGTTGTAATGTCTCGAAATCGACATCACCTATCCAATGAATGGATCCATCTTCTTCAGATTCAATCCCTAGAAACTCACGAACCGAGCGATGCTCTAGCGCCTGTGTCTTGCGCACCACCCAAACGAGATCAATTGACTTATCCAATAGAAGTTCTGAAGCGACTGCACGTCCAGTTTTTCCAAAGCCAACGAGGCCAACTCTTATACGAGAATCATTTGATATGTACCCAGAAGTATCCATAAGTCTAGATTAGCAAAGAAATTAGATGAATACGTAATATCGTTTTTTATTCCTGTGGATTCTATGTGAATCTGAATATAAAGCCTCTTTCACAAAGAGAACAGGTGCGAATGTTTTGCAACTGCACCTACTTATTCTGTTGTTAATAGATTCAAGATATTGTATCTTTCTCAACATCTCTTGGCGGCACATACCTAGAGTCACTCCTTTCATTCATCTTCTACGGTCTTGGCTTCATCGTGACCATTGCCGTTCTTGCAATCGCCACCGCTCTCTCCCGTGATCTCTTGATCAAGAGAATTCGAGGTGCAGGAGGGCTTCTTGAAAAGGTTATGGGTGGGTTAATGGCGCTAGTTGGCCTTTATCTCATCTACTTTGCAATACACGAACTTGCTTTTCAATATGGATGGGAAATTAATCAGAGCATCACAGATGTTGCATTCTCAATTCAAGGGTGGATCGTCAATCAAGTGAGTGCACTCTTGTCAGCTATTGGTTTACTGTAACTACCTTAGAGAGATAAGAAAATTGCGCTTACTTATCACTTACAGTCAATCCACCTTGTATTCCAGCAAGGAAGTACTTAGATAAGAAGATGAAGAGAAAGAGCAATGGGATACTAGCTAAGGTATATCCGGCCATGAGCGCGCCATAATCGGTCTCGTTCTGCCCCTGGAAGAATGTAATACCCACAGAGACTGTTCTGAGTGATTCGTTGGTAACCGTAAGTAAAGGCCAGAAATACTCGTTCCACACATTGATCATAGTTAGCAATGAAATTGTGCCAACGACAGGAAGTGAGAGCGGCACGATAATATATCGAAATATTTGTGGTCCAGTCGCACCAAAAACAACAGCACAATCAAAAAGCTCTTGAGGCACTCCATCGATGTAATTCTTAAAGAGGATGACGGATAAAACAGCATTACCTGCAATCATTGGCACGATTAGTACCCAAATTGTATTTAACATTTTTAGGTCTTTAGATAACACGAAGAGTGGAATCAAGGCTGCAATCCAAGGCACCATTAAGAGCAAACCTATACAGGTAAAAAGAAATTGCCTTCCAACAAAAACATATCTAGAGAGAATAAATCCACTAAGTAGGCCGAGAATTAAGGTTGCCGCAATCGTCGCAGCCACGACAATAAAAGTGGTGGCGAAGTAATTCTTAGTCTGTTCCCAGGCCGCTACATAATTCTCAAAATGAATTGGGATTGGTAACCCCCAATAACTATCAACAAACTGCTGATTAGTTTTGAAGGAAGTCAAAACCATGAAAAGGTAAGGAAATACTCCAAGAAAGGCGAGGAAACTGAGGGCTAAAACTAAAACTCTTTGCTCAACTCGCACGCGGCGATTAACTCTTACTTGTGGCTTGGATTCAGAGAGAACGGGCATTTTGTTTCTCCCCTCTACTTATCAGCAGGATCACAGCACTTATCGTAAATGTGATAATAAAGAGTGTGCTTGATAGCGTTGCCGCATATCCCCAATCACCACCGTTAAATGCAACTCCAAGAATTCTTAGAATCGGGAACATGGTTGCGTTATCGGGCCCCCCGGCGGTGAGTATTTGAGCGGTAATGCCAAACTGCAAAACACTAATTGTCGCCAAGAAGAATAGAAGCCGGAACTGTCTTCCTAAGAGCGGTATATCAATTAAAAAGAATCGTTGCATCCGAGAACATCCATCCAGAGCTGCCGCCTCGAAAACTTCAGTGCCTATGTTCTGAAGTCCAGTTAAGAAGACGAAGAATGGAAGCGAGGCGATCCAGGGAAAGCCGATAAAGAGCAGCGCAATCAAAGCGGTTTTTGGATCACCAAGCCAGTTTTGAGCCAAGGAGTCGAGACCGACAGCCTCCAAACTTGTGTTGAGCACTCCGCGATTGGGATGGTAAATAAAGCCCCACATATAGATAGTGACAACGATTGGGAAGGCCAGCGGGAAAAGGAGCAAAGTTCGCAAGATATATTGAGTTCTACGATTTCGTATCGAAATCAACATTTCGACGGCGAGTAACGGCAGCGCCCACATGATGGTAGTCGCAGCAATAAAAACGATCGAAATATGATAGAAAGATTCCCACCACATATCATCGCTAAGCATGGTCCGGAAATTCTCTAATCCAATGAATTCTGATGGCTCAAAAAAACGCCAATCAAAAAATGCTCGCGTTAATCCGTTCAAAGCCGGGTAGTAAGAGAACAACCCTAGAATCATAAATAGTGGAGCTAAGCCTAAATAAAGAATAGGCTTAAATTTTTTTTGTTGCGGTTTAGCCTTCTGTTTCTCAACCGACTTTAACGCGCTCGCCATTTCGCTCCTTACAGATAAATACTGAAAGCGTACTGTAACGGTACTCTAAGCGTAAATGAGCGCTTGCAGTAACTCCATCAAAGTAGGTAAAGGGCGCTTTTTCAGATCCATGAACAATTAGTGCCAGATAACGATTTTTTATCTGTTCGGCGATGTGAACGGATTGACGAATCTAAGAGAATTTCATTAAAACTAGATTGGAAATATCTGATTTCACATTTACAGTTACGCCACGGGTTAACACACTTGTGTTAAATCAAGGACGATGTGTGAGGAGAATCATGCAATTTAAACCAAGTAAGAAAACGCTGGCGGCAATTACTGCTTTTGCCGTTGCGACTACCTTAACAATTACAACAGGTGCTCAAACAGCGTCTGCAGCTGGGGTCTACAAAGGTAAGAAAGTTACTATTGAGCTACGTGGACCAAATCAGTGGAATAACAATGCTAAGAGTTTTGGGCCTGAATGGGATCGGCTAATTAAAGATTTCCAACGAGCTGAACCAAAAATTAAAGTTAAAACTGTAGTGCAGCCGCTCAGCACATTTTATGCAACTAACTCCACCCAATTAGCAGCTGGTACCGCTGGGGATCTAGTTTTCCGCCAAGCCAAGTACACACCAGAGATGGTGACAAATATGGATCCGTATCTAAAGAAGCCAAATCCTTACATCAAAGGAAATAAGAAGTGGATTAAGGCATTCGATTCGAACTTCTATGGCTACAAGAAAAATATCGGTCCAAATGCAAATGGAAATATGGAGTGGATTCCATTTAACCTCATTGGAATTGGTGTTTTTGCTAATACAGATCTAGCGAAGAAGGCTGGCGTAAAGCTACCAATCAAAGACTTCACATCGCTATTTGCAGCGTGCAAGAAGTACAAGGCTGCTGGTGTTGCCCCATGGGGATGGGATAACTCATTCCTCCCAATTTCATGGACATGGCGTGTGATTTCTTCAATGTATATGCAAGATTCTTACAACAGCATCGATCTATTCAAGGCTGATGGAACTGCTGGCTCTCATTTGCCTGTGGGAATCACAGACAAGTCGCGCACGAGAGCGATCTTGGAAGGCAAATTGAAGGCAACTGATCCACAAATCCAGGCATCATTAAAGATGTTGAAGAAATTTGTGGACGAGTGTGCTACCGAGAACTGGTCAGGAATCACCAATAACAATGGTGCAGTAACTGCATATGATGACTTCTTCGCTGGACGCGCTGCAATGACATGGGGAGTTTCCTTCGGTCTTGCTTCGCTCAACTCAGCTAAGTTCAAGTCAACAATCTTTGCGTTCCCAACCATTGACAAAGCTGCTGATCCACTTGCTTCAGGTAAGAATGCTCGTTGGGGCGTCGGCGTTGGTGGAACTGAATACATGATCCCAGCATCAACCAAGGGAGATAAGTTGAAGGCTGCGGTTCTATTTATGCAGTTCTTGTCATCACCTAAGGGCCTTGCTTGGGCTGGAACATCTGGCGGAATCTCGCCAATCAAGGGTAAGTCATCCGGAGTTTCTCTTGGTGACGGCGGTTCAGATTGGGGTAAGCCACAGATTCTCTTTGCACCTGCGGAAGCTCCAGGAAAGACAGTTCGTTCCATCTTTGATGGCTTGTTACTCGGATCCAAGACTGTGGCAGAGACAACTGAAACACTGCAACAGAACTGGGATGAAGGAGCTAAGCAAGCAGTGAAAGATAATAATTGGGAAGAAGAGAGCTGGGCTAAGTAAGTTAGCTAGCTGGTAGGTGCTTGACTAGAAGTTGGGTGCTTGGTTCGATTGAGCCAAGCACCCAACTTCTCTATTTATAGAATTGAGAGTTAAATGAAAATTACCGATATCAAATCCTTTGTGGTTGAGCTGACCCCAGGTGCCGAAGGCGACCACCGCTATACAAGCCTTGGAATTACAGAAGTTTTTACCGACGAAGGCATAACTGGGTATGGGTTTAGAAGAACTCCTGATGATGTTCTGAATTCTCAGATTCGTCCAGGATTAATTGGTAAGGATCCTCGAAATATTACGGAGATTCTTAGTAGCGGAGCGCTTAAGGGTTGTGCAACGGTTGAAAACGCGCTGTGGGATATTTCAGGCAAGGCAGCAGGTGTACCTATACGCCACCTACTCGGATCTTCCGCGGAGAGATTTCCTTACTACCTCACATGTGTATGGCCGGGAAATCCAGATCAATCGCATCTATCTGTTGATGAGCAGGCGGCGCAGATTGCGAAGTATTACGCCTTAGGACATACCAGAATTAAATTTCGTGGTTGGCGGCCAGATCCTATGGATGATGTCCGCGTTGTTGAAAAAGTTCGCGAATTAGTTGGCGGCCGCGACAAAATTGAGTTAATGATTGATCGCACAGCGCATCTACCAGGATGGATATGGACTTACGAACAAGCTAAGAGCGTTGCTCTTGGATTACAGGAATTAGATGCAACGTGGCTGGAAGAGCCTTTTGCGCGTGATGATCTAGATTCTTATAAGAGATTAGCCGATGAAGTTGACATTCCAATCACAGGTGGCGAATTTGGAACTGAGATATCAATCTTCCGTGATTACATCACAAAAGGTGCGGTGGACATCATCCAGCCAGATACATTTATAAGTGGAGGAATTTGGCCAACCCGCCAAGTGGGCTCACTCGCTGAAGCCTTTGGAGTCCCTTGCATTCTCCATGGAACAAATGGGCCAGATCTCGCGGCATCACTACAAGTGGCTCCCGTGATTCCAAGTTGTCGGATGATGGAGGTTGCACTCATTTTCCCTCCATTAACACCGGAAGAAATGTATGCGCCGCTTCAAAGAATTCTAAAGAGCGATGGGTTGTACTCCTTTAACCAAGGAACGGTTCTTTTACCAACAGCGCCAGGGCTAGGTGTGGAAATTGATGAAGCTGCGCTCGCAAAGTGCGCAATAGTCGGATAAAAAGATGTCTGGCATTCCAGCGATAACCCAGCGGGATGAGTTAACTCGCGTCGTTGGCCTACAAACGCAATTCTCAGCAGAGATTATTGGCCTGCCTGTAGTCGACCCGTATTTAACATGGCAAATTTCAAGTGAGCGCTCTGAAGTAGCTCAACTGGCATATGAGATTTCTTCTATCGGTGATGATAATTCGGTTATCACCTCACCTGTTGTGACAAGCTCTGAACAAATTGAGATTGCGGCTCCAGGCCATATCTTGGGGCCACAAGAGATCCGCCGCCTACGCGTTCGAGTCGCAACACAATACGGATGGAGTGATTTTAGTCCAATCGCAACTTTTGAAACTGGTCTTGCATCAGGGAAGGACTTCATCGGGAGTGCGATTGGAGATCAATCACTGCACTCAGCCCCGTCACCAATTTTACGGAGAGAATTTTCATCAAAGAAGGCTGTCGCTAAGGCTCGAATGTATGCCACTTCGGAAGGTATTCACTCTCTCTACCTCAACGGAGTCAATATCACTGATGAATTCTTCACCCCTGGATGGACGGCATTTGATGATCGCCCCACATATGTAGCTCACGATGTCACGCGTTTAGTACAAGATGGAACTAATTGCATTGCAGCAGAGCTAGGCGATGGTTGGCAACGTGGCAAGTTTGGCTTCACAAATGTCTATGATAATTATGGAACGACGATCTCGCTCTTGGCACAACTAGAGATTACTTACACAGATGGCAGTAAAGATGTCATCGCCACTGATGACAGCTGGAAAGTATCTACAGGAGAGATTCGATTTGGTGATATTTATGATGGGTCACATTTAGATTTTACAAAGGAACAGATTGGGTGGAAGCTGCCCGGCTTTAACGATTCCTCTTGGAAGGCTCCGGTAATTCATACAATCAAGCGCGAAAACCTCGAGCCAAGAATCTCAACGCGCGCCATCAAGGTTCATGAATTTCCTTCGAGAGTTCTTGATTCACAGAAGCGCACACTCCTTGACTTCTCACAGAACATCAGTGGTTGGGTCCGCCTCGTAGTCGATGGCAAGAAAGGTGATGTTGTTACTGTGCGTCACGCAGAGGTTCTGGAAGAAGGGCCAAACCTGCATACCAAGGCGCTGCGCACTGCAAAGGCAACTGACATTTACACACTCGGTCACGATGGCAGAAGTGTTATTGAACCGAAGTTTACCTTCCATGGTTTTCAATTTGCAGAGGTCACCGGCCCCGCTAAATTTATTTCGGCGACAGGCATTGCAATTTCATCAGCAAATCAACGACGAGGATTTTTCGACTCCTCAGATGTTCGACTTAACCGGCTGCATGAGAATGTTGTCTGGTCAATTTATGACAACATGGTCTCGGTTCCTACCGATTGCCCGCAGCGCGATGAACGTTTAGGTTGGACTGGCGATGCTCAGGCAATTGCAAGTACGGCAAATACTCTCTTTAAGATCGACTCTTTCTGGAGAAGTTGGTTGGTAGATCTCGCGGTGGATCAGAAGCGATATGGGGCGGTAGGCGCTGTTGTCCCAGATATATTATCGAAGCAACCTACAACGCAAGAAGGTGCTTGGATTATTACTGATCGAGCTGGATGGGCTGATGCTGCAACTATTGTTCCGATGGCTGCCTATGAATCATTTGGAAGCTTGGCAACGTTAAGGCAGCAAGTCGAATCAATTCGCATCTATATTCGGGGATTATCTGAACGGCGTAAAGGCGAGAAGTTTCTACCCGAAGAGTTCCAATTTGGTGATTGGTGTGATCCTGATGCGCCGATAGAGAAGCCCTGGGCATCTAAAGTCAAGGCGCAATTTGTAGCCAATGCTTTTTTTGCGCATTCAGCACAGCTTGCCGCAGATATTGAAGCACTTGTCGGCGATTCGGCACACCAGAAGGAGTACACCCAACTTGCTGCAACCTTGCGCGAAGATATCTGGCAACATTTTGGAGAAGAGGCGAAAGAGTCAACAGCTGGTTGCTCAATCGCACTTGAATTTAAGATAGTTCCTGAAGCCCAGAGAGCCACAGTCGCCAAGATATTGAGCGATAAAGTCATTGCAGATCAAGGGAAAATCACAACTGGCTTCCTTGGAACGCCATTAATTCTTCATGCGTTATCGAAAAACGGTCACTTTACTGCTGCGTACACAATGTTGATGCGTCGCAAGGTGCGTTCGTGGCTCTATCAAGTTGATCAGAGTGCCACAACAATTTGGGAACGCTGGGATGCGATTTATGAAGATGGTTCAATTCATAAAGGCCAGATTGAAACTGAGCACGAGCAACAAGAAGGCACATCAATGATCTCTTTCAACCACTACGCCTATGGCGCGGTAATTGATTGGGTCTATCGTAATGTTGCAGGTATTGCTCCGACGGTGGCGAGCCCTGGCTATCGCCACATTACTTTTGCGCCACGACCAGGTGAGGGTTTTTCTTTCGCCTCGGCGAAGATAGATACCCCTTTAGGAATTGCATCAATTAAGTGGGAGATTATCGATGGCGCAAACTTTGCTGCAAAAATTGTCATTCCATTCGGAGCCAGGGGAGTTTTGGATCTTCCAGTGACGGCAACTTCACTTTTGCGAGTCAATGGTGTGCGAGTTGAAAACAAAATTGAGCTGGGATTTGGAAGCTACGAGATACTTCTCTCTGATCCTGATGTAATAAAGTTTAACGTTCTCTGATTCACGGTAGACAAAAACTGAGATTACTTAATTGGGAGAAACGTTTTCTGCTCAAATGATTGAGAGATAGCTTTACGGAGTTCGGGTATCCCTGAAATTTCTCCGGCAGAGATAGCTTGGATCCCGATATTTCCGAGAAGTGTTGCCTCGACCGGTCCGGCTATGACAGTTTTTCCTGTCACATTTGCAATTAATTGATTGAGGAAGTGATTTGCGCTGCCACCGCCAACGATGAAGATACTGTCAAAGACTTGATTTTCAACTCTTTCAAATTCAAGAATAACCTCATGATATGCGTGGGCAAGGCTATCGAAAATGCAGCGGGCGAACTCACCTGGAGTTTTTGGTACTGCAACACCATTGAGTTCGCAGAAATCTCGAATGCGTCCGACCATATCTCCAGGATGCAGAAAACTATTGTCAGTTGGGTTTATGAGAAAGGAGTTAGCTGGGATCTTCTGCGCATCTGCGATCAATTCATCAATGGTCTTTGGCATCCCAGCGCTTGCCCAGTCTCTCTGACATTCAGAGATCAACCACATGCCGATGACATTACGAAGCAGACGAACAGTTCCTTCTACTCCAAGTTCATTGGTGAGATTAATCTGCAGGGCTTCATTCGACAAGTTTGGAACGCTTTTCTCGTAGCCTACGAGTGACCAGGTCCCACTTGAAATGTAGATTGATTTTTCAGGAATAGACATAGGCACAGCAGCGACAGCAGATGCGGTGTCATGTGAGCCTACTGCAACAACTTCGATACCATCAAGCTTGCCGTGGCCAGAAATTTTACCCAGGCTGGCACCTGCTTCATGTAGAGCTGGAAAAATTTCGGAGGGTAGTTTTAAATCTCTAATCAGATTCCAATCCCATTCACGCAGAGTGGGATTGAGCAATTGAGTCGTTGATGCATTTGTAACTTCTTGGGTACTACTCCCACAGAGAAAGTAATTCAGCGCATCAGGAAGCAGAAGAAATTTCTCTACATCGATAAATTCACCAACAGATGTTCCTGCAATCAGTTGATAAATGGTATTAAAGGGAAGAAATTGAATCCCTGTTGCGTTGTAGATTTTTTCCTTGCCATGGAGAGCAATCGTCCTCTCCATGACATTATCTAGCCGATGGTTTCGATAACTAAATACTCGCGGATTGAGATTTCCACCTTTTTCAATCAGCTGATAATCAATAGCCCAGGTATCAACTCCAACGGAGGTGAGATCGTATTTCTCTTGCGCCTTTGCCAGGCCTATCAGTACTTCATTTTGAAGCTCTCTCCAATTCCATAACAAGCCCTGCTCATCATCCATGATCGGTTCATTTAGAAAACGATGAACTACTTCAAAGGTAACTCTTCCACCAACAATCGAGCCAACAGCAACTCGACCACTGGTGGCACCTAAATCAATTGCTGCATAGGCTGACATGGTTAACGAAGGAAGGCACTCGCGACGCCGCTATCTACAGGGATATGTAATCCAGTAGTTAATGGCAGATCTCCGGCAACAAATGCAAAAGCTGCAGCTGCGATGTGAGAAGGGAGAACTTCTTTCTTCAGAATACTTCGCTGCGCGTAGAAAGCTCCTAGCTTCTCTTCTTCAACGCCGTAGACAGCGGCGCGATTGGCGCCCCAACCACTGGCAAAAATTCCAGAACCTTGCACAACGCCATCGGGGTTAATTCCATTTACGCGTATTCCATATTCTCCGAGCTCTGCCGCTAGGAGTCGCACTTGGTGGGCTTGATCAGCCTTTGTTGCACCGTAGGCAACGTTATTTGGCCCGGCAAAAACAGAGTTCTTTGAGGCAATATAGAGAATATTGCCATCCATTTTCTGCACGATCATAATCTTGGCTACTTCTCGAGAGAATAAGAAAGATCCACGAGCCATAACGTTATGCTGAAGATCCCAATCTTTAACGGTGGTCTCAACTAGTGATTTTGAAAGTGACAACCCGGCGTTATTCACCAAAATATCTAGCCCACCAAAGGCGAGACAGGTTGCATCTACAGCAATCGTAACTTGATCTTCGTCGGTGACATCAACTGCTACAGCGAGCAATCGTTCAGAGCCACCTAATTCAGAAATTAACTTTTGTGCACCTTCAAGGTCGCGGTCGGCGATAGCAACGCAGGCACCTTCATCGAAGAATCTCTGAACAATCGCGCGTCCGATACCTGATGCGCCACCGGTAACTAGCGCGACATGTCCCTGAAGAGCCTTCGGTTTAGGCATACGCCGTAGCTTTGCTTCTTCTAGCTCCCAATACTCGATTCGGAATTTCTCGTATTCAGAAATTGGTGCGTAGGTCGATAGCGCTTCAGCGCCGCGCATCACGTTGATGGCGTTGGTGTAAAACTCGCCCGCCACCCGTGCGGTCTGCTTATCTTTGCCGTAAGAGAACATGCCGATTCCTGGTACCAAGATAATCAGCGGATCTGCTCCACGAACTGCAGGAGATTCAGGTGTGGCATAACGATTGTAATAAGCTAAATATTTATCCCTATATTCTTTATGTAGCGCATCAACACGAGCGATGATTTCTTCTAGTTCAGCATCTGGTGCAGTATCTAAAACTAATGGTGAAATCTTCGTTCTTAAGAAGTGATCAGGACACGATGTTCCTAAGGCGGCAAGTTTTTCTAGCGACTGCCTCTGCATGAAATCCAGAACCACATCAGAATCGGTAAAGTGCCCAACCATGCGTGAATCAGTTGATGCGACTCCACGGAGCAATGGAGCGAGCTTGGATGCACGTGCGCGTCGCTCGGCTAGCGGCAACGCTTTAAATTTTGCGACAACTGCTCCAAATGGATCAGATTTGCCTTGAGCCTTGATGAACTCTTCTGCCTTCTTAATTGCAGCGAGAGATCGTTTTTCGCATTCATCGGATGTATCTGCCCAGGTAGTCAGCCCGTGACCTCCGAGAATGCAACCCTGTGACTTCGGATTTTCTGAAGCGATGCGAGAAATCTCAAGACCAAGTTCAAAACCTGGCCGGCGCCAATCGACCCAGAGAATTTCATCGCCAAAGCAGGCCTTTGTTAAAGCCGGACCATCTGCAGAGGTGGCAAATGCAATGATTGAATCAGGATGCAAATGATCAACATGTAGCTTGTCGACTAGCCCATGCATCGCAGTATCGATGCTCGGTGCTGCTCCACCTTTACCGAATAAGCAATAGTCAAATAAAGCGACCATCTCATCTTCACGGTCTTGGCCCACATACACATTCTTTAAATCATTGAGCTTATCTACATAGAGTGCGGCTAGCCCCTGCTCGGTGAGAGTGCCTAAATCGCCACCAGAACCTTTCACAAATAAAAGTGTCGTCTCTTTACCTGTGATTGGATCAGTAATGCTCCCCTTGGCAGAAGTGTTACCCCCTGCGTAATTTGTGACCTTAGGATCTGCACCCAATCGGTGAGATCTAGCAATCAGTTGCTCAACTACAGGAGTTAACTCAGATATCTTTTTAATTATGCACCCCACCCAGCTTGATTTCCGCCAACTCGTGTATCAGCAATCTTCTTGAGATAACCAGATGCCTTAAAGGCCTTCATTGGATTTGGATCAATACCTTTATCTGCGCGCCACTCTTCAAGTAATGGGCGTACATCGGTGTTATACGCATCCATCAAAACTGAATTAGCTTCAAGAACGTCACCTTCTTTTTGAGCGGCCTTAAGAGCGACTTGATCAACAAGAAGAGCCTTTGCAGTCGCCTCTTGTACATTCAAAATTGAGCGAATCTGGCCAGGGATTTTTGCTTCGATGTTATGGCACTGATCGAGCACAAATGACACTGGAGTTCCAACATCGAATCCACCGTTGATATTTACCTCGTGGAGAATACGAAAGAGTTGGAATGGATCTGCCGCGCCAACAATTAAGTCATCATCGGCGTAGAAACGTGAGTTAAAGTCAAAAGCTCCAAGCCTCTTGGCACGTAGTAGCACGGCAACAATAAATTCGATATTTGTTCCTGGTGCATGGTGGCCAGTATCTACACAGACCATCGCTTTTTCACCAAGTTGGAGGCAATGTGCGTAAGAAGTACCCCAATCAGGGATATCTGTTGTGTAGAAGGAAGGCTCAAAGAATTTGTATTCGATCAGCATTCGCTGGTTGTCGCTCAAGCGCTTATATGTCTGCTGTAGGGCATCAGATAAGCGATCTTGACGCTCACTTATATTGTCTTGACCTGGATAATTTGTTCCATCGGCGAACCACAATTTTAGATCTTGTGATCCAGTGATATCCATGATGTTGATGCATTCAATAAGGTGAGCGATAGCTTTATCACGAACCTTCTTATCAGGGTGGCAGACAGAACCTAATTTGTAATCATCATCTTGGAAGGTATTTGAGTTAATCGTTCCAAGAACCACGCCGAGATCTTTAGCGTGCTTGGCAAAGGCGGCGTAATCTTCAACTTTATCCCAGGGAATATGAAGTGCGACGCTATGCGCAGCACCGGTGTACTTATGGACCTGTGCAGCATCTTCAACTTTTTCAAAGGGATCGCGTGGTACTCCCGGCTGACCAAAAACTTTGAAGCGCGTACCAGAGTTGCCGTATGCCCATGAGGGAGTCTCTATTTGAAGTCGGTCAAGAACCTTCTTCGCCTCTGCCTTTGTTGCCATTTCGATCTCCTCTAATTATTTGTTACTGAAGGAAGAAGACTTGTTCAAGGTTTGTCGAAGCGCGATCTGCATGGGCTCCATCAAGGTCTACAAAGAATGGCGCCATATCTTCTTGCCACTTTGCATTAATTGCCATTTTTGACATACCGTCACGAGATGCTTGCACGTCTTCGGTCTCGAAGTATCCAAAGAGAGTGCCATCGTTGCGATCCAGAAAGATTGAGTAATTCTTCCATCCGGTCGAGCTCAACGCTTCAAGCATTTCAGGCCAGACGTCAGCATGTCGAGCGACATACTCATCCATTTTTTCGAGGCGAACTTTAAGCCTAAATCCAACTCTTTCCATGATTGCTCCTCAAATTGATGTGGCTAAGAATCTCAGAGCTGAGTTTATAAGTAGTTGGAAAGTCAGTCAATGCGCCTAAGCAATCAAATCAAATGCGATCATTGCACAACCAATTACTCCTGCATTTGATCCATGCTTTGCAATCTCAAGGCGAGGTTTTTGTTGAAAGGTAAGTGAAGAATCTAAGTCGTTACGAATTGGCCTCAAAAGCATCTCGCCGGCATTAGATAAACCACCTCCAAAAATTATTACCTCAGGAGCGAGCACTGTGATTAATACTTCACAGGCGCGAGACATTGCAACTGTTGCAGATTTCCATACTTGTGTTGCAAGTGGATCACCTGAAGTTACTAGCCCGTAGATTTTCTCAGTGCTAGTGCTTACTGCGCTACCTAGTTCAGCGTATGCACTACTAATTGCTAGCGCAGATGAGACAGCTTCTAGGCAGCCCACCTTTCCGCAGACACAGAGTCGTTTACCATCGACATTAAGATGACCAATTTCTCCAGCATTTCCTTGCGCAGATTGTATTTCGCCGTTAATGATCAGCGCCGCTGCGATTCCAGTTCCGATCGGAATGAAGATTGCATCCTTTATTCCTTGCGCGGCACCGCTGCGTAACTCGGCGAGTGCTGCGGTGCGAACATCGTGGCCAAATGCAACAGGAATATCAATAGCATCTTGTAAAAGATCTCGAATAGGTAAGTTCTCCCACTGAAGATTTCCAGCCCAACGCGCTATACCTGCTGCTTCATCAAGTGTCCCTGGAACAATTAAACCAACGGCTTCAATAGGTTGGGCTGTTGAGAGTTTTTTAACTTGCGTAGCGATGATGCGGATTGTTTCGGCTGCCGTTCTATCTGCCTTCGGAGTGGGAGTAGAAGTTTGCGAATAAATGTTGAAATGAGAATCAACGACCGCAATTTTTATTTCGGTCCCGCCCACATCGACTGCAACTACATATCTAGAGGACACGAAGCCAATTATTTATCGAGGATGATAGATCGAGCAAGCCCACGAGGATTATCTGCATCAACACCGCGCTTTTGCGCGATCGCGATTGCTACACGTTGGGCGCGAATGAGGTGTGCCATAGGATCTAAGGCGCTCGATTCAAAAAGTGCTCCCGTTGATTTGATGTCGCGAATCAAGTCAGCAGGGATCTCACCAAAGGCCCAGACTGCTCGACCTGGTTGTGAGATAGAGAGCGGTCCGTGACGGTAATCAAGTGCTGGATATGCCTCGGCCCAAAACTGTGATGATTCACGAGTTTTAAGCGCTGCTTCATGGGCTAATCCGATTGTCCATCCCCGTCCCAAGAAGCTAATTTGCTCCACGTTGACCAGCTCAGAGATATCACTAGCAAGTGCTTCTTCAGCATCTTTAATAATTGATGTCAGGTCAAATCCAAGGTGGGCGCGCAGTAGACCAAGCGCGGCAGTTGCCCAGCGACTTTGCACGACAGATTGTTCGTCGGCAAAATCCATAATAATTGTATCTGTCGCGTGAGCTTCAACGGGAGAATCATGAATAGCGGTAAGCACTACAGAGGGCGTCTTAATCTTTGCGAGCAGTTCAACAATTTCAGTGGTGGTACCCGAGCGTGAAATCGAAACCACACGGTCGTATCTGCGGTTGTAATTAAATTCTGAGCCGGCATAGGCATCGGTCTCACCGTGACCGGCAGCTTCTCGCAGCTGGGCATATGCCATCGACATAAACCATGAGCTGCCACAACCGACTACAGCTACGCGCTCGCCTTTTTTCGGGAGTTTGTGAAAAACGCTTGGGGCAAATTCGGCTGTCTGACGCCAAATCTGGGGTTGAGATGCAATCTCTCTCTCAGCGTGAATCGCTCTGACCATGGCGTAAAGGTAGGGGTGGAGAGCAGGGAAGTCAAGAAATTCTGCAGAATAATGGCGTAGATCATCCGAGATTAAACAAAATCAGACAAAAGATTGATTTAATTGCAGGAAAATGATCAACTTGCCGGATGAAAGCGCAGCTACGTGAGTAGGCAAGAACGCCTCTCGAGGATTCTTGAGATTGTTGTCGAGAAGGGCGCTGTCGATGTCGATTATGTCGCCGATACCTTGGATGTCTCTACCGCAACCATCCGCAGAGATTTTGATTCGCTAGCTAAAAGGCAACTCCTGTCTCGCACACATGGCGGTGCAGTTGCCACAGGTGGCTCGCTCGGGCTGCCACTTACTTTTAAAGTGGCAAAAGAGGACGAGGTGAAAGAGCGAATTGCTGCAGCAGCAGCACAGATGGTTTCACGCCATGATGTCATCGGATTTAATGGAGGAACCACGACAGCAGCAGTGGCTCGTGCAATCGTTGCCAATCCTGTCTTTGCTCCGGGAGATCCCTCTGAACTTCAACCCGCGCTCACAGTTGTGACTAATGCCCTCAATATCGCCACTGAACTTACTGTGCGCTTTCAAATAAAAATTGTAGTTACAGGCGGAGTAGCTCGCCAGCAGTCATTTGAATTAACAGGACCTTTTGCAGAAGAGGTATTAAAAGAAGTTAATATTGATATTGCATTTATTGGCGTTGACGCAATTGACACATTTATAGGTGCCGCGGCTGTCCATGAAGATGAGGCTCGTATCAACCGCCAAATAGTTGCGCGTGCCCAGAAAGTTGTAGTTGTTACAGATAGTTCGAAGTTTAGTAAAAGAGCCTTTGCCTCAATCTGTCCTTTGAGTGAAATTGATGTGTTGATTACAGATAAAGGAGTTGATCCCAAAACAGCGGATGAAATTCGCGCCGCGGGCGTTGAGATAGTTCTTGTATAAGGAGAAATATGTCACGTACACATGCAAATAAATTAGTATTAGTAGCAAAGAATTCAAAGACTGCGATTGGTGCATTTAATGTCATTCTACTTGAACACGCTGAAGCACTTATTTCTGGTGCAGAGAAAGCAAACCTTCCAGTAATCCTACAAATTAGCGAAAATTGTGTGACTTATCATCAAAGCCTCAAACCGATCGCACTTGCAACGATCGCACTTGCCGAGACTTCATTAGTTCCTGTTTCAGTCCACCTAGACCATGCCGAGAGCGAAGAACTGATTAAAGAAGCGCTAGACCTGGGGTTTGATTCGATTATGTTCGATGGATCAAAACTTCCATTTGCCGAAAACGTTGCAACAAGTGCGCGAATCTCTGATCTCTGTAAAAGTTATGGAGCTACACTTGAAGTAGAAATCGGTGAAGTAGGTGGTAAGGACGGTGTTCACGCGCCTGGGATTCGTACAAAACCGTTAGAGGCAAAATCATTTGCTGAGGCGACGGGGGCCGATTTACTGGCAGTTGCTGTCGGATCCTCACATGCAATGACAACCCGTGATGCGACTCTTGATTTTCAATTGATTGCCGAGATTGCAGAATCAGTTTCGGTCCCTCTAGTGCTTCATGGATCTTCAGGGGTCAATGATCGTGACCTTCAGAGGGCAGTAAGAGCGGGAATGAGTAAGATAAATATTGCGACGCATCTCAACCATGTTTTTACAGATGAAATTCGAAAGTCTCTGCAAGCCAATCCCGAACTAGTGGATCCCCGAAAGTACATCTCTTTGGGGCGTGCAGCTGTGAGTGTAGAAACTGCACGCCTTCTGCGAATCCTCAACTTAAGCGAGTAGATCCCTGACTATATTTTCTCTCACTTATCACATTGGTGAAGAAGATTAATGAAATCAGCATTAGCCCTGGGATAAGTATCCCCAAGGTCAGACCTCCAACTTGAGTAACCCACGATATAAATAACCTAACAACGGAGACCATGGCAATGTTGAGAAGCCCCAGTTGGCCGATAACGGCGGCGAAGCTCTCCTTCGAACGCGCTTGAGCGATATTGAGAAAGAGGGGAGCCATAAAGGAGGTACCCAATCCGCCGAATGCTAGAGCGAGTAAGAAAGACCAGTACGCCAATGGATTGCTATTACTAATCAAGTGACTCAGAAGAACGCCAGCGCAGTACCCCCCACCCCCAATGAGAGCACCAAAGTCAAAGAGCTCTTTCGCAGTAAAACGATCAAATACTCGGTGAACGTTTAACCGACCAATAATCATAAAACCTAGGAAGACAAGATAAGGAAGTGCTGCAAATTTCGGACTGCTTTGCAGATTTTCCTGCGCATAAATGGTTGCCCAATCAGTCATAGAATATTCCATTTGAATTGCCATCAACATCGCAATATAGAAAGGCCAATCGACTTTAAACTTACGCACAGTAAAGAGTGAATAGCTAAAGGATGCACTCGCCGAACCTGGCTCTATAAAATATGGTGCGATTTTAAATAATTGTGTACCGATACCCACTAAACAGAAAACTTGAACTACCCCGATATGTAGGCCCAGACTTACGCGGTCAACAATCAGAGAGCTCAATAGAATTGCCGTTAACGCTCCAGAGCTCCATGCTCCTGCAGTCTTTGGCAGAAAGAGTTTCTTTATTCGCTCTTGGATTGAAAGTGCCTGAGAGTTAATCGCGATATTGAAAGTCGCAATAAGCCAACCGAGAGTTATATTACATACAATAAATAGAACTTCCTCACGGATAGATACGGTAATAAAAATCATGAGGCAAAAACCTAGGGCACTCATCGGCAGAAAGACTTTTACTCCGAAATGATTTATTAGATTTCCAACAGTTGCTAAGGCAAGAATCGCACCAATTCCACCCACACTCAGGAGAATGCCAAAGTAACCATAATTTACATCTAGGTTTGCTTTTACCTCAGGAAATCGTGGAACCCATGACATTCCACTGAGGCCGAAGAGGAAGAAGATAATGAGAAGGGGGCGCTGAGTCTCTTCAACACTCTGCAAGCCACGCGGCCATCTCATCATCGGAAGGATCCTAAGGTATTGAACGTTCATTTTTGGATAAAAAAGTAGGTTTTCCAAAAAGCTCTTTACAGCGTCGTAGATGTTTCCTAGAGTAATTCTATGAGCAATATTGTAACAATTCGCGATGTCAAAGTAATCCTTACAGCTCCTGAAGGAATCAATCTGGTTGTAGTAAAAATTGAGACCTCAGAGCCGGGTCTCTACGGCTTGGGTTGTGCCACCTTTACCCAACGCTATTTACTGGTAAAGACAGCGATCGAAGATTACTTACGTGATTTTCTGATTGGCAAAGATGTTGCCAATATTGAAGATATCTGGCAGACCTCAATGGTTAATTCATATTGGAGAAATGGCCCAGCCCTTAATAATGCGCTCTCTGGCGTTGATATGGCTCTCTGGGATATTGCGGGCAAGCGAGCAGGTATGCCGGTCTATGACTTATTGGGCGGAAAGACCCGAGAAGCTGCTGCCATTTACCGTCACGCAGATGGAAAATCAGTGGGCGAAGTCGAAGAGAATGTTCGTAAGTTTATGGATCAAGGCCTTCTCTATATCCGGTGCCAGATGGGCGGTTATGGCGGTCGCATTCATGAGATCAGAAAGCCAGAGGGTGCACCTCCTGGTGCATACTTTGATCCCATTGCCTATTCAAGAGATACCGTCAGGCTATTTGAACATATGCGATCAGCTGTGGGCGATGAGATTGAATTGCTCCACGATGTTCATGAGCGCCTTACACCAATTGATGCGGTTAGACTTTCTAAAAACCTAGAACCATACCGACTCTTCTTCTTGGAAGATGCGTTAGCGCCAGAATCAGTTGATTGGTTCCGCATGATGCGCGCACAATCTGCCACGCCAATTGCGATGGGCGAGCTATTCACTCATCCGCAAGAATGGCTACCTTTGATTTCAGAACGCCTCATTGATTTTATTCGCTGCCACATCAGCACCATTGGTGGAATCACACCTGCGAAAAAACTGGCACACTTGTGTGAGGCATTCGGCGTCAGAACTGCCTGGCACGGCCCGGGCGATGTCTCACCAATAGGCCATGCCGCCAATCTTCATCTAGACTTAAGTTCTGCAAACTTTGGGGTGCAGGAATGGTGGGGACCAACTGAGATCATCTATGAGATGTTCCCTGGCACCCCTGAAGTGCGTAAAGGATATGTCTATCCCAACGATCGACCTGGGCTCGGAATCGATATCGACGAGGCGATGGCTGCCAAGTACCCATGCGATAACACCCAGTCAGTTCGTCCGCCATCTTGGACAACTGCCCGGACCCCAGACGGGGGGTCTTGGCGTCCATAGTTTTACACTCCCTCGTTATCAATTAGTTACTCAAAATGCTTGTGCTTGAACGTTCAAGATGGCAGTTTATGTTTGGAAATGAACACCTCGTGAACATCAACGAAAGGTTAGGTTATGAATAGAAAGCTATCCTCGATTCTTGCAGTGGTTTTAACTGCTGGCTTACTAACAGTGCCTGCGGCAAGTGCTAATGCAACTCGAGCAGAACGTGTGGCGCTTAAAAAAGAAGCCGCGCAGATTAATAAAGATGGTAAGAAGTTTACATATTGGATCGGATTAATTTTCTCTGATGAAGCCAATAGATTAGCGGTTGAACAGATAAATGACTGGGCCGCACTGCGTGGCATCCAAGCAAATCCAATTCTGGTAAATCAAAATAACTTAAATGCACAGGTGACTGCTGCAATTACTGCTGGAACTATGCCTGATGCATTCGATGCAAGTAATGGCTTAGTGCTACAGCTCGGTGCAAAGAACCTTCTCAATGTGCAATCTGTCATCGATGGTTTAATCCGGAAAAATGGAAAGTTAAATCCAGCTGCAGAATTCTATAATTCATCAGGCTTCGCCGCTAAAGGTTTAGGTGTGCCATATGGAATTAATGGAAACCTCATTAATCGCCGCCTTGATCTTGTTAAAACCAAGAAGGCTCCAGCGACGTGGGAGGAACTTGCTGCACAAGCCAAAGCAGCAATGCCTTCAGGTGGCGGTATGGGCTTTAATACTGGTAACACAGGCGATGCTGAGGAAGTATTCTCTGCCATGTTCCACAGTTATGGCGGTCGCTTTGCTGATGATGCCGGCAAGGTATGTACCATCGATGCCAAGGGCACCCGCGACTTCTTGACCGCCGTTAAGAAGTTTTACGACATGGGCGTCTATGCAACCGATTCAACAAATTCAGATGGCGCTTGGGATAACAACAAATACTTAGGTGGAAAGACCGCATTTATTGCCAACCCAGGATCTGTCTACACAACTCTCATTGGTGGCTCTGCAACATGGGATCCAAATCCAACGCTAGCTAGGAACACAGGCTTCTCAGCGCTACCAGGTGGACCAGTCACTCGTGTTGCACCAACTGGTGCATGGCTAAGAGTTGCCTCAAGTACTACTAAGTATCCATTGCTGGCTAAGGATCTCATCAATTATTTGATGCAGAAGAAGCAGATGCGGGCTTACTACGAATCAGCCATTTATGGTCCAAGCTTCAGTGGATTCAACTCCTTCACCTTCTGGCGCAAGAGCGTTGATCCAGCACGTTCGGGTCTCTTCGAAATGGCAAAGTTTGGAGTAACCGGTCGGTTCCCAGATGTTAATAACGCTGCAATTGCAGAATTCAATTCTGGCTTCGGTATATCAAAGATGGTGCAGCGATTCCTCTTTGACAAAGTCAGTATGAATAAGGCAATTGACGAAGCACAGGCAAGCTGTGCTGCTATCTACAAAAAGTACGAATAGTTTCACGATCGAGGGTATAGCAGGTAGGCACCACGAAGTTTGTGGTGCCTACCTTCTCTCGGGTATTCACGTACATATTCGATCAATACTTCAGATAAACACTTCGGAGTGAGGGAGAGCTCATGGCTAAGGGATTAAAAGCTCGTAGTAGATCCAGAATTCAAGACTCACTCCTTGGCTACGCAACGATTCTGCCGGCGATGCTGGTTCTTATCGGCTTCTTTGGCTATCCGCTCTTTTATGAAGTCTATGCAAGCTTTACCAATATAACCGTTGGTCAATCTGGTGAGTGGGTTGGGTTAGCAAATTACCGCTACCTCGTTAGTGATTCAGCCTTCACCGCCGCGGCCCTTAATACAGTTGTTTATGTCACCGCTGCGCAAACTGGGAAATTCGCTTTAGGTCTGGCAGTAGCGTTATTGCTCCAACAGAAAATGATAGGTCGCAATCTCTGGCGATCTGTCGTCCTACTCCCATATGCGCTGCCAGGTTTTGTTGCCTTTATGGTCTGGCGCTTGATTTACAATCCCGATGTAGGTTCTCTCAATATCTTTTTAGATCAAGTAGGAATCACTGATCAACCAATCGCATTTTTGAGTAACTCGTCTTGGGCTATGTCAGGCGTTGTTCTTGCCACAATTTGGAAAGGCTTTCCATTTTGGACGATTATGTTCTTGGCTGCCTTACAGGCTATTCCCAAAGAACTCTACGAGGCAGCTGCAACTGATGGCTGTAACGCATATCAGAAATTTAAAAATGTCTCCTTCCCGGGTATTCGCCCCGTGATTTTAATTGTCTTCATGCTCTCAACAATTGGAACAATAAATTCCTTTGAGGCGGTATGGCTTACAACTGGAGGTGGACCAGGAAATAGCACGATTATTGTGCCGATTTATGCTTACAAGAGTCTGGTCGCCTTTCAAATTGGCCAGGCAGCGGCAGCGGCTCTACTTCTAATGCCAGTGGTTCTCTTATTTGTTCTCTTTATCCTGCGTAGATTGAAGAAGGTTTAGTTATGGTGAAACAAAAATTTCTCTCGCGCCTCGGTATCTACTCGTCATTGATCGTACTTCTTGTATTTGTTATTTTCCCGATCTACTACATGCTCACTGTTTCATTCCGATCACAGAATTCGATGTTCACAAACCCTAGTTGGTTTCCGGTTGATCTGGAATTAAAAAATTACCGTGTCGCCTTCACGAGTCGAGAATTTCTCACCGCAATGCGTAACAGCCTTGTTATCGGAATTGTGACCACATCTGTGGGGTTAGTTTTCAGTGTACTTGCTGCCTACTCGCTGACGATTCTTCGCTATCGGGGACGGGATACATTTGGACGAATCATTATTGTTGCGTTCTTAACACCTGGTGCTCTCCTTTTTATACCTTTAGCGGTGATTGCAGCACGGCTAAATATCTCAAATACGCTTCATGGATTAATGATTATTTACTTAAGTTTCATTGTTCCACTAGGTACATATCTGCTTTTGGGATTTTTCCGCAACTTGGTCGGTGAATTAGAGGAGGCGGCTCGTATAGATGGGGCCTCAAGGTTGCAAGCACTTTGGTTTATCCTTCTGCCGTTGATTGCTCCGGGTATTGCTGCTGTAGGAATTCTGACATTTACCGCATGCTGGAATGAGTACTTAGTCGCCTTGGTGCTAAATCCAAACCCAGAATTTCGCACCCTTCCGGTGGCGGTCACATTCTTACAAGTAGCCGATGAATCACCTATCGGATTGATTATGGCCTATTCGTCTATCGGTGCGATCCCAATTCTCATTCTCTTCTTTATTGGCCAGAGATTTATCGTAGAAGGTCTGCAAACAGGAGCTGTAAAAGGTTAACAACTAAAAGAATGGGGAGAGAACATGCGTCCAGGATTCGGCCAGTTTCAAGTTGCGTCTGAGGAGTACCTTCTTTTCGCGCAGCAGTTCGGCGCGACAGATATTCTCTTCAATACACCTCTTATCCCTGGCGATGGTGGAAAGTGGCAATTACATGATTTAGTAAAACTTCGTCTCAGGGTAGAACAATTTGGGCTGAAATTAAGTGCGTTAGAGAATGTTCCGACTAATTTCTATGACCACATCATGCTCAATGGTCCACGACGCGATGAGCAGATTGAAAATATGATTTTTACTGTACGTAATATGGCACGCGCTGGAATTCCAATCTTTGGATACAACTGGATGCCATCACATGTTTGGCGCACACCTCCAAAGCAGATTCGTGGTGGTGCGCTAGCGACTGCTTATGATCACGCGCTGGGATCAAAATATCCACTTACTCATGGTCGCGAATATAGCGAAGAAGAGATGTGGGAGAACCTCGAATACTGGATCAAGATCATCACACCGGTAGCAGAGGAAGAAGGAATTCGCCTCGGTATTCATCCATGTGATCCACCGGTTGATAAGTTGGGTGGAATTCCACAGTTACTCCGAAGCTTTGAATCTTATAAGCGCCTCATCGAGATCTATCCAAGTGATTCAAATGCAATTGAATTCTGTCAAGGCACGTTCTCAGAGATGAAGGACGATATCTACGAGATGATCGACTACTTTGTTTCACGCAAGAAGATTCTCTACGTTCACTTCCGTAACGTCTCTGGCGAGGTACCTAACTTCTACGAAGAATTTGTGAATACCGGATATGTCGATATGTATAAGGCGATGAAGATTTACCATAAGCACAATTTTGATGGATTCTTTATCGATGATCACGTCCCACATACACACGGAGATACACCGTGGGGACACCGTGGCCGTGCCTTTGCTAATGGTTATATCCAGGCGATGATTGAAGCGGTTCAGAAACAAGGTTAATTAATTTCATAAACCGAAAGGCTGTGGTGAAGATGCGTTCTGGACAAGGAATTTGGATCAACACCGGCTTCAGCCACGGTGACAAGCTGCAATTTTCTCAACAATTTGGAATCACCGATGTGGCAATTCAGTCTTATGACACATCGGGGATTCCGAGTAGTGGAGGGAAATTTGAGTTACATGATTTAGTCAAATTGCGTTTGCAGATTGAAAACTTTGGTATGAAATTAACGGCGCTAGAGAATGTTCCATCAAGTTTCTACGACCACATTATGCTCAACGGCCCACGCCGCGATGAGCAGATAGAGAATATGATTTATACGATTCGCAATATAGCTAGAGCTGGTATTCCAATCTTTGGATACAACTGGGAGCCTTCTCTTGTTTGGCGTACGAAACCAGAGTTAATTCGTGGCGGAGCTATTGCTACAGCATTTGACGAAAATATTGCCAAGGAGTACCCACTTTCACATGATCGTGAATATAGCGAAGAAGAGATGTGGGAAAATCTTGAGTACTGGATCAAAATAATTACTCCGATTGCTGAAGAAGAGGGAATTAGATTAGGAATACATCCAAGTGATCCACCAGTTCCAAAGTTAGGTGGTATCCCAAGGCTATTTCGCTCCTTTGCTGCTTATAAGCGGTTAATAGAGATTTATCCAAGTGATAGCAACGCAATTGAATTTTGCCAAGGAAGTTTTTCAGAGATGAAGGACGACATTTATGAGATGATCGATTACTTTGCTTCACGGAGAAAGATTCTTTACGTGCACTTTCGAAATGTTTCTGGTCCAGTTCCAGTTTTTAAAGAGGAGTTCATAAATACTGGGCATGTAGATATGTATAGGGCGATGACAATTTATCACAAGCACAATTTTGATGGTTTTTTTATGGATGACCATGTTCCACATACTCATGGGGATACCGAATGGGGTCACCGTGGTCGTGCCTTTGCAAATGGGTATATCCAAGCCATGATTGAAGCGGTTCAGAAGGGCTAATGAGGTCAATGGCTGAGGAGATACAAGTGACTCTTGAAGTTTGTGGGAATTTATAATGCCTATTAATGAATCAAATAATCAGGTATTGCCGATCAGCCTAAGGATGATTGCCCGTCGAGCTGGCGTCTCCCTTGGTACCGTCTCGAATGTACTTAATCATCCTGAGCTTGTCTCTCCTGCAAAGCGGGAAGTGGTGCTGAAGGTATTAAAAGAGGCCAATATTGCAGAAGCTTCAATAAAGGCAACTAGGCCAAAAACAACTCCTAAGTCGTTAGGGATAATGATTCCCACCTTAAGTAATCCATTCTATGTTGATCTATCAAATGGATTTCAAGAGGCTGCTTCTCTTGCAGGTTACGGCGCGGTCATCTGTAGTATGGATGAGAATCGTGAGATGCAGGGATTTTATGCTTCCCTTTTACTTGAGCAGAAGATTGAGGGCGTATTGGTTTCACCGATTGAGCAGTGGGATAAGTACTTATATAAGTTTGCCGCACGTGGGATTCCAGTTGTTCTACATGGACCAAAACAGAGTAATTTAGATATGTGTTCAATCTCTGGAAACCATTTCCACGGTGGTGAACTTGGCGTTCAACATCTCTACGACCTCGGCCATCGTAGTATCGTTTGGGTTACCTTAGAAGATAGGTTTCCCCAGATAATTGAGCGTGAGGCCGGAGTAGTTGCGGCAGCTGAGAGGTTAGGAATTACGCTAAGAATGATCTGTGTCTCGAAAATTAACGCTGCACAAGGCGAAGCAACGGTAGAGCGAATTCTCAAATTAGATAGTGAACCGACTGCGATCTTCTGTGCCAATGATTACACAGCAGTTGGGGTTATTTGTGGGCTGAGCGCTCGCGGGATTAAAACCCCAGAAGAGATGTCAGTTCTTGGATACGACGGTATTTCTTCGCTCTCAAATGCAATTTTACCGCTATCAACAATTTCGCAGCCGGTAGAACAGCTAGGCCGTGATTTTGCGAAAATTCTTCTTGAAGAAATCGAGTCCTCTGCGACACATGAACATAAGAATTTGCTCTTCGAGCCAGAGCTAATTGCGCGAGCCACAACGTCACACCCACGATTGTATGCCGTATGAGTACTGATACACGGTCACCAATCACCTCCATCAACCAAATCGCACCACTTCGAATAATTCCAGTTTTGACAATTACTGATATTAAGCATGTGGATGCAATAGCGAATGCAGTTCTAGAGTGCGGAATTCAAAATGTTGAAGTCACACTTCGTACCGATGTAAGCCTTGCCGCTATCGAGGCATTTGCTAAACATCCAAATCTGGTTGTCGGCGTTGGTTCTGTTAAGAATAGTAGTGACTTATCAAGGGCGGTTGATGCCGGGGCAACCTTTGCAGTCTCACCCGGGTATTTGAAGGAAATTGGCGAGGTGGCGAAGAAGTTAAATGTCTTCTACTTGCCAGGAGTTGCCACCTCAACCGAGATTATGAGAGCGCTATCAGATGGGTTTAATCTATTGAAATTTTTTCCAGCCGAGCAATTAGGTGGCGTCCAGATGCTCAAGGCGATCGCTCCAGTCTTTCCTGCTGTTCAGTTTATTCCGACAGGTGGCATGAATAGCGAAAACATCGATACATACCTTGCTCACCCATCGGTAGTTGCTGTCGGCGGTAGCTGGATGCTCGGTAAAACTATTGACCTTAACGATAAGGTGGCAGTCAGTCTTGCAGTATCGACAGCGCTAAAGAAGATTTCTTCACCCAAATAAGAGATTGGATTTTTCATGAAAATTAAGCCTAAAAGTGATGCGTTATTTGATGAGCTCTCTTTGGGTGAGGTCATGCTGCGATTAGATCCGGGTGACCTCAGGATTCGCACAGCTCGAAATTTTTCCGTGTGGGAGGGTGGGGGCGAGTACAACGTTGCTCGGGGCTTATCCAAGTGTTTTGGATTGAAAACATCAGTCATCACCGCACTAGCCGATAATCAAGTGGGTCACTTAATCAACGATTTAATCTTGATGGGCGGAGTTGATACTTCAAATATTCACTGGGCCAAGGGCGACAGTATTGGTAGATCAGTTCGTAACGGTCTGAATTTTACAGAGCGCGGATTCGGAGTACGTGGAGCAGTAGGAGTCTCTGATCGTGGGAACACTGCGGCATCGCAGATGGCGAGTTCACATTTTGATTGGGAAGAAATTTTTGGTAAGCAAGGCACCAGGTGGTTGCATACAGGCGGAATTTTTGCCGGTTTGTCATCTACAACTCCAGAACTCATGGAATCTGCCATGTCAGCGGCTCGAAAGCACGGCACGATTATTTCCTATGACCTTAATTTTCGACCAAGTTTATGGGATGGACTGGGTGGGCGAGCCACTGCACAAAAGGTTAACAAAAAATTAGCATCGCTAGTCGATGTGATGATTGGAAACGAAGAGGATTTCACTGAATCCTTGGGATTTGAAGTAAAGGGCTTAGATGAAAATTACTCGAACTTATCGACAGGTCCTTTCAAGGAGATGGTTGAGAAGGTAGCTGCCGAGTATCCAAATCTACAAATCATTGCGACAACTCTTCGAAAAGTGCATTCAGCCTCCGATAATGATTGGGGCGCAATTGCCTGGTCTCGCACCGATGGATTTTTTGAAGTTCCACCACTTCCGAACTTGGAAATTTTTGATCGCGTTGGTGGTGGCGACAGCTTTGCCTCTGGCTTAATCTTTGGATTACTTGAAGGCCGTAGCCTTCTCGATAGTTTAAAGCTGGGACAGGCACACGGCGCAATCGCAATGACTACGCCAGGGGATACGTCAATGGCCACTAAGAGCGAGGTAGAAAAACTTGCTTCAGGTGGCTCGGCTCGCGTAATCCGCTAGCAGATACACTGCACCATGGTAATTAAGTCAAAGAGGAACTTTCCTAACCTTCCATACTTTTACTCGCTCATAGATTGGAAGTTGCCAACGCTTAGTCGCAGAAAGAGTGCGACCCTGAAGGCTCAAACAATTGATGACCTTGCTCGCGCGGCAAAGAAACGTGTACCTAAGGTAGTTTTTGATTACGTTGAAGGTTCAGCGCTCGATGAAATTGGATACTCGCGCTCTCAGCGTGCTATTCGATCTGTTCAGTTCAACACCAGAATTTTGCGGGATGTTTCATATGTAGATCCATCTGAGATCATCTTTGGTAAGAAAGTTGATCTACCAATAGTTTTTGGACCAACTGGCTATACCCGTCTCATGCATCATGTTGGAGAACCAGCAGTTGCATCTGCTGCCTCTCACAATAATCTTATTTATTCGCTCTCAACGATGGGAACAGTTTCACCGCTAGAACTAGCCGAAGCGGTGCCAGATTGCCGTCGCTGGTTTCAGTTATATGTGATGAAAAATCGTGAAGATAGTGCTGCGATCATTAAACAAGCTCGCGACTCTGGCTTTGAAGCCCTTATTCTGACGGTCGATACTCCAGTAGGAGGAATACGACTTCGTGATCTTCGCAATGGATTGACAGTCCCACCTCGTATTCGTATTTCAACCGTCTTTGCAATCGCTCGTAAACCAATCTGGTGGCTCAATCTCTTCACAACAAAGAAGTTAGAGTTTGCTGCTTTTCGCGGTTGGACCAAATCTCTCCTTGAGTTGGCAGGAACGATTTACTCTCCTGCAATCTCTTTCGACGATATCAATTGGCTGCAGAGCGCTTGGGACGGCCCAATAATTGTCAAAGGGGTCCAAAGCGTTGCAGATGCAAAGATGCTCGCCGATATGGGAGTGCAAGGGATTGTTCTTTCAAGCCATGGCAGTCGACAATTAGATCGTGGCGTCCCACCGATTGAAATACTTCAAGATGTGGTTAAAGCGGTAGGTCAGAAGATGGATGTGTTTATTGATGGTTCGTTTATGTCGGGTCAAGATGTGTACGCTGCAATCGCACTCGGTGCTAAGGCTGTCTTCATCGGTCGGGCCTATCTCTACGGTGTTATGGCAGATGGCGAACGTGGCGTTGAGAAGGTGATTGAACTGATGCGCAGAGATTTCATCAACACTATGGCTCTGACTGGTAATCGAAATCTTGCTGAAGTTCGTCAAACTGGTGCAATCTTAGGGACCAAATAAAAAGGAGTCATGATGAGTACTACACCTGATTTATTCCTCAAAGGCGAAGCGATGGTTGGCGAAGGCCCAATCGTTGATGGCGATTCTTTATTGTGGATTGATATCCCGGCTGGCCAAGTCAATAAGACTAACCTCACGAGCAGAAAAACAGAGAGCGAGCTGTTGGGTACAGTTGTAGGAGCGATCGCGCCACTTGAATCTTCAAACGGTTACGCAGTTGCTTGTAAGACTGGTTTTGCAACTTGGGAAGATGGAGCACTTCATCAACATAACGCATTTCTGTCAGATCCTGATTTTAGAATGAATGATGCAAAGTGTGACTCACGTGGAAGATTTTGGGGCGGTAGTTGTCAATCTAGCTTCGTTCCAGGTCAAGGAAAGCTGCATCGCTGGGACGGCGGAAGTACAAATAAAGTGATGGTCGAAAATCTGACTCTTCCTAATGGATTGGGTTGGAATACGGAAAATACTCTGATGTATTTAGCCGATAGTATGTTGAAGAAGGTATTTGTCAGCGATTTTGATTTATCTGATGATTTTGTCCCGAAATTCCGTGAACTCATCTCTATCGATGTCGGCGTACCCGATGGGTTGGCAGTTGATGAAGAGGGATGCATCTGGCTAGCGGTATGGGGTGGAAATAAGGTAATCCGAATCTCTCCGCAGGGAACAATTATTTCTGAGTATCTCTTTCCGGTATCTCAACCATCAAGCTGTGCCTTTGGTTCAGATGGCTCTCTCTATATAACTAGCGCACGGGCTGGGATATCAGAATCTGATTTATTAGATCAACCGTTAGCAGGCTCGATTTTTCGATTGTCGACCAGTACCTTAGGGGTACCAGTATCAAAGTTTAGGCGGGGATAATGAAATACGTAACACTGAAGAGTTCTGATCTTGAATTAGTTCTTGACCCGCATCATGGAGCAGATATTCTCTCGATCAAAACGATACCGACCGGCGAAGAAGTTCTCTATACAACGCCATGGTCAGATCGTGCAGAGGCAGTGCTCGCCAATGAACAAACAACACTTTCATATGAACCTGTTGCTCACTGGATGGAGCGTTATCGCGGCGGATGGCAGACACTTGTTCCGAATGCAGGACCGGCACGAGATGTGCATGGCGCCCCGCTAGGTTTTCACGGAGAAGCATCAATCTCATCGTGGAAAGTCCTCAAGAGTGAGGCAAGCAGCATCCAGATTCAGTTAGATCTCTTCTCAGTTCCTGTGCGCATTGAAAGAGTGATTTCGCTCAAGGGAAATGAAATCTTTCTCACAGATGTTGTTACTAATACTAGCCCGCTCAATATTGAGGTTGATTACTCAAGCCATCCAGCATTTGGTGGAGCACTTCTCGAAGGTGAAGTGCACTTAGAGACCAGTGCACGGGAATTCCACTTGGATGAAGAGCGAGATAGTCCTCACGGTCCCGTCGCCAGCACACACCAGTGGCCCCTTATCAAGGGTGACAATGGAAGTGTTTTAGATTTAAGTAAGTTGCCAGCCCCCGATAAGAAACTCGGCGTCTTTGGCTGGATTTCAGCCTTCGATGGAGCCAAGTGGTATCGCGTTAAGAATAAAGAGAAGAAGATAACCTTTGAATTACAGTGGGAATCAGAGTATTTAAATTTTGCCTGGTTCTGGCTAGAGTTCAATAATTCGGAGGGTTTTCCGTGGTTTGGAAAAGTTCGGACATTTGCAATTGAACCATCTAGCACCAAAACAAGTGGTAAAACGCGGAGAAGCCTTCTCCAGATGAAGCCACATCAATCGGTAGAGATCAAGCAGACAGTAATTATCACATTCTAATCAATGAGCTTTAAAGGGAGATAGGCAGATGAAAGTACTACTTACAGGCGCAGCAGGCCTTATCGGTAAAGAAATCCTGAAGACTCTTGTCGCTGAAGGTCACGAAGTGGTTGCTACCGACCGCGTTCAGTTCAGTGCTCCTGCATCTGTGAAATCTAGTGTGGGTGATTTAATGTCGATTGAATTCGCAGAATCATTAGATTTTGATTGTGATGCCGTAGTCCATCTCGGATCAGTGCCTAGCCCGCTCGGTGGTTCTGATGAAATGGTTTTCCATAACAACGTTATGGGTACCTATCATTTATTTGCTGCCGCAGTTGAAAAGAAAGTACCTGTCGTCATCTATGCCTCAAGTCTTTCAATTTACGGAACAGCATGGTCAGGACCATGGACATCTCCAGAATATGTTCCATTTGATGAGAACCTCCCGCTCAACCATTATGAAAGTTATGCTCTCTCAAAGGAAGTAAATGAGCGATCTGCAGATATGTGGGCAAATCGCGGGGAGACTGCATTCGTTGGTTTGCGTTTTCCATATTGCAACTCTGAAGCTGCTATCAATGACTTTGCAGAGAAAATGAAGCAAGGCGATAAAGAAACCGTACTTACTGGAGCCAAAATTCTTTGGTGTTATTTGGATCTACGCGATGCGGCGCAAGGCGTATTGACCATCTTAAAAAAGGGAGCCAAAGGCTCTGCCACCTATAACTTCTTAGCACCTGATACAAATGCGCCGAAGCCAACGATGGAGATGTTGGCTGAATTTCATCCGACCACAAAGGTAAATACACCTCTTCCGGGCTATGCAACGATTGTTGATTGCTCAGCATGGGAAAAGGTTTATGGATATAAGCCGAAGCATTTGTTCAAGCGCGGTTAAGCCGCCATTGCACGTGCAATAGACTCAGCCAATGGCTAGGTACACGGTCGCAATAGTTGGCGCTGGGCCAGCAGGATATTTCGCCGCGCAGGCGTTGCAGAATATGCAGAGCGATGAGCTGACATTTTCAATCGACATCTTTGAACGCCTGCCAACCCCATGGGGTTTAGTTCGAAGTGGCGTTGCCCCCGATCATCCAAAGATTAAGACCGTCTCAAAGGTCTTTGAAAAGGTCGCAACCGCTGGAAATGTCCGCCTCTTTGCAAATGTAGAGCTCGGTAGCGATATCTCCCTGCAGGATCTCAAAGTCGCATATGACGCTGTTGTTATTGCAACCGGCTCATCCATTGGAAAGAAGTTAGGAATACCTGGTGAAGATTTACCAGGATCGATCTCTGCAGCGACTTTTGTTCCTTGGTACAACGCACACCCAGATTTTAAAGACGAGAGCGTTGATCTCTCGACCTCTACTGCAATTGTTATCGGTGCTGGAAATGTGGCGATGGATGTAGCTCGAATGTTGGCACTTGAGCCTACCGAACTCGATCCCACTGATACTGCCGATCACGCAATCGATGTATTTAAGGAAAGTGCGGTACGAACGGTGATCATTAGCGCTCGTCGTGGAGCAGAGCATGCCGCCTTCACATCACCTGAATTGCGCGAGCTTCCGAAACTTGAGCACACCAATGTAATTATTGAAAAAAGCGATATTGCCGCCGCCCTTATTCGTGCTGGTGAAAATATCGAAAAAGATGTAAAGAGCAACCTTGAGGCGATGGCGCTTATTGCTGATCAAGTCCCCGCTGGCCACGAGCGCACTATGAAGTTTCAATTCCTTGCCACCCCAAAAGAGATTCGCGGCAGAGATAAAGTTGAAGAAGTTATTTTTACTAAGACTGGTACAGATGAAGAGTTTTCAATTAAGTGCGGCTTAGTGATCACAGCTATTGGATATGAGGCTACTCTGCTCGAGGGGGTCGATTTTGAGCAAGGGAAAGTAAAAAATACCGATGGCCGCGTAGGAGAAAACCTCTACGTTGTTGGTTGGGCAAAACGTGGTCCATCCGGTGTGATTGGAACCAACAAATCAGATTCTTCTGACGTCATGAAATTACTTGTAGAAGATTTAAATAATCCTAAACCTCATAGTGATATTGCCGATCGGCTCAATAGTGCACTGGTTATTACTCAAAGTCAGTGGGAAACCATCAATGCAGCAGAGGTCGCTGCGGGTGAGTCAAAGGGTAAACCTCGTCATAAGGCCGTGGCCTGGGACGATTTATTACATTTGGGAGGGCTCTAGTTTCCCTGTAGTATGTGGAATAGGCGTGCGTAGCTCAACGGATAGAGCATCTGACTACGGATCAGAAGGTTAGGGGTTCGAATCCCTTCGCGCGCAC
>Ga0129324_10000161_pt1 | contig 46825 bp, 47 predicted proteins | sample CPBDNA_7_FD_96879 | JGI IMG/M metagenome (GOLD analysis project Ga0129324, IMG submission 96879) | Freshwater to marine salinity gradient microbial communities from Chesapeake Bay, USA - CPBay_Spr_15_0.2_DNA | ecosystem: Environmental > Aquatic > Marine > Coastal | place: USA: Chesapeake Bay... | reverse complement strand
TTAAAAAGTTTCGTGACCCTAAAGCAAAGAAAATTGTCGGTGTCGAAATGAAACTTCAGTATATTGCTGAAACTGAACCAAGTCAGAGAGCTTATGATAATAAAAACTTTGATATTGTTACGACTGTTACTTATCGTTATGACCTTGAGCTTAATGGTCGAGGAAGTATAATCGGTGGTGAATGGTATTCAAATAAGCACCCTGACTTTCTTTGGGTTCCACCAGTCGGAACACGTGCTCTAACTCGGCTTGATAAAAGTATTGAACAAGCAATTGCCTCGGGAAGAACAGACGTCGCATGGGAAATGGGCGCTCCAATTCCAACTGTTTGGACTCAATATATTCCAACTTACTCTGCAGAAGGACAACCACTTGGCCTAATCGTTGAAGGGCTTGTGAAAAGATCAAGAGCGGTAGGTAACTAATTTCCTTTTATCTGGGGAGGGCGTTTAGACCTCCCTTTGTTGTATTATGACAAAACTTATCTTAATTCTATTGCTGTCTCTCTCTAGTCTTTGTTCCCTTGGGAATGAGGACTTTCCTAGTTGGTATCCTAAAGTTGATTGCGAAACTATGTGGAAAGGGCTTGGAGAAGAGCGCCATTATTCCTTCGATAAAGATGCTTCTCTTACGGATCTTGGAAACCAAGGCTATCACTCTTATCAACAAAGAGTTCAGCGCGATACATGCTTAAAAGAGTGGACTGTGCTGGTTTATATGGCCGCAGATAACGACCTGTCGCCTTATGCTCTGTGGGACCTTCATGAGATGGAGTCTCAACTAAAAAATGAACTGAATCTAGGGGCATCGACCGATACTACTGATGTGCTTGTTGAGTTGGATACGTTAAGGGACACAGGGGTCAGAAGGCTACACGTCTTTCAATCTGAGCAAAATTATCGCTCAGATCTGACCCTTAATGATTATGAAAAAATGGATGAGCGCTTTATTCGTTCTCCTATAGTGAAGCATTTTCCAGAAAAAGGTCCGGGGCGTCTACAGTCCGCAGAATCTCGCTTCAAAAGATTTTTGAGTTGGGGTGTTCAAAAGTATCCTGCCAAGAAGTATATGATTGTCATGTGGGGCCACGGAGAAGGATTCTTAGGTAATTTTATTGAAGGAAGCTTTAAAAGAAAAGAGTTAAGTGTTAGCCCTTTGATTGAAAAAAAATCTCGTTTCTTCGAGGCCGAAGATTTCGCACTGGAATCCTTCCTCGATTTACCCAAAGCAAAAGTCTTTTCTCTTGAAAAACAATTTGGTGGTATTGGCTTTGATAATTCAGATCAAAGTTTTATTGATATAAGCACACTTGGGAAAATTCTTGGAGATTGGAAAGAAAAACTTTTAGAAGGTAAGAACTTTGATCTTTTGGCCTTTGATGCTTGCCTTATGCAAAGCTTAGAAGTCATTGCTGAAGTATCACAATCAACTGACTTTATCGCAGGCTCAAATCAAATACAAAACTATCTAGGGCTTCCTTATCGTAAACTCTTAGATCAAATAAATCTTGGAGTAAGCTCTTTCGAACTTGCAAAGAAACTCCCGGTTTTGACGAGAGATTCGTGGGGACAAGAGGGGTATCAGGGAAGTATTGACCCAAAAGGACTTAAAACTTTTACTATGAGTTCTTTGGCCTCTTCTCAAATCGAAAATAATTTATATTTTCATTTCGATAAGATAGCGAAGCAGCTTTTATCTTATATTGAAGAGGACAGTTCTCGAAAGCAAGAGCTTCTTTTTATGTTAGAGAAATCACCTCGTTTCCAAGGTGAAATGATCGATATTGGTCTTTTCTATGGTCTCCTTGAAAAACTTTTGTGGCATGAGCGTCTCGCTGGAGAGAATACTGCTCGTAGTAGTATGCTCGCAAGAACTGTCGGGGAAGCTCACTTTCGCCTGAGAGAAATATTTATTGAGTCTCAGTTTGGTACCCTTTATTACGAGGGGGCAGAGTCTGAGCGTGCTGGTTATTTATTAGGACATTTTAATGGAATGAGCCTTTGGCTTCCAAAAAATGAGCGTCTTTACAACATGCGAAAAGATGAGATGGGCAAGAGTTCTCTCTTTACTAGCATAACCTCTTGGAATGTCTTTCTACAGGAACTCTATAAAGTCGAATTGTTCGACTTTGGGCCGTTGTAGAAGCACTTTTTATTGATTAGGATGGGGGCGAATTAATTATATAAAGGTTGATCTATGGACTTAGAATTTCTTATGAATCTTAATGAATTACCCGCATGGCGTATTCTTAAAAAAGAGGTTCTGACCCATTCTTTTCCCATGTATCGATTGGAATCTAAGCCGCTCACTAGTCATGAACTTGTCTATGTTCTCGTAGATGAAAAAGGCCAGCCTAAAACATTTAGTGTTAATAAATCTGATGTTGAGTCTTTTGCCGTTTTCACCAGGTCTGAATTAGTAACACGTTTGCAAAAAGTTTATAAAAAAGAAGAAATTCAGGGGGGAGTCGCTCCTGCTCTAGACCTTAACCTAGAACAATCTGAATTAGATTTGAAAATTATGATGCTTGGAGAGTTATTAAACACTCTTAGCAATAGAGGTAAAGAAACGACTATAAAAATTAACCCTATTCTTTTAGAGGTTGGCGCTGGTGTGGAGCCGCTCGTTTATGCCGAAGAAGTTCTATTCGCGCCTCAGTATGATGAGTTTACGGGGAAACTTTTACTTAGTGATCCTGAAGAAGCAAAGGCACTACTTGCCCTTCATCCAGAAGACCAAAAAAGATTTGGAATAGAAATCGTTTTTTATATGATGACGACGAAAGAGCTTCCTGAAGATAAGGAAGAGCGCGAGCAAATTTTAAAAGATGAAATTGAAAAATTATCTTTTATGGCCTCACGAATTCCTATGAAAAAGGGGAGTGGCTCTTTCTTAGCTGTTCTACTAAATCTTGAAAATGAAATTGAAGAGCAGGCCTTTATCCGCGAATACCCTATGTTTGATTCTTATAGTGATGTTATTTTTGTTACAAGCTCACTCAAACTACTCACTGGACGCTTGGAAGAGGTTCATTACAATGGATCTAAGATTGATACTATTTTTTCACCTTTGATTAAATGGCAGCAATCAAAATCTTATCAGCGCACTAGCTTTTACTAAGGGGACAACCTGTGAAAGGCCTTGATACATGGTTAAGCGAGTACGGTGAGAGCCATCAAAATTCAGTAAATAAAAATATCCATCGTCTTTGTGTCCCATTGATTATGATGAGTCTGCTGGGATTAATGGGAGAGATTCCTACTCCAAATCTTCTTGGCGAATATGCTCTTAACTTTAGCCACGTCTTTGTGGTCCTTGCGATGCTTTTCTATATCAGCCTATCACTTTCTTTTAGTGCATTGATGGTTGGAATTGCAGCTCCAATGCTTTTTGTTATTGCCCTTATTGATCAAAAGATGACCACTCAAGAGGTGCTGATTATCTGGGGTGCTGTCTTTGTTTTGTCGTGGATTGGTCAGTTTATAGGCCATAAAATAGAAGGTAAAAAACCTTCTTTTTTCCAAGACTTGGCCTTCTTGTTGATTGGTCCTCTGTGGATTGTCGCTCCTCTTTTTCCAAAGTACCGAAAGTAGGTAATTCTTAGACCTAAATTATTGCCACTAATGCAGCGTAAATTTCTTTAACTCAACATGATTTCGGCTATTTAGTGCCTCTCGACCAAACCTCGTCTATCATAGAGATAGAGGTATTAATGATATTACAGCTTCTTAAAAACTTAAAGCAGGTGGGTCTCTCCCACGCCCTTAGTGCGACGATGGTCGTGCAGGGTGTTGCTGTCCAGCAAGTAAGCGTTCAACAAATTGAGAATCAGTATTTACTTGAACTAGCTGTTGAAGATAATTCTCAGTCACCGGCCGAAGCAGGGTATGAAGAAAATGATCAGTATTGGGAAGACATTCAAAAAATGGCTGATTCGCCTGTCGAATTAAATGAGGTCGTGGCCGATTTGTCAGCTCTTTATGAAAACCCAGAGAAAAGCCCTAATGAAGAAATAAATAGTCCAAAAGAGAGTACAGCGACAGCTCCTGTCGCATCAACGGCAAGCTTAGTGGCAATAGCTTCCTCTAATAATCCTGGCCAGGTCTCACCAAAGAATAATAATGCCCCCAAAGTAAAACCAACGATTGGTTCAAATGGCGGACAGAATAATATCTCCTCTGAAAATGTAAAAAGAGCAATCGAAGAAAAAGTAAAGAGAGCTGTGGCCGAAGTTTCTTCACCTGTAGGTTTTGATTTTGTGGTGAAGTCCGAAGTAGGAGCTGTTGCTAACACGAATGTTCTGAATGAAGTTGAGGAAGAACTATCCCAGGTGTTTGAATATGTTGGTGATGTCAGACTTTTCAAAGATGGGCTGGATCAGGGCATCGTAAATGAAGATGATATTTTAACGTTAGACTCAACTAGCGAATACACTTTAATCGTTGATAGTGCCACTGACTTTGGAAGTGTATATTTCAATCTAGAAAATAGAGATAATCAAAGCATACACAGACAACAAGAAAATATTTTACCTTTTTTCCTCAATGGGGACACGGAAAGTTCTGGAACACCTATTGCTTTCTCTTTTGAAGAGGCAAGCTATCAACTTGACCTCACGGCCTATGATCAAAATGGTCAAGGGGGGGAGATTTTGGAAACTCGCACATTAAGGTTTTCAGTAACTTTAGATTAGTCTTTTGAAAATTGAACTCCCACTTTAAATAGATCGTCATCTTTCATATGTCTTATTGAAACAACACGACCTTTTATTGCTTGGGGTAGCTTTTGTGCGTTAACTAAAACCACAGTAATAGTGTCTTCTTTTGAGAACATTCCTGGGTCAGGAGTTTTTAAGGCCAGTCCACCAGCAGATATATCATATAGATCGTAGTGCCTTATTATAGTTTGGTCTTCACCTTTTAAAAGGCTCACGGTTTGTTTATTGCCTGCTTGTTTTCGTGGTTGTTGCCTTAAATGTTTGGACTGACTTTCATTCTCTTCTTCTACGAGACTTATTTTGTCCGCAAGCTCTTTACTAAGATGGTTGAGCCTCTCAGGTATTTCGAGCATTATATAGTGGCCTTCTAACTCTCTTGGACGAAATTTAAAGGCCAAATTGCGAGCTCTGGAGTAAAGGAAGAGTTCTGTTTCCTTGTCTTTGTCTTTGTCCTTATCTTCACCTTTAAAACTAAATCCATCATCAGATAGAGGTGTTAGTTCTAAAGACTTCTTTAGAATATCTAGCTTCCTTAAAATACAAAAATGAACTGGTCTCTGACCTTCATCATTAGGAGTTTGCTGCCAAATCCATAGTTTTTCTTTTGTTTTGTGGAGAACGCGGCAAAAATCAATAATTTCAAGGTCATCACTTATGACTTTCTTGTCGATATCACTCATTAGTAGACTCTTTTTCTCGGCCGTTAAATTTGTTTTAAGGGCCTCCTCATTCTAACCGATAAGATCAAAGGGAGGAATATGGCACTCAAATTTAATTTGAATAAATCACCACGCGTTTTAACACTTGATGAAGTGCTTTCCGGACTATTGAAGTCTGGAGTGATCACCTCCGATCAAGAAAAATTTATTCGCAGAAAAAAAGGTCGAAGTCACCATCACCCCATAATTTCAGTTTTTGAATGTGATATTCCAGACAGAAGGGTCGAGGGCAGAAAGCTTACTCTTGAAGATCTTATGCGTTGGTTGGGTACCTATTCTGGTAATGAATATTATGGAATAGATCCACTGAAAATTGATATTGAAAAGGTCACTAATATTCTACCAAAGGCTTATGTTAAGAGGCTGGGGATTTTGCCTGTAGAGGCAGATGACAAAAGTGTATCAATTGTTACTTCAGAACCTTTTCATCTCATTTGGCTTGATGAAGTAGAAAGAATTACAAAAAGAGAAATTAAAGTCTTTGTGTCGAATCCTTTAACTATTTCAACATGTATCGAAGACTTTTATACCGTTCGTAAGGCGGTAAGTAAGCTCAAGAAGGACCGTGGAGTTAGCACGGAATCAAGCCTTGAACTTGAAAAAATGATGAGCCTTGGCAGTAAAACGCTTCAAGGGAAAGATGAACAAGGTGTTTCTGGAATTGTCGATTGGCTATTTCAGTATGCTTGGGAAGAGAGGGCAAGTGATATCCACCTAGAGCCTAAGTCTGGTGTAGGTATCGTGCGTTTTCGAATTGATGGTACCTTGAGAGTTGTTTATAAATTTGATCCTGAAATTATGTTATCTGTTTTAAGCCGTCTAAAAATCCTTTCAGATATGAAAGTTGATGAAAAAAGGAAACCTCAAGACGGTCGTATCAAACGAAAAATAGATACCAATAGAGTTATTGAAATTCGTTCTTCGACGATTCCCACTCACTACGGTGAAAAATTAGTCATGAGAGTTTTTGATCCTAAAATGGCCGATAAGTCACTTGATGATGTTGGGATGGATGAAAAGGATTTGAAAATATGGAAGGAAATATCTGAAGGCTCTCACGGGATTGTTTTGGTAACAGGGCCGACAGGTTCTGGTAAATCTACAACCCTACATGCAACACTTAAGCATTTAGCGAGTCCCGAAGTAAATATTTGTACTGTTGAAGATCCTGTTGAAATTATCAATGATGAGTTTAATCAGATGCAAGTGAATAATACCATCGGTATTGATTTCTCCAGCGCGATCAAGGCCTTTATGAGGCAAGACCCCGATATTATCATGGTGGGGGAAATTAGGGATCCAGAGACTTCAGCAATGGCCATTCAGGCGTCACTCACTGGGCACATGGTCTTTAGTACGCTTCATACAAATGATGCCTTAAGTTCTATTACAAGACTTCTTGACCTAGGCGTACCGCCTCACTTATTGAATGCTACTTTGAAAGGAATTTTGGCCCAAAGGCTTGTGAAAGTTTTGTGTCCTCTTTGCAAGAAGAAGATTCCGACAAATAAAGATTGGTGGAAATCAATGACAAAACCATATTCGATGAAAATGCCAAGTCATGTCTATGAGGCAAGTGGCTGCGCAGATTGCAAGGAAAGTGGTTATCGTGGACGAATGAGTATTTATGAATTAGTAATTATTGACGAGAAACTTCGAAACTCTATTCAAGCAAAAATAGAGCTTCAAGAGCTACATCGGATAGCCGATGATAGCTTTCTTCCTCTAAGGCTGCATGCCGCTCAGAAAGTTGAAGAGGGGTTAACATCAATTGAAGAAGTTTTACGAGTCATAATTTAATTATCTCAATCATTATGAAGATGTCAGATTCTAGAGATAAAACTTTACAGGAAATTTACACTTCTCATATCAAACTACTCACCATTATGGATTACTATGAGTAAATGAAAAAAGTTCTTATTCTGTCTTTCACTCTTTTAGTTAGCTGCACCCACAATCCACCTAAGGTTGGAGAGGCAAAGTCTTGTCACAAATTAGTTCAAGACCTTCCAAAATTTAAAGAACAAACCCTTCTTAAGAAAATAGAGAAGACGGGGAAAAGTGGTCTTCATTATATGGCGGTAGGTGTGGGCGCCGTAAGTGATATTGTCGTCATATTTTCTGCAGGAATCGCAATCGGCGTAACGGTTTGCAGTCCTGCCTTATTTGCCGATTCTGTAAATCGAGGTAGTTCAAATATGACTTCTAGCTGTATTCATGCCTTTATGAATCATTTTAATTTTTCAGAGATCTATGATTTTCCAATTACAGAGTTTGCCATAAATAATACTTACCAACTTACTTGCCCAAACCTTGACCTTTTTGAAGAGAAACTTAAAGAAACTTTAAAATGTCGGGATGATAGTTTGTCGGAAGATGAACTTAAGAGGCGTGTGAGGGCCATTACTTCAGATAAAAAACTTAATGGCTGCCTTGATCCAAATTTGAAGACATAAAAAAAGGAGCCCTTAAAGGCTCCCTTCTTTATCGAAACATAGTTTAAAAAAATTATGCCATGTTTTTGTTTGCGAAGTCCCAATTAACGAGCTTCCAAAAAGCTTCTAGGTAAGTAGGACGAGCATTTCTGTAATCGATGTAATAGGCATGTTCCCAAACATCACAAGTAAGAACTGCTGTCATACCGTGCTTCATCGCTGTATCAGCATCGTCAGTGTTTAGGATATCAAGGTTGCCTGATTTGTCCTTAACAAGCCAAGTCCAACCTGAACCAAAGTTTCCACCGGCCTTTGCGTTGAACTCTTCTTTAAACTTATCAAAAGAACCCCATTTTGAATTAATGGCGTCAGCAACAGTTCCTGTCGGAGCGCCACCTGCATTTGGAGCTAAGCAGTTCCAGTAAAAAGTGTGATTCCAAACTTGAGCTGCGTTGTTAAAAAGACCACCACTTGATTTCATGATAATGTCTTCTAGACTCATCTCTGCAAACTCAGTTCCTTGGATACCAGCATTAAGCTTAGTTACATAAGCGTTGTGGTGTTTTCCATAGTGGTACTGAATTGTTTCCGCAGAAATATGGGGAGCTAAAGCGTCATTTGAATAAGGGAGTTCTGGTAGTTTGTGTTCCATTCTCATTTCTCCTAAAAAGTTGAGTTCGTTTTTCATTATGTTCTCTAATGGTTATAAGAGTTCATGAAATAAACATCAAGAGGATTTAAAGTACGTGATGCACAATCAGGGTAGACAGCAAGGATATACTGCTATGCTTTCGAAGTTTCTTACACTTTTAATTGTGCTCTCGGCCTGTTCTCACAATGGTCCATCTAAGGAGCTTCTCATTAAAAGGGAGGCCAGCGCCTATTATAAGATTGGTAAAAGAAAGAAAGATAATCCTCGTTGGGCCGCAGAGTATTACGATCTTGAAGTTGCTAATAAACTAAAAGAGGCGGGCTTTCATTTTAAAGGAAAGAATTCAGCTGGTGGTATCGTCTTTGTTCTTGACTCAGGTACACGGTTAACCAAAGAGGTCGCTTGTACGATGGTCAGGGCCAATGGTCGCGAAAAAATCGCTGGTTTCTTTTCCCAGTATTTGGCCTCTAAGTTTAAGGGAAAACCTTATGATATTTACTTCTTGGCCGAGGGTTTAAGTAAGGTTAGTGATATTCTCGAGGTTGAGCTCAAGAATGACACAATCCGCGATGAATATTTTGAGGAAAGGATTATTGAGGGCTCGTCCCGTATGAAGGAGCAGCGTGGGTTCCACTGTGCTCTTTTGGTAGAAATAAGCAAAGGCACCCTTGAGAAATTAAAGGAGGCGCTAACCCTAGGGTTAAAGTCTCAGTATTACTATCTGCCCAATTTAGATCAGGATCTAAAGGCACTGAAATTCTAGTAACTGACTAGAGTATTTAAGGATGGAAAATAATTCCTCCTGAGTTGGTTTTTACTCATATTACGCTTGAAATCCCTCTTCTAACCGAAAAGTACCTTAATGAGGTACACGGTTCTTCTTTCAGTCATATTCATGATTTCCCTTAAATCCTACGGACGTATGTTTGTTCGTAAGGTGACGACCATCGATGTGGAGCGTTCTTATCGCTATGACCAGAGGTGGACGACGATTGCGAAAACAGAAGAGCAGGGGATTCGCGAATTGATGGAAGTCCTGGAGCGTTCACCAACAGGAAAAAAAATCATTGAAATGTCGCGGAAAAAAGCAAAATCATACGGAAAGACGTTAGAAGAGCTTTTGTTTTCTGGTGAAGGCTCTTTAACAGACACTACCCTGGTGAGAAAGTTTTCTCCTAGCAATCCCAATGAGGTGGTTTATGAAAGCCGCTCAAAAGTTTTCATCAATAGAAACCTAAGTGTTAAAAATGCTCTTTTAGACTTGGCCCACGAGCTTACTCACTTTTCCATGAGGGAACCCTTTAATCCTTATCAGGCTCCTTTTGGGCTTAAGGATTTTATCACTTCTACTGTCGAGGGCCGTGGCGGTGAAGTGGAGGCCTATTTGGTAGAGTGTCAGGTGCTTTTTGAAATTTTTAAGGAAAAGAATCACAATTCAAATTGTCACCGCGTTGTTGATCCTTCATCGGGACGAGTAAATAAGAATCGAGGTGTCCACGAGTTTTATCAGCTTGGGCGTTTCTACAAAACCTTTCATAATTCATTGCGTAAGCACGAAATAAATCCAACAGATTTTGGAGTAACAAGTCGTGGCGGAGCGCATTTTATTAGCTCGGCCTATGGCCTTCCTTATCCTTTAGCCGCTGTGCATGAGTACGAGGCGATCATGGAAAGGGTTTGCCAAAATGATGGTCGACGCTTGGCAATTATGCGAGATAATGTGAGCCGGGAGCCTGCAAGTGTTGCTTTAGCTTCATACCGCTCTCTAGCTTCGATTCACCAAAAGCGTTGCGCTTCTTTCTAGATATTCCTTTTTTTATTGAGAGGATGCAAAAAGTCTGAATAAAAATCCTTTACCTATTATTAGTCTAGCTAAAATCAGAATGAATTTTTAGCGTGGCATGGTAAGCTGACACATGGTGTTTTTAATACTGTTAGCAGCACAGACAAAGGCCATAAGCTCCTTTAGTTTCATTGACTTGAAGGTGTGTGACAGGTAAATTTAGAGCAAAATAATTCACTATTTTTAAGGATCAAAAAAGATGCAAGATAGCGTTGTCCTAATGAAAGTTGACGACTTCTTTAACTGGGGTCGTAAGAACTCGCTTTGGCCTATGACTTTTGGTCTCGCCTGTTGTGCTATTGAAATGATGGCGACTGGTGCGGCTAAATATGACTTGGAAAGATTTGGCTGTGGCGCTTTTATGGCCACTCCTCGTCGTGCCGATTTAATGATTGTGGCCGGAACGGTAACGTTGAAAATGGCCCCAAGAATTAAAACTCTTTATGAGCAAATGCCTGAGCCAAAGTATGTGATCTCAATGGGTTCTTGTGCAAATAAGGGTGGTCCTTACTGGCAACATGGTTATCACGTTTTAAAAGGCGTTGATGAAATTGTTCCTGTAGATGTTTATGTTCCTGGATGTCCTCCAAGACCAGAAGCCCTTATTGAAGGCATCATGACTCTTCAAAAGAAAATTGCTAACGAAAGAATTCTTCGCGACAAGTGGGTTAAGCATGCTTAAGGATATTGCTTCATTTTTAAATAGTAAGGTTTCCGGATGTCAGGCAGAGGCTTATGAAGCCGAGGTCGGCGATGGGCATGTCCATTTTGCTGGAGAGCACCTATTCGCTTGTGCCAAAGCACTTAAAGAAAGTAGTGAGTACGATATGAATGTTCTTCAAGTCGTCTCTGGTGTTGATTATCCAGAGCGCATTGAAGTGAATTATATGTTGGCAAGTTTTACTAAGAACACTGAATTCATTCTTAAAGTAAAACTTCCTAAAAAGAATAGTGATGATGTTCCAGAAGTAGAGTCAGTTTGCTCGCTATGGAAATCTGCTAACTTTCTTGAACGTGAGACTTACGACATGGTTGGGGTCAAATTTAACAATCACCCTGATCATAGAAGAATACTTTGCCCTGAAGATTGGGAAGGTTACCCACTGAGAAGAGACTACGTTGTCCAAAAAGAATGGGCTGGGATGGAAGTGAATCCAGCGCATAAGGTGAACTCTGGTGATCAGAACTTTTTCAAAGAAGTTGTCGAAAAGATGGGCGGAGATAAAAAGAAAGTCACCTACAGTTGGAAAAGTGACGCTGAAGCTTAATTAAGAAAACTAAAATAGGATTGGATAATTGGCCATGATTGAAATTAACGGAAAAGATATTGGCGATCTCACAACTTTAAATTACGAAAAAATGAAGTCAGATCTCTTGACCCTTAACATGGGACCTCAACACCCTGCGACCCACGGTGTTTTGAGAGTTGAGATTAAAACTGACTCAGAGATTATTGCTGAAGCGACACCTTACATAGGGTATCTACACCGCTGCTTTGAAAAACATGCAGAAAAAATTGATTATCGCGGAGTGATTCCCTTTGTGGATCGTATGGATTACCTCGGTGCCATGGGCATGGAATGGGGTTATGCCTTAACAGTTGAAAAAATGTTAGGAACAGAAGTCCCAAGACGCGCACAATACATCAGAACGATCGTTGGCGAACTTCAAAGAATTGCCTCACACTTATTATTTTACGGAGTTTATGCCATTGACCTCGGTGCCTTCTCTCCCTTTCTTTATGCTTTTGATGAAAGAGAAAAAGTCTTAAGACTCTTTGAAGAGTTAAGTGGTGCTCGTCTTCTTTATAACTATATTTGGATTGGTGGCGTCTGGAACGACATTACTGATGATCAATTAAGACGAATTACTAAGTTTGTAGACAACCTCGAAGAGGAAGTTAAAACCTATCATAAGCTTGTGGGTGAAAATAAAATCTTTATAGAAAGAACAGCTAACGTTGCCGTTATTTCTGAAGAGATGGCCTATCAATATGGTGCCACAGGTCCCATTCTTAGGGCTTCTGGTGTTGACTGGGATCTCAGAAAGAAAAGACCTTATGGGATTTATGAGGAACTAGATTTTGATGTTCCTCTCGGTAAAGGCGAGAAAGGTCAGGTAGGTGATTGCTGGGACCGTTACCATGTAAGAGTTCAAGAAATTAATGAATCGATTAAAATCCTTCGACAATGTCTAGATGGAATTGAAGAAGGCTCTATAATGGGTAAAGTTCCTAAGGTGCTTAAAGTACCAGAAGGGGAAATCTATTTGAGAACAGAGTGTCCTCGTGGAGAACTTGGTTACCACCTTGTTTCTGACGGTGGTAAAACTCCATATCGTTTAAAAATTAAGTCTTCATGTTTTACTCATGTAAGCATGTTACCAGAATTGGCTCCAGGCCAAATGATTGCTGACTTTGTGGCCACGATTGGCTCTATTGATATTGTTTTAGGTGAGGTTGACCGATGAGTGGAATAACTCCAGATATTTCTGATTTTGCGACCAAAGAAAATCTTGATTACTATGATGACCTTACCTTTGGTAAATGGCTCAAGAATATTGGTATTACAATTAAGTCTTGCTTAACTGGATTGGCGATAACCGGAAAGGTTATCTTAACCAAAAAAGCAGTCACGATCGAATACCCAGAGGTAAGAGAAGAGTTACCATCAAACTCTCGTTCACGTCTTTTTAACGATGTGGATAATTGCATAGCCTGTCTTCAGTGTGCCGCTGCTTGTCCAGTTGATTGTATTTATATCACGGCCACAAGACGAGATAAGGAAGCGCCAAAGCTTAAGACTGATGATGGTACTCCAATTAAACTCGATCTTAAGCAATACACCATAGATACGGCCTTGTGCTGTTACTGTGGTCTTTGTACAGTTGTCTGCCCAACAGAGTGTTTAACTCACACAACGGATTATGAGTTCTCTCAGTATACTGTTGGTGAAATGAAGTACGATTACTTGGAAGAAGATATTCGTGCTTGGAAGCATCGTATCGTTAAGTAGGAAGTATGAAAAAAACGGCTGAAGAAATTCTCTCTAATATAAAAAACTTACCCGTTGATGAATATGCAACACCCTGTACAGTAACTGCTGATGTTTCAGACTCTGTTCAATTCCTCATTCAGTTAATGAAGGACAAGGGAGTGCGCCATATTCCTATTTTTAAAAAGGGTGAACTCGCGGGAATGGTGAGCGATCGTGACGTTCAGAATCTTCAGGACTCTGAACTTGGTGCAGGGGAAATCATGAGCAAAGATGTTTACGAAGTGGTCTCTGGTACACTTCTTAGAGAAGTCGTTTTTGAAATGTCTTCAAAGAAGATTGGCTCTGTTATCGTTACTAATGATGGAGAATGTTCAATCTTCACTTCAGTAGATGCTCTCAACGCTCTTAACGAAATCCTTCAATAAAAATTAGCAAAAAGGCAGCTCTTCTAGGTGTCTTTTGAAAAACTCAATGACTTTTACCTGGGCCTGACTTCTTGTAAGTACAGACCAATAAAAAGCCCTTCTTGGAAAGAGAGTGCCTTGTGTTCTATTTGCTCTTTTGCTGCCCTTAATTTGTATTTCCATAATATCAAGGGCGCAGCGTATATTGGGAAGTGGTTTTAGAATATTCGATACATTCAAAGCAGCACACCCTCCATACGGCTTTCTATCGGATAAGCTCAATTGAAAAAGGCCTTGAGACCATTCATCCAATGGTTCTTCAAAATAGCGCGTATTGGGATTGAAAGATGACTCTTGCGAGCTGATTGAAGCCATAAAGACTAACCAAAAGTGCTTCTTTTCTTCTGTTGTGGCGCTTGCATAACCATGACAGTTTAGCTTTCCTAGGTCTTCTGGGAGAAGGTTTATATCTAAGAGGTAAGTGTCATTAAGGTAAGTGATCAGTCCACTAGACCAAGTGCTTTTCCAAGTGTGTGGATACCATCGAAGCTTAGAAATACTAGGTGGCCGATCTTGGTTGTCGCTACTAATTTGACGAGGAGGGGTTTGCCCATTGATGTCAACGTTTTGCCCTTTATCTTGACCACAACCAAATAGTAAATGAGTCAGCATAAAGTAGAGTAAAACTCTTTTCATCAAGATCCCCTTGGTTAGAGAAGGTTTTAAGAAAACCTCTTTCCAGTAATATCTCTTTTAAAAAAGATGAAAAGTATGAGTTTATTGTTGTTAGTCTGACTTAAGATGGCAAGACTTCTCAAAAATAAAAGAAGCTTTACTTGATAAGATCGATCTTACATTCATTAAAAAATAATACTACTTTTAAATATTTTTAACTTTGATAAGCTAGCTGCTCACAGTATTGGGCCTATTATGAAGTTAAAGTATTTATTATTTTTTTCTCTTTTCATGAGTTCAACTTTCGCCGGGTTTCACGAATCGAATCGTCCTTTTGGGCACAATCTTTCTCATACCGATTATTTCCCTGAAAATTCTTGTAGCGTTGGTTTGCAAGTTGTTGCCTGTGGCAAGAAAAGGTGGGCGATTGGAACAAGTCCTTTTCTTATTAGTATTTATAATATGAACAATATTTACTTCTTAACTAGGCTTGGTAGGGAAATAAATGGCAATAAGAAAACATTACAGGTCGCCTATTTTAATACTTTCTCTGAAGAGGATATTGATAATCCAAATAACTCGAGTAGAAGGTTAAACTCCAAATACCAACAGCACTCAGTAATGGCCTATTATATTTATTCTCAAAATGTTCGAGATAATTATCGTCTTCATTGGAATACTAGTGTTTCTTATTTCTTTGACGATAAACAACCATTTTCCTTAAGAAGGCCTACTTACCATAAGCGAAAGTACCAACTAAACTTTACAACCCTTCATGAAGTTAAAATGACTGAGTTCATGGGAATTCAAGGAGAGTTAGGTATGATACACCTTGAGGATCGCTACCCAAGAGTTCATACAGGAGCGTCCTTGTTTTTTAAAAGTAAGCATTGGTTATTCCAACTAGGCTTTACTTTGACCTCAACTCCAGATGGTTTGTTTGTTAATCCAGTTGAGCCCAATCGATTTGATTATCAACAAGAGCTACGATTAAATAAGAATGGCTACAATGATCCCTTCGATAAAAATAAAATAAAAGAAGACTTCTCAATGCATCCAGAGATCGCTATCCAATACCACTTTTAATTTCTTACGAATAAAGAGTACAGGCGACAGCAACGAGAGAGAAGAAGAGCCCAAGTGCTTTCATTGTGTTAATAGGCACTTTATCAACGGTAATATCCCAGAGAATTGAAGTCACCATTTGCGCCACAACAATCAATACTGTCACTTTAACGGCACCAATGCGAGATATTCCAACGGGAATGCCGCTGATAATGATAAATCCACAAATACTGGGAATAATGTACCACCATTTAAAACTCGAAAGAGGAGCTTTTGCTCTAAAAAAATCGGGAAAAGCTTCTGGGTATTTTAGGACTCCAAAGTAAAAAACGAGAGAGTAAATTAGAACAAGAACATTTCCAATAAGGAGGGAGTGGGCCAAGCCTAAAGGTGCAGACATATTGCGGTTAAATCCCCCCTGTAAGATACCAGAGACACCAACAGCGATTGGGATAAGAAATGTCCAATTCATAAAAATCCTTTAACTTTCCTTCTGGAGGAGAAGTCCTTTTAAGTAATCTCCTTCAGGGAAATAATCTAGAAGAGGGCAATCTCCCTGAAGTTTTATTTTTTTGATAATTTTAAGGCCAGAATCTTGGCAGTATTCTCTCATTGTTTCTTCGTATTTTTTACGAGTAATACTGTGAGTGTTTATAAAACAAAGAGCAAGGCCCTTTGGTTCTAATAAATCATAAAAGAGCGGAATAAGCTTTCTATATGCCTTTAATGAAGTCGTTGTTTTTTTTCCATCACTACTAAAACTTGGAGGATCGCATAAAATAAAATCAAACGATTCATCCTGCTTCTTTAAGTTTTGCAGTGCTTGTAAGGTATCTGATGTTATGGATTTGTGGTTCTCGCTTAAGTTATTAAGGGCCACATTTTCTTCAAGCCATTGGATATATTTATCTGAGAGGTCTACGCTGGTAACTTGAGAAGCCCCTTTTTTGAGAGGATATAAAGACCATGCACCAGTATAGGCATAGAGGTTTAAGACTGATTTACCGTTCCAATCATAATCAAGATCACTTCGAATAGAAGACATATCACTGTAAAGACCTAGGTCATAACCTTGGTTGAGCTTAACTTTGTAATTTACCCCGAATTCATTAACTTCTAGTTCTTGGGGCATCTTCCCCCATATAGGATTTAAGGGTGTTTCCTTGGAGTCATCACGTTCCTGCCAAGCAATCCAGTTAACAGTATACTGATGATCATTTGCCAGACTTTTTATAAGAGGAGTGAGTTCTTTTTGATATTTCTTCCAGTAACGAGCATAGGATTGAATGACGAGGCCATCTTTGAGTAGAAGAAGAAAGAGTCCTGGCACGAGGTCTGCCTCACCAAAACATAGGTAGATATTCTCTCTTTCATGAGAAACGTATAATTCTTTTCTTTTTGAAAAAGACTCTTCAAGTCTTTCCTTAAGGTCTTCTAGGAAACTGAAGTCTTTGCCAGGGTTTACTTTCCATAGGCGTGCTTTTACTTTCGGATGAGCGGTGTCTCCTATGAGGAGAAACTCTTCATTTCGTTTTCCTTGGGCAACAAGGAAGCGATCCTTGGCACGAAATTTCTCAGTAAAATTATCTTTTATTATCCAAGGGTGTCCCTTGGCCAAATGGCGTATGCTTTCTGGGTGAAGGGAAACGGATTGAGGCTTCATGAATTCTTAGTGCAAAAGTTTTTCAGGAACATCTTTTGTTCTTTCTGAAATTTCTTCTATCGTGTCTTCCATTCTGAGAATGAGTTCATTTGTTAATCGAAAGGGATCACTAAACTCATTTAGACCTAGACTTCTAAGGCTATCTTGTTCCTCTGAAGAGAGAGGAGAATAAGGATCAATTTTTAGACATAAATCTTTAAGAGAGTTTGCGCGTGCATTGAGCTCTTTTAAAGAGAGATTCTTTAAATTAAGGGGTGAAAAGTTCTTCATGAATGGAGTCTCCCTTATTGAACACGGCTCGTCAATTAACCATTAGTAATAGGCGCATCATTTGCAGTAGCTTCATAACATGTGGGTAATTATTTGTTTAATAATATTTATTTTATTCATACCAAGTGATGTATTTGGTGGCGTCATTCTACGTATTATTAACTACTTTCAGGAGAGGAGTTTGCTCTACAGGGGTCAGAAACTTTATCAATGGTTGGACTCATTTGGACCGGGAATGGTCGCTTTTAACCTAGGAGTAAGCCTGCCGCCGCAAAATATTTATCGAGAATATGGAGAGTTGATTCATGCCACTTGGCATCAAGTACAGAAGTCAGGTGGGCAGGTTGGAGAGCTTATCAAGAATATTAAAGGCTCATTACGGGAAGACCTTAAGAGAACCCAGAGAGAGCAGCAGGTCTTAAGAGGGGCGTACGGTCAGCTTGGTTTTATGGTGGCGATGGTTTGGTCGTATCTTATTCTTTTTGAATGGCTTATTCATGTGGGCTTTCCACCTGTTTTTTGGCTAAGCATTATAATTTGGCAATTAATGGGAGTCTTTATCTTTCACTTTCTCTTAAAGAGAAAAAGGCACCAGCTTTTTCGCCCAATTAACTCGCTCTTGGGTTTAGTGCTAGAGTTGACACTCATTAGCTTCCGAGGCCATTTAGCCCAGGTTTCACTAACTTGTGACGGAGTTGTTCTTAAAGGCCCCTATGAAAATTTTGAAAAAAGACTGCATTGGACCTTAAAGAATTGGCAGAAAATGGGCGCTGCCTCTAAGGCCAATATAATTGAGCTTCAAGAGGACCTTATTGTTCTTTCACAGGATGCCACTGAACGCTTTATTCCTTGGCTCAAAGGGCTAATTTTCCTTTGGGCCTTGGTCTTTGTTTTACCGCTATTGTTTGCAGGCTCACTTTTTGGACTCTATAAGCTTACCGTTGTATAAGAGACACTTAAAAAAATACTAATACTTAAGGGTAGATGCACTATGGCAAAAGATCGTCCAGCTAATGAGAAACAAATTATTTATTCCATGAATCGCGTGGGCAAAGTTTTTAAACAAAAACATGTCCTTAAGAATATTAGTTTGTCTTACTTTTACGGAGCTAAGATTGGTGTACTTGGTTTAAACGGCTCTGGTAAATCTACACTTCTTAGAATTATGGCGGGACTTGATGAAGACCATCTTGGTGAAACCACAATCTCTAAAGGCTACAGTGTTGGCTTTTTAGAACAAGAGCCTAATCTTGATCCTGAAAAAACTGTTCGTGATGTTGTCTCTGAAGGTGTCCAACAAATCATGGATGACCTAAAAGAGTTTGAAGATATATCGATGCAGTTCTCTGAGCCTATGAGCGACGATGAGATGAATAAGCTTTTGGATAAGCAGGCAAAGCTTCAGGACCGTCTTGATGTATCAAACGCTTGGGATATTGATAGCCGCCTTGAACTTGCGATGGATGCTCTTAGATGTCCTCCGAGTGATCAAAAATGTGGTGTACTCTCTGGTGGGGAAAAAAGAAGAGTAGCCTTATGTCGTCTTCTTTTAAAAGAACCAGACATTCTTTTACTCGATGAACCTACTAACCATTTAGATGCAGAAACTGTTTATTGGTTAGAGCGCCACTTACAGTCCTATAAAGGAACTGTTATAGCCGTAACCCACGATAGGTACTTTCTTGATAATGTTGCCGGTTGGATTTTAGAACTTGACCGAGGACAAGGAATTCCTTTTGAAGGAAATTACACCAACTGGCTTGAACAAAAACAGGCTCGTCTTGAGCGCGAAGAAAAGAGTGAGAGTAAAAAGCAAAAGGCCCTCAAAGAAGAACTTGAATGGATTCGCTCTTCACCAAAGGCCCGTCAGGTAAAGTCTAAGGCCAGAATTCGCGATTACGAGCAACGAGTAAACGAATCAAAAGAAAAATACTTTGAAACAAATGAAATCTTTATTCCTTCAGGACCACGCCTCGGTGATGTTGTAATCGAAGCTCAGGAAATTTCGAAGGCCTTTGGAGATAAGGTTCTCTATGAAAACCTTTCGTTCAAATTGCCACCAGGTGGTATTGTTGGGGTTATTGGACCTAACGGAGCTGGTAAGACAACTCTTTTTAGAATGATCATGGGCCAAGAAAAGCCTGATGCTGGATCTTTTAAAGTTGGGGAAACGGTTCAACTTGGTTATGTAGACCAAGGAAGAGAACTAGACCCTAATCAGACTATTGTTGATTTAGTTAGTGGTGGCACAGAGTTAATTAAACTTGGTGATAAAGAAGTCAATGCTAGGGCCTATATTGGTAAATTTAACTTTACGGGTGAAGATCAAAAGAAAAAGGTAAGTGAGCTCTCGGGTGGTGAACGAAATCGAGTTCACCTTGCCTGTACTCTTAAAGAGGGCGGCAACGTTCTTCTTCTCGATGAGCCGACAAACGATCTTGACGTTAACACTCTACAGGCCTTAGAAAAAGCTCTGGTTGATTTTGCAGGTTGTGCTGTCGTTATCTCCCACGATCGTTTCTTCCTCGATCGAATTGCCACTCACATGTTAGCTTTTGAGGGTGACTCTCAGGTTACATGGTTTGATGGAAACTTTTCTGAATATGAAGAGGATAAGAGAAAACGCTTAGGTGATCAGGCCTTAGAACCTAAAAGAATTTCTTATAAGAAACTTAAGAGGGACTAGTCTATGATTGTCGCCAAATTTGGCGGAAGCTCTGTAAAAGATGCTGAGGCCATGCGCGCCTGTGTGAATGTGGTGAAATCTACTCCAGAGCTTGGAGTGGTCATCATCTCAGCAACCTATAATTCCACCAATGAGCTTGAGAGGATTTATCTATCCCTCTCTAATGGTGATAAAAACGCCGCAAAATCGCAATGGCAAGAAATTGAGAAAAGGCACCATGAAATGGCCAAGGAGCTCGGCGAATTCTGTATCGCTCCTATTCAGGCCTTAATGGATTCCTTTAATTTTAAATTAAAAGAACTCTTTACCCTAAAATCTTTTGATGCTCACCATCGCGACTTAATCCTGTCCTTTGGCGAAAATATGTCCAGCCTTCTTTTTCAACTTACTCTTAAAGAGGAGTTTAAAGGAGAGCGTGAGGTTTACCTCGTTCCCGCAACATCTTTTTTAAAGACAAACTCAAACTTTGGACTCGCAGCTCCCAAACCAGAATCTATTAAGCTTTATTGTGAGGGGCTTTTTAGAGAAGGACTTAACAATGGTCATCTCTTTGTCACTCAGGGATTTATTGGTTCTGATGGTCAAGACCAGGTAACAACCTTAGGACGAGAGGGGTCGGATTACTCTGCGACTCTCGTTGCGAGTGCACTTAATGCCTCAGAAGTTCATATTTGGACAGATGTTGATGGGGTATATTCTGCAGATCCAAATATTATTAAAGATGCTAAAAAGCTTGAGGAACTTACCTATGATGAAGCAACAGCTTTTGCCTCTGCCGGTGCAAAAGTTCTTTTCTCAAAAACTCTCGCTCCACTTATCAGTGCAGATATCCCCTTAAAAGTCGGTAAAACAAATGACCCTGCAGCTGCCGGTACTTGGATTCGTTCTAGTGTCTCTATGCCAAAAGATCTTATCGGGGTCACGGCCAAGGAGCGTTCTGATGGTTTGATCCTGACTCTTGTTGGTAACGGTGTCTACGACTTGGATATTGAGCACTCAGAAATTGACCGAGGTGACATCTATCGTAGTTTTTATCATCAAGGTGGAGATTGTGAGGATATTCTTAAACTCTGGTATGAGCGTTATTTTTCTTAGTTCCACATCTCATAATAGGGAGTCATCCCTTCACACCCTTTTACTTCTAAAATATTAACAACTTTTTTATTCTCTAAATGAAAGATAAAATCAATACCTTGGCAAACAAGCTTTAGGACATCGTGATAACTGATATTCATTTGCCCAGAGTAGACCTGAAAGAGAAGGCATAAACGGTGGAGTGCATCTAATGCAGAGTTGGCATGAAGAGATGCCATCATTCCCCCATGTCCAGTATTGATAGATAATAGAAAGGGCACCACTTCCGAACTTCTGATCTCGCCCAAGACTAATCGGTCAGGTCGCATCCTAAGGGCATAGTGACAAAAGTTTTTTAATTGCTCCTCTTGATGGTTTGTTGCTAAGAGCTGAGTGGCAAAGGGAGAGCTTGGTCTTAATTCACTAGTATCCTCTAATGTAATAATATGCTCTCTTTGGGGAACCTCCTCTATAAGAGCTTTAAGGAAGGTCGTTTTTCCTGAGCCAGTGGCGCCGCAGACCAGTATATTCTTCTTTTTCACGAGACACTCTTTAAGCAAAGATATTTGACCAGAGGTGAGAGAGAAGGATTCAAGGTTAAAGGACTTTTTTCCTTGGGCCCTAAAGAAAACTTTACTAGGATTATCTCCGCATAAACTCTGGTGAACCGCCGTTACTCGCCAGTCTGACTTAAAAAGATGTGCCTGAAAACTTTGGAAGGCCTGGCTTCTATTCCATAAAATACCATTTCTAATGCATAGAGTTTCAAGAGCAAACTGGTAGTCTTCATTATCCAAAAATACCTGAAAGAACTCTTTCCTCTTATTTCCAATAATTTGAATCCACGAATTTGAATGAATGATAACCTCCTCAATTGTATCATCGACATAATCATGGATAAGAGAGAGCAGAAACTTAAAATTCAGGAGATTTAAAAGCCAGTCTTTTAAAAGAGTCCTTTCATCATCTGTGAGGTCATAGCCTTGTTCTTCTAAGTAATTAATGGGCCCATCTAGATTGCTTAGCTCTAGGTATTCAGCTCTTTTAATCAATTCATTAATATATTCTTTAATAAGAAATCGATAATAGGGAGTGGACTCATAATATTTGGGTAAGTTATTCATTTAATCTCCTCTATTCTAATGAGACACAGTATCTTCTTATAGGTTTCGTTGACCGCTCTTCCAGAAAAGAGACTTCCAAATAATGGAATGTCTGAGAGGTAGGGGAGCCCTACTTTTTTATTGTGATTTACTTTGAATCCAATATCAAAAAGTACAACGGTTTGATTTTTTTCAATGAGGAGATGACTCTCTTGAAGGTTCTTAGAAATTCCACGCTCTCCAGGTGTCGAGAGGTTGGTCTTATAGCTTACATTTAGTCTTTCCGAATGAGGTTTTAAAATGACATCCAAAGATAGTCCTGCAAATCTCCACTCTTGTGTGGCAACACCGTTGGTGACACTTTGTAAAAAGGGTATCTCTTGTCCTAAACGAACTTTGATATTTTGAGAAAGCAGCCCTCTGATGATGGGATGGGCAAGTGTTTTAGATTTAAAATTCTCTTTGTTAAGGGCAATCGAATTGGAATCAATGAGTGCTAATGGATTTTTCATTAAGATGTCAGATAACTGACCATCGACTTTTGAGAGACCAAAGTTGAAGGCCTCTCCTTTTGAATTCTCAAATTGTTGTAAAAAAAAGACTACCTTGTATTGGCGGGTGGCAGTAAGGAGGTCTTCATTTTGCCAGCTAATAAAAAAATCTTTTTCGAGAGTCTTTAATTTCTTCGCTAAGGCCTTTGAAGTTTCACATTCAATGATAATTTTTTTTAGAGAACACTTTATTTTAGTTAGTCCATAACGTGATTGCTTAACTAAGAAACTAGAGTAAACCTTTTTGGAGAGTTCTACTGATAGATTCACATTTGAGATGTTAATGAGATTGAGGTTCTTCGAGTAAACCGCCAAAAGGTTGTGATAATTTTCAATGTCTTTTAATTCTCCAAAAAGGTGAACGGACCGGCCTTTTATTTGATGAACTAAAGGTAAGTCCTTTAATTGGAGTAGGACTTGTTTAATTTTTAATTGTTGTGATTTATGGATAACGAAGACTTCCATCTTCTTAGGTTCACTACTGGCCCTCGTCCAAATAAGGAGGTCCGAGAATCCCAGACCGACCCCTTTGAGTAATAGGTCTCCATTTTCTAAGCTCTTCACATTGAGAACCTCTTTATTGCCTACAGTGAATTTAGTTAGGCCTGGAAAATTAACTCTTATAAGTTCTCCCTTTGTCAGGGTGTGACCTAGAGATTTGTTATCACTTGTAAGTTGTTGGAATGTAGTATTTTTTACATTATTGCTGGCCAGCGTTGCGTTGAATGAAAGAACTATTGATAGAAGTCCTTTGACAAGAAAGTGAGAAGTCGGTAAAACCTCCAAGTTAACGAAATTATGACGTAGGCGGCGTGTCGCCTGTTTTGTCAGTTTACTGATAGAGAATACGTACCGGAGTTGAATAATGGTTTCTAATACTAGAGTTACAAGAAATAAAAGAGCTAGCAAAAAAGTAAAAATGGGCCAAAAGAGAAAGGCTCGTAATAACAACAAAGGGACTACCCCTAAGTTTGCTATCCATTTAGAAAAATCAGAAAAATAAGCTTTTGATCTATAGTTAATCATTGAGCCTTCCGTTGGAAGGCTTTTTCAGTTTTTTCATTAATTTCTACCAGCTGACTTAAAGTATTCTTTATAATTTTCTTTCTTTGATGAATGATGACCACGTCCTCATCTCTAAAACAAAGCTGTAAAATTACATCCAAGTTTCTCGTACATTTAATATTTTCCTTATCCCACTTAACGAGTTCTTCTTTATCTAAAGCATTTTCTTCTAAGAACTTTTGAGTAACTCTCTGCTGCCAAGGGCTTGGACTACCACTTAAAAGAGCGAGCTCAGCTGAAGAAGAGAGGCTTAGTATGAGGAGTACGAACAAATTAAAAACTTTAGAATAGTACTTCATAGGGTTTTTTCTTCCTTTTAATTTGATTATTTGCAGTTTCCATCGGTGGATAGATCTGCCATGGCCCGCGTGCCTTTTTTATAGTGTTTAGACTACTTTGATGAACCTCTAAAATACCCTTGGTTCCAGTTGGTCCTAGTGGGTCGTCATCAATCCCTCTGAGATAGGCAGAGATAACGATGACCTGATTTTCTTGAAAAAGACTAACCTTAACCTTGCTTCCTTTGGCCGGTGTCGTCGCATAATTCCACACAGGAAGCTGGAGAACTTGGTGATCTTCTTCAATTGGGACTTCCTTTCTTTCTGGAGCCTCTGAAGGGTTAAGAAAAAGTAGAATCCAAAATATCTGGGAAAGAAAAAAAAGAAGAGTGAACTTTATTTGCAGGGCCTTACTCTTTTTCTTCCATTCCTCCTTAGGGCTAAGGGCGTTTTCTGATTTTTTTTGGTGGGTCCCCTTTGTGCCACTGTTTTGAGAATTGGGAAAACTGTTGTTTTTGAACTTTTCTAAAATGTTCTGCTCCTTTTCTAAATGAAGTTACCAGTAACAACTGAAGGGTCATCGCGACCATTAAGACTCCAATCCACATCCTTAATTATGATGATAAAGAGAGAAGGGGATTTCTCGAGAGTGACTAACTTGTATTTTGGGATCAAACGAAATTTTTCCAGTTATGAGAAAAAGAAAAGGAAAGCTCTTGTGGGAAGGAAGCTTGAAACTATAGGCCTTCTTTTTGATTTGTACTGTTCCAGATAAATTGCGAGAAATTGTAATTCCTCTTTTCTTAAGAGGAAAGGCCATTAGAGGAAAGGTCTTTTGAAGGCCCTCACAGGACTTCTGAGTGAGGGCCTTTGAATATACCCATAAGCTTTTGACCTCTTGAATCTTTTGGAGGACTTTCTTCATCTGAACCAAATAGGGGGCAGGGTGAACGAGCATAGAGGCATTGATGACTTGAATTGAAATGTTCGTTCTCTTTATAAACGTTAGGTGATCGTCATAACGATCAAGAGTGCTCTTAAGGCACAAGTAAGTTTTCTTTCGTTGTTGGTTCTCTAAATGAATCATCATAAACTTCTTATAAGAAAGTGTTAGAAAGAGTGCGAAGACGGTTATGAGTAGGGCGAGTGATAGAGTGAGGCTTCCTCTCTCTCCACCAGTGAGGTCTCTTAATAGATGATTTTTTTCCAAATGAATCATGGAGAACAACTTCTTGATTTTCATTTTTGATCCAAAGGCGCTGCCGGCAAGAGGGGATCCTTTTCACATAGCTTTTATATCTGTGTAAGCCTTGGGTTAGATGCCTCAGCTTTTGGCCTTCATTTAGTGCAAAGCAATTGAGCTCTTTGGTCACTTGAAAGCATGAGGCAGTGAGGATCATAAAGAGACCGATCGCCAAGATATTTTCACTAATAAGCATTAGCGAAGCCTCATATGTTTAGCGACTTGGGAGTTCATATTATCGATTCTCGTTTTTAACCTCTCTCCAAATGTTTTAATTCCTACCAAACAGAAGATTCCAATGAGAGATGTGAGGATGATATATTCCAAAACAGATTGCCCTGAAGAGTTATTAAGAAAGAATTTTGCTGGTTGTTTTTTTGCCTTAGTCACGTGACCTCCTTATTTAATAGGGGTTTTGACATTTTGAGCGTGTCTTGTTGAGTGTTTTAGTCAGAGGTTGCTTTTATGAAATGGACTTTTTTACCCCATAAAAAGTTTTGCACGAACTGCATAACCCATCTAAAATTAAGTACATGGACGAGAATACAAAACTTTATGTCTTTTCAAAGAGAGAGGTTGCTTTAATCTTCCTCTTTATGTTTCTGATCGCTTTGACCTCTTTTGTCTTTGGGGTGAAGGTTGGGAAGAATTACTCCTTTGAGCAAGCTGGCTTTACGACAGAAGACCGTACCCAAGTTGAGCTCCTTAGTGGGCAAGAGGAGATGGTTAACGAAGTTGTAAAAGAGCAGCAGCAAAGTGAACCCAAAAAGGAACCTCTTGGTGATCTGAATAAGAAGCTCGAAGAGCATATCAATACGGAGACCAGCGGCCAGGGAAAGCGCTTAGAAGATAAGCCGGATCCGACTCCAACACCGGTAGAGTCGGATATGACTGATAGTGGCAATCAAATGGTCGAGCCCGTTCCCGGGACAGTAGTCGAGCCAGAGCAAGGGGCAAAATCTCTAAAAGATCAATACAGTGGTAAGTACACTATTCAGTTGGGCTCACACCGGTCTCTAGATGAAGCAGAAGCTTTTGCAGAGGGATTTAAGGTCAGAGGCTACAATCCAATTATTAATGAAGTCGAACTTCCTAATCGGGGAGTTTGGTACAGAGTGAGTTTAGGGGTCTTTGAGACCGTTACTGAAGCAAAAGATTATGTAAAGAAAGAGAACAGTCTCTTTCAAGGTCAAGATTACGTCTTTGTGCGTTTTGATTAAGTTCACTTTCTAATAGAAAATCATAATAGAAATCAATTAAATTAAAAATTAAGGAAGACCCATGAGTGAAATGGTTGAGAGTCAACTCTATGCAGTTGTTATGGCCGGTGGAAAAGGCACACGATTTTGGCCAGAATCTACCCGTAAAAGACCGAAGCAATATTTAAATTTGACCGGTGGAGATTCTCTATTAGGGAAAACACTGCAGCGCTTTGAAGGTCTTGTTGGTGCCAATCAGCGTTATGTTGTGACAGTAAAAGAGCAAGAATTATTAGCGAAAGAATGTGGTGCAAATAAAATGGCCAAAGATGGTTTAATTTTTGAGCCTAGTGGTAGAAATACGGCACCATGTATTTTACTGAGTTTGGCCGCTCTTGAAGAGAAAGGCGCCAACGGAGATGATGTGATTGCCATTGTCCCATCAGATCATGTGATTTTAAACGAATCAGGTTTTAGAGAAACAGTTCAAAAGGCCGCAGAAATGGCCTTGAAAGAAAAGGCGATTGTAACTATTGGAATTAAGCCTAACTTTCCTCATACGGGTTATGGCTATATTCATAGAGCCTCTGAAGTTAGTGCGGATGTTTTTAGTGTGTCTGATTTTAGAGAAAAACCCGATAGAAAAACTGCTGAAAATTATTTGGCGACAGGGGAGTACTTTTGGAATGCGGGTATGTTTGTCGCCTCATTAAATACTTTGAAAGAAGAGTTTTCAACCTGTTCTCCAGAGACTTTTAAGCACTACGAAGATTTAAAAAATTCTGTTTCTGATGACTCTGCCCTGGCCGAGGTTTACGCAAGACTACCTGAAGATTCTATTGATTATGCTGTGATGGAAAAAAGTAAAAGAGTAATGGTCGTGGCCGCGGATTTTGATTGGAACGATCTTGGATCATGGGATGCGTTAGAATCTGTGGTGGACTCTACAGAAGGTAATACACTCGTGGCCCAAAGAGCTCATTTTCTTAAAGAGGCCAAGGGAAATATCGTTTTTGCAGCGGGCAAACATGTCAGTTTGATAGGAGTTGATAACTTGATTGTTGTTTCAAATGAGCAATCGCTTGTTGTGTTACCGAAAGAGCGCTCTCAGGAAATAAAAGAAATTGTTAAATCACTACAAGAAAACAGTGAGTTAACTGACCTTATCTAATGTTTTCAACTAATTACTAATGTTTTGATTAAAAGTAGCCGATACCTGTTTTTGTTTGAATGTTCAAACTAATGTGTTAAGATGCAAACAGAGGTATTATCTATGTACGCATGTATTTGTCATAAAATTACTGAAAAGGATCTAGAAGAGACGATGCAAAAGTCTAAGGGCAACGTCAATGAGGCCCTAAGAAAGCTGAATCTCGGTTCCAGCTGTGGAATCTGTCTAATAGATGCTCTTGAAAAAGTAGGTATGCAAATCGCCTCTAAAGACTCTAATATGGCCAAGAAATCTTAAGCCATATAGGAGTTATATATGAAAGGCTCACAAGCAATTATTGACGCACTTAATTCAGTTCTTACCAAAGAACTTACCGCTATCAATCAATATTTTCTTCATTCTCGTATGCTCCAAGACTGGGGTCTAGCAAAACTTGGTAAGCATGAATACGATGCTTCAATTGATGAGATGAAACATGCTGATCAGTTAATCAAGAGAATTCTCTTTCTTGAAGGTTTACCCAATGTTCAAAAACTAGATCGTGTTCTCATTGGAACGAATGTTGAAGAAGTGATTGAGTGTGATCTTAAAGTAGAAAATGCAGCTGTTCCTCACCTCAAAGACTGTATTGAAGTGGCAGAAAAAGAACGTGATTATGTGACTAGAGATCTTTTTCGCTCAATTCTTGAGTCTGAAGAACACCATGTTGATTGGTTAGAAACTCAAAAGCACCTAATCAAACAAGTTGGTCTCCAAAACTTCATTCAGGCACAAATGAACCCTGATGAAGCAAGTCACTAAAAATATCTGAAGGCCTGAGACTAAGGGTTGTAAGACTGAAACTCAGGCCAAATTTTAATATCATCTTTCTCAAGCTGCTTTTTTAGATTGGTAAACATCTTAAAAGGCCAACTTGCTTGAACAATATTAATAATCCAGGCTGGAATATTTCCTTTGAAATCCGTAAGTAGAGTAATTTCAAAAAAGGTCGTCTCTTTGGTGAGGCCTTTCATATAGATTGAGCCAATATAGGTTCGGCCTCTTACATACTTTGGATTCAGCGGAGCTCCAGGGTGCTCTGAGCTTTGAATATCGATAAAAAGCGTATTGTCTTTTTCGTTGTAGCGACCTTTGGTCGTAATCACGAAGGTCCGGTCGTTAAAAGGCCAGGGTGAATCATAGCGAGTGTATTCCACTCTTTCATATTTACTTTTTTGCGCCACCAAAAAGGCCTCTTCTAGATTAGGAATCCATTCTTTCTTTCTCTCTGTTGTCGCAAGAATGGAAAGTATTCGCGGCATGGGATGGCCCAGAATGGTTTGTGCTTTAATAGGCACAATTCCAGTTTCCTTGTGTTGAGGAGCCTTGAAAATTTTGATTCCATTCTTTTCCTTTGCAAGCTCCCACTTAAAGTCGCTTGGAGTTAGCGCCAGTAGGGAAGGACAAAGAGTTGCGAGTAAAATCGCCATGTATATTTTTTTCATGAACTTACTTTACCAAAGGGTAGAGCATAAGAGAGCGAGAGAAAATATGTCCTACATGTTTTGTGAAAATATTCTTTATTTCGTCAAAGGTAGGACGTGGGAGTTCAATTTTATAACCTTTTTCGTCCATAATCTTCACGAGACTCTCATGAAAAACTTCTGCACTTCCAGCTTCTGCACCTTTGAAGGCCGCTTCTTGAACATAATAATAGAGGTCTTCCCTTTTGAAGTTTGTATTTTCGATGAGATGGTGAAGGTAATAACTAGAGAGGTAGTTGTGGCCTTCCATTACACGAGATTCGATTTTTTCGTTGTGAAAAACTAAATCTCTGACGGTATCTCTCAGACGGGCGAGTGAGTAGAAGAGCACACCAAAGTTGTCGGGAAGCATAAGCCTTTCTGCTGAGGAATGACTAATATCCCTTTCATGCCAAAGTACAATATTTTCAGCGGCTATTAAGGTGTGAGAGCGTAGCACACGGGCCATACCAGTAAGGTTTTCTCCGCTTATGGGGTTCTTTTTATGAGGCATGGTAGAAGAGCCTTTTTGTCCCTTCTTAAAACCTTCGTGAAGTTCTCCAACGTCAGAGCGGTGGAGATGGCGAATCTCTACTGAGAGTCTTTCCATCGCCCCAGCAATAAGCGCATGGATATTAACCATTTTTGCGATACGGTCACGGGGAATAACCTGGGTACTTAGGGGCTCAACTTTTAGTCCGAGCTCTTTAGCGGCCTTGGCCTCTTGGTCAGGAGTGAGGATAGTGTAATTTCCTACTGCTCCTGAGAACTGAACAGTTAGTTCATTGTCATAAAATTCTTTGAGGTCCTGATAGCGGCGTGCAAACTCATTGTAATGGCCTAATATTTTTTGACCAAAACTCATGGGCTCAGCATACATGCCATGCGAGCGACCCATTGTTATAACATCTTTCATTTCAAGGGCACGTTCGTGAAGAGTGTGTAGAAGGTCCTTGAAGACGGGCATGATAACATCGAGCGAGCGCTTCATTTGAACGACTGTTGCTGAGTCGATGATATCAGAAGAGGTGACACCGAAGTGGAAATACTTTCCAGTGTCTGCATCTAAGTTTTCTGTAATAGAAGTACAAAAGGCGATAACATCGTGACGAGTCTGTGCCTCAATTTCATTAATTCTTTCGACATTGATGACGGCCTTATCGCGAATCGTTTGCGCCGTACCTTCTGGAACTTTGTCGCCTTCAAGGGACTTTAGTATCGCTAGCTCAACTTCTAAGTAAGTAGAAAATTTTGCTTTTTCGTCCCAAAGTTCAGAAATCTCTGAACGGTCGTAACGGGGTATCATAAGGCCTCCAGCATGGTCATAATTTAAAAATAGAAACTTAAGTCAATTCCAAAGCTTAGCCAAGAGAGGACTTGACTGCGCTGCGACGAGGTTTCTCCCTCAAATTCTTGGGAGCGTTCGACGTGGGCCAAGTTATAGCTCATTTTAAGGCCATAGTGAAAGGAGCGGGTTGAGCGACGGTGTAGACCAAAGTCACATTTTAGTCCAGGTCCACTATAACTTTTAACTCTAAGGTTTTGGGTGTAGTTGTACCAGCCAATGCCTGCTGCTGTAGTGGTAAACATTTTGTCAGAGTTGACTAGGTCTTGAATCCAAGTACCTCGGTAAGAGAGTGAGGCTCCAAAGGCAAGAATGGAGTCCTCGGTTTCTCTTAGCTCTGTAGAGTCAGCTCCCTCAAAGGGATTATTGTCAGTAATCTCTTCAAAATTTCCTTGGGCCCTAAAGGCAAAAAACTCAATCCAGGCAAATTCAAAACGGTGAGCGTAGATAAACTCTAGCGATTGGATCGCCGTTAAGGCGGTAAGGTCATTATTGAGGTGATACAGAAAACTTGTGCGGTTAGCGTCTTTTTCGGTGTTGTAGTCACTTAAGAAGAGGCCGCTTTCTACGTCTCTTCTTTTAAGAACTGTTCCTCTTTTTAACGAATCAATTTCTTCAAGCTCTTCTAAGGTGAATGTTTTGGTGAGGCTCTCATCTGTTGGAGCACCATTAAATTGAGCAGCGGTACTTGTGACAAAAAGTAGGGTCATAAGGAGAGTGAAGTACTTCATCATTTGACGGACTCCTTAGCTTTGCCCAGGTTTTCAAAACTCTTGCCAGGAAGTTCATCAACTCCCATTTCTTGCGCGAGTAGGACCTTTTCTCTGGTATGACGATAATATCTCTCTGCCAAGGCCGCATCGCTATAGACGGATTCAAGGAGAGCGTCGGAGAAATTTATGTAAGCTGTTTTTCTATCGAGGTAATTTTCTAAAATAACATCGAAAGTCTTATTGTTGGTTTCACTGGCCGCCTCAAGAACACGAATTTGTTGCTCAAAAGTTCTCACACGGTAGTAAGAGCGTTGGAGGTCGGAGAGAGTTTTGTGACGAGCTTCGGCCAATTGACTGTAGCTTGATTGGCGATTGATAAAACTTCTTTCAGTTGTTCTCTGGTTAAAAAAGCCGCCAACACCTGTAATACTCCATGTCGCATTAACACTGGCCCTTACGTCAATATGGTTGCCATCAATTCCACTTTCATAACGAGTGTTACTGACGCCTGGTGCGAAGCTATGTTTATAAGCGCCAAGATTAACGGAAAATGTGGGCAGAGGTAGGTTTTCTCTTAATTGGATTTGGTATGACCTCTTGGCGTTATTAACATCTTTCGTAGACTCAAGAATTTCGGGATTGTTGGCAACGGCAATCTTTTCAGCTTCTTCAAGGGGCATTTGCACTCTTTCGAAATTGAGACGATCTTTAAGAAGGTAACGGGTACCTGGTTTATCGGTAATTAAAAAAGCCATTTCTTCTTCGGCAACACGCTGGTTGTTACTGGCCTCTTGGAAACTATTTTGCGCTCGGAGGTATTCGGAGCGTGCCTGATAGTATTCTTGGCGGTTGATCTTTCTAATAGAGACTTTTTCGCGGTTGAAGCGGTAAACAAAGGAAGTGTGACGAAGTTGACGACGGTAAATCTCAACAAGTCGAGTGAAGTAGGCGAGTTCAAAATACTTAATGATCACTTGATGTCTAAGGAAGCGCCTTTGTTCTTTAAACGCCCTCGTTGAACGACGGTAAGTCTCTTTATTACTTAGGTAAGCAAGGTAGTCCTTACCCCAATTAAAGATGACATAATCTTGAACGCCAAAACTTAGGGATCCCGTGGGTCTTCTTGAGAAACCACCGCCACCAAGATCACCTTTTTTGATTCGGCCAATTCGTTGTGAATCTGTCTGTAGCGTAAGACTTAGTTGAGGCATCCAAAAAGCTTCTTTGGTGTCTTCCCATGTTAAGTTCAGAATTTCCTCTGAAAAATCTCTTTGGTTTTGATCGTAGTTTGCTCTTAAGGCCTGTTCAATAACAGAGGTAAGGCTAATGGATTTAGCATTATCAATCTTAAAACGGTCAGCTGTTTGGATGGCCACATTGGTAGGTGGTTCTTGCGCCTGTATCTTAGAGAATACTAGGAGCCCCAGCATAAATATAATAAGAAGAGGGATGTCTCTCAACTATTTAACTCGCTTCGTGTGTCTTATGTGTGTCTGCGTTTGTTGTGTGTGATTAAAATTGTAGACTAAACTTTTTGGGTCGGACAACCCTAAGAAGCGATTTCTTTTAATTAAAGGACAATACCGGGACAGCCTTTTCTAATAATATTTTCTTCTTTGTTCTGAATTTGATTGAGAGTGTGTCTAAGCTCCCTTGTGAGGGACTTGTAGTTTTTCCTTAGCTTCACCAAAAGAGTTTTTCTCTCTGGTGGTGTGAGCTTAATGAGGCGCTTGCTACGCTCAACGAGAGCCCTTATTTTTTGCTTATGGTCAATTTTTAGGTCTCTTTGCTTCATGAGTGCACTGCAGCGACGGGAAATTGCAGGGTCAGTGATGACCGTTTGCCTGAAATCTTCCGCCAAGACATATCCGAGCAATAAAGTCGGGAGAAGGTAAGCCAGAATAAGCCTCAAGAGTAATTTACTCATGAAAATAGGATAACATGCCTTGTCCAAACACATTTGCTAATGGTAATTTCTTTCCTTTATAGATTTAAACCCCTGAGGTTTCGCGATTACTTCACCCAAGGCGTTGGTACTCATTCCTAGCCGCTATGATTCTTCCCGTTTTCCGGGAAAACCCCTTGCTACCTTTGCAAACAACTCAATGATTTCTCATGTTTATGAAAGGGCTGCCTCATTGAAGCAATTAATGGGCGGGGAAATTGAAGTTGCAGTGGTTACTGATGACGATCGCATTGAAAATCACCTCAAAGCAAAAGGTCAAAATGTCGTACGGGTAGATGATCCCGTAGAGAGTGGTACGGAAAGAATTTTTTTGGCCTGGCAGAGATATTTTAAAGAAAGGTCCTTTGACTTCATTATCAATGTTCAAGGAGACGAACCTTTGCTTGAGGGCAGGGATCTTCAAGAGTTGTTAGAGTTTCACCATAAGAGTGTTTTTGATATTGCTACAATTGTTTCAGAGAAAACAGACTTTAGTGAGTTTGGTGACCCTAATCGTGTGAAGGCAGTTTATGAGAAAGAGGATGGACGTTGTCACTATTTCTCGCGAGCAAGTGTCCCTCATGACCGAGATGGCGGTCTCTTAAAAAGCTGGTATTTACATATAGGTGTTTATAGTTACCGGGTAGATGCCTTAAAAAAGTTTTGTGAAAACCCGGTTTCAGAACTTGAAAGAATCGAAAAACTTGAACAGTTAAGGGCATTAGGTTTAGGCCTTACTTTAGGTGCTGTTCAGGCCACGCATGAATTTATTGGGGTCGATCTACCTGAAGATATAAAAAAGGTTGAAGGAGTTTTAGGATGAACACAGCAAATAGAAAGCCCCAGAAGAAATTTATATTTATTACGGGTGGTGTTTCTTCTTCTCTTGGTAAAGGTCTTGCTTCGGCGGCCATTGCAAGTTTGTTGGAGAGAAGAGGAATAAAAATAAATATGTTGAAAATGGATCCCTATATTAATGTGGACCCAGGGACCATGAGTCCTACTCAGCATGGTGAAGTTTTTGTTACTGATGATGGAGCGGAGACAGATCTAGACCTTGGTCACTATGAGCGCTTTACCTCACTTACATTAAACAAACAGAGTAACTTCACGACCGGCCAAGTTTATATGCAGGTCATTGAAAATGAGAGGGAAGGTAAGTATCTGGGTAAAACTGTTCAGGTCGTTCCTCACATTACAAACGAAATTAAAAGAAGAATTGACCTGGCCGCTGATGGCGCTGATCTTTTACTTGGCGAAATCGGTGGTACGGTCGGTGATATTGAGTCCCTTCCATTTCTTGAGGCCATCAGGCAGTTTGCTCAAGATGTCGGACATGAAAATGTTCTCTTTGTTCACCTCGTTCTTATTCCTTATTTAAGCGCAGCAGGGGAATTGAAATCAAAGCCGGCTCAGCATTCGGTTAAAGAGTTGCGCTCTATTGGGCTTTCTCCTAATTTAATAATCTGTCGAAGTGATAGAGAGATCGACGCGAGTATTATTGATAAGATTGGGCTCTTTTGTAATGTGCCTAGACCACATGTTTTTAGCTCCATTGATATGGACTCGATTTATAAAGTTCCTCTTAGTTTTCATCGGCAAGGTCTTGATGAGAAAATTACCGAACTCCTTGGAATGTGGACATCTGCTCCCGATATAAAGGGATTAGAAAAAGTCGTTCATAATTTTGATAACCCTCTCGGAAAAGTCCGCATTGGAATTGTGGGGAAATACACAGAGCTTATCGAGTCTTACAAGTCTCTTGATGAGGCCCTCATGCACGGGGCAATGAGTAATCAACTCGAATTGATCCCCACTTATATAGATGCAGAAGAAATTGAAGCGGCCAGTGATAAGTCCGAACTTCTTGGTGACATCGATGGGATCCTTGTTCCTGGTGGATTTGGAGAGCGTGGGACAGAGGGGAAAATTCAAGCAATCCAATATGCACGTGAAAATAATATTCCTTTCTTTGGTATTTGCTTAGGCATGCAATTGGCCATGGTCGAGTACGCAAGAAATGTTGCCGGTTTAGCAAAGGCAACATCTCAAGAGTTTAGTCAAAAAGGTGAGCATGTTGTTCACTATATGGTTGGTCAAAGTGAGGAAGGTGCCAAAGGTGGAACCATGCGCCTCGGTGCCTATGACTGCCACTTAGAGAAAGGTACTCTCGCCCAAAAGATTTATGGCAGTCAAAATATTTCAGAAAGACATCGTCATCGCTTAGAAGTTAATAATGAATATGTTGAAACTCTTAAGAAAGCAGGAATGGTTATTTCTGGTATAAATAAGAAATTAAACTTGGTTGAGGTGATTGAGTTAGAAAATCATCCCTTCTTTATTGCTTGCCAATATCACCCAGAATTTAAATCAAAACCTTTCTCGCCCCATCCTCTTTTTCAATTTTTTATAGAAGAAGCGGGAAAGATTTCAAAAGGATAGTTTTATGAGCCAATCATTTATGATTTTCAGTGGTCCCTGTGTGCTTGAGAGTGAAGATCTGGCCATGGAAGTTGCCGAGTCTCTTAAAGAGCAACTTAGTTCTTTTGGAGACAAAATTGAACTTACCTTTAAGGGCTCCTTTGATAAGGCCAATAGGACAAGTATTGATTCTTACCGCGGTCCAGGCATTGAAAAAGGTCTACAGATTCTTGAAGCTGTTAAGGCAAAAACTGGTCTTCCTGTGATTACAGATTTTCATCTACCAGATCAAGCAGAAGAGGTTGCAAGTGTTGTTGATACTCTTCAAATTCCGGCCTTTCTTTGTCGTCAAACGGATATGATCATCGCAGGCGCAAAGGCCTGTGAAAAATATGGAAGACGTTTAAAAATAAAAAAAGGTCAATTCCTCAGTCCTGAAGAGACAAAGAATATTGTCGATAAGGCCGTAAATTATATAACGAAAGATCAAATACTTTTAACCGAAAGAGGTTCGTCTTTTGGTTACAATAATTTGATCGTTGATATGGCGTCTTTCTCCATTATGAAGTCCTTCGGTGTACGCACTATTCATGATGCCACTCATTGTGTGCAAAGACCGGGCGGTCTCGGTAATAAAACAGGTGGTAAAAGAGAACAAATCCTTGTGCTCGCACGTGCCGCTGTTGCAGCTGGAGCTGATGGTGTATTTATGGAATGTCACCCAGAGCCTGAAAAGGCAAAAAGTGATGCCAGCACTTGTTTAGAACTTACAAAGGTAAAGGGCGTAATAGAATCCCTTTTGAGAATTCGTGAGGCGCTTTAATGGAGATGCGTGATTTAAAAACTGAAGCTAAGAAGTTTGAAGAAAAGCTTAAGAAAATAAAAGTCTGTGCCTTTGATGTGGATGGCGTACTTACTGATGGTAAGGTCTGGTGGGCAGGTGAAGAGATTGGTTGGAATAGAGCGACTAATACTCTTGATGGCTATGGCCTGGTTCTCCTAAAAAGATTGGGCTATAAAGTTGGTGTTATAACAGGTGGGGACTCCTTAAGTATAAAAAAACGTTTTGAAGAAAATTTGAAACTCGATTTTGTTTATTCTGGAAATGAAGACAAGAGAGAAGCCTATAAGAAGTTATTGGCCGAAGGTTATGACAAGTCAGAAATCCTTTACATGGGTGATGAGCATTTTGATATGCCCTTATTGAAAGTCACAGGGTTTTCTGCAACAGTTCCAAACGCTTCTATTGAAGTGAGAGATTGTGTAGATTATGTCACTCAGATGAAGGGAGGAGAAGGCGCCGTAAGAGAGGTGATTGATCTTCTGCGTTTTGCTTGTGATATTGGTCCTCAGATCCCAGAATTTGATATCTAGGGGAGAGTGTATATATGAAGCCTATTGATCCTGAAAAATTTCACGAATTAAAGGAACTTCTTCAGATAGAAGAAACCTTTCCTTTAGAATACATGTTTAAATTCATTGTTCCGACGAGAAAATTGAGTGAAATCCTCTCACTATTTCCTGAGGAGAAGAACTTAAGCACAAAACCAAGCTCCAAAGGGAGCTATATTTCTGTTACAGTAATAAGGGTCATGAAGAATGCTGATGAGATTATAAAAGTCTATGAATCAGTTTCTGTTATTGAGGGAGTCCTCTCCCTCTAAAGATTAAGCTTGAGAGGCAGCGATGGAAAAAAAGAAAAATAAAAAGGCACTTGTTGTTGGTGCCGGTGCTTTTGGAACTTCAATCGGTACAGTATTGGCCTCAAATTTTGATAGCGTAATTCTTAAGGTTCGCTCTAAAGACGTATACGATGCCATTAAAAGTGGTGAGAACTCGGTCTATATGCCAGGTTTGCCAATTCCCCCAAACTTAAAGCCTGCACTTACTTGGGAAGAAGTTGATTCCTATGGAAAAGAAGACTACGAACTTTTGGTAAGTGGATTGCCAACAGCAGGCATTTCTCAATTTTATTTGGAGAATAGAGAGCGCTTTGATAATTATCTCAGCCAGGGCATGCCCCTTGTGTCTCTTAGTAAAGGTATTGACCCTGTAACTCTTGAGATGGCCGACGACCTATTCTTTGATATATTTCCTAAATACCGTGAGAATTTTACTTTCTTAAGTGGACCGAGTTTCGCTAAAGAAATCATGATGGAGCAAATAACTTTGGTGACCCTTGCTGGGCGCAGCCGAAAGGTTGTGAAGCAAGTGATGGATATGCTTGAAGCACCTTATTTTAAATGCCTTGGTTCTTATGATGTGAAAGGTGTACTTCTTGGTGGGGCCTTAAAAAACGTTATCGCTATTGCTGGCGGTATTATTGAAGGGCTTGGTTATAACCACAACACGCGCGCTGCTATGATCACGCGAGCGATTGCCGAGATGCTGCGCTTTGGTCAAGTCTTCAATGCGAGACCTGAAACCTTCTATGGTCTCTCTGGGATGGGTGACCTTATCCTCACTACGACTGGAGGACTTTCTCGAAATAAAAACTTTGGCCTAGAGTTGGCCAAGGGGCGCTCTCCGGAAGAAATCATTAAGAGTCAGAGAACAGTTGTTGAAGGTTATAAAACGGCGAAGGCCGCCTATCACCTTTCTGAGCGCTATGAAATCCGTGCAAGAATTTTTCAAGGTGTTTATAAAGTTCTCTATGAAGGGCTTGAAGCGCGAACAGTTATTGAATCTATGATGCAGGTTCCTGCCAAATTTGAATTAGAATAACTAAGAAGTTACTCTACAGCACGCATAAGAAACTGGCTTTCCTCACCTGTGAAGAGACTCCTCATAGTCTCAGTATTCCCAAATTTTATTTGATCAAAAACAATTGAACGATGAGAAACTGTGGGGCCAGCAATAAAGTCTATATGACTAAGAGGGTCTGGAGTCTCTTCTATTTCTCGTCCTGCTATTCTCGCTGCTTCTATATTTTCCTCAGTCGTATCTCTTAAAATTCTGTTGGCATTAGTAAAATTACTGAAAAGTATATTGGATTCTTCATCAACATTACTTCTTGCAGTCTCTCTCGGAAATCCAATATTGTGACCTGTTTCATAGATTTCTTCTAAACGGCTTCTAGGAATGATGAGCTGAAGAACTTGTCCGTCTCCAGTATTGGCGCGATTTGCCCAGTTGCTTGCTTGCTGCCTACTTGTCGTAAAGTACATTCCTCTACCAAATTCTCCATCTCCTTTTGTGAGATCAACGCCTTCTTCAAGTATTTCACTCGCACTACTATTACTTGTCCCATGATAAAGAACAAGATAGTCATCAGGGCTTTCACGAACTGTTTCTAAACTAAGATTACCTGATTCAAGATTTTGGGAGCCTTGAATCCTAATGCTTCTTGCCTCTAGGTCCGCCGAGTTTGGCATGGCCCTGTTTATAAGAGTGGATCTATCTAGACTAAATATATCCCTCACACTTTGTGCACTAAGGGCCTCCACAATTTCAAAAGGGTCAGTGATTTGATTCCTCGAGTACCTACTAATATCAAGCCCTAGATTTATTACGCTCTCAAGTTGTTGGTCCTCATTGATAGCGCCAGCAATACCTCGGCGAAGAATATCTTTTCTTGTATTAAGTGGGACTTCGGCTTCTCTTAAAAAAGTTAGTTTTGCCCTAAGCTGCGCTGGGGAGCAATTAAAAACAGGACAGCTTATTTCATTATGGGCCCTTAAAATGGCATCAATTTGTAGTTGGTTAAGGTCTGGATAAAGCTCTCGTATCATAGAGATACGATCCGTTTGGTTTAAGGCCGCATTAGTTAAAACGGTTCTTTGAGCATAACTATTACTAGTTGGAGAAGTTGTTGAGACAGCAGAAAGCCTACTAGGGGTAACTTCATCGGCGGCTGCGACTAGCCGACTTCCACGAAAAAGAAGTCCCGCTCCATCAAGCACGCCAATGGATAGTCCTTCAACCCAAGCAGCCGTTTGGGCATCTGTCCTAGCTGAGGCCGAGAGGAGAAGAGATTGAGTATCTGCCCAACCACCATTAAATGTTGCGCTAGTAGCTTCAAAACGATTTTGGGCCTCACTTAACCTCAGGGCAGCATCAGATGCACCAACGGCCGTACCTGCTGCCATCAGTGCACCAGCCGCCGCCCAGCCAATACCAGGAATCAATCCAAGTGCAATTGCACCAACTCCCATAACGACAAAACCGACGGGAAGGCCGCCAGTTTCTTCTGGAGGCTCTTCGTTTAACATCCAACATTGACTTGCTTGATAAGTCGCAAGAATTCTTTGCCTCTGTGCAGAGTCAGTTGTCATAGAGAGTTCATCATCAATGACCTCTTCAACAAGAGAGGGGAAATGATGAAGGTATTGACCATCATCATGGCAAACATCATAGGCCGACTCAGCAAGCTCCTCTTGATAGTCTTTAACTTCACTTTTGAATTTATTTTTTAGAACTTGATTCTGTCCCGCTAGTTGAATGATTCCTTCTAGTCTTTCTCTTACGGGAGAAGAATTGAGAAGATTATCAATCGCCTCTTTGGGGTTGGTTGGATTTGTGGCCAGAAGGTTTTCAACGGCGACAGAAATTTCACCTGCTCCGGGTAAGGCCTGTATTGTATTTGCAAGATCAGAGGGAACATAGTTTGAATTTGAGGAGACAAAAGGGATGAGACTTCGACTGTCTTCTCGATTAAAGAGAAGAGGGTTTGAATTAACTGAACTCGACATTAGTGGCAAGAGGTGATCGGCCAAAAAATCTCTTGGAGCTTCTCCTTGACGATTTGAAAGCTCATAGTAGCACTGAGTCTGGGCGCGCTCTAATAAGCTATTCTCTGTAACCATGTCTCGGTAAGCTGCTAGGCAATCTGAGCGATTGGAATACTGCTCCTCTTCGACAAGCCTCTGGCATCTTTGATGGAGCCGTGAAAGGGCGGCATTGTTATGGCGATCTGGATAAGCAAAACCAAATTGTTCTTCCATTCGTGTTAAGCAAGACTCTCTTACCTCAACAGAAAAATTATCAGAGGCCTCTCCTCCAATCGTCGCTAGTTGTCTTCCATTTACGGAATTTGCTCTTGAAGTAATGTTGTAGAGGTTTCCTATGATTAGCGCCTGACGAACTTGATTGGCAATAAAGGCATTAAGTCTGTTTTCTGCTCCACCGAATTCTTCATTTAAACTTTCTACGGTCTGAGGCCTTCCTCTGTGAATTTCTTGAACCTTATCAATAAGGTCGCTATTGCCCATGTTTCGTCTTCCTCTCGATTGGGCGCACTGTAAGAGTTCTCTGTGGTCATCATCAGTTCCATCGAAGAGTCCACTGTAGGCTTGACCTTCTTCTAAGATACCTTCAACGGTTTTTAAAATAAGTTTGTTTTTAAGTTCTCTCGATTGGACTTCATAAGCATCCCCCTCAATCGATAGCATGGTGTCTGCGATGATTCTTAAATCAAGACCGACATTATTTGATCCCGTGTTGTAGCATTCTAGGCCATCACCATCTTCTGGGTTTCCATAGAAGGCATCAATGGCCTCTCTTTCAATGAGAGGATAGCGCTCACAGTAAGGAGGTCTGTTTTGGGCGGTTAAAATACTATTATGGTGCTCCCTTTGCTCAGGGAGGGTCGTGAGATTATTTAATGTTTCATTCTCTAATAAAACTCTTCGAATAACTTCCGGTGCGGCCTCCTGAAGTTCTCTAACTAAATTTCTCATCTCTATAAATTGTTGATTTGATCTCTCTTGATTATTTTCAGGACTCGTTAGCTGGGCCGCTACTCTTTGAAGACGACTGGCGATTCTTCTTGTGTGAGAATCGATTCCCCTGTTATTCGCCATCTCTCGAGCAAATTGGAAGGCCCTCTGCTTGGTATTTCGAAACTCTCTGCCTGTTGGTAGGGGAGCCTCGTTGTCTATGATAAGCAGGCCATCAAGCCCACGAAAAAATTCATGAGTGGCCCAGACCTGAGTTGATAGTAGTGACCAGCAAGTTAAAAATACTCGAAGACTCTTCAAGAAACTAAATGGGAAATAGCTGCGGCATTCAACTTTTCTCAAAAATAACTCCACTTCAACTTAATCGATATCGATATCGATATAGATATCGATGGCCTTGGTTCCCTCTCTTTATTGTAGATCTTTTCGGAAGAATTCTAGGTACCCTTAATAGGGAGTAATGTGATTTCAGTGTCTTGTGAGAAATGTTGATCTAAGAAAGGTGCCAACTTTTCTGGTCAATTCCTCGCAAGGCTAGAGCTTTTTAGTTTCAGTGATTAGAGGCTTTTTTTAAGCTCACCAATGGAGATGGTTTCACCAAACTTAATGAGAGTGCCATCAGGTTTTTGAAGGAAATAGGCGGGAACTCCAACGTAGCCATGTTTCTTTAAAAAAGCCCCGATAACAGGATCATATTTAGTCCAATCACCAAGTAGAAGTTTGATATTATTTTCTTGAACAAGTTCTCTAAATGAAGATGTATCCAAGACGAGTCTTTCATTTACTTTACAGGTGAAACACCACTTTGCCGTAAAATCCAAGAAGACTATTTCTCCCTGTGATTGATAGTCTCTCATTTTTTCTTCCGACCACTTTTCCCACAGTACTTTTCCTGCAGAGTTCTTCTCACGAATAAGGTCTGTTGAGCCGGCCGAACTATCTTCGTTAAAGCTTAGGGGGCTTGAGAAAAGTAAGTAGAAAGGAAAGAGGGCTATGGCAAAAAAGGTAAGGCGCCAAAGCTTCTTTTTAGAAATATGTTTTTGAAAATAGAAAGCAAAAAAGAGCATTAAAAGCCCAGTATTAAGCTTCATTAGCGGTAGATTGCCCGAAGTCAGTGAGGTGAATACATCGAGAAGCCATAAGGCCGTTAGTAAGAGAGTTAAACCTAAGAACTTCTTAACACTTTCCATCCAAAGACCAGGCTTTGGCAGGAATCTTATGGTCGCTGGGAAAAGACCAGTCATAAGAAAAGGAAAAGCTAGGCCAAGGCCGATCGCTTGAAAAGTTAAGATGATTTCAAAGGGACTTGCGGTAAAGGCAAATGTTAAGGCCGTACCAAGAAAGGGTGCACTACAGGGAGTGGAAAGAATCGTCGCTAAGACACCTCCAAAGAAATCTCCCGCCATTCCTTTTTTTATTTGTACATCACCTAAAACTTTACCGCCTGGAGTTTGAAATTCATAAAGACCAAAGAGATTGAGTGCAAAAACAAAGAGCACAACGATCATCATGGACACAAATATTGGACTTTGAAGTTGAAAGCCCCAACCAACATTTTCGCCGGTTGATTTTAAAATAAGAATCGCGGCGCTAAGGGTGAAGAACGTAGATAAAACACCCAGTGTATAGAAGATATTGTGTTTTAAGATATTACTTCTGGATTCGTCAGAGTGGACTACAAGACCAAAAAGTTTGAGCGAGATGACTGGTAGAACACAAGGCATGACGTTTAAGATGAGTCCACCAAAGAAAGCAAAAAGAAGAATGGTGAAAATAGACGCCGGTACTTTCGTCTCTTTTGATTCAGCCGTGGCAGCGGTATCTTGGGGAGTATCATTAGAACCTGAAGGAGCAATGAAGCTCATGGAGTTCATTAACGATTCAATGGCCTCACTACCAGTAAGGTCAAAACGTTCAAAGGTTTTTTCAATTATGGCCACTTTGTTATCGAGAGGGTTTTGCCACAGAAATTTTAGGGTTATTGGCTCACTAAAAACGCCATCTACCGGAAATGGAACAACGGGATCAACATACTCGCCATCCCACATGATATCCATTTTACCAAAAAGAGTGTCTTTATTATTTGAAAAGAGTTTCTCTCTTTGGGTATCTATTAATTTTTGACGGTAGGGAGTTAAGAGACCAAGCTGATGAGGAAGTGCTTTGCCTCCGATGTTTGTAAAGTTGTAATAAACTAGGAGTTGATTTTCTTCAGGGCCTTTCTTTAACACTATATCGATAGAGTCTGGCCATGAGGCTTTTGTAGGCAATTTCGTGAAACGATTGCTGAGCTCTTCATTACTTAGGGTGAAGTCTTGTGGAGTTGTGTTTGTTAAAAGACCATCAGCATATGTGGCCTCGATATCAACTTTTCCTGGGATGCAAATGTGCTTGCAGACCAGCCAATTTGAACTCAGTTTGAGCTGACTGCCTTGGTCTTCTGTAATTTCAAAAAATCTCGTGTAAGATCCATCATAGCCATAGGCAAGAATATCGCCCTTTTCAATAAACCTTTGAGGAATGGGCCAGGGGTATTCATTTATTTTAAAATTTGTTGGTTTTATTTCTGTGGGCAGCCCAGCATCACCTGGGTTTATCCAATAGGTGTGCCAATGAGGAGCATTCTTGTAAGAGAGGGCAAAAATATTTTTCCCTTGATGATTGAAAATTTGAAGTGAAGTCTCTACAGGTTTGTCTGGTATAGACTCGTCTGCAAAAGTAGGAAAAAGGGAAAAAATAACAGAGAAAATGAGAAGAAAGTTTTTCATGAATGACCTTAATCTATTTGATATATATTTCTTTATAAAGACCTAAAAATTTTAGCATATAGCTGCGTCTTATGCCCATATCAAATAGTCTAAGACGTTTTTTCACGTCCTGTGTTATGGTTTTGTCATGAAATTGCCAAATTTGCCTGAGCGCATTATATGTCTTACTGAAGAGTCCGTTGAGCTCCTTTATTTGCTAGGGGAGGAATCCCGCATTGTTGGGGTGTCTCAGTATGCTGTCAGGCCTGATCAGGTAAAGAAAGACAAACCTGTTGTCTCCGTTTTCACTCATGCCAATTTAAAGAAGGTCATAGAACTAAAACCTGACTTAATTATTGGCTATAGTGATATTCAAAAAGATATTGCCAAGAGTTTTATTGAAATGGGTCAGAATGTCTTTATCTCTAATCATCGAACCTTACAGGAGACGCTCAATTATTGTGCCTTACTGGCATCAATGGTGGGAGCCTCTGAACGGTTTGATGTCATTGTGAAAAGATGGCTTAAAAAAATTGAAGAAACAAAGGAATGGGCCAAGAGCAGACCTCAGAAATTGAAGGTTTATCTTGAGGAATGGGATGAGCCGCGTATTTCTGGTATTCGTTACTTTTCTGAACTTGTGGAGCTATGTGGTCTTGAGGATATCAACCGCCACTTACGCGATGGTATCTTGGCCAAAGAGCGCTTTCCAAATGAAGATCATATTTTAAAGGAGCGTCCAGACTTTATTTTTGGATGCTGGTGCGGCAAGCCTGTCGATATCCCAAGCATAGTGGCACGACCTGGTTGGGAAGAGTTACCTGCTATACGTGAAAATAGAGTGGTTGAGCTTCCTCCAGAAATATTTCTACAGCCTGGTCCTGCATTATTTGAGTCGGGTCTTGATTATCTAAAGTCTTTAATTGAAGAGCATGCCTGAGGACACCAGAGTCTACTAGAGCATGTGCTCTTTAAAGAGCATGGCCGCACCAAGAACTCCCGCACTATCACCAATTTGATGCTTATAGACCCGGGGCTTACTTCCTTTTACGAAAACACCTGCCCATAATTTTTCTTCAATATTTTCATAAATTTTTTCAATGGTACTTATTCCACCACCTAAAACAAAGTAGTCGGGATCAAAGAGAGTACAAAGGTTCATGAGAAATTCAAGTAAATCTTCTTGATATTGATTTTGAATCTGTCTCGCACTTTCATTAGTTTCTTCAAAAACTTCTGAGGCCCTAAGAGTGAGACCGGTTTTACTTTTATAAGAGGCTTCAATGCTTGGGCCACACAGGTATTGTTCTGCACAGCCTAATCTACCGCAATAGCATGGTCGACCATTACTATAGAGGACATGGTGGCCAACCTCTGCACCACCACCGTGGCGACCAATGTATGCTTCACCATTTATAATGACTCCACCACCATTTCCCGTGCCGAGAATAATACCAATTCCAATTTGTTCATTAGGGGAGATGCCAGATTCAGCAGCAAATTTTAAACCTGCACCCCTATGAACTTCTGCTAGTGCGAAAAGGTTGGCATCATTTGCTGTGCGTATTTCGATATTAGCGTTAAGAATTGACTTCAAATCTTTTGAAAAATTCTTATTAATGAAAATCTCAGAGTTTCCATTGATCATAAGTGAAGTCTTCGGGTCAATGGTTCCCGGTAAACCCACACCAATTCCGGAAACGTCACCGAGGCCTTTATTGGTAGATTCAAGCGTGGTCAAAATATGTTTAGATAGCCGCTCTAAAACAGACTGATAACCAAGATCTCTGTCCGTAGGGATTCGGGCGCGAGAAACTTCCTGACCATTTATAAAGATGGCCGCCTCCATTTTGGTGCCCCCGATATCTAGTCCTATTATGGTTTTTTCCATCAACATACACTCCTAAGGAGTTCATTTTCAGATGTCTGCATACATTCGTCAATTAGATCATTTAATTTCAGTTAGTTATCTGAGCATTTAGGGAACTGGCCTGTTCAGAACTGTTTTACTCAAGAAAAACATTAAACTTTAGCGAGTACCTGACGATAAGACAGTTGAATACTAGTGATCTGAGATCACATTAAGAACTTGGAAATGCTTATGAAAACACTATTTAATAGTCTTCTTGTTGTCCTTTCTGTTGTGGGGCTTTCTTCTTGCGATAAGTGGGAAGATTTACAGGTGAAGGCGGAAAAGATAAATCGATACGAAAAAGTATCTCTTCATCTTGCTCGAGAAAATAGGGATCTCAAAGCGGAGATGAGTCGCTTACGTGCTGATATTCAAACTTTAAAATCAGAAAAAAATTACCTCAAAATTAAACTAGATAAGTATGAAGATAAGACGGCTTCATCTCTTGAAGGAAATCATTCAAGGGGAATTGCAAGCGTGGCCCCTGTTAATCCTAAGAATGACCTTGTTAAGTATGAAGTTTATAAATGGACGCCTTCACAAGTATTGGCCATGGCCGAGAAAGAATTTGAAAATAAGAATTTTGAAAAGTCGGCGCAGTTCTTTATGACTTTCAGAGATAAATTTCCTCGTCACGATAAAATTGATGATCAATTTCTCTTTCAAGCAGGAGTGGCTTCATTTGAATCAGGTATTCATCACGAGTGGACTATTCACCATCTTGAAAACTTAGTTAAAGCCTATCCTACTTCA
>Ga0129324_10000160_pt1 | contig 46866 bp, 45 predicted proteins | sample CPBDNA_7_FD_96879 | JGI IMG/M metagenome (GOLD analysis project Ga0129324, IMG submission 96879) | Freshwater to marine salinity gradient microbial communities from Chesapeake Bay, USA - CPBay_Spr_15_0.2_DNA | ecosystem: Environmental > Aquatic > Marine > Coastal | place: USA: Chesapeake Bay... | reverse complement strand
GTGTCGGTAACAGCCATTTGATGGCTACCAGTAAAGCTACCAACACCATTGATGACTTTGACACCACGACCTTTTGCCATTTGCGCTAAGCCGCCCGTTAGTTTGCCAACAACATCATCAGACTTCCATTTGCGAAGTTTGTCTAAATCAATATTGGGTTTGCTAAAACTAATACCATGTGCCGCTGTTTCTTCTGCTTCAGTAATTACTTTCGCAGTGTGTAATAAGGCTTTGGATGGAATGCATCCAACATTCAGGCAGACGCCACCCAGTGTTGAATAGCGTTCGATTAGCACAACTTTTAAGCCCAAGTCGGCTGCGCGAAAAGCGGCAGTATAACCGCCTGGTCCAGAACCTAATACAACCACTTGGGTATCGATGTCATTATCGTCGTTTGAGGTTGATGGCGTTGCTGATGCCGTTTCAGTTTTGGCTGCTTCAGTATCAGCCGCTTTAGGAGCGGCCGCAACAGGTGATTTTGCGGCAGTTGTTACAGTTTCTACCATCAAAATGAGCGCACCTTTTGCGACTTTATCTCCAACTTTGACTTTAATTTGCTTCACCACACCAGCTTGTGATGAGGGAATATCCATTGAAGCTTTATCAGATTCAACGGTAATCAGTGAATCTTCAACTGCAATGGTATCACCCACATTAACCAATACTTCAATGATATCAACAGAATCAAAATCACCGATATCGGGTACTAGTACTTCTATTAAATTACTCATATATTCTTTATCCCTGTTACAACAGCAAACGTCGCACGTCAGAAAGCATCATGCGCATGTGACTTGTGAATCTTGCACCATCAGCACCATCAATCACGCGATGATCATACGAAAGAGATAGTGGTAAGATTAAGCGCGGTTCAAAAGACTTCGTTTCTTTGTCATAAACAGGCTGCATACTAGAGCGAGAGACCCCTAAAATAGCGACTTCTGGGCAATTGATAATCGGTGTAAACATTGTGCCACCAATACCCCCAAGACTGGAAATGGTGAAGCAACCGCCTTGCATTTCTTCTACTTTCAACTTGCGCTCGCGTGCTTTGGCAGACAAGTCCATCAAGTCTGCCGCAATTTCGAGTACATCTTTGCTTTGTACGTTTTTAACTACAGGTACAACTAAGCCATCTGGTGTGTCGCAAGCAAAACCAACATTGTAGTAACTCTTTAAAATAAGACTGTCACCATCTGGAGAGAGTGATGCATTGAAGTTTGGATAGGCTTTTAAAGCGTTTACAGAAGCTTTGATTAAAAACGCTAACATGGTGAGTTTGACACCACGTTTTTCAGCGTCAGCCTGCATAGACTTACGAAAATCCTCTAAATCAGTAATATCAGCTTCATCAAATTGGGTCACATGCGGTGCAGTTACCCAATTGCGATGAAGGTTTGCGCCCGATAGCTTTTTGATGCGTGACAGTGGTTGCGTCTTTATTTCACCAAATTTGCTAAAGTCGATGATTGGCATAGTCAATGTCGATAATGCACTTGCGCCTGCAGTCATGCTCTCCGTGCGTGGTTTAGCTAGCTCGTCTTTAACAAATGCTTGTACATCACTCTGTAAAATGCGTTTTTTGGGGCCAGAACCGACAACCAATTTTAAGTCTACACCTAATTCACGAGCAAATTTGCGTACTGATGGACTTGCATGTGAGTTGACTTCTCGGTTCGTGTCGACATGGGCACCAACAGGGGCTGGCTTACCGATGGGTTTTACTTGTTTTGGTGGTTCTGGCGCTGGGCGTGTGGGTTCCGGGACCGCAACTAATGGCGCTTCTGCTTTAGCTGGCTCTGGAATTACCGCTTTTGCAGCAGCCACATCTGCTGATTTTGATTCTATACGGTCAATCACTTCTAAGGTGATGATTAAATGGCCCTCTGCAATTTTGTCACCAACTTTTACTTTAACCTCTTTTACCACACCTGCTTCAGGTGTAGGGATGTCCATAGACGCTTTATCTGATTCAACCGTGACTAAAGAATCATCAATGCCAATAGTGTCGCCAGGTGAAACCAATACATCAATGATATCGACTGACTCAAAATCACCAATATCTGGTACCAAAATATCTTTTACACTCATTTATTTACTCCGAACCAAATACACACTAGAGGGTACTTGGGTTTGGTTTGTTTGGATTAAGCTTATATTTTTTAACCGCGTCTGCCACTTTTGCTGCGGGCAGTTTACCCTCGTCGCTTAACGCTTTTAGTGCGGCAACAACGACATAATAACGGTCGACTTCAAAGAAATCACGCAAGGCTTCACGGCTATCAGAGCGACCATAGCCATCTGTGCCTAAGGCAACGAATGCGTTTGGCACAAAGCGCTGAATCTGCTCGGCGAAACTCTTCATATAATCGGTTGAAGCAATCACTGGCCCTTGCGTGTCTTTTAAACATGCGGCTACATAGCTTATACGTTGTTTTTTCTCTGGGTTAAGCATATTCCAACGATCACAATCTAAGCCTTCGCGACGTAGTTCGGTAAAGCTTGTCGCACTCCAAACATCAGCGGATACGCCCCAGTCACGTTCGAGCAACTCAGCCGCTGCGATGACTTCACGAAGAATAACGCCGCTACCCATCAGCTGTACTTTTTCGCCTTTTGCTTTTGATTTGCTGAAGCAATACATACCTTTTAATATGCCAGCTTCACAATCCTTAGGCATTGCAGGATGGCTATAGTTTTCATTCATTAGCGTGATGTAGTAGTACACATCTTCTTGGTTTTGCACCATGCGGCGTAGACCTTCTTGGATAATGACAGCAAGCTCATAAGAAAAGGTCGGGTCGTAAGAGACACAGTTTGGAATAGTGGCCGACAACAGATGGCTATGACCATCTTCATGTTGTAAACCTTCACCATTTAAGGTGGTACGACCTGCAGTGGCACCCAACAAGAATCCGCGTGCACGACTATCGCCTGCCGCCCATGCAAAATCACCAATACGTTGGAAGCCAAACATAGAGTAGTAAATGTAGAATGGAATCATTTGTGCGCCGCTGACACTGTAGGAGGTCGCCGCAGCTAGCCAGCTGGAGAATGCTCCAGCTTCATTAATGCCTTCTTCAAGAATTTGGCCTGTTTTCAGCTCTTTGTAATACATGACTTGGTCAGAATCTTGTGGCTCATATAATTGACCAATAGAGGAGTAAATACCTAACTGACGGAACATGCCTTCCATACCAAATGTACGGGCTTCATCGGGTACAATTGGGACAACATATTGGCCGATTTTTTTATCACGAACTAACGTTGAAAGGATACGCACAAATGCCATCGTGGTGGAAATTTCGCGCTCCCCTGTCGCACCTAACATATTTTCAAAAGCAGATAATTCAGGGACGGTTAGCGCATTGCCTTTTTGTCTACGCTTAGGCACGTGACCGCCCATTGCGGCCTTGCGCTCTGCCATATATAGCATTTCTGGGCTATCTGCATCAGGTTTGTAATACGAAAGATTTTCAACTTGCTCATCAGTCAGTGGCAAATTAAAGCGGTCGCGGAATTTTTTCAGCGATTGAATATCCATACTTTTCTGTTGGTGTGTTGTATTTTGCCCTTCACCAGCATCACCCATACCGTAGCCTTTAACTGTTTTAGCTAAAATCACGGTTGGTTGGCCTTTATGATTAACAGCAGCGTGATACGCAGCATAGACTTTATGAGGGTCATGACCGCCACGGTTTAAACGCCAAATGTCATCATCTGACATGGCTGCTACCATTTCTTTTAGCTCGGGATATTTGCCAAAAAAGTGTTCGCGTGTATAGGCGCCACCTTTTTGTTTAAAGTTCTGATACTCACCATCGACACATTCTTCCATGCGTTTTTTGAGTAGGCCATCTTTATCCATCGCTAATAATGGATCCCAGTAAGAGCCCCAGACCACTTTTAAAGCATTCCAGCCTGCGCCGCGGAAATTAGATTCTAACTCTTGAATGATTTTGCCATTGCCACGTACTGGACCATCAAGGCGCTGTAAATTACAGTTAATCACAAAGATTAAATTGTCTAAACCTTCACGGGCTGCTAATGAAATCGCACCTTGTGATTCTGGCTCGTCCATTTCGCCATCGCCACAGAAAACCCATACTTTGCGATTGCTGGTATCGACGATTCCGCGGTTATGCAGATACTTTAGAAAGCGTGCTTGATAAATCCCAGCTAATGGACCAATTCCCATTGAGACAGTTGGGAATTGCCAGAAATCGGGCATTAACCATGGATGAGGGTAGCTAGACAAGCCATTGCCGCCTGTTTCTTGACGGAAATTGTCCATTTGCTCCTCGGTAAATCGGCCTTCTAAATAGGCGCGTGCGTAAACGCCTGGGGAAGAGTGGCCTTGGAAGTAAATACAGTCGCCACCAAAATCTTCGTTTGCCGCGCGGAAGAAGTGATTAAAACCAACGTCATATAAAGTAGCTGCTGACTGGAAACTGGCAATATGCCCACCAACACCTGGTGATTTTTCATTAGCTCGCAAGACCGTCATGATGGCGTTCCAGCGAACGAGCGCACGAATACGGCGTTCCATTTCTGGGTCGCCAGGCAGTTTAGCCTGTAAGTGTGTTGGGATAGTGTTCACATAAGCGGTCGTTGCATTATAGGGTAGGTTGCTACCTGAGCGTCGCGCTTGGTCAATCATTTCTTCTAACAAGAAGTGGGCGCGATCAGTGCCTTCGTTTTCGATAACAGACAATAATGCGTCTAACCATTCTTGCGTTTCTTGTGGGTCTGTTTCAGTTAAGCCCGTTTGCGGATTTGTTGCCATGCTTTGAGGTTTCTCCGTATTGCGGTTTATTACGCCTTATTTTCTTGGAATGCGGCGAAATGACGCATGAGTAGTGTTGAATATACAAAATGATAGTTTCGCTTTATTCAGCTTTTTGGTCAAGTTAAAACATCGTTACGCACGCGCTTGCCACGGCTTTGTTGCGGAATATTGCTAAGGACTGCCAATGAGTTCTTCTATCAATTGGGTAGTTAAAGTATGCAAAATGACGTCAATTTGCGCTAAAAGCTATTAATTGTGTAAATTACATTGCTGTTATAGGGGCGGTGTTAGTGGTCATTTTAACTCAAGAGGCTTAAGGCTAAGTAGATGGCTGCAATCAGGCATAAAATTGAAAATCCTTGATTACACAGATGTTTGGGAATTTTCTCTGCAATAACTTTTGTGCTGATTAGCATTGTTAATGTTGTCGTTGTGGCAAAAGGAATGGCCAAACTCCAATTGAATGTACTTGATTGAATATGGCTACTGATACTGCTTAAGCTAATCAGGCAGACGGTTGTTAATGTCGTTGCGACAACTGTTGCATGGTTGAAATTGCTGATTTTATTGAGACTGGGTACAATTAAAAATCCGCCACCCAAGCCTAGTAATCCAGAGAGTAATCCTGATATTCCTCCTGTAGCAATCAACTGTTTTGTGCAAGATGCTGTCCAAAATAACTTTGCAGTTACTGGATTAAGCATACAGGCAGGTAATGAATTTAATTGCCCATCGTCAATATTCTGTCTATTTGCATGTTGCCAGCTGCGAACGCAGATTAAAAGCAAAGTTGAAATCAGGGCAATGCTTAATACTTGATTTGGTAATTTTTCTGCTAATTTAACGCCGAATGGCGCCAACACAAACCCTGATATCGCCATCAAAAGTGCTGCTTTATAACGCACCTTTTTGTTGAATAAGCCTTGCAAAGCGCCAAAAGCTGCTGCACTTAATACGGCAAGCAGCGCGATGGGCGTAGCTTGATAAATGCTGATATTGAAAAAAGAGACCAGTAAGGGAATGGCAATCATTGCTCCGCCAGCGCCTGTTAGCGCTAAAACAAAGCCAACAGCAACACCAAGACATGCGCTGATGATTTGAATTTCTAACATGTGGATTTCTTTATTGCTTTGTGTTGATTTTTCGATAAAGCTTTGTTATTAAACATTTGTTCTGGAAAAAGTGACTTAACTTATTTGTCAACCAGTTTTTTTTTGTTGGGGCAGTGTTTGGATTGACTTTCTGCTGAGCTAAAGTATGTAAATTGGTTGCACGCATGCCTGTTCTGCAAAAGCCTAGCATTGGTGTTGGTGTATTAGTGACGAAATGTACGCAAGCGGTGATGTCACCTTCTTTGATGTTATTGGGAATAACTGGAATATGTATATAGTGTAAGCCTGCTTTTTCTGCTGCTGATTGGAGAATGATACTTGCAGGCTGATTGGCGCCACCCTCATTATCTGGGCGCGCATTGATTATTGCTTTGTATCCTAAAGCAGCAATTTCTGCTATGTCTTCAGGGTTGATTTGTGGCGCGCTACTAAATATTTCAGAATGCTTGGTAATCGATAATGTCATCTTATTTCCTTAAATTAAGCTTTTTTGCAAAATTGTTCAGCCAGCACGTTAATAATGGCAATGGCAGGTTTGCTAGTGACGCGGTAATAAATGTTTTTACCTTCGCGTCTTGTTTCTACCACTTGATTTTCGCGCAGTACGGTTAATTGTTGAGAGAGCGTCGGTTGTTTGATTTCAGTTAATGCTTCCAACTCTCCTACGGGTAGTTCGCCTTGTGACATATGGCACAGTAGTAATAGTCTGTCTGCATTCGCTAATACTTTTATTAGTGTGGTTGCTTCATCTGCTGATTCACGCAACACTTCAAGATTGTTTGATTGGGTCATGATTTTCTCAATATCACTAAATATCTTATCATTTAATATAATATATTATTATATAATATAAAACAATATAATTTACAGGATGCTGGAGGGGTGAAAAATGTTTAAACAATTGTTCGATGAGGTTTCATCAACATTGACATACATACTGATTGATGACGAAACAAGAGCGGCGGTTATTATCGATCCAGTTGATCGATATATCAATCATTACATCGCTTTAAGTCGACAGTTGAATATTCAATTGCGATATGCCTTAGATACGCATGTGCATGCCGACCATATCACAGCGAGCGGTAAGCTTAGAAACTTGCTAGGCTTACAAACAGGGGTAAGCGAGTTATGTGGTGCGGAAAATGTAGATTGGCAACTAAAAGATGGTGATATGGTGACATTTGGACGAGAAACAATCCGCGTTATTGCTACGCCAGGCCATACTGCAGGTGGTTTATCCTTTTTGTGGCTTGGTCAGTTGTTTACGGGTGATGCACTATTAATTAATGGCTGTGGGCGAACTGATTTTCAAGGTGGTGATGCGGGTGTTTTGTTTGATAGTATTACGCAACGAATCTTCACGCTGCCAGATGAGACGTTGATTTACCCTGGACATGATTATCAGGGGTATCGTGTCAGTAACGTGGCACAGGAAAAATTGACTAATACACGCTTGGCTAAACAGTCTAGAGAAGCGTTTATCAGTATGATGGCTGCATTAAATTTACCCAAGCCGTCAATGATTGATGTTGCTGTGCCAGCCAATCGTCAATGTGGTGTTGATGTGGTCGATAGGGACAAAGTCAATCACCTAACTTAAATACGTGCTTGAACAATGCACTAAACAGCTTAAACATGAATTGAGGAATCCAAATGCAAACGGCAATAGAGAATTTAGATTGGTTATCGATTTTTCCTGATTTGACTGCGCTTGAAGCATCTGCGAAAGAGGCCTTGCTCAAACATGCACGTTTAGTTGAAGCGCCAGTTGGTACGGTAGGCTATCGAGAAGGTGGACACTGTGGCGCCTACGTGATGCGATTGGCAGGGCAGTCGCGGGTATTTAAGGTCTCAGCTAGTGGTCGCGAAATCTTGCTTTATCGTGTGCATGGCGGAGAAACTTGCGTGATTACAACGACTTGTTTATTGGGAAATAGCGATTATCCTGCATCAACAGTAGTTGAAGAGGCGATTACTGATATTATTATTCCTTCGAACGCCTTTAATCAGTTGATGATTGATTCAAAAGTTTTTCGTACGTTTGTGATGGCAAATTATGGCGCTCTAATTAGTGACTTAATTGTGTTATTGGATGAAGTGGCATTTCATCGTATTGACGCACGTTTGGCTAAATTGTTTTTAGAAGCTGGCACTAATCCTATTAAAAGGACGCATCAGCAATTTGCGGACGAACTTGGCACTGCACGCGAGGTGGTGAGCCGCCAAGTTAAGCGGTTTGAACAAAATAAATGGGTGGCACTTGGACGCGGTCAAGTCGATATTCTTGACCGTGCTGCTTTGACCAAATTGGCACAAACTTAAATTGTGTGCATGCATAATGGCGTTATGAGGCGGACAGTACAGCATGCTTATTGAATGCAAGCATTAAACTATTGAATAGCGCAGTGGTTGCATTGCCCTTTGACTTGCTCAAACCCTTTGACAGTTGCCAAGCCTTTAACATCTGTAAAGTTGGCGTTATCAACATCAGCATCAGTTAAGTTTGCTCCTGTTAAATCCGCTCCTGTTAAATCTGCTGAAACTAAATCAGCGCGATTTAAGTTGGAATTGCGCAAGTTTGCGCCTTTTAAATTGCCAAACGGAAATGCGGCAATGTTCAAATCCGCATCTTCAAAGTTTGCGCCTTCAAAATTACCACCAATGGAATCAAATTTCATTTGCCCCATTGGTTGATTGCCGATATCTAAACCGAATCGGCCTTTTCGAGCATCAACACCACTCATATCAACTTTGCCTAGCGTGCCAATAACGCGTGCGTTTACCATTGTTGCATTTCTGAAGACACTGTGATCAAAAATGGGCTGAAAAATAATCGCGTTAGTTAAATCTGCGCTACTAAAGTCTGCGTTTTCAATACGCGCTAAATTTAAATATGCACCTCGCATATTGCTACCAATCAGTTTAGTGCCTTTGAGTTCTGCACCAAAAAAGCTAACATTTTGCATATTGCAGTGGCTCAAATCCATGCCATTAAAAATGAGATAGCTTGCGTCGCGGTTGCTCAAATCACAGGATTGACTGTTAATCTGTTTTAAAGCTTCTGCTTGCGTGATTTTTGTTCTAGCAATTTCAGCTTTATTGGCATAAAAATTAGTCGCTTGACTAATCATCTCGTCTTGCTCGAATAAAAACGCATCTCTAGAAGATGCTAATGCAAAGCAATATTTTTGGCCTTTGTATATTTCGTTGATGGAGCAGTCAGTTTTTTTATACACACCTTTTGATAAAGCATAAGTGCAATAGTCATCAAATGCGCCTATTTGGGACGTATCAGGCGTTGCCATACAAGACATTGTGCTCATGATGAATGCAATGGTAGTCACAATAACCTTAATGAATCTCATGCGAGCTCTCCAGTCCGTTTTGGGTCGATTCGTTTTCTTGATGAACTTGATATATTTCACATTTCATAATTATGTAATTATACAGCTGCAACAAGCATCAATACGGTAACTATAGTCACAAAGCCAATTTTTACGGTTTCTCAACCTACTCAACTTGCTTTATATGGCATTCCAGCCTCAGTTAATTTGTTCACTGACTTTAAAATTAAGGCAGGTGCTGCGGTGAAGCTGTTCTATAATGACGTGAAATATAATTAAAAGGAAACCTCATTGTTAACAGCAATCTACCAACAACTCATTCAGTTGTTTGCCAAGCCTGAAATAAATGCCGCACAAGCTTGGCTGGCGAGTGGATTGGAGGTAAAGCATATTTTTTGGATGTATGCCACCCCAGTTAATATGCAACTTGGACGTGATAGTTACTTTTTAACGAACCCAGCTACGACCGTTGTCACAGATGAAGAGAGTTTTGCGTTGATGGCGACTTTAAATCAGCATTTTGCAGGCTTGGGCTATTATTTTTACTTACATCAACATGTTTGGTTTTTAGGCTTAGATGTCAATCCTGATATCACCACAACGCCGATTCATTTGGTTAGCAACCAAGATATTGCTGATTTTTTACCACAAGGAAATGGTGCTTTAGCTTGGAACGCCTTACAAAATGAGATTCAAATGTTACTGTTTAGTCATCCAGTGAATACAGCGCGTGAGGAGCAAGGTTTGCCCGTGCTGAATAGCTTGTGGTGTTATGGCTTAGGTGCTTGTATTCATTAAAATATGCAAAAGACCATCATTCAAAGACGGGTTGATGACGTCGTTGTCAATCGCTTAGTTGAGAAAGGGGTTTCACCTTTGTTGGCGCGGCTTTATGCAGCACGAGGTGTGGATGATACAGCGGATTTATCGGTTTCGTTAAATCATCTTATTTCACCTAATCAACTTACTAACAGTGCAATAATGGCGAGTTTGTTAGCCGATGCAATTGCAGAAAAAAAGCAGATATTAATCGTTGGCGATTATGATGCGGATGGCGCAACAGCGACGGCAGTTGCGGTAAAAGGTTTGTTGTCTATGGGTGCGCAGGTTGATTTCTTGGTGCCTAATCGCTTTGAATACGGCTATGGGCTAACACCTGAGATTGTTCAGCTGGCGGCCACAATGTCTCCTGATGTTATTGTGACCGTGGATAACGGCATTGCCAGCGTTGATGGGGTTGCTGAGGCAAATAAGCTCGGCATACAGGTCTTAATTACCGACCACCATTTGCCTAGCGATGAAACACCACAAGCGGCTTGCATCGTGAATCCCAATCAACATGGTTGTGGTTTTGCGAGTAAAAATTTAGCTGGTGTCGGTGTTATGTTTTATGTCTTGCTGGCATTGCGCGCAGAGCTGCGTGAACGTGGCACATTTACTGAAAAACAAGAGCCTAACTTAACTGAATTATTAGATTTAGTCGCGTTAGGGACGGTTGCAGATTTGGTCAAATTAGATGCAAATAACCGCATTTTGGTCGAGCAAGGTTTGCGGCGCATACGCGCTGGTGCTTGCAGTGCAGGCATCACTGCTTTGTTGAAAGTGGCTGGTCGCGACCAATCACAAGTCAACACCCAAGATTTAGGTTTTTATATTGGACCGCGACTTAACGCGGCAGGACGACTGGATGATATGCGTTTGGGAATACAGTGTTTATTAGCTGGCGAAAACGAAGCCATAACAATCGCACAATCACTACATGATTTAAATATTGAGCGCCGCAGTATCGAATCCAGTATGCAAGATGAAGCCTTGGTCAGTTTGAATGAAATATCTGTTGGCGACCAGTACAGCATTAGCTTGTTTGAACCAACCTGGCATCAAGGTGTGGTTGGTATTTTAGCTTCGCGAATTAAAGAGCAATATCATCGGCCTGTGATTGCCTTTGCTGAAGTAGAGGATGGCTTATTGAAAGGTTCTGGTCGCTCGATTGCTGGTTTGCACCTCAGGGATGCGCTCGATATGGTGACAAAGCGATACCCGAATTTAATTATTACGTTTGGTGGTCATGCGATGGCTGCTGGCCTGAGTATCGAGCAAAGTCGTTTTTTTGATTTTCAAGCGGCTTTTGAGAAGATTGTGCGAACGTTATTAACGCCAGCGGATTTGCAGGCAATTATTCAAACGGACGGTGGTTTTTCAGCGGATGAAATGACCTTGCATCATGCGCAATTGATTGCCCATCAAGTTTGGGGGCAAGGATTTACACCACCGCTGTTTAATGACCTTTTTACTGTAATTACCCAGCGTGTTGTAGGCGGTAAGCATTTGAAACTTCTATTGGAAAAGCAAGGCAAGCGCTTTGATGCCATCTATTTCGGACAAACGGCGTTATTAGGTGATGAGATTGAGGCCGTTTATCAACTGCAGGTCAATCACTATAACAATGTGCAATCGTTGCAGTTACAGCTGTTGCATGTGTTGAACGCCTAAAAATGAGTCCCTGCTATATAATGTTGCATCTATGAATAATGTCGCACGTATGAAAAAAACCGCCAAAAAATTTGTTATTGCTAATTGGAAAATGCATGGCAACCTCGAGCAAAATCAATCTTTGTTAACTCACTATGTAAACCAATTAAATAGTCTCAAGCAGACGCAAGTTGTTGTTTGCGTGCCCTATCCTTATCTAAGTCAAGTGCAAAGCGTGTTGGAACATACAGACCTTGCGTGGGGTGCGCAAAACTTAGCTAAAAATCTAAATGGGCCATTTACAGGAGAAGTTAGTGCAGAAATGTTGAAAGATTTTGGTTGCGAATATGTGATTCTAGGGCATTCAGAACGAGCAACAGCTTATTGTGAATCGGATGAAAATATTGCTCAAAAATTCATGATGGCTAAACAACACGGTATAACGCCCATTTTATGCGTTGGCGAGACCTTGATTGAACGCGAAGCTGGCGTGATGGAACTAAAAGTTGGAAAGCAGCTCGATACAATTATCGATTTATATGGGGTTGATGTTTTTAATGATGCAATTGTATCCTATGAGCCGATATGGGCCATTGGTACAGGTCTGGCCGCATCTCCTTTGCAAGCTCAAGCCATGCATCAATTCATCTTTGATAAGCTAACCCAGTCGAAAGAGGCTCAAAAGAATCGTGTAAAAATCCTCTACGGAGGAAGCGTAAATCCGCAAAATGCGTTACAATTATTCAAAGTTGAAAATATTGATGGTGGGCTAGTAGGTAAATGTTCTCTTAGCGCACCAGCGTTTGAAGATATCTGTCAAGCAGCGGAATTATCTGTTGGTTGATTTTTTTTATGGTTGACAGGCTAAATAATAGGTAAAAAATGGAAAACATCATTACAGTCGTGCATGTATTAGCGGCCGCAAGTTTAATTGGATTGATTTTATTACAGCACGGCAAAGGTGCTGATATGGGTGCTGCTTTTGGTAGTGGCGCCTCAGGTAGTTTGTTTGGCGTGAGTGGTTCATCGAACTTTCTGAGTCGAGCAACATCAATCAGTGTGCTTGTATTTTTTGTAACGAGTTTGGCTTTGGCGTACATCGCTAGTCATAAATCTAGCGCAAGTAGCGTGATTCAGGCTCCTGTGGCGACGGTTAACACGAGTGTAAAAGAATCCCCGCCAGCGCAAACTGCGCCTGTTGCTGGTACTGCGGAGGATGTTCCTAATTAAATTTAGGTTAATTCCTAAATTTACATGCCGTCGTGGTGGAATTGGTAGACACGCTATCTTGAGGGGGTAGTGACGAAAGTCGTGAGAGTTCGAGTCTCTCCGTCGGCACCAGGTTGATGATTGGTGTATTGCTTGAGTGGCTTCATTACAAATGAAGCGAATGAAAAGATTAAAGTGTAAAGACAGGTTAGTTCAAAAGACAGCCGCAAGAGATACGTGTAACAATCTACACATATCATGTTTTTATTTAACGTAGTAAGCTAAGGGTTAGAGCTTTTGCTAGAAAATTATTTTCCAATTTTAATGTTCATTTTGGTGGGTTTAGGCGTCGGTCTGGGACCACTTATCCTTGGCAAGTTGGTATCACCTCATAAGCCTGATGCTGAAAAAAATTCACCTTACGAATGTGGCTTTGAGGCCTTCGAAGATGCGCGCATGAAGTTTGACGTGCGGTATTATCTTGTTGCAATTCTTTTTATTCTCTTTGATTTAGAAATCGCATTTTTATTCCCTTGGGCAGTTGTTTTGCATGATATTGGTCTTTTTGGTTTTTTAGCCATGATGGTGTTTTTGTTTGTGCTAGTGGTTGGCTTTATTTATGAGTGGAAAAAAGGCGCTCTGGAATGGGATTAGCTGTCAGTGTTAATTCGCATGTTAATTTTAAAATGGGGTTAATTTAAGTGAGTATCGAAGGCGTATTAGAAAAAGGGTTTGTAACCACCTCGCTAGATACGGTGATTAATTACACCCGCACAGGGTCGATGTGGCCAATGACATTTGGATTGGCTTGTTGTGCCGTTGAAATGATGCATGCTGGTGCTGCACGTTACGATCTTGATCGTTTTGGTATTGTTTTTCGCCCCAGTCCTAGACAGTCGGACGTGATGATTGTCGCGGGTACTTTGGTGAACAAAATGGCGCCTGCGTTACGTAAAGTCTACGACCAAATGGCTGAGCCGCGCTGGGTCATTTCTATGGGTAGTTGTGCCAATGGCGGCGGTTATTATCACTACTCATATGCGGTTGTTCGTGGATGCGATCGAATTGTTCCAGTTGATGTGTATGTGCCAGGATGTCCGCCAACAGCTGAAGCATTGTTGTTTGGAATTATCCAACTGCAGAAAAAAATTAAACGCACGAATACGATTGCACGATAAAGATAGTGGCCAATAATATGTCAGCAAAGTTAAATCAATTATCCGCACAGTTAAAATTGGCGCTCAATGCAGGCCTCGTTAAACTGACCGAAGATTTAAACGAAATTACCATAGAATGCAAAGCGAAAGATCTCCTAGATGTTTGCATCAGATTGCGTGATCATGGAGAGTTGAAGTTTGAACAGTTAATTGACTTGTGCGGGGTTGATTATAGTGAGTATCAAGATGGTTTGTGGGAAGGCTCGAGATATGCTGTGGTTATTCACTTGCTTTCTGTTTCATTGAATCAGCGAGTGCGTTTACGCGTTTTTGCGACAGATGACAACTTTCCTGTTTTACCCACGCTTATTGATGTTTGGCCAGTAGCTAACTGGTTTGAGCGTGAAGCTTTTGATTTATTTGGGATTATGTTTGAGAATCATCCAGATTTACGTCGCATTTTGACTGATTATGGTTTTGTTGGACATCCTTTCCGTAAAGATTTTCCGATGATAGGTCATGTAGAAATGCGATACGACCCCGAGCAGCAACGTGTTGTATATCAGCCTGTCTCAATTGAGTTGCGTAATAATGTGCCTCGCATTATTCGCGACGAAGGAGTGCATAATGGCTGAAATACATAATTACACCATGAACTTCGGTCCCCAGCATCCGGCAGCGCATGGTGTATTACGTTTGGTTTTAGAGTTGGATGGCGAGGTTATTCAGCGTGCCGATCCGCATATTGGATTATTGCATCGCGCTACCGAAAAACTGGCTGAAAATCGGACTTATTTACAGTCAGTTCCTTACATGGACAGGCTCGATTATGTGTCCATGATGTCAAACGAGCATGCCTATGTAATGGCAATTGAGAAAATGCTTGGCTTGGAAGTCCCGATTCGTGCCCAGTATATTCGGGTCATGTTCGACGAAATTACTCGAATCCTCAATCATTTACTCTGGATTGGTGCACATGGTATTGATTTGGGTGCGATGACCATGTTTATTTATGCTTTTCGCGAGCGTGAAGACTTGTTTGATATGTATGAGGCGGTTTCTGGTGCGCGTATGCACGCTGCATATTATCGTCCTGGAGGGGTTTATCGTGACTTGCCTGATCGCATGCCACAGCATGAAACAACCAAATTCCGTAGCAAAGCACAAATTAACCGGTTAAATCAGAATCGTCAAGGATCCTTACTCGATTTTATTGAGGACTTTACAGCACGTTTTCCGAAGTATGTTGATGAGTACGAAACATTGTTAACAGACAATCGTATTTGGAAGCAACGTACGGTAGGCATTGGTGTTGTTTCGCCTGAGCGTGCTTTAGCATTGGGTTTTACTGGTCCGATGTTACGCGGTTCTGGTGTTGAGTGGGATTTGCGTCGTAAGCAACCTTACGAGGTTTACGATCAGCTTGATTTTGATATTCCAGTCGGAGTTAATGGTGATAGTTATGATCGTTACTTAGTTCGGATGGAGGAATTCCGTCAGTCAAACCGCATTATCAAGCAGTGCGTAGATTGGTTGCGTCAGAACCCAGGGCCAGTTATCACCAGTAATAATAAAGTAGCGCCACCAGACCGTGAAGGGATGAAAACTAACATGGAAGATATGATTCATCACTTTAAATTGTTTACTGAAGGCTTTCATGTGCCTGCAAGTGAAGCGTATGCAGCTGTTGAGCATCCAAAAGGTGAATTTGGTATTTATATGATTTCTGATGGGGCGAACAAGCCTTATCGATTGAAAATAAGAGCGCCTGGTTTTGCACATATTTCTTCAATGGATGAAATGTGTCGTGGACATATGCTTGCCGACTTGGTAGCTATTATTGGGACACAAGATATTGTGTTTGGAGAAATTGACCGATGATAGTGCAACCTGTTTCCGTTGGCGCAGCATCTTTAAACTGTAATGAGAAAGTTGTTTAATGTTATCAGCTGAAGCTATCGAAAAAATTGAATACGAGCTGACGAAGTATCCAAAAGATCAACGTCAAGCAGCGGTCATGTCTGCCTTGAGGATTGTTCAAACAGAACGTGGGTGGTTGTCTCAGGAGAGTATTAGTGATGTTGCGGCTTATTTGGGTATACCCGATATTGCCGCACTGGAAGTAGCAACTTTCTACAACATGTATGACACCGAGCCAGTTGGAAAATATAAGATTACGGTTTGTACCAATATCTCATGTATGTTGCGGGACAGTGATAGCATTGTTCATCATCTGCAAGAGAAGTTAGGGATTGGATTTAACCAAGTAAGTGAAGACGGGCAATTTTGTTTAAAAGAAGGTGAATGCATGGGTGCATGTGGCGGTGCACCACTAATGAGTGTTAATAATGCAACGATGTATGAATATCTTACTCCTGAAAAAGTCGATAAAATTTTGAAGGAGCTTAAATAATGTCGACATTAAAATCAGAAACAAAGGATTCAAAGCCTGTGATGACAGACCTGAAAGGTCAAACTTTAATTACATTGCAAACACTCAAAGAAGACAATCCAGCTTCATTAGCGACTTATGAAAAGTTAGGTGGCTATGAACAATTAAAGCGCTTGGTCACCAATAAAGTTAAAGCGGTTGAAGTAATCAACCAAGTTAAATTGTCTGGACTTCGTGGGCGAGGGGGAGCAGGTTTTCCAACAGGCCTTAAATGGAGTTTTATGCCTCGTTATTACGATGGTACTAAATATCTGGTTTGCAATACAGATGAAGGTGAGCCTGGCACGTTTAAAGATAGAGATATTATTCGCTACAATCCGCATCAACTGATTGAGGGAATGGCGATTGCTGCCTATACCTTAGGTGCTGGTGTTGGATATAACTATATTCATGGTGAAATTTGGCGTGAATATGAGATTTTTGAAGCTGCTTTGGCTGAGGCTCGGGCGGCTGGTTATATCGGACAAAATTTGTTTGGTACTCATTTTAACTTCGAGTTATATGCTGTGCATGGGTATGGTGCATATATCTGCGGTGAAGAAACGGCGCTGATTGAATCGATTGAAGGTAAAAAAGGTCAGCCAAGATTTAAGCCACCTTTTCCAGCCAGTTATGGTGTGTTTGGTAAACCAACCAATGTTAATAACACAGAAAGTTTTGCTAGCATCCCATGGATTTTACAACATGGTGGTCAAGCGTTTGCAGACTTGGGCGTTGCGGGTTCTGGTGGCAGTAAATTATTCTCAGTTTCTGGTCACGTTGAAAAGCCAGGCAACTATGAAGTAAACATGGGCATGCCTTTTACGGAATTATTAGCGATGGCGGGCGGTATTTGGAAAGGACGTCAATTAAAAGCGGTCATACCAGGCGGTCCTTCCACAGCGGTTATGCCAGCTTCTGCCATTCTAGATGCGACAATGGACTATAACGGTTTAAGCAAAGCAGGTTCAAGCTTGGGTGCTGGATCTTTGATTGTGATGGACGAAACCACTTGTATGGTTAAAACGCTAAAACGCTTAAGCTACTTCTTTTATGAAGAGAGTTGTGGGCAGTGCACGCCTTGCCGTGAGGGCACTGGGTGGGTTTATCGTGTGATTAAGCGCATCACTGAAGGCAATGGCAAAATGGAAGATTTGGATCTGCTGACCGATGTGAGTAATAACATTTCAGGGCGCACTATTTGTGCCTTAGGTGATGCGGCGGCTACGCCTGTATTGAGCTTTATTAAACATTTCCGTCCAGAGTTTGAATACTATATTCAGCATGGCAAAAGCATGGTTGATGGACAATAGCATATGTTAAAAATTGAAATTGATGGCAAGCCAGTAGAAGTCGACCACGGCACAACGATTATTGATGCCGCTGATAAACTTGGGGTTGCGATTCCACGTTTTTGTTACCACAAAAAATTATCAGTGGCGGCTAACTGCCGCATGTGTTTGGTTGAAGTGGAGAAGTTTGGTAAGCCATTGCCAGCTTGTGCTACACCTGTTGCTGAAGGAATGAAAATTTTCACTCGTAGCAAGGCGGCTGTGCAGGCTCAACAAAGTGTGATGGAGTTTCTGTTAATAAACCACCCTTTAGACTGTCCAATATGTGATCAAGGTGGCGAATGCGATTTGCAAGATGTCGCTGTCGGTTATGGTGCTAGTGGTTCCCGTTATACCGAAGAAAAACGTGTCGTCTTTAATAAAAATATCGGCCCACTCATCAGTACCGATATGACGCGCTGTATTCAATGTACGCGCTGTGTCCGTTTTTTAAAAGAAGTTGGAGGAATGCAAGAGCTGGGCATGGTTGGTCGAGGTGAACATGCAGAAATTACAGCTTATGTTGACCAAAGTGTTAACTCTGAGTTGTCAGGCAATATTATTGATTTATGTCCTGTAGGTGCGTTAACGAATAAGCCGTTTAGGTATTCAGCGCGTAGTTGGGAATTGGTGCGTCGACCTTCTATCGCGCCGCATGATAGTATGGGCTCGCATATTGAAGTCCATGTAAAAGACGATAAAGTCATGAGAGTTTTGCCGCGTGAAAAAGAAAGTATTAATGAATGCTGGTTATCAGACCGTGACCGTTATTCTTATGAGGGTTTAAATAGTCCAGATCGACTAAAAGTACCCATGATTAAGCATCATGGAGAATGGCAAGAAACGGATTGGAAAACAGCGCTTGAGTATGCTGCTGGTCAAATCAAAGATATTACAACTGAACATGGTAGTGATGCATTGGGAGCATTAGTCTCTCCTAATAGCACGATGGAGGAAGGTTACTTAATCAAAGAGCTAGTCCATGGGTTAGGTTGCGGGAACGTCGACTATCGTTTGCGCCAAACAGACTTTAGATTAGATGGTAAACGTGTTGGGACACCTTGGATGGGTTGCAATATTGATGAGATTGAAAAGCTAGATCGCATTTTGTTAATCGGTTCTAATATTCGTAACGAACACCCTCTGCTGGCACAGCGCTTCCGCAAGGCTGTTGATAATGGTGCAGAACTTTCGATTATTAGTCCATTAGACAATAATCCTTTAATGGATATTGCCCATAAGATTATTGTGACACCAAATGACATTGTGAATGTTTTAGCGCAGATACTAAAAGCGATGTCTAAGCTGCAGAAGTTGTCTTTGTGTTTACCACCACAATTAAGCGAATTGCTTGAGCAGATTCATGTGCGACCAAATACTGAAGCAATGGCGGAAAGCCTTGTTGGTTTGGGTGAGACAGTGAACTTAATTGCACCAAAAGTCGGTATTTTTCTTGGCAATATGGCGCTTAGCGCGCCAAGATTTACTGAAATGTATAGTTTGGCTGAGGCTATTGGCGGTGTTTCTGGTGCAAAAGGGGGTATTTTACCTGCGGCTGCGAACAGTACTGGAATGCATTTATTAGGTGTGATGCCAGCATCAACTGGTATGCATGCCCGTGCAATGCTAGAAGTGCCACGTAAAGCCTATTTGTTGTTGAATATTGAGCCAGAACTTGATTGTCAGCATGCTGCTTTAGCCCGTTCAGCAATGGAGAAAGCGGATTGTGTTGTTGCATTAACAGCCTACAAATCAAAAGCTTTAGATCACGCAACTGTCTTACTACCTATCGCGCCGTTTACAGAAACTTCAGGTACTTTTATGAGTATTGAAGGCCGTATTCAAAGTTTTAAAGCGGTGGTAAAGCCGTTAGGTGAATGCCGACCCGCTTGGAAAGTATTGCGTGTGTTGGCCAATACACTAGGGCTTCAAGGCTTTGATTTTGAAAGTAGTGAAGAGGTTAAACTTAAGATTTTTGATGGTGAGAAGCCATCAGATTTTGCAAGAAGTCGTTTGAATAACAACATGAAGGAGCTGGTGGAGATTGAAACGAAAATTAAGTCACCAGGTTTGCAAAGAGTTGGTGAAGTTCCGCAGTACGAGGCAGACCCAATCGTTCGTCGCTCTGAGCCTTTAAGAAAGACCAAATATAACATCAAACGCTTAGTTCGATTACATCCAGATGAGATGCGTGCTTATGACTTGGTTGAAGGTGATATGGTGTTAGTTACACAAGATAAAGGTAGTACTGTTCTCCCAGTTAGACCAGACGCACACGTTGCACCAGGTTGTGTAAGGGTCGCTGCAGCACATGAAGATACTTTGGGTTTGGGTGATTTGATGGGTGATATTTCAATTGAAAAAATTACTCAAGAACAAGCTGATGTGTTTAAATCCAAACAAATGGAAGCACAAAACTAATGGAATGGTTATCTCAATTATTCGGTAGTTATTGGCAAAATGTTCAAATGGTTGGATGGACATTGGTTAAAATTATTGCCATTGTTGGTCCATTAATGATTGCGGTTGCTTATTTAACTTATGCAGAGCGTAAAGTAATTGGCTATATGCAAGTGCGTATTGGACCGAATCGTGTTGGTTTTTGGGGATTGTTGCAGCCTGTTGCTGATGGTCTTAAGTTATTATTTAAAGAAATCATTATACCAACAGCTTCCAATAAAGGCCTGTTTTTATTAGGTCCAGTATTGACAATAGCACCAGCTTTTGCAGCATGGGCAGTGATTCCTTTTGATGGCACAATGGTGTTAGCCAACATTGATGCTGGTTTATTGTATGTATTAGCAATGACTTCAATTGCCGTTTATGGGGTAATCATCGCTGGTTGGGCATCCAATTCAAAATATGCATTCTTAGGTAGTCTGCGCTCGGCTGCGCAAATTGTTTCTTATGAGATTGCTATGGGCTTTTCCTTGGTGGGTGTGCTCATGTGTGCGAACAGTTTAAACTTAGGTAACATCGTTTTGGGGCAAGAGGGTGGTTTTTGGCATTGGTATTTCATTCCGTTGTTCCCTTTATTTATCGTGTATTTTATTAGTGCCGTTGCCGAGACAAATCGCGCGCCATTTGATGTGGCTGAAGGTGAGTCTGAGATTGTGGCAGGATTTCACGTGGAATATTCGGGAATGGCGTTTGCCGTTTTCTTCTTAGCAGAATATGCCAATATTTGGCTGGTCTGTACACTCGCTGCATTGATGTTTATGGGCGGTTGGTTGTCACCCTTGCCATTCTTACCAGATAGTATATTGTGGCTTTTCGCGAAAATGGCATTTTTAGTGTTTTTCTTCCTGTGGTTTAGAGCAACATTTCCAAGATACCGTTATGATCAGATTATGCGTTTGGGCTGGAAGGTTTTTATTCCCATTACTATCGTATGGATTGTGTTCGTTGGTGCAATGATGCAGACAAAGTTTGATTACTTGTTTCACTAAATTTGACTAAAACTATTTGAATTAGGATATTTCACTAAACCGTATGTTTAAACAAATGAAAAATACACTGGGTAGTTTGATGCTCATTGAGTTGCTTAAAGGTATGGCCGTCACTGGCAGGTACTTTTTTGCTCGTAAGATTACGATTCAATATCCAGAAGAGCGTACACCGCAATCCAATCGATTTCGTGGATTACACGCTCTACGCCGCTACCCAAACGGAGAAGAGCGTTGTATCGCTTGTAAATTATGCGAGGCTGTGTGTCCAGCAATGGCAATCACTATTGAATCTGAACAACGAGATGATAATACACGTCGCACAACCCGCTACGATATTGATTTAACCAAATGTATTTTTTGCGGCTTGTGTGAGGAATCATGTCCTGTGGACTCAATTGTAGAAACACGCATCTTTGATTATCACGGTGAACAACGTGGTGATTTGTTATATACAAAAGAGATGTTGCTCGCTGTTGGAGATAAGCATGAAAAACAAATTGCGGCAGATCGCGCGCAAGATAAGAATTATAGATAACGAATAAAAGTTCATGATAACTATGGTGTTTACCGATTTTTTATTTTATGTATTAGCAACCATTCTGCTTGTTTCGGCTTCGCGGGTGATCACTGCTCGCAACCCTGTTCAGGCGGCTTTATTTTTAGTGCTCTCTTTTTTTACAGCATCTGGAATATGGCTGTTGTTGCAAGCAGAGTTTTTGGCGATTGTGCTGGTGTTGGTTTATGTTGGTGCAGTTATGGTGTTGTTTCTGTTTGTGGTGATGATGCTGGATATTAATATTGACAAATTGCGAGAGGGGTTTTGGAGCTACTTGCCACTTGCAGGCACCATTGGCGGCTTAATGGCGATAGAAATGGCCATGATATTAGGGAATAAATATTTTGCAGCAGCACCAAATGTCAGTCGTCCAGCAGCCTACAGCGATACAGCTGCAATTGGTCATGTGATGTATACAGAATATTTGTTACCATTTGAGTTGGCATCAGTCGTTTTATTGGTTGCCATTGTTGCGGCCATCGCCTTAACGCTAAGAGAAAAAAGAGAAAGCAAATCGATGAACCCCTCACAGCAGGTGATTGTAAAAAAAGCAGATCGTTTACGAATGGTAAAAATGAGGTCTGAAAGCGAGGTCTTGCCAAATGATCAAGCCGACAAAGGAGATGCTGCATGACTGTCGGTTTATCTCACTACCTTATACTAGGTGCCTTACTATTTGCGATCAGCGTTATTGGCATATTTTTGAACCGCAGAAATGTGATTATTGTGTTGATGGCAATTGAGCTTATGTTGCTGGCAGTGAATATAAATTTCATTGCATTTTCACATTACTTACAAGATATTGCAGGTCAAGTTTTTGTCTTTTTTATTTTAACCGTCGCCGCTGCTGAGTCAGCCATTGGTCTAGCAATTTTAGTTGTGTTGTTCCGTAACATACGCACGATTGATGTTGAAGATTTAGATTCACTTAAGGGCTAAAAAATAATGATGATAAAGCAGTTTCTTATTTGGATCCCTTTACTACCATTAATCGCATCTGCAATTGTTGGTTTGTTTGGAAGTCGTTTGCCTCGCAGTGCAGCACATTGGCTTACTATTCTAGGTGTTGCTGGTGCTTTCATACTCTCGGCTTTCGTTTTCAAAGCAACATTGGCTGGATTTATCCATAATGCAAACTTATATACCTGGCTAGTTTCTGGTGATATTCGTTTTAGTGTTGGATTTTTAATTGACAACCTGACAGCTATGATGATGGTGGTCGTCACCTTTGTTTCATTAATGGTACACATATACACTATCGGTTATATGCATGAAGATTCAGGCTATAGCCGTTTTTTTAGTTATATATCTTTGTTTACTTTTGCCATGCTGATGTTAGTCATGTCTAACAATTTTATGCAATTATTCTTTGGGTGGGAGGCTGTAGGTTTAGTCTCTTATTTGCTCATTGGTTTTTGGTATACAAGACCGACAGCCATTTATGCCAATTTAAAAGCCTTTTTGGTTAACCGTGTTGGTGATTTTGGGTTCTTACTTGGTATCGGGCTAGTACTTGCTTACACTGGTAGCTTAGATTATGCAGAGGTATTTAAAGCCGCGCCTACTTTGTCTGAAACTACAATCAGTCTATTTGCCAATACGCCTTGGTCGTTGATGACCGTAAGTTGTATTTTATTATTTGTGGGGGCAATGGGTAAATCTGCACAGGTGCCGCTACATGTTTGGTTGCCTGATTCAATGGAGGGCCCAACGCCAATTTCAGCTTTAATTCATGCGGCAACAATGGTGACTGCAGGGATATTTATGGTGGCAAGAATGTCCCCTCTGTTTGAGATGTCAACGACGGCATTATCCTTTGTCATGACGATAGGTGCTATTACAGCATTATTCATGGGTTTATTGGGTGTCATTCAAAACGATATCAAGCGTGTTGTTGCCTATTCAACATTATCACAATTGGGTTATATGACAGTTGCTCTAGGCGCATCGGCCTACAATGTGGCAATTTTTCACCTAATGACTCATGCTTTCTTTAAAGCGCTATTGTTTTTGGGTGCTGGATCGGTAATCATGGGTATGCATCATGATCAAGATATCCGCAATATGGGTAATTTGAAGCAATATTTCCCAGTTACTTGGATTACATCGTTGATTGGTTCCCTAGCGTTGATTGGTACACCTTTCTTTGCTGGTTTTTATTCAAAAGACAGTATTATTGAAGTGGTTAAATTCTCACATATTCCAGGCAGTGGTTTTGCTTATTTTGCAGTCATTGCAGGTGTGTTTATAACGGCATTCTATTCCTTTAGATTGTACTTTATGGTTTTTCACGGCGCTGAAAAATGGCGAGAAGTGAGGCCGCATGCACATGATGATCACCTTCATCATGGCTTAAAACCAGATCAAGATCCTCATGAACCTGGTTGGGTCGTGAAATTACCTCTGATTTTGTTGGCAATTCCATCATTGTTAATTGGCTATATTGCCATTCAGCCAATGTTGTTCGGAGACTTCTTTAGGGGTGTGATTGTTATCAATGCTGAGTTGCATCCAGCGATGGAGCACTTAGCGCATCATTTCCATGATGTTTTACATACACCTTCTGGCATGGCGATCCATGGCTTGCTCACTTTACCATTTGCGCTGGCGATACTTGGTGTTGCTACTGCTTGGCTTTTCTATATGAAGCGTCCTGATATTCCTGCAGTTATACAGCAACGTTTAAGTCTTTTGAATCGCGTATTAGAAAATAAATATGGATTTGATCATTTTAACGAAGTCTTTTTCGCTGGTGGTTCGCGGTTTATTGGTAATAAACTTTGGCAAATTGTCGATTTACAGCTTATTGATGGCGCGATTGTCAACGGTACGGCTAAACTAATTGGTAAGTTATCTAGTGTTGTGCGTCAATTACAGTCTGGGATGATCTATCACTACGCATTTGCCATGATTATCGGAGCATTTTTGCTTTTAACTTTTTTTACTAAGATTTTTAACTAAGACCTTTAATGCTAACTAATCACATATTAAGTTTATCTATTTGGGTGCCAATTTTAGCTGGTGTTATCGTGCTTGCACTCGGCAATGATCACCGTGTAGCACTGACTCGTTGGTTGGCCGCTTTTGGCGCTATTGCAGGGTTGTTGGTGACTGTCCCGCTTTATACGCAATTTAACTTTGCCGAAGCTGGCTTCCAGTTTCAAGAAGCCGCTTATTGGATCCCTGCTTTTCAGATTTTTTATCATCTTGGCGCCGATGGTATTTCAGTCCCCTTAATTTTGCTGACTAGTTTTACTACTCTGATTTGCATAATTGCCTCTTGGCAGGTAATTACTAAAAACATTGCACAATATATGGCTTGTTTTTTAATGATGAGTGGGCTGATGATTGGTGTGTTTAGCGCCTTAGACAGTATCTTATATTACGTATTTTGGGAGGCAATGCTGATTCCAATGTTTCTTGTTATTGGTATTTGGGGTGGTCCCAATCGCGTTTATGCAACAGTTAAATTCTTTTTATACACCTTGCTAGGCTCTCTGCTGATGTTGGTTGCCTTTATTTATTTGTTCCATTTGACAGGTAGCTTCAATATTGCCAAATATCACAATGTTGTATTGCCGTTCAATGTTCAACTTTGTATTTTCATGGCTTTTTTTATGGCTTTTGCTGTCAAAATTCCAATGTGGCCTGTACATACTTGGTTGCCAGATGCGCACGTTGAAGCGCCAACAGCAGGGTCTATTGTGTTAGCTGCTGTTATGTTGAAGTTGGGTGGATATAGCTTCCTGCGCTTTGCCATGCCGATTGCGCCTGATGCGACACATTACCTGGCTGGTTTTATGATTGCCCTATCACTGATTGCAATCTTATATATTGCATTGGTCGCACTAGTCCAAAAAGACATGAAAAAATTGATTGCTTATTCCTCAATTTCACATATGGGTTTTGTTACTTTGGGTTTTTTCCTCTTTAGTCAATTAGGATTAGAAGGCGCTATAGTGCAAATGATTTCACATGGTTTTATCTCAGCTGCCATGTTCCTATGCGTTGGCGTCCTATATGACCGTATGCACAGCCGCCAAATCGCTGATTACGGAGGTGTTGCAAATACCATGCCTGTATTTTCAGCTTTCGTTGTTCTGTTTGCGATGGCCAATAGTGGTTTGCCAGGAACGAGTGGCTTTGTTGGCGAATTTATGGTGATATTAGCAGCTGTAAAATACGATTTTTGGGTTGCCTTTATTGCAGCCACAACATTAATCTTTGGTGCGTCTTATACGCTTTGGATGGTTAAACGCGTTTACTATGGTTCTGTAGCGAATGATAAGGTAGCAGCGTTAAAAGACTTAAGCAGAAGAGAGTTTGTGTTGTTGGCAGTGTTAGCCGCATTCACTATCGGTATTGGCGTTTATCCACAAGTGATTACACAGATGACGCAAGCAACATCAGCCAGATTTTTAAATCATATGTCAATTAGTAAACTACCGGCGGCAGGAATATAAAGCATGGACACCATCAATACCGACCTCTTTATCTCTATGCCTGAAATTACCATGCTGAGCATGGCAATGTTTATTCTGATTATAGATTTATTCTTAAACAAGAATAACCGTATGATTATTTATGGCTTGGCACAAATGACCCTGTTTGCTGCAGCTTACCTTGTTCTTTCACTCAATGCATTTGCCATAGACGTTGCCTATAATGGAATGTTTATTAGTGACCCTATCAGTGATGTTCTCAAGTTGGCGACTTTAATAGGCGCCTCAATTATGCTGGTTTATACCAGACATTATATGCAGTTGCGTCAGATGTTCTCAGGTGAGTATTACGCATTATTCTTATTTGCCATCGTAGGGATGATGGTGATGATTTCTGGCTACAACTTAATCACTATTTACGTTGGTTTAGAGTTGTTATCATTGTGTGTTTATGCTTTAGTTGCCTTAGATCGGGACAACGCAAGGGCTACTGAAGCTGCAATGAAGTATTTTGTTCTCGGAGCACTTGCTTCAGGCATGTTACTTTATGGCATGAGTATGATTTATGGCGTCACGGGTAGTCTTGATATTGGTACGATTGCAGAAAGATTGAAGGATGCTTTCGAACAAAACCCTGATTTTATCCATAATCCAGTGTTGATTTTGGGCTTAGTATTTATTGTTTCTGGTTTAGCTTTTAAATTTGGAGCTGTGCCTTTTCATATGTGGGTGCCAGACGTCTATCAAGGCTCTCCGACGGCAATCACGATGCTCATCGGTTCAATCCCAAAATTTGCTGGCTTTGCCATGGCTTTACGTTTACTAGTTTTTGGCTTGGCCTACTTAGTTGGAGATTGGCAAGATATGCTGTTAGTGATGGCGGTGATGTCGATTGCTATCGGTAATATCACTGCGATTGCGCAAACAAACTTAAAACGCATGTTGGCTTATTCGACCATTTCACATATCGGCTTTTTACTATTAGGTTTGATGAGCGGTTCATTGAACGGTTTTGCTTCAAGTATGTTTTACGTTTCAGCTTATGTACTCATGTCCTTAGCTGGCTTTGGTATGATTTTATTATTATCTAGAAAAGGGCATGAGGCTGAACAACTAGATGACCTAAAAGGGCTAAACAAACGTAGTCCATGGACAGCTTTTTTAATGCTAATCACCATGTTTAGTATGGCAGGCGTTCCGCCAACCGTGGGCTTTTATGCAAAATTCACAGTGCTACAAGCTGCACTGCATGTTGGGTTTATTTGGGTTGTTGTATTTGCTGTATTAATGGCAGCGATTGGCGCATTTTATTATTTGCGTGTGATTAAGCTGATGTATTTTGATGAACCCGTAGACACGGCGCTGATTGATGCTCCTTTGGACATGAAAATGATCTTGAGCTTAAATGCGTTGGCATTACTTGTTGTTGGATTGATGCCTCAAGGTTTGCTTGAGTTGTGTGGGGTAGCCATTGCTACTAGCCTTCCACATTTACTTTAGATTAAGCTTAATGTGATGGATTGAAGGGTGTTGCTTAAAATTAATCAACTTTACCAACAATATAAAAAAGCTCACCGTTTTAATGATATCAAATGGTGAGCTTTTTTATTGGCTTGCCTGGTGATGACTGAACTGACTATTGAGCATGATGGGTGCCAAGATTGAGATGTTAGATTAATGGAGCGATAGATATCCCTTTGTTTTAAAGATACTATACGTTTAGTGGCATTCACTGTTTACAATACAAAAGTCATAATCAGATAGGGAAGATATGTGCATAGACAATCAAAGAGCAATAGACATGTTAACAATTGTTGGCCTACGGAAATTTCAGACAGTATAAGCATAGGTGATATTTACTAATGGTCAAGTACGGCGTTAACTCCATGATGGTGGTGGATGTAAGTCGATTGACGAGTCTAGCAAGTACGCAAGCGTTTGAATATAGATCTGATGATGATAGCCTGGGATCATAGATGCAAAATAAAGTGGATTTAATAGAGCATTGCGTCAGTTCAAACACCTTAGTAGAAGGCGGAATGCTAACTGTTAAACGAGATCAAGTGCGACTGCCAAATGGGAACCTAAGTCAACGTGAGTACGTCGTACACCCAGGTGCCGTCGTTATTGTTGCAATACTAGCCAATGGTAATGTGGTGCTAGAGCGTCAATTTCGTTATCCATTACATCAAGTGTTTATTGAATTACCTGCTGGTAAAATGGATGCCAATGAAGCAGTTTTGGCGGCTGGTCAGCGTGAATTGACGGAGGAAACAGGTTATGTTGCTAGAAGTTGGGTTAATCTCGGATACCATCATCCCTGTATCGGCTATTCAAACGAGGTCATTCATATGTATTTAGCGACAGGCCTTATAGCTGGCGAGCATAAACGAGATGAAGATGAGACCTTGGAAGTGTTTGATGTCCCTTTTGCCCGATGTATTGAGATGGTTGAATGCGGTGAAATAACCGACAGTAAAACGATTACGGCACTTTTCATCGCTGAGAAATATTTAGTTAAACATCACGTAGATATCTAATATGGCAAAGATATTGATTGTTGGTTGCGGCGACCTTGGTGCGGAGTTAGCTCGTCTGCTGGTGAGTGATGGGCATCTAGTCACAGGTGTCAGAGTTAGCGAAAAGCCAGGTCCACTACATGTACGTTTGATTCAAGCGGATGTAACGCATCTTGATTCACTTCAATCTTTATCTCATATTCAAGCAGAAATCTTGATTTATTGCGTCGCTGCGAATGCGCAGACCGATGAGAGTTATCGCATGCATTATGTAGAAGGTTTGCAAAATGTACTTCATACGCAAGCACATAACAATCATTTAAAACATATCTTTTTTGTCTCTAGCACAAGAGTTTATGGTCAGGTCACCGACAATCTATTGGATGAGTTGACGCCAGCAGAGCCTTGCGATTTTGGTGGGGAACGGTTGCTAGAGGCAGAGCAATTGCTCAGTACAATGGATTGCGACACGACTAAGATTAGACTCGCTGGTATTTATGGGGCAGGTCGGCAATATCTGATAAAAATGGCAAAAGAGCCAAGCCGATGGCCAGAGAGTAACAAATGGACAAATCGAATCCATCGAGATGATGCTGCTCGTTTTATAAGCTTTTTGTGTGAAAAAGTGGTGACAGGCGAAACAATCCAAGATTGTTACATTGGTGTAGATGATATGCCCACTTTACAATATGACGTCTTGAAGTGGATTGCAGATCAAATAGGCGTTGTTTCAACACCGATGCCTGCAGATGAAAAAATAAGTGGTAAACGACTGAGTAATCAGCGTCTGCGAAGTACTGGTTTTCAATTAAAGTATTCGAATTATCAAATCGGCTACAGTGAGATGCTGAATGATATTTAATATATTGTTTGCAGTGTTTATTTTATTGGGGAGCATGATTGCATTCCCTAATGAAAGAGATCCTTTTGCTGTCTGGTTAGAGAATCTGAAAGTAGAGGCGCGCAAAGAAAACATCTCTGAAAACACCATCGAAAATACATTCAAAGACGCCGAGTACTTGCCAAGTGTAATCGAATTAGATAGATCGCAGCCTGAATTTATTTCAACTTTTCTTTCCTATCTTCACAAACGTGTGACAGAGAGTAAGATTAAGGAAGGTCGTGATCGATTGTCAGAAAATCAAGTTCTGCTTGATCAAATAGAAAAAAAATATGGCGTTCCTAAAAATATTCTTGTTGCATTCTGGGGGCTTGAAACGAACTATGGAGGCTATAAAGGAAACTATGGTTTGCCCTCAGCGTTAATGACGCTAGCTTACGAAGGACGAAGAGCTGATTTTTTTCGAAGTCAGTTATTAGATATGATGCGAATTGTTGAGCAGGGGCATAAGAGAATAAGCGATATGCAAGGCTCTTGGGCAGGTGCAATGGGGCATATGCAATTTATGCCAGCCACTTTTATTGCCTATGCCATCGATGGTGATGCTGATGGTAGAAGTGATATTTGGAACTCATTGCCTGATGCATTTTCATCTGCGGCTAACTATTTGTCCAGTATCGGCTGGAAACGAGATGAACCTGTTGCCTTTGAGGTGAAGTTACCAAACGATTTTGAATATGAGCAAGCGCAATTAGCTGTTCGTCAACCATCTAAAACTTGGGCAAGTTTAGGCGTGTTAAGGGCAGATGGAACACCGTTGCCACCTTTGGACAACACAGCTGTTTTGTTACCACAAGGTTGGCAAGGTCCTGCATTTTTGGTCGCTAGTAATTTCGATGCTGTGATGCACTGGAATCGTTCTATTAAATACGCCCTATCGGTCAGTCATTTAGCAGACCAACTAGTCGAGGATAAGCCTATTTTATATGGCGCTAATGCTGACAATCACGGGCTTGCTTTAGATGAAGTTAGGACAATCCAAGCTAAACTAAATGCACTTGGTTTTGATAGTGGCCGAGCAGACGGGTTTCCTGGCACCAAAACGCAACAAGCCATTAGAAGCTATCAATTACAGCACCATCTTCCAGCAGATGGATATCCCTCTTACGCTTTACTTCAGCAGTTAATCAATGACAACGGCGATGGAAAGTAATATTAATTGTGATTTGATACGACAGTGTTTGCGTGCGTTAACGCAATCAGCTAAAATCACGCCTTCATATTAAAACAGGCGGTTAGCTCAGTTGGTTAGAGCGCTTGGTCGACATCCAAGAGGTCAGCAGTTCGAATCTGCTACTGCCTACCAAAAATCCAAAAAAGCCGTATTATTTGACGGCTTTTATTTTTTTAATGTAGAGATTGTATATGCCAGTCATTCGTTTACCTGATGGATCTGAGCGTCTATTTGACGCGCCACTCACTGTTGCCGATGTTGCAATGGATATTGGTGCTGGTCTTGCTAAAGCGACTTTAGCTGGAAAAGTAAATGGTGTGATTGTTGATGCAAGTTATTTGATTGAATCGGACAGTGACTTATCTATAATTACTGATAAAAGTGATGAAGGTTTAGCTATTATCCGCCACTCAACAGCGCATTTGTTGGCTTATGCAGTGAAGACATTATTCCCAGATGTACAAGTGACGATAGGCCCAGTGATTGATAACGGATTCTATTACGATTTTAGTTATAAACGTGCTTTCACCCCTGATGACTTAGAAAAAATCGAACAAAAAATGACGGAGCTAGCGAAGAAAGATGAGCTAGTTACCCGTAAGGTATTGCCGCGTGATGAAGCTGTTGCGTACTTTAAAAGTATTGGCGAACAATATAAGGCGGAAATTATTGCCAGCATCCCAGTCAATGAAGACGTGTCGCTGTATACGGAGGGTGATTTTACAGATTTATGTCGTGGGCCACACGTCCCCAACACTGGCAAACTTAAAGCATTTAAGCTCATGAAAGTTGCAGGTGCTTATTGGCGTGGTAATAGTGATAATGAGATGCTACAGCGGATTTACGGCACTGCATGGCGGAATAAAGATGAATTGAAGGCTTACTTGTTTCAGTTAGAAGAAGCTGAAAAACGCGATCATCGTAAACTGGGTAAACAGTTAGACTTCTTTCATATGCAAGATGACGCGCCTGGGATGGTGTTCTGGCACCCTAAAGGATGGACGCTATGGCAAGTGATCGAGCAATATATGCGTCAAATGTTTATTGACTATGGCTATCAGGAGGTGCGCACGCCTTCCGTACTAGACAAGTCATTATGGGAAAAATCTGGGCACTGGCAGAACTATCATGACAATATGTTTGTTACTGCTTCTGAAAATCGTGATTACGCAGTGAAGCCGATGAATTGTCCTGGCCATATTCAGATTTTCAACAGTCAGTTACATAGTTATCGTGATTTACCTTTACGTTTGGCTGAGTTTGGTTCCTGTCATCGTAATGAGCCATCAGGCGCATTGCACGGTTTGATGCGTGTGCGTGGATTTACTCAAGATGACGCACATATTTTTTGTACAGAAGCGCAGGTTGAATCAGAGGTCGCCGATTTTATTAAAATGCTCTATAAAGCTTATGGCGACTTTGGTTTTAATGATGTATTAGTCAAGTTGTCTACACGGCCTGAAAAGCGTATAGGCACTGATGAGGATTGGGATAGGGCTGAACAATCACTGGCTAATGCTCTAAAAACCAATCAGTTAGCGTTTGAATACTTGCCAGGTGAAGGTGCGTTTTACGGCCCTAAAATTGAATTCACACTAAAAGATAGTTTGGGTCGTCTATGGCAATGTGGTACTGTGCAATTGGATGCTAACTTACCAGAACGTTTGGGTGCTGAGTATGTTGCAGAAGATAATTCGCGTAAGCGCCCAGTGATGTTGCATCGCGCCATTGTTGGGTCGATGGAGCGTTTTATGGGCATATTGATTGAAAATCATGCGGGTGCGATGCCATTGTGGTTGTCACCACTTCAAGTCATGGTGTTAAATATTTCTGATGCGCAAGCTGATTATGTTGTGCAAGTGGTTGAAATGCTGAAGAAAAATGGTATTAGATGCGAATTTGACTTGAGAAACGAGAAGATTACCTATAAAATACGCGAACATAGCTTGCAGAAACTGCCTTATATACTTGTGGCAGGGGATAGAGAGATGCAAGCGGGTTGTGTGGCCGTGCGAACCAGAAAAGGTGAAGACTTAGGTTCAATGCCGATTGAAGCGTTTATTGAGCGTATTCAGTCAGAGATAAAAACCAAAGTTTAACTGCCTAAATAATATTTAGGGTAACTTTGGTAATGCGCGGCTTTTAATTTGGATTACGAAACAAAAGGGGATAGCTATAGCTCAGGACAAAGGTAAAGGTACAAGAATTAACGGTGACATTACGGCGAAAGAAGTACGCTTAGTCGGTGTGGATAGCGAACCGTTAGGGATTGTGAGTTTGGCAGAAGCGTTTGCGCAAGCAGAAGCGATTGACATTGACCTTGTAGAAATTGCACCCAATGCTAACCCTCCAGTTTGTCGTTTGATGGATTACGGCAAATTTAAATACGCTGAAAGTAAGCGGATGCATGAGCAGAAGCTCAAACAAAAGCAAGTGCAGATTAAGGAAGTTAAATTCCGTCCAGCTACTGATGTTGGAGATTACGCGATTAAAGTGCGTAATATTACGCGGTTTTTGGAAGATGGGGATAAGGTTAAGTGCACCTTGCGCTTTAGAGGGCGTGAGATTACGCACCAGGAATTTGGTTTGGATTTGTTACGACGCGTTCAGGCTGATTTGGTTGATGTTGCAGTAGTTGAACAGTTCCCAAAGATGGAAGGTCGTCAAATGGTAATGGTGTTAGCCGCTGTAAAAAAAGAACCAGTTAAAAAAACTACAGCAAAAGCATAACAAATGGCCGAATAAAATTAAGTATTAATAGATTTTCATGAGTGAACTGGCCAAAAGGCATGCCTAAGCACTCTTAATTACTCTTAAGGAGAAAAAAATGCCAAAAATGAAAACAAAGAGCAGCGCCAAAAAGCGCTTTAAGTTCTTGGGAAATGGTAAAGTTAAACGTACCCATTCCCATCTGCGTCATATCTTGACTAAAAAGACAACGAAGCAAAAACGTAAGCTACGTGGTACAGAAATCATTTCAGCAACCGATATCAAGCGCGTTCGCGCCATGATGCCAACACGATAAGGAGACTGATATGCCTAGAGTAAAACGTGGTGTTGTCGCTCGCGCAAGACACAAAAAAGTATTAAAAGCCGCTAAAGGTTTCCGCGGTCGTCGTAAAAATGTTTATCGCGTTGCTAAGCAAGCGGTAATGAAGGCTGGTCAATATGCTTATCGTGACCGTCGTCAGAAAAAACGTCAATTCCGTACATTATGGATTGCCCGTATTAATGCTGGTGCTCGTGAATTCGGTCTGACTTATAGCCGTTTCATGAATGGCTTGAAAAAGTCTGCAGTCGAAGTGGACCGTAAAGTTTTAGCAGATTTGGCTGTGTTTGATAAAGATGCTTTTGCGAAATTTGTTGATTTAGCAAAATCAGGTTTAGCAGCATAGTTTTTTCTCACAAAAAAAGAGGCTGCGGCCTCTTTTTTTTTCTTATACTGTTTGATTAAAATGATGGTTATTGTGATCAAACAGTATAAGAAAATCGTTTTTAACCCTTGAGATAAGTGAAGCGTAACATGGCAAATTTAGACCATTTAATTACTGATGCAGAAGCTGATTTCGCCGCTTGTGACACGGCAACAGCGCTAGAAGATGCAAAAGCAAAATATTTAGGCAAAACAGGTGCTATTACGGAAGCGCTTAAGGGCTTAGGTCGCTTATCTGCTGAGGAGCGTCCGTCAGCAGGAGCCGCTATTAATGTTGTTAAGAAGGGTGTAGAAGCCGCTTTAAATGCCAGAAGAGATGCCATGCTGGATGCTGCGCAAGCTGAACAGCTGGCAGGTGAATCGTTGGATGTGACTTTACCAGCGCGTGCACAGTCTGTTGGTGGTTTACACCCTGTCACATTGACATTACGCCGTATTGAGCAATTATTTCACTCTATTGGTTTTGATGTGGCAACAGGCCCTGAAATAGAAACCGATTTTTATAATTTTACTGCCCTTAATATTCCAGAAAATCATCCTGCTCGTGCGATGCATGATACATTTTATGTTGATGATGCGCACGTGCTGCGTACGCATACCTCACCCGTGCAGGTGCACTACATGGAAAATGCCTTGAAAGATAATAAAACACCACCATTGAAAATTATCGCACCAGGTCGCGTTTATCGGGTGGATTCAGATGCAACGCATTCACCAATGTTTCATCAGGTTGAAGGATTGTGGGTAGATCAGCATGTGAGTTTTGCCAATTTAAAAGGCGTTGTACAAACTTTTTTGCAGCAGTTTTTTGAACGTGATGATTTAACTGTTCGTTTTCGCCCCTCCTTCTTTCCCTTCACGGAACCTTCGGCAGAAATGGATATGAGCTGGAATGGTGGTTGGTTAGAAATTGGTGGTTGTGGCATGGTGCATCCTGAAGTTTTCAAGCACGTTAATATCGATAGTGAAATTTACCAAGGTTTTGCTTTTGGGTTAGGCGTTGAGCGTCTTGCGATGTTGCGTTACGGTGTGAATGATTTGCGCCATTTCTTTAATAACGATTTGCGCTTTTTAAGCCAATTTTCTAAGTAAACGATTAAGATACGATATGCAATTTTCTGAATATTGGTTACGCCAATTTGTAAACCCAACGCTGGATGCTGATGCTCTAGGCCATGCTTTAACCATGGCTGGCTTAGAAGTGGAAGAGCAGGTGCTTGTTGCCCAACCTTTTATTAACGTCGTTATTGGTGAAATTATTTCAGCAGAAAGGCATCCAGATGCCGACCGCCTACAATTATGTAAAGTGGATGTGGGCCAAGTTGAACCTTTACAAATTGTTTGTGGTGCACCGAATGCGCGCGTTGGTTTAAAAGCACCTTGTGCGATGATTGGTGCTAAATTGGCAGATTTGACTATCAAAAAAGCAAAAGTGCGTGGTATTGAGTCTTCTGGGATGATGTGTTCGGCTAAAGAGCTTGGTTTGGCAGAAGATGCGGTTGGATTAATGGAATTTCCTAGTTCAGCAGCGGTTGGTCAAAATGTCCGTGATTATTTAAGATTAGATGACACGCTCTATACCATTAAACTAACGCCTAATCGTGCGGATTGTTTGAGTATTTTAGGTGTTGCACGAGATGTTGCAGCCATAACTGGGGCACCGATTAGTTTGCCTGAAATGATTGCGATTACACCAAGCAATCATCAAAATGTTGCTGTGAATGTAGCTGAGCCAGTTGCTTGCCCTGTTTATTTTGGTCGCGTTGTTGCAGGGGTGAACGCAAAGGCGAAGACGCCCGATTGGATGGTTCGTGCATTAGAACGTAGCGGCTTGCGCAGTATCAGTGTCATTGTAGACATTACAAATTTTGTATTGCTAGAACTTGGCCAGCCAATGCATGCTTTTGACTTTGATAAGCTCAGCGGTGATATTGCTGTGCGCTTTGCGCAAGCAGATGAATGTATTCAGTTGCTCAATGATACAGAAGTAAGATTAGCATCAGATGATTTAGTGATTGCGGATGCTTCAGGTGCGATTGCTTTAGCTGGGATTATGGGTGGTGGTACGACGTCGGTATCAGATGAAACAAGTAATATCTTCTTAGAAGCAGCTTTTTTTACCCCTGATGTTATTGCAGGAAAGGCGCGACGTTTAGGTCTGAGCACAGACGCTTCTTATCGCTTTGAGCGAGGCGTTGATTATGGCAATACCAAACAAGCTTTAGAACGTGCAACGGCGCTAGTGTTGGCTATATGCGGTGGTGATGCAGGTCAAGTTACAGAAGCTGTTGGAACATTGCCAGACCGCAAAACTGTTGTTTTAAGGTGCTCGCGGGTAGCTGCTGTATTGGGAATTGATATTCCTAAAGAAGCCGTTGGTCAAATACTAACCCAACTTGGTTTTTCGTTTACACAAGCCGATGACAGTTTTATTGTGCAAGCGCCAACTTATCGTTTTGATATCGAGCGTGAAGCTGACCTGATTGAAGAGGTAGCTAGACTGCATGGCTACGATAAAATTCCAGCAATTAACCCACAAGCGAGTGTCAATATGCTGCCACTACCAACAGCGAAGTTGAATGCGTTTTGGTTGAAGGATGCTATGCTGGCGCAAGGTTATCAAGAAGTAGTCACTTATAGTTTTGTTGATGAAAGTTGGGAGCGCGATTTATTAGCCAATCCTAAGCCGATAAAGCTAATGAATCCAATTGCAAGCAATCTCAGTGTGATGAGAACAGGTTTGTGGGGCGGATTGTTAGATGTGTTAACTTATAATATTAATCGTAAACAAGAACGCGCAATGTTGTTTGAAGTTGGGAGCACTTTTCATCGACAAGAAGTTGGCTATCGGGAAGAGGCGCATATTGGTGGCTTATGCTATGGCGCTGTTTCACCAGAGCAATGGAGTGTGCCAGCTCGAGATGTTGATTTTTATGATGTTAAAGCCATGGTCGATATCTTGTCACATCATCAAGCTGAATATCGCAAGGAAACTCACCCTGCCTTGCACCCAGGACAAACTGCTCGCATTTATCTGAAAGGTCAGGCGATTGGCTGGTTAGGCAAACTACATCCAAAATGGCAACAACATTACAGCCTACCAAAAAGCACTATTTTATTTGAATTGCAAACGCAGGCTTTACTGCAGACACAGCTTTCAGTCTACACGGAAGTTTTAAAATTCATTCCTGTTAGACGTGACGTTGCGATTGTTGTTGACTGCACACTCGAAGTGCAATCGATCATTGATGCGGTATATAAAGCTGAGATACCCTTCTTGCAGAAGATACAATTATTTGATATTTACCAAGGAAAAGGTATTGCTGAAAACAAAAAAAGCCTTGCATTTCTTATACTTATGCAAGATACTCATAAAACAATGGTTGACTCTGAAGCAGAGGCTGCAATGGCTAAACTGCTTGAACTATTAAAAAATAAATTTGACGCTCAGTTAAGAAACTAACTGAAATAAATAAATCGGATTAAAAGTAAGGCAGGGAGCATTTATGACATTAACGAAAGCGGATTTGGCTGATCTGTTATTTGAGCAAGTAGGGCTCAATAAGCGTGAAGCTAAAGACATGGTAGAAGCTTTTTTCGAAGAGTTAAGGGCCGCGCTTGAAAATGGTGACAGTGTTAAGCTATCAGGTTTTGGTAATTTTGAACTTCGTCAAAAAGCAGAGAGACCAGGTCGTAACCCAAAAACAGGCGAAGAAATTCCAATTTCAGCTCGACGTGTCGTCACTTTTCATGCCAGTCAGAAATTAAAAAGTAAAGTCGAAGAGCATTACGCTTCAGAATAACTTAGAAACTTGATTGTCTATGTCTGAACCCACTCAACACTTACAGCTTCCTCCTATCCCTGCCAAACGTTACTTTACGATCGGAGAGGTCAGCGAGTTATGTGGTGTTAAACCGCATGTGTTACGTTATTGGGAGCAGGAATTTATACAACTAAAGCCCGTTAAACGTCGTGGTAATCGTCGTTATTACCAGCACCACGAGGTGCTACTGATTCGTAAAATTAGGGAGCTCTTATACGAACAGGGTTTTACCATTAGCGGCGCACGCAATCGACTTGATGGTGTTGAAGTCGGCGGTGCAAATGTTGCGGTAAAAGAAGATACTGTTGGATCTCAAGCTAAGGTAGAAATCAACAATATAGATTTACCATCCATTAAACATCAAATTCAAGAAGTCATTCAATTATTACGCGTTTATTAACTTAATCTTTAATATTCATTCATCACATATCAATTATAGGCTTTATATTCGGTTTATCTCTACCGTAGTTTCGTGTTTTTTGTTTTATAATAAAAAATATTCAGAGAGTGCATTCGGGGCGTAGCGCAGTCTGGTAGCGTACTTGTCTGGGGGACAAGGGGTCGCAGGTTCAAATCCTGCCGTTCCGACCATTTATTTTCTAAGCTAGCAAGAGACTTAAATGCAAATTAAGACGATCAAAACACAAGCATTTTCTGATCAAAAGCCTGGTACCTCAGGATTGCGTAAGAAAGTCAGCGTCTTTCAACAACCGCATTATCTCGAAAACTTTGTACAAAGCATTTTTGACACATTAATCGTGCCTGAAAATGCGGTGTTGACGCTGGGTGGTGATGGTCGGTTTTATAATCGTGAGGCAATCCAAGTCATTATAAAAATGGCGGCGGCTAATGGGTTTGTTAAAGTGATTGTTGGCCAAGGTGGTATTTTATCTACGCCAGCAGCTTCTCATATTATTCGCCAACATCAGACTTTTGGCGGCATTATCTTATCTGCCAGTCATAACCCTGGTGGGCCTGATAAAGATTTTGGTATTAAATACAATACGGCAAATGGGGGTCCCGCGCCTGAAAAAATTACCGAGGCTATTTTCGAAAACAGCAAAGTCATTCAGTGTTATAAGAAAGCTGAAATTGTCAATATTGACTTAGATGTCTTGGGCGAAACTGTATTAGAGGGTTGCGCTGTCACCATCATTGACTCAGTACATGGTTATGCTGATTTAATGGAAGGTATGTTTGATTTTGCCGCGATTCGAGCGCTATTAACGGATGGGTTTCAATTCAAATTTGATGCGATGCACGCCGTTACTGGGCCTTACGCAAAAGCCATTTTTTTGGATCGATTAGGGGCGCCAGCGGATAGTTTGATGAACTGTGAAGTCACTGAAGATTTTGGTGGTGGCCATCCTGACCCTAATTTGACATATGCGCATGACTTAGTCGATATCGTCTATGGTATGCAAGCGCCAGATTTTGGTGCCGCCTCAGATGGTGATGGTGATCGAAATATGATTTTGGGGAAAGCCTTTTTTGTTACGCCTTCTGATAGTTTGGCTATTATTGCGGCCAATGCACATTTGATTCCTGCTTATAAACAAGGCATTGTTGGGGTTGCGCGTTCCATGCCAACCAGTGGAGCGGTAGACCGTGTGGCGGCTAAAATGGGGATTGATTGCTATGAGACACCCACTGGCTGGAAATTTTTTGGCAACTTGATGGACGCTGGCAAAGTTACATTGTGCGGAGAGGAAAGCTTTGGTACTGGTTCTAATCATGTGAGGGAGAAAGATGGATTGTGGGCGGTGCTATGCTGGCTCAATATTATTGCCGTTAGAAAACAGAGCGTAGAAAAGATTGTAAAAGCCCATTGGGCTGAATATGGACGTAATGTTTATTCACGACATGATTATGAGGCGATTCCAACGGTAAAAGCAGATCGTGTTATCGCACGCCTTCGTCATCAGTTTGATACTTGGATAGGCCAGGGGTTTGGAAACTATCAAGTGAAAGCTTGTGATGATTTTGCTTATAGCGATCCAGTTGATGGTTCGGTTAGTGTGTCACAGGGTATTCGTATTTTGTTTACAGACGGTTCGCGTATCGTGTTCCGATTATCTGGTACTGGCACCCGAGGTGCAACTATCCGCATTTATTTAGAAGCATATGATCCAGATGTGGCGAATCATCATTTAGATGCGCAACAGGCATTGAAGGAGTTGGTTGATATTGCTTTACGGCTTTCTGATTTGATTGCGATCACTGGACAAACGCAGCCAACGGTCATTACTTAAGTGAAAAAGCTTGATTGCACTGCCTGCGAGATAAGCACTCGCTTTTTTTCGGCCAATTGATTCAATCACGGGCTTAATCGTCATTTGATCTTTATACAAACGCACATCCACACGACCTAAAAAGCTCATCCCGGTAACACATCGCCTTGTAAGCCTGGGGCAATCGAGGCGGAAACACTTTTTGCTTCAACACCACCTAGTTTGACAAAGGCTCACCGAACTAAATAGCCAACCGCATCGCTATTAGCCGTGCCTGTGCAAACGGCAGCAACACTTTTTAAAGGTAGCCTATCAGCAATGATTTGAGAAATGGCAACGCCAGTTGCTTCTGTGTCTACGAGTCCATTTACTTTTTGACCATTGATTAAAGCATCAGAGCGTTAGTGTCCATCTAAGCCGCGTTTGAGCACAACTTCGGTCGTCGTACCTTGGCTGGCGATTTAATTAGGATGCTGAATATTGTCCGCAAGGTAATCAATAGCGCCAGCGAGGCCCAGTCAAATCAGTCTAAGGAATAAGCTACTTCTTGACATTAACAGAAGTACTGATTAAAAAGGCAATTGGACATGTGGCGCTGCCGCTAGAATGACATCCCTGAAACGCGCTTGAATGCGGTTTAATGCAGCTTCATTGTCTGCTTCAAAGCGCAGGACAATAACTGGGGTCGTGTTTGATGGACGCATTAAACCAAAACCGTCACTATATTCAACACGTAAACCATCAATTTTGATGACTTTTGCATCATCGAACTTTGCTACTTTTTGTAGTTTTGCAATTAATGCATGCGGTTCACCTTCTTGCATTTCAATATGTTGTTCAGGCGTGTTGACGCTGTCGGGTAGTGCGTTAAGGACTGCTGAAGCGTCACTCGACTGACTCAAGATTTCCAACAAGCGTGCACCTGCATATAAACCATCATCAAAACCGTACCAACGTTCTTTGAAAAAAATATGACCACTCATTTCACCAGCAAGGGCGGCAGCTGTTTCCTTCATTTTTGCTTTGACTAAAGAATGGCCTGTTTTCCACATCAATGGTTTACCCCCCCGCGCCTGAATCCATGGTGCTAAATGGCGAGTTGATTTCACATCGTAAATAATCGTCGCCCCAGGTTCGCGCTTCAGGACATCCTCTGCAAATAGCAACAGCTGCCTGTCTGGATAAATAATATGCCCCTCTTTTGTTACCACACCTAAACGGTCACCATCGCCATCAAAAGCCAGTCCAATCTCTGATTCGCCTGTTTTAAGGGCATGGATTAAATCTTTTAAATTACTTGGTACGGAGGGATCTGGGTGGTGATTAGGAAAATGGCCATCTACTTCGCAAAAAAGCTCTTCAACTTCACATCCCAATGCTTCATAGAGCTTTTTAGCAAATACACCAGCGACGCCATTACCTGCGTCTACAGCAATTTTCATCGGGCGGCTCAGTTTAATATGATGGCTAATCTGGGCAATATATTCATTATCAATATAATAAGTGCTTTCTTGCCCAGTCCCAGTGGCTAACACGTTTGTTTCAATGCGTTGACGTAAGGCTTGTATCGACTCGCCTGACAGCGTTTCGCCTGCCAGCACCATTTTCAGACCGTTATAATTAGGTGGATTGTGACTGCCTGTTACCATCACACCACAGTCGGTGTTAAGGTGATAGGCGGCGAAGTACACAACAGGTGTTGCCACTAGACCTAAGTTAATGACGTCAACACCCGCTTTGCGAATGCCAATCGCTAGTGCGGCGGCAAGTGATGGGCCAGATAAGCGACCATCGTAGCCAACACAAATTGTCGATTGTTGACGCGCCAACGCTTCACTACCTAAAGCTTGACCGATAGACTCTACAATTGCAGGTGTTAGCGTTTCTCCTACGATACCACGGATATCGTAGGCTTTAAAGATGGCTTTCGGTAGAGACGGCTCTTGTCTGGTTATATTGTTTGGTGTCATTAACTAGCTTCATCCATCCATGCTAGCTGAATGGCTTCCAGTATTTTTTCACCGCAATGGTCTTCTGTATCATCAAATCCATCCAGATTCATTACCCATTGCATTAAGTCAGTAAAGCGGATGGTCTTAGGATCTGTTTCTGGATATTGGTCGTAAAGATCTTCTGCAATTCTTTGTGTGTCTGTCCATTTCATTGTGATAAGCTCAAATGACGATTAAAAAATCATTATAGCTTGCTATTAATTTGTTGTGAAAGTCAAAAAAAAATCCCAACCACGAGGGTTGGGATAAGGGAGGAGTCGAAACTTGGGAGAATTACGCTCTATCTTGATAAAAGCAAACAATATGCCAATTTATATTATGTTAAAAATCAATATGTTATAAAAGTTTCAATGTTAAGTATGTGTGATTCATTTGCAATCTACCTGATTGGTGCACGCTTTAGGTGCATTAATTGCATGAACTCTTTACGTTTTTAGCTATCAATTAAGCGAATCACCGGTTTTAGTAAATAAGCTGTCATGATAAAATACGCGATTATTCTTACTACGTCATTTTTGGAAATCATTACCCTATGTTTAGCCATTCAAATAAACTTCACATTACTGACCCTGCTATCGCAAAACTGATTGATGCAGAGGTGCAACGCCAGGAGCAACATATTGAGTTAATTGCTTCAGAAAATTACACCAGCCCAGCGATAATGGAAACGCAAGGTTCGCAATTAACGAATAAATATGCAGAAGGTTATCCAGGCAAGCGTTTTTATGGTGGTTGTGAGGTTGTTGATCAAGTTGAGCAATTAGCGATTGACCGTTTAAAAGCCTTGTATGGAGCTGAATATGCAAATGTGCAACCACATTCTGGTTCGCAAGCTAATCAAGCCGTTTACTTTGCGATGTTAAAGCCTGGCGATACGATTATGGGGATGAATTTAGGACATGGCGGACATTTAACCCATGGTTCACCCGCAAATATATCAGGTAAGTTGTTCAATATTGTCGCTTATGGTCTTAATGAGCATGAAGAGATTGATTACGATGAGATGGAGCGTATTGCCATTGAGTCTAAGCCTAACTTGTTAATCGGTGGTGCTTCCGCTTATGCCTTGCGTTTTGATTGGGCACGTATGGCAGAGATTGCTAAAAAGGTCGGCGCGTATTTTATGGTCGATATGGCGCATTATTCTGGATTGATTGCTGGTGGTGTTTATCCTAATCCAGTGCCACACGCGGATTTTGTTACATCGACGACCCATAAAACATTGCGTGGCCCACGTGGCGGTATCATTATGGCAAAAGCTGAATTTGAGAAAAAATTAAACTCAAGTGTATTCCCGAGCTTGCAAGGCGGCCCTTTAATGCATGTTATGGCAGGTAAAGCCACAGCTTTCTTAGAGGCAGCAACGCCTGAATTTAAATCCTATCAGAAGCAAGTGGTTAAAAATGCAGCAGTGATGGCAGATGTGCTAGCATCGCGCGGGTTACGCATTATTTCCGGACGAACCGAGTCACATGTGTTTTTGGTTGATTTGCGTGCTAAAGGGTTAACAGGTAAGGCGGCAGACGCAGCCTTAGGGTTGGCACATATCACAGTGAATAAAAATTCAATTCCGAATGATCCAGAGAGCCCGTTTGTGACGTCTGGTATTCGGATTGGATCGCCAGCAATTACAACTCGCGGCTTTAAAGAAGACGAAGCAAAACAAGTGGCACATTTGATTGCAGATGTGTTGGATAACCCTGAAGATGAAGCTACGATTGCGGCAACCAAAGTAAAAGTACATGCGCTAACTTCACGTTTCCCAGTTTATAGTGCTTAAGTCATTTTAGGTGTTTTAAAATTGTTTAAGCGAACAATCATTCAATGAGATGTCCTTTCTGTAATGCAGATGATACGCAAGTCGTTGATTCTCGTGTGAACGACGAAGGCGATTCAGTTCGTCGTCGTCGTCGCTGTGGCAGTTGTGATAAGCGCTTCACCACTTATGAGACTGCTGATTTGCGTTTGCCACAGGTCATTAAAGGTAACGGCAATCGTGAAGACTTTAAAGATGAGAAACTCCGAGAAGGTTTCTTTTTAGCTTTACACAAGCGCCCAGTATCTGCCGAACTGATGGAAGAAGCGTTGCAACATATTCGCAGCAAATTGCTCGTCTTGGGTGAGCGTGAAGTGCCTTCGCGTCAAATCGGCGAGTTGGTGATGGCTGAGCTACGTAAGCTAGACAAAGTGGCGTATATTCGCTTTGCTTCAGTTTACCGTAGTTTTCAAGATGCGGACGACTTCCGTGACGCCCTTAAAGATTTAAAGTAACCAATACATGACAGACTACACGCCTGACGATCATCGTTTTATGACGCAGGCTTTGCGGTTAGCCGAGCAGGGCTTATACACAAGTATGCCGAACCCGCGTGTAGGTTGTGTCGTCGTCAAAGAGGGTGTTGTTGTTGGCTCAGGCGCACATTTAAAAGCAGGTACACCACATGCAGAAGTGCATGCATTGCTTCAAGCGGGGTTGCTAGCAAGGGCTGCAACGGTTTATGTTACGCTTGAGCCTTGTAGTCATCATGGGCGTACGCCACCTTGTGCAGACGCGCTGATTAAAGCGGGTGTTGCTAAAGTAGTGATTGCGATGCAGGATCCCAATTCCTTAGTTTCTGGTCAAGGCATTGCTGCTTTAAAAGCAGCTGGAATATCCGTATTTACAGGTCTTATGCAACAGCAGGCACATGATTTAAATATTGGGTTTATTACGCGTATGACGCTGAAAAAACCTTTTGTCCGCAGTAAAATTGCCGCTAGCCTTGATGGTCAAACTGCGTTAAGCAACGGCGCTAGTCAATGGATTACCAGTGCTGCAGCTAGGCGCGATGTGCAACATTGGCGTGCAAGGTCATGTGCTGTGTTGACTGGGATTGGCACTGTTTTGCAAGATAATCCAAGTTTAACTGTGCGAGAATTTTCCATGGATCGTCAACCTTTATCTGTGGTCGTCGATAGTCAATTGCGGATACCGCTTGATGCTAAACTGCTGAATAATCCACATGTGCTGATTGCGTATGCACAAGACACCCAGCAAAAAGCCACGCAATTAAGCAAAATGGGAATTGCTTTAATCCGCATTCCTGACAATAGCGGCAAGGTCTGCCTCCACACGCTACTAAAGCATCTTGCAAGCAATCAGATGAATGAAGTGATGGTTGAGGGTGGTGAGGGTTTAAATGGTGCTTTAATGGCACTTAACTGCATAGATGAGTTGCTATTGTATTATGCGCCTAAGCTGATGGGTAGTGATGCAAAAGGCATGTTCGCTTTACCTGCATTACAAAGTATGCAAGCCGTTATCCCGCTGGAGATAAAAGAAGTGCGACAGTTGGGTGATGATGTTCGAGTCATAGCAAGATGCATGAATGTTTAAAAAAAACATCAACATTGATTGATACCCACTGTCATTTAGACGCCGATGTTTTTCGTGAAGATCGCGAACTAATCTTACAGCAAGCACTTGAATTTGGTGTCGGTATGGTGGTTATACCTGCCGTAAAGCCCAAACATTTTGCCCAGCTAGCTGGTCTGGCTGATCAGCATGGTAATTGTTGTTATGCATTAGGTATACATCCAATGTTTATCGACCAAGTGAGTCCTAAGGATATTATTCAATTGAATAAGCTTGTCACACAGACACTAGTGCAACAGAATAAATTGGTTGCTATTGGAGAAATTGGTTTAGATTTTTATGTGACTAAGCAAAATAGAGAAGCTCAAGCTTACTTTTTTGGTGAGCAACTCAACATCGCTAAGACACATGATTTACCTGTGATTTTGCATGTGCGTAGTGCAATTGATGAGGTCTTAAAGCAATTAAGATTAACTAAAGTTAAGGGTGGTATCGCTCATGCATTTAATGGCAGTATGCAGCAAGCGGAAGCATTGATTGAATTGGGATTTAAACTGGGCTTTGGTGGCGCGATGACCTATATCCGCGCGATAAAGATTAGAGAGCTCGCTAGAAACTTGCCTTTAGAGGCAATCGTATTAGAGACGGATGCGCCAGATATGCCGCCAGCATGGTTGGATAAAAAACAACGCAATAGTCCATTAGAGCTTTTAAAAATTGCAGAAACCTTAGCAGATTTGAGGCGCATTCCAGTGTCGCAAATCATTGAAATAACAAGAAAAAATTCTGAGATGGTTTTGCCAAAAATAGCTGACTTATGCACACCACTTCAAGCTTTACATTAAGTAATGCTAAAAAACAGCATAAAACCAATGAGATACAGTAAGTTATTGATTTTAAAGATAAAAATAATAGATTAAAAAATGAACTTTTTAAAAAACCCCTTATAAATTGGTAAGTTACGATTTTATGTCACTTTAATCCACAAAGTTATCCACAGATTCTGTGGATGGAAAATTGCAAAAAATACTTATCCATAAATAGCAAGCCATTTATTTATATTTTTTTACTTGATTTTTAATTTTTAAGGTTGCCAACGTCGTTAATTTTATGTTTGTAAAT
>Ga0129324_10000159_pt1 | contig 47058 bp, 38 predicted proteins | sample CPBDNA_7_FD_96879 | JGI IMG/M metagenome (GOLD analysis project Ga0129324, IMG submission 96879) | Freshwater to marine salinity gradient microbial communities from Chesapeake Bay, USA - CPBay_Spr_15_0.2_DNA | ecosystem: Environmental > Aquatic > Marine > Coastal | place: USA: Chesapeake Bay... | reverse complement strand
TTTCTATTTTACCCATAAATGGCACACTTCGAGAAATCAAAGGCCTGACACCCTATCCTTCTTTCAATATTTGTCTAAGTGCCAGTAAATTCAGGCTTTCTTTTGTCAAAAAAGGCCTTTAAACCCTCTTGATAGTCATTTGAAGCCCCTAGGAAGCGCTGTGTCGCCGTTTCCATGGCCATAACTTCGTTAAAAGTCATCTCTTGGGCATTTTGGAGATTTTTCTTTATGAGCTCTAAAGATAGAGGCGCCATGCGATTAATTTTTAAGGCCATCTCCCTTGCTGTTTCCAATGAGTTATCACTTACTTTATTTAGCATACCAGCCTTTTCAAGATCTTCTGAAAAGAGGGGTTGGTTGAATAGAAAAAACTCAAGAGTCCTTTGGTAGCCAAGGCCCTTGATAAAGGTAAAACTTGAACCGGCATCAGGGGCGAGTCCTAGCTGACTAAAGCCAGAGACAAATTTTATCCCTTTATTAGCAACAATAAAATCACATGCCATGGCCACACTTAAGCCGGCACCAGCAGCGACACCATTGATGGCGCCGATGATAAGTTTTTTTGAGTTCTTAATGGCATTTATAAGAGGGTTCCATTCGGTTTCGAGTGTATGACCTAGGTCTACCTTCTCTCCATGCACACTGCGATCGTTTAAATCTTGACCAGAACAAAAGGCCTTGCCTTCTGCTGTCAAAATAATAGAGCGAACTTCGTCGTCTTTATTGCCCTCTCTAATCGCGCGTATAATTTCCATCTTGGCGTTTATGTTAAGGGCATTGTAAACCTCAGGACGATTGATCTTTATTTCTAAAGTTTGGTCATTTTTTTCAACAACTAAAAATTCGTAGCTCATAATATTTCCTTTTATTGACCAGTGTATTGAGGTGGACGTTTTTCAAGAAAGGCCTGCATGCCTTCTTTTTGATCATCCATGGAAAACGTCAGATAGAAGTTGCGTCTTTCCAGTTTGAGACCTTCATTTAGAGTGGTATTAAAAGCGGCATTAATACCTTCTTTGATTAGACGCAAGGCCATGGGAGATTTTTGTGCCATTTTCTTAGCACATTCCTTTGCCTCAACAACTGTTGTTCGGTATGGAACAACCTTGGCCACTAGGCCCATCTTTTCTGCTGCAAAGGCATCAAACATTTCTCCTGTTAAGGCGTAGTAGCTGGCCTTTGCCTTGCCAACAGTTCGCGTAAACCGTTGGGTACCACCTGCTCCAGGAGTTGTTCCAATATTTATTTCGGGTTGGCCAAATTTTGCATTGTCTCCTGCAATTATGAGGTCACATGCCATGGCCAATTCGTGACCACCACCAAGACAGAAACCATTGACGGCCGCAATGATAGGAAAAGGAAAAGAGCAAAACTCTGTCCAAAGCTTTTCACGATCATCATTAATCTGATCACTAGGTTTAGCCGCAAGCATTTGCTTAATATCGGCACCTGCTGCAAAGGCCTTATCGTTGCCAGTTAAGACAACAATAGGGGACAGCTCTTTAATGCCGGATAACGCCGCTACGATCTCCCTTAGGGTATGAGTATCAAGAGCATTGAGGACTTTTGGTCTATTAAGGGTAATTGTAACAACACCACTTTGAGAGAGGTCTTTTGTATCAACTAGGATATTTTCAAAATCGAAGTGGCTATTCAAGGTAACCTCTTTTCATTTGATCTCGTTCAATGGCATCAAAGAGTGCTTGGAAGTTTCCTTCTCCAAAGCCCCAGTGCTTCTTTCTTTGAATGTACTCAAAGAAAAGAGGGCCCACATAAGTTTCTGAAAAGTTTTGAATGAGATAACCCTCTTCGTCTCCATCTACCAGAAGCTGTTTTTCTTCTAAAACGGATATATCTTCTTCAACCTTAAATGGGCGGTTCGGAATATCCTCATAGTAAGTTTTTGGAATATCCAAAAACTTCATACCTCTGTCTCTAAGTTCACCGACGGTTTCAATAATGTCGCCAGACATGAGGGCAATATGTTGGACACCAGCGCCGTTATGAAGATCAAGAAATTCCTGGATTTGTGATTTACCGTTTTCTGCTTCAGGCTCATTAATAGGGATAATCACTGAGTTGTTAGGAAGTTGAACAACTTCAGACTGAAGGCCTGTCTTTACGCCCTTTATGTCAAAGTAACGAGTTACTTTCATGCCAAATATTTTTTTATAGTATTCCACCCACTTCTTCATCTCACCTTTTGGAACATTATTAGTAAGATGATCAATACGAGCGACTCTTTGCTTTAATGGATTCGCTTCTGGGTCTTCTGTTTTTTCAAAGCCTGGACGAAAGCCGTCGTTAGGGCGCTCTATAAATTCATTATGGACATCACCAAAGCCTTTAATGATCGCATTTTTATAAACGCCAGATGGCCCTTCTGTAATTTTTAATTCTTGAACAACTTCAGCTCCGCGAGACTTTGCTTCATTAATGGCGTGTTCACAATCTTCAACTTGAAAAGAGAGAGTTGATACACCTTCGCCATGATTTTCAAAGTAGGTACGAGAGTGACCTGTTGGTGCGGCCTTTAAAAGGAAGCGAACTTGTCCTTGAGAAAAGAGTTCTTGATTGTCTGGACCCTTTTCCGTCAAGACAAAACCAATGCGATGGAAAAGTTCTCTTGTTGGAGTCGTTAACTTTTCACAAGTAAACTCCAGGTGGTCTATGGCCTTAATGCCGAGAGGGTTATCAGGTGAAATTGTTGATCTTTGGCTAGCTTCAGTCATCTCAAATCCTTGGGCCTTTAGGTGATAATTTCAGAATATTTTCTTTGCTCGCTATTCTTCCTAATCATTTCAAGCATTTCAAGGTGTTTCCCGTCAAGTTTTCATATCGTCCATGATTCAGACAGGCAGGTAGAAGTTTCATGATAGGGAGTTAAATAGTGAATTTGTTGAGGCGGTGCGTTAAGTTGTTAATATGAAGATCTGGATTGGAATTTGTCTCATGTGGTTAATGGTGCGCGTCGTATCGGCGGTTCCTATGACCAATCAATTAACAACAGATTCCGCCATCACAATTGATCGAGGTCTTGGTCTTTTTTCTGGGCTGAGGACTGCGCTGGAAGACATTCCAATGCGGGTTATATCTGGAGATCGCCAGGAAAACCGCAAAGTACTGTCCATCCTAAAGAGTTATGAGTCATTTGGAGAGTTTCTTCGCGGCCCGATTCCGGGGAGAGTATTTAATATTCCAAGATCAAAAGTTCCTCTAAATAATTTTGAGTATCAAGTTTATCGGGTTTTGGCCGTTCAATACCTCCACCCTGAATACCGGCTCGTTTTTGAACTCAGTCATCTTGTTAATGAGCGAATTGCTGCTGGTGGTTGGTTTATCGGCCATGCTGAGCGTGGCAGGGCACAAGATCACTGTTTTAAAAAGAATGATTTTAGTGAAGACTGTTTGTTAAATATTGCCTTTATTCCTGCAATTAAGGAATTTGTTGAAAAGGTAAATCTTAAATATGCCTCACGCTTAGATCAGGAAGATGTGACGAAAGAGGTGCTTAGGCTTGTCAAAAAGAAGCAATCAGACTCCGTCTACTATCGGGAAGGCTTTATTGCTGATGGAGCTCATTTTTATCAAAATAAGTTTAGTTCTGGGTTCCATATCGCCTTATGTATATCTCAGCCAATACCCTTTAATACTTGGGAATTAATTGGCAGCAATCGCTGTGAAAAAGCGTTTAAAAAACACTTTGAAGAGCAACTCATTATGGATGAAGCGGTTCAAAGCAGGGTTCTAAAATATCTCTTTAATCCCTATTCTTATTACCAATTGGCCATGGCAAGTTTGACGGAAGATGTGCTTAACAGGGGGCTTATCTGCTATTCAAAGGATTGTGTCCGCCGAAAAATTAGTGAGAGAATAGCAGAGTGGAATTATCGCAGTCTTCTCAATAATGATCAAAGAAGGCGAATAATCTATAAGATATCAATGTTTTGGCTTGAATAAGCTTTGTTAATTTTTCCTGTCTATAAAATATGATTGGCCTATTTCTACATCCTCGTGAGATTTAAATTCCTACTTAACCCTCTAGGAGTACTTTAATGAGAACTTTATTAGCTTTTTTTGTTTTTGCTGTCCTCTGCTTGCCTGCGAATGCAGTGTTGCTAACTCAGGAGAACCCTGGAGCTTTTGAAGTTTCTTCTTATCTTGGTGAATGGTACGACTTCGCTCGTACTGCTAATAATTTTCAAGACAATACACCTGAAAGAGATGGCGTAAAGTACAGTGGCTGCTTTGATTCCACAGCGGAATATAAATTAAAGAATTCAAAAACTATTACTCTTGTGAATACTTGTTACAGACGTGGTGAAGACGGAAGTTTAGATGTTGAAGACATATCTGGTAAGGCCAAAGTTGCTAAGAAAAGTCATGGAACTCGTTTAAAAGTTGCCTTCGGAGGATTCGTTGCTCGCTTCTTTCAAAGGGTGTTTACATTTGGTGGTGCTAATTATTGGATTTATGCTGTAGGTGATAAAAATGCTGAAGGTGAATATTCATGGGCACTAGTGAGTGGACCTAAAAAAGACTATATCTTTGTCCTGACAAGAAGCTTAAGAGTTGAGCCTGAAGTTAAAGAAGAGATCGTTAAAACGGCAACGGATCTGGGCCTACCAGTTGATGAGCTTATTTTTAACGAAGATAGATAAATATTTAAGAAGGTTTAAAGAAAAGAAGATTTCAAACTTCTAAGAAAGTTAATCAGCCCTTGTGCAAGGGGCTGGCGCTTTTGGGGATATTTCTCTAAAACGCTAGGACAAAGCTCAAGCTCGGCTTGGATTTTCTCAAGCTCCTCATAAGTAAGGCCATTTTTAACCAAAGATTCCATGTGACGCTGTAGATGCGCCGTAAGATGAACCTTTACTTGCTCACGAACGGCATAATCTAGATGGTGAAAGAGCTGGCGCTTTCTAAAGTTTTCAATTGGTCGCCAAATTTCCTTTACCGCTGGTTCCACTATATTTCCTCTCCTCTAGATTGTGGACGACAGATGCCACACTAAAGTAGTCGGTTATTCGGAGAGAAAACTTTAGTCTTTTTTTTAGGTATTTTAGAAATCGTTTATACGTGAAACGACTTGTGGGAAGTCGATAAAGGGGTTTCTATTACCCTGTATTTCTTGGATTCCTTCGTTACGTCTAAGTTCTTCGCTATCAACAGGGTCATCTTTGTGCCACTTACGAAGGTAAAACTCTTCTATGCTACTTATACGATAACCATAGCGGGCCGAAACATAGAACATGGCGCGAGCGGTATTTCCTCTGTGTTCTTTAGGTGGCTCAAAACCATAAGTTCCCGAGGTATTTCCTGTTTTAGGATTGATAATGGAGCCTCTTTGAGAAAGGGGACACAACTCTGTAGCGTCTTTTCCGTTTACCTCGCCAAAGGGATGATTTCCTCTGGCAGAGTTAGCACGGCTGTTGGTCGGGTAAAGGTGGTGGAGATCTCCACGAGCAGGTTCTCTTTTTGCGCCTTTAGATTGGGGCCAGGTATGCTCTGTGTTCATCTCGTTATTGTTTGGAATTCGATTGGGTCCAACATTTTTGCGAATGATAAAGCCGCAGTAAACATCGCGAACGAATCTTCCCTCACTGTCTCTTTCTAAATAGATATTTCCAAAAAGCTCTTTTTTGGCGCGTTTTTTATAACCAAGGCCGTGAAAGCTTCTTCCTGAGGCGCTTTTGAGAACATCCATCAAAGCCTTGTCACGCCTTTGACCGCTTTCAAGTTCTCGTTGAGTATTTTCATCATAATAGGAGTAGGAGTCGGAGTTGTTACGGGCAAGAGCATTACCTGTTAATAAAAAGAAAACCAGCATTAAAGTCTGCATTTACACTCCTAATGGTCTTATGGGTCGTAAATACGTTAACGAAGTTACCCCCCGTCGACAAGAATTTTGGGTAATACTTTTGTCAGGATTTCTTTAGGAAGATTTTAACGCAGTCAGTCTGTAAGCTAAACAGGATTGAGCTGTTTCCTTGGCCACAAAAGCGGGATTTTGATAATGTTTTTTAAAGTTTAGATGAAGAATTTCAGTGGTTTAGAAGAAGGTAAGTCCGTGTCTAAAAAAATACAAATACTAAATGGAAATGAGCTCATTGTTCAAGGTGGCCTCGAAGCGGGATTTTCTCTTTATACCGGTTACCCCGGCTCTCCTCTCGCCGATTATTTTAATATTCTTCATGGGCGAAAAAATGAACTTGCCGAAAAAGGTATCAAAGTCGTTATAGCAAATTCGGAGGCCAATGCTGCGGCCATGGCATCAGGGGCCAAACAGGCCGGGCGTGATTGCATTGTGGCGATGAAATCGATGGGCCTTCATGTGGCCTCAGACGCTCTGAGTGTTGGTAACTTTGCTAACCCAGGTGATACTTCAATAGACCCTGAAAATGGAGATACCATTTATCCAGGCGTTGTTGTTGCCGTTGGTGACGACCCTTGGTCAATTTCAACATCGACTCCGGCCGATAGCCGTTTTCTTTATAAACACTTACACATTCCTTTCTTAGAGCCCAGTTCTCCTCAGGAGTTAAAGGATTGGATTGCCCATGCTCTTTATATTTCAAAACGCACGAGTATATATCAAGGCCTTCTTCTCACCACTTTCTTAGCTGAAGGCGGAGGAAGGGTTGAGATAGGTGAAGAGGTCGCAGTTCAAAAGGAAGTGACGACTCTTGATCCTTCAAAATTTGATCTCTCAAAAAATGTTATGGTTCCACCGAACTCACTGCTTGCAGATGTCTCCATGATCAAAGAGCGCTTTCCTAAAGTTAAAACAATTTTGGGGCGACTTAAGCTTGATAAGACATTTGGAATGGACAGCTCTATTGGTTTTATTTCTAGTGGGGTGATCTTTGAAACCTTAAAGCAGGTATTAGAAGAAGGGGATTATCTAGAGCGCTATAGTCTATACAAGCTTGCCTCAAGCTATCCACTCGTAGAGGACCTTTTACTACCTTGGTTAAAAAATAAAAAGACCGTCATTGTGGTCGAAGAAAAGCGAGGCTTCTTAGAAACTGAGCTCAGAGAGTTTTGTCAAAAGCATTCGTTGTCACTCACTATTTTTGGTAAAGAGCTGGGGGATGTCGAAGGTTTTCCCGCTCATGGTGGTCTTACTTACGAGCTTATTCGCGACAAGGTAAAAGAGGCATTAGAAGTAACAGGAGAAGTCGCCTGTTCCGGCCTTAACTGGGAGTTTAAAAAGTGGGGCGAGCCCTTACCTCGGCGCTTACCAACTTTTTGTCCTGGCTGCCCACATAGGGAGACTTTAAGTTTATTAAAAGATCTTCGCCAAACGCTTAAAGACGAGGGCGTGGATCTTATCAGTCACGGAGATGTTGGCTGTTACTCACTGTCTTTTTTACCGCCTTTTAAAGAAATGCATAACCTCTCGGCCATGGGTCAAGGTGGTGCACTAGGGGCAGGGCTTGATATTTTTACGGATAATCCTTCAGTTGTTTTAATGGGTGATTCAACATTCTTCCATTCAGGTATAACGGATATCTCAAACTCCGTTCAAGCTAGTCACAATATAACTTATATCCTTCTTGATAATGATAATACTGCCATGACAGGCCACCAGATGACTCCGGCCTCTGGTCAAAACGTCGAGGGCAAGACGCGACCACGCCAGGATATGCTGAACTCGGTTTATGCTTTAGGTGTAGATTACGCTACAGAAGTTAACCCTAGTGATCGTTATTTTTACAAGAGTCTCTTAAAAGATGTTGTTAAGAAAAATGGTGTAAAAGTTATTGTATCTAATAAAGAATGTGCTCTGACTTTTCATGGTAGAAAAAAGAGAGAAGAGCGAAAAATTTTCTCTCAAAATAAAACTCTTTCGGAACAAGTCTTCTTTCAAATCAATACAGATGCCTGTGAAGACTGCAGGGCCTGTGTGGATGCCACTGGTTGTCCAGGCCTAGGGCAAGTTATGGACGCTTATGGCACCAAGGTGATTATTGATCAGCAGATTTGTGTCGCGGATAGTTATTGTACAAAAATTAAAGCGTGCCCAAGCTTTGAAGAAGTCATTGTTAAGAATTATCATCCTACTCTTCATCAGAAGGCCGTTGGGATTGGTGACGAAGATAAAACCTATCCAGAGCCGATTGTAGAAAAAACATTTGAAAAAATAGCTTCCGGAGAAGACTTAAGAATTGTTGTCACAGGCGTTGGTGGCTCTGGTGTTACAACTATTAGTCGTGTACTTGCGGAAGCTGCCAAAGGTATGGGCGGCCGCGAAGATTTAGACTTTAAGTTTGTGGATCAAAAAGGTCTTGCTCAAAGAAATGGTAATGTTACCGGTCATTTGGCGATTTTTAAGAAGGGTAAATCCTATGGGGCCGTAACTCCTCTCGGAACTGCTGATCTCTTGGTCTCGCCAGACCTCTTAGATGGAAGCCAACATGTGCACTTTATTGGAGAAAAAGGTCTTTGCTTATTAGATAATAAATTTCAGATACCTTTGAGCCTCATGCTTGACGACGGCGTTGAGAAAGAGCCACTAAATGAATCTGAGCTAAGACGAAAGCTTTCTAATCTCTTAGGGGAACAAGTTCGCTATTTCTCTCTCAAGGAACTCTCTCATATAGGTCTAGGAAAAAGTGTATACGCTTCAGCGATGATTCTTGGCGTTTCCTATCAGGCAGGGAAGTTACCATTTTCAGTTGAAGACCTCTATCAGGCCTTTCAAAAAACTGTGCCTAAGGCCGAATTTGACAATAATTGGCAGGCCTTTCAATGGGGACGAGAAATCTTTTTGGAAGGAGATAAGGATCTATTGGCAAAGTTTAGAAAAAGAAGAAAAAGAACGCGTGAAGAACTTCTTTATAGGTCTCTGGAAGAGAGCATGCTTCCTTGGCAAAATAAAAAAGTCATTTTGAATATATTTAAAAATCAGTTAGAAAAACTCATTAAGTATTTTCCAGAAGTGAAAAGGGTTTATTTAGCGCAATATCTACACGATCTTTATATCTACGATAGAGGTGCCAGAGCGCCAGAGTTTATTTCGAAAGCGGCAGAGCTTGGAGAGTACTTTAAAGAGAGTAATTCTCTTCGGGCCATGGCCTTAAGAACGCTGGCAAAGACTTACTTTGTGAAAGATGAGGTTTTTGTTTCTCATATTATGATTAGTCCCCAGAAAAGGGCCGATGATGCTAATCGCTTTGGTAGTCTTGGAAAGAGTTTTCGCCTCAATCGTATCAATAGACCGGCGTTCGAAGTTCTTGGAAAGAAAATAGAATTTGATGTTAGTCCAAAGGACTGGATGCTTAAAATTATGCGACACATGCGCCTCTTAAGACTTCTTCTAAGGTCTTGGCATGGAAAGGAAAGAAAGATTGCGGGCCTTATCCGTACTGAACTTATGGAGGTTGTTCCAAAGCTTCAGGAGAGTGAGCAAAGGAGCGCATTGAAGCGACTTGAAAATATAAAAGGTTATCGAGAATTTCGTTATCAAAAGGCCGAAGGTTTGTTGGGGTGAAAATCTTTCTAACTTTATTATGTTTGTTTTCTCTCTCCTTTCAAACCTATGCCTTTGTTCCTGGTCTTTTAGAACAAGGCCGCCTCATGGTCGGCTTAATCGAAGAGGCCCGTACTTGTTCAGTAAAGTATGAAGCTGAAAAGTTAACGCTTTGTACGGGATTAACCCTAGATAAGGCAGATATTAAGTTCCTTAATGATCTCAATCTTAATTCTTGTAAACTTTTTCTCAAACAAATGAAGTATCAGGTTCACGAGGTGACGGCCAAAAGTGACCTCTCTGGAATTAAGAAAGAAATTTTAGAAGACTTTTTTAATTCCACCAAACTTGCCCTTATTTTACATCGGGAACGGGCAATCCTATTTAAAAGGGAGGCCAAGAGAGGGGATTGCCTTCACGAGGTAATCCACTTCTATCAAAGAAAAAGGCCCAATCTTCTGTCTCTTTCACCCTTGAAGCGAAAAGAAAAAGAGCGTCGTTTACAGTATCTATTAGAACAAGCTGTTCTTGAAGTTGAAAAAATTGAAAAGAAAGGAGATATCTCCAAGGCAAAGAAAATGGCCGCCCAAATTGGACCTTTTATTAATCTCCAACGGGAATGGCAACGCCTTATCAATTGGCTTGATGAAAAAGAAATTTATCAAGTCTTCTTTGATTATCCAGCACTCTTCTCCCTTGGAGAGAGAGATCAGGACATCGCCTTGTCTAATTTAGTGCGTTTAAAAGACTCTCTACCTTGGGGACTGCGGGAGCGAGTTTTGCGAGGTGCTCAAATTGAGCTCAATAAAAAGTATGCCAATATCACAACCCCTAAAAATCTTCTGAAACTTAAAAGTGAAAAAGGCTACAGTGAGGCCTTTAATAAAGGCCAAATTAGTCGCGATGTATTTGAGGCAAAAGTGATTGCAAGAAGAAAGTACCTCGCCTATGAATTGGTGAAAGAGGGCAGAAGAAAAGGTAAATTAGAATTAACGTTTAAGGGGCTAGCAAGGGCAAGGGCCTTTCAAGTACCAATCGAATATGAATCATCTGTTATAGATTTAGAGTTTCCTTACACTATTAAAAATGAACTACCTCAAGTTGTTATAAATGGATTTAACTTTGTTATTGATACCGGTGCTCAAGATAGTGTCGCACCATGGGCCTTCTTTAAAGATATAAAAGAGAGTGACCTGTCTCTGATTAAAGAGCTTAGATTGCAAACGGTAAAGGGGAGACCAATCTCTGCTCCCGTTGTGCAATTTAAGAAAAAAATAACTCTTGGTGGTAATGCCTTGGCCGGAATGACTTTTGCAATTGCAGATTTGGGAATGCCAGGTATCGAAGGCGTCCTAGGCATGGACTTTTTTCACCGCTTTAACAATGGGCTTTGGCAGTGGAATAGGGATACATTGAAATTGTCTTCTCTCTCTTTAAATACCCCATGGGAGAAGACCTACTTTCTTGTGGGCAATGGTCTCAAAGAGTTTGATGCTCTTGAGTTTTATTGCTCCGAAAAGAAAGTGACTAAGCTCCGCCTTGATACAGGAAGCCAACTATTAGGAGATGTCCAAAATAATATTCCAATGGATAATTTTAAAGCGTGCATGGCCCCCAAGATGATTTCTAAGTTAAATAAACTTAGTGCAGGGCTCGTTCTCTTTGATCGTGAAGTGGCCGCGAATCTTGGTTTCCCTTTTCTAAAAGAGCATAAGGCCATGGGCATTGACCTCAAGAAGGGGGAACTCTATTTGACGACCAAGGGAGCAGTTGGTGGCAAGTAAGTTAAGAGAGTCAGTCTCTGCCATCTTTCGCTCTCGTGAAACAGGAAAAATATTTACTATTAAGAGACAAAATTATCTCTCTGTCTTTCCTGGTTACACTGCCTTTCCAGGTGGTAAAGTAGACCCTGAGGATACCCAACTAAGCGCCAAGTCTGGAGATGTAGCACCATTTGCTCTTAGTGGAACTCATTGGCAAGCTCTCTCAAGAGAAATGGAAGAGGAGATAGGTTTTTCTCTCATTGAAAACTTATCCCTTATTAAAGACATTTTCCTATTTGGCACGGCGATAACCCCTGAGTTTAATCCTTACCGTTTTAAGGCCCACTTCTTTATTGTTGAGCTTGAAAAAGAAATTGATTTCAAGGTAGATGCTGGTGAGGCCGTGGAGAGTGGTTGGTTTGGTTGTGAAGAGCTTCTCTCTCTTTATGAGAAAAATACGTTGATGGCCGTTCCACCAATTGTCTTTATGATCCAAAGGCTATGCCAAAAGGACTTACCTCAAGGGGAACAGGACTTAACTCTTCCTCATATTGTAGGTCGTGAAGTACCAATGATTGAATCCCTATATGGAGTTAAGCAATTCCTTCCTCTTTCAAATACTTTTCCACCAGCAAATAGGACAAATTGTTTTATTATTGGAGATGAACCTCTAAAGCTACTTGTCGATCCTAGCCCAAAGGATGAAGAGGAGTTAGAAAAACTGTGTCGCAGCGTTGATAAGGTAGGCTTCGATGCTTTCTTAATTTCGCATCATCACTCAGATCACCATGAGCATTTACCATTAATGCATAAACGCTATCCTTTACCGGTTTACATGAGCGAGGTGACTCATCAATTTATCGTAAATAAGTGGGGCCTTGATTATTTAAAAGGAATGGACATTCATTTCTTAAAAGAAGGTGACAGTATAGGCAGTAGTCTTGGAAGGCGCCTTATGGTTTATGAGGTTCCTGGTCATGATGAAGGTCAGCTTGCTCTCGCCCCAGATGATATGTCTTGGTTCTTTGTGGGGGACCTTATTCAAACTATTGGAACCGTAGTTATTGGTGGTGTCGAAGGTGATATGATTAAGTACTTTGAGAGTCTGAACAAGGTCATAAATTTAAATCCTAAGTTCATCATCCCCAGTCATGGCATCGCGCTTGGTGGTGTTCATAAATTAAAAATGACTTTAAAGCACCGAGTGCATCGTGAAGAGCAAATCATTGAACTTCTTAGAGAGGGAGCAGATGAAGAAAAGCTTCTCAATGTTATTTATGAGGGACTTGAAGAGCGCCTTATCCCATACGCGAGAAAAACAATTACTGCCCATCTCAATAAGATCAGGACTGAGAAAAGATCTTAATTGGAAAAAGCATCCACGCGGAAATAAATTCTAAACTTAGAAACTTTTAACCCCTGAAACGTAAACTCTTCGCAGAAATAAGCCTTTTTTAAACTGAGCTCCTTTTCTAAGTCTAGGCGCTCCCAATCTTTCTGAATATGGATTTCCCCCATGCCAACGAGACCTTTGATACCTTCTCGTAAGGAAAGTTGTAGGGGACCATTTAAACTCTCAAGTGCCTTCTTCTCTAGCTTTGTTAGTGCTTTTTCATCTAAGAGGGTCTCGACATTATCTGCCCCCCCAAGGAGTTTATGGAGGGCCTCAGAAATAAAACTTTGGCCTAAGACGACAAAGCCTAACAGACCTCTATCTTGATGAGTGAAAGGTAAAATAAGAAAATGATCAGAGTATTGATCAAGTTCTGGAGCATAAAGAAGTAGAGATTCTTTAGACTCTATTTTTAAGTTTAATCCTTTTAGCTGGATGAGCTTAAGCCATGATGCCAAAAATTTGTGTTGGAAAAAATCCTTTTGATATTTATTTGATTTAGGAACCAGTGGTCTGGTGTTTCCTTGGGTGAGAAGATTTACCCATTGCTTTTTTTCACTGTCTCTCAAGATCTCTGTCCTTCTGAAAGTGTGTCAAAGGAGTGAGGTAAAAAGTCTTTAAAGGTCATTTTCTTCAAAAGACCATTTTCATTGCCCATGTATATTGGAAAATCCACTTCACAAAATTCACTAAAAACTTGCAAGCACATAGCGCAGGGATAGGTTGGGTTGGTTGTGTGGGCAAGGACGACTGCAAATTCAAGGTGTCCCTTGCCTTTATTGGCGACTCTCGAAAATACCGCTGTTCTCTCTGCACAGATTGTTCCGCCATAACTGGCATTCTCAACATTACAGCCGGGGTAAATGAATTCATCGTTTTTAAACTTGAGGGCCGCACCCACGGCAAAGTGAGAATAGGGACTGTGGGAATTGGCCTGCGCTTTGATGGCAACCTTAAAAGCGTCTGCGACAATTGGTGATACTTCAATCTGATGTTTCATGTTATTCCTCTACACATAAATCAATAGCATAACCATTGTGTTTTCTTATGTTAATGACACCGTTGTCGAAAATAAGGTACTGACCCTTTATCCCTTTGAGAGTTCCTTCAACATCTTTGGTTTTATCAAAAGATAGGCTAGTAACCTTTTCTGGTAACTGAAGGACGGGGTATTCTATCTCTAACACTTCTTCTTCGACTTCCTCGGCATCTGCATCATCAAGGAGATCACCATAGGTTTCATAAATATTGTCTCGAATGGCTTCGAGGTCAACATCAGTGTAGACACCCTTAAGCATATTACGCCAATTTGTTTTATCGGCCATCTCTTTTGCTATCTCTACTTCTACCATGCCGGAAGTTTTTCTATCGGCGACTTTTAAAATCGGCAAGGCCTTAACGGCTCCTTGATCCACCCATCTTGTTGGTACCTGAGTTTCTCTAGTGATGCCAACCTTTAAACCGCTAGTGATAGAGAGATAAATATAGTGAGGAATATTACAATTCTTCTCGCCCCACTCTGGGTCTCGACAAGTACCTTTGTGGAAGTGGCACAACTCAGGTTTGACTATGCAGGTGTCGCATTGAGGAAGGGTGATAAAGTTTTTATAGCTATAACCTTGGGCGTAGCTCTTTTTAATCTCTTTTCCGTCGTAAATGTCATAAATTTTTTCTTTCCATGAAAGTTTGATTCTCTTTCCAAGAAAAGCGTTCATTGGGATGAGTTCATCACCAATCGGAAGGGCGTATTGGACTGGTCCCTTAGAAGGGATTTCAGATTTCATTTTTAAGAGAGATCCGGATGCCTTAAGCTTCATATTTATCCTACTTTATTTTTTATAAAATTAATGAGTTCTTGAAGAACGACAGGAGGAATTTCGTGTCCGCCTGGGAATTCATGATAAGACAAATCTCTATGGTAGGCCTTAAAGGTATCTCTAAGTTCTCTTGCCATTGAAATTGGTAGCACTTGGTCGCTGATACCATGGCTTTGAAAAATTGGTTTTCCCCAAGAAGATGTACTTAGACGACTTTCCCATCTGCTCTTTGCGACAAGAGTAGAGGAGAGGAGAAGTAGTGCTTCTGGAGAGCAATCTTTTTCAAACGTGAGGTAGTTGGCCAACATCGAACCTTGGCTAAAACCACCGAGGAGATAAGGAGAGTCCACAACACTTTCTAAAAAATCTTGTATGGCCAAGGATGATTCCTCTAAACCTTCTGGGACATGATCTGCAAAGAGGTGCTCATAACCTCCATTCATCATGGCCTGGTTAAGAAGTTCCATATCAATAGGAAACCAAGCTTTGCCTGTCATAAAGGGGCCAATAGGAACTTTTATAATCCCATCGGGAAAATACCAATTGAAGTTTTTAAAGAAAGGGTTGATAGAGGCAAGGCCCGCAAGGTCCTTCATGTTAGCGCCATAGCCATGAAGGAGAACAATGGAACTCTTCGCTTGATTATCAATCATGAGATAATCAAGGGTGAGATTTTTATTTTGGAAGGTTTTTAATTCACTCATAATTTTAGAGACCAGCTCCCTTTTTAATTTCTTCTACGATTTCTGGATTAAGCAGGGTTGAGATATCACCGAGGTTGTTGCCATCTTTTGCTGCAATCTTTCTAAGAATTCGTCGCATGATTTTTCCAGAGCGAGTTTTTGGTAAACCACTTACTGGTAAAATAAAGTCAAGCTTAGCGATGGGACCAATCATTTTCATGATTAGGGCATCTAGTTGTGGTTTTAAAACTTCTGCTGTTTCTTCCTGACCAGGTTGGCAGATAACATAAGCATAAATTCCTTGACCTTTAATCTCATGGGGATAACCGACAACGGCACTCTCTACGATGGCCGGATGCTCATTAATTGCGTCTTCTACTTCTGCCGTCCCTATGCGGTGACCGGAAACATTGATGACATCATCAACTCGTCCAGTAATGCGGTAGCGGCCTTTATCGTCTCTTCTAGCACCATCACCGGTAAAGTATTTTCCAGGATAGGTGGTAAAGTAAGTTTCTTTGTAGCGTTTGTGATCGCCCCAAATCGTGCGGGCAATTCCAGGCCATGGTAGCTCCATGCAAAGGTTTCCTTCTCCTGGATTTCCAAGGATTGTCTTTCCTTCACTATCCACGAGAACAGGATTTACTCCAGGAAGAGGATAGGTGGCATGGGCAGGAATGCTCTCTGTTACTCCGGCCAATGACGTGATCATGATGCCACCGGTTTCTGTTTGCCACCAAGTGTCTACAATCGGGCAGCGCTCTTTTCCAACTTCTTTGTTATACCACTCCCAAGCTTCTTCATTTATAGGCTCTCCAACTGAGCCTAGAACTTTAAGACTTGAGAGGTCATGCTTTCTGACCAGGTTTATATCGCACGCTTGCAAAGCACGTATGGCCGTTGGTGCCGTATAGAAATGAGTGATTTTAAATTTGTCGACGATATCCCAAAAGCGACCAGCATCGGGATAAGTCGGAACTCCTTCAAACATAATAGTAGTCGCGCCATTAAGAAGCGGACCGTAAGTTATATAACTATGACCAGTGATCCAACCAATATCTGCGGTACACCAGTAAGTGTCGTTCTCTTCCATTTGAAAAACATTTTCAAAAGTGTAACCGGCCCAAACCATGTAGCCCGCAGTTGTATGCATAAGTCCCTTGGGCTTACCTGTTGAACCGGAAGTGTAGAGAATGAAGAGGGGATCTTCCGCCTTCATCTCTTCTGGAGGACAATCATCTTTTGCCGCTTTTATGAGGGGGAGGAGAGAATAATCTCGACCTTCCTTGTAAGTGATACTTCCACCAGTTCTTTCGCGCACCAAAACGGTCTCAATAGTGTCACAGCTTTCAACGGCCTCATCTGTTATGGCCTTAAGAGGAATTGTCTTTGCCCCTCTGTAGGCCTCATCACAGGTGATGACCATCTTTGCCTGACAATCCTGAATACGTCCTGCTAGCGCCTGGGCACTAAAGCCACCAAAGACCACGGAGTGAACCGCACCAATACGAGCACAGGCCAAGACACCTGTTAGAAGTTCAGGCACCATGGACATATAAAAACAAACACGATCACCTTTTTTAATGCCCTTTTCTTTGAGTACATTGGAGAAGCGACAAACTTCTGCGTGTAATTCTGTATAGGTATATTTAATAGGGGCCTCATTAGGATCATTGGATTCCCAGATCACTGCCGTCTTATCTCCACGAGTTTTAAGATGGCGGTCAAGACAGTTGGCCGTGATATTAAGTGAAGCACCTTCAAACCATTTAATTTCTAAATCATTAAAGTCACCGGACTGAACTTTATCCCAAGGCTTCATCCACTCATAGTTTTCTGCGGCCTTGGCCCAAAACTCTTGGGGTACTTCATGGGCCATTTGCCAATGTGAGAGATATTCATCTTTGGTGGTGATTTGAGTAGATTTTATGGGCATGAATGAGGTCCTTGTTTGCCAAAGCGGGTTAAAGAGAAATCGATTCAATATTATCCATTTTGAGGGTGTAGTGACAAATTTTTGAGGCAGATTAAGAACATGTTTAAGTGAACTAAATCTCATTACTCACCTTGTCATTTCGCCCACTTATCCTTACATGTATGGGCCGAAGTGGAAATGTCCTAGGGCGTGAAGTTAGCTTCTATTATCATTGACTTAAGCACTCAAGTATTAGGCTGAAGTTGACGAAGAGTTAGAGTGCCGTACCGCTGATAAAGAGAGTTAGATATGAATCACTTTTCAAAAGTTGCCCTAAACTTTTTAGTCTGTTGGAGCTTGTTATTTACACAAGCAGCTTGGTCCGTTGAGGATACAACGCCATCCCCTGAGGCAGGAAGTTTCTTTAGTAATATTACTACTGGAGTGTACGATTGGTTTAACAAACGAATCTATGGCGATGATAATGCAGATTCGATTACAGTTGAAAGTGGTAGTAGAGGCTCTCGTAGGGAACTTCGCAGGAGCGGATATAATAGTGCTCCAGTAAATTTAGGAATTGATCCAGCCCTTGGTAGAATTTCTAACTCCTGCTCTAGCGTCAATACATTAGAACTTTCCATTCCTGGCATCGAATCTCTTGCCGATCACTTTAGTGAATCTTCTTGTTCAAGCGAAGCCTTTCAATCTCTCGCAACTGTTGGAAGTGAAAATGGTGAAGCTAATTCTGTGAATCTTTGTAAAAACCTTGAAGCATTGAAGGATTCTGGGGCTTGCGTCTCCTCGCCAATGCCTGCGGTGTCCTTGCCTTTAGAAATACGTGAGTGGCGAAATGATCCAGAGATGAGAGAACTTGAAGTTGAGCTTAAAGCGAAGACGCTTGAAAAGGAATGGGGAGAATTAGCAAAGATTGCCGAATTACAGGCAACCCTTGCTAGTGATATGGAGTTAATGAATTACTTCTATAAAAGTTTACAGTCTGAAACAGACCCTCAAATTAGAGAAAATTACAAAGCTCAATACGGTCTTGAAGATAGTTTCTTTAATAGTGGTAACGATATGCCTCTGAGCCAGTTTGTGAATAAAGTTTTTTCCTGTCTTCCTGGTGGCCAAGGACTTGCTAAATTAGATTTGAAAAATAACATGTGTGAAGGTTCGGATTCTCTTTTACCCGGAGAAGATACTGGCAGTAGTGTTTTAGATGAAGCAAGAACAAGATTTGCGACAAATTGTATGGCCAACGAAGAGTGCTCGTTAAATGGCTATATCGATGCGGAAGGAAATGATTTATCAAAAACTCTTTCTATAAGTGTGGGAGACTCTATTGCCGCTAATGCCGGTGAGGGGCAGGGCCATATGGGGAATATTGCTGCCATTGATAGCAATTTAGGAATGGACCATCTTCCAGAGGCCATTAAAATGATGGACTTCTTTAATAATGATACTAGTGATAGAAATGGTAATCCGAAAGTTTTTGAAATAGTCGGCAGAGCTTTAAATAGACATAATAGAACTAATAGTCGCCATGGTGATGATAGTCTTCAACTCGCACGTAAAACAGCCTTAAATTATACTTTGAATCTTATTAGAGAAGAATCAGACTTCTTAGAAGATGAGGCCAGCTTGGCCTACTTTAACGGCATTATTGAATCATCCACTAAGAACGACCTTTTGGACTTTGAGGGATATGACGTTGGTCAGATTATGCCTTTAATTGAGAGATACCAAACAGAAAACCCCGAGCTGGAATTTTACCCAGAAGGTTTTACAGAAGAGGAAAAAATCGAAAAAAATCGGGCCTTGGTTGCCCTGATTCAAAGAGCTGCCGTCGGTCAAAGAATGGGCGACTATATTGTTGAAAACCGCAGAAGTTTAAGAGCACAGGCCATAGTACTTGGTGGAACTCAAACATCAGATAAAATAAACGCTATCTCTACAAGTTTAAATAATACATTAAATGGTGGGCGCTCTGGAACTCTGAGCTCTCAAGAAGTTGGTTCTGTTCTTAATAATTTGGAAGGAGGTCAGAAATTGGGCGTTCTTTGGAAGAGTGCTGCTAACTTTGAATCAATTTTTAGCTCTTATGGCAGTCCTTTGAATATCGCCCATGGTGCTCGAAATCTTGCAAAAGTTCTAGAAAGGACAAATGAAAATTTATCTCGGGAGGAAATTCTTAAAGCTCATCCTGACCTTGCAAATCTCAGCCATGAGGATTTCATGTTTATGAGAATGAAGCTTGTTAAGAATCAAGCCTTCGCTTTAGTTGCCCAGCGCTCTGCAATGGCCTGTAATGAGAAGATTAAACCAGTCTATATGAAACATAAACTTTGTAGCCCTTTGTCTGAACCAGAATATAGTAATAAGGCGCTTGAAAAACTTCTAGGGACATCTGGTCTAAATAGACAGGCCGGAGATATTCTTAACTCTGCTTCCGTGCTATGTACTTCGATTCTTAATGAAGACTTTGAGAGGCGAGTGGAGGCCCAAAACTATGACACTCTCTCTCCTAATATTGGCGAAATCCGTCAGCAAAGGTGTAATGAAAAATCAAATAGCCTATTTTGTGGGGAAGTTTGTACAGGAGATCAAATAAGAGGGGTCACAAATAACCAAGTTCTTCTTTTCGGATTTGTTTGTCAACCAGGTCATCAAACTGTTGAAAACTCCCAGGTTATGGCAAGCGTTGATTCGAATGGAAGGACCACTTTTCCAAACTTTGCAGGTATAACGAATATTGAGAATACCTCGGCTGATGATGTTTTGAAGACTGATAATCTTAGGGCACCAGTTGCGACTGCAGGTAGTTTCGACAGTGGTCTAAGAGCGACAACATCTCTAAAAAATCGAGGTTCAAAATTTCCATCTAGAAGAAGTTTGGTGGCGGGGCCTGGCGGTAACGCCATTAGTTCCGGCCAAAAGGTCACTAGCATTATTCCGAGTGCAAATGCAAAAGTGAGTAATAGTTTTGAAACTAGTAAAGGAGAAGTTGCTGGTGGTTTCAGCAGTTCTCCCACTACGGTATTTCCTAATCAAATTAGGGCCAATACTGGAGAGAAAGAAAGTTTAGCTCAGGAACTCCAAGGTCAAGAAAGTACACTGGACCCCGCTAGCCAGGTACTACTTAAAAGACTTGAAGAAATGGAGCGCCGTCAGGCCAACCTTCAAAGAGAACTTGAAGAGTCCCGTAAATCTCTCGGAGAAGAAGAGGATGAGGGAAGGGCCAAACTAGTGGCAGAGTTGAATAAGTTAAAATCTGAAATACCACTTCTTGAAGATAAGTTGCGAGAAAAACAAGATGTTAGGCGTGCTTTGGCCGAGGCCAAACCTGAAGTAAGAAATAGCGCACCAGTACCCACGCCAGTTAGGAGAAGTGCTTTTGGTGGTGGATCGAATGTTGGTCGATCGATTGCTTCGGTTGCCCCTACTTCAAATGGACCATCTTCTGCTCCAGTTGATAATAGTAGTGATGATGGTGGTGGTGGTTCTTCTCCTAGTGGAGTAAGAAATTTTACAAGAGGAGGGGGTGCAGAGATTTCAAGCCTCACGACTTCTGGGAGCGGTAGAGGTGATGGTCTTCTCACAACAGACTCTGTGGTTACCCTTACCCAAGAGATTCGTGATCGCGCTGTGATTGTGGCACCAGGTGTCTCTCCAGAAGATGCCGTTTTGCAGGCACGAGGTCCTATTTTGATTCCCATCGGTGAAGAAGGCGAGTTCATTATGTATGAGCCAGAGCTCACTGTAGATGGAGAAGTTAAGACCGAGGATGGTCAGGTTGTCTTTAAAACAGTGGTAAAGGTTAGTGATTTATTGGCAAGAGATAGATTCGCAAGGCTTCCAGCTAGCATAGAGGAGGCGCCATTAGAGGAGTTGCCTGAGGGCTACGATCCACGTCGCTTATTTCAATTAGACGGACTTCTTGATAATGTCGTTCCAGTAAGCAATTAATTTCTTCTGGGCCTCATGACTTGGGGCCTATTCTTAAAATATGTTAGAATAAATGCGTACTCATTTAATCAAGGAAGAATGATGAGATTGTATATTATTCTCGTGACCCTAATGGTCTGTTCTCCTCTGTTTGGCGCTGGAGTTGCAGAATATTCTGAGTCAACAGACGTTTTTGAACTTATGGACCATGTCACTCGCTGGGATAATTCTTTAACTCCCATTTATCGAGATGCTTGGGTCAAAAAGTTTTCTTTAACCCTTGAAGACAAGAGTCAATTCTCCCAATATGCAGCGATTAGGAAAAAATCCTATGAAAAATCTCCAATGGGCCAAGGAGATGGAAGTGATATTTTTGGTGATTTTCCAAAAGGCTACGATCCCTTTTCACATGCTTTCTATTCTTCAAAAAGTATTGGTGAAGCGCTAAGAAAACTAGAGAAAAAGGGAGTAACGGCTGCTGAGATAAAGTTCTTATCGAGCTTTTATCAAAAGTACAAAAAGAATATTTCAGAATTTGTTAAAGAGAGTTCTCACTTTAGTGTGAAACTCTTGGATCTTAATAAAGACTGGAAATACTCTGCAATGGATAAATCGATTAAGAAGGCGATCCCTTTTATCTTAGGTAAGCAAGGTCAAAAAGTTAAGATTCTACTTCGCCCTGTATGGTGGCCAAAAAATATTCCACCGGTAGTGGATATTCGTGGGCCTTATTTAATTTTACGCTATCATCCACTGGCCCATACAAATAACTGGCAAATTTCAACTATTGGCAAAAAGGCCATTATGGCGATTTTACAGGCACAACCCAAAAACCAGCGGTCAAACTTAACAAAGGTTTTTGAAGAGAAATGTAAAGGTCGCGACATTGAGCTTCAATCGGCCTTGCTTACTCTCTTTGGTGAGATGATGCCTGCAAAGTATAAGGAAAAGAAGAAGTTCGACCTCTACCAAGATTGGGGACCTTCAACATTTGTAGATATCTATCTAAAGTTACTCTTTCCACTCTTGGAGACAGAGATAAAAAACCGTGGTGCTTTCGCAGGGCGCTTCATGTCCACAGCATCTAGTTTATGTCGAAAAGTGCATCGTTTGGCCGTAGTTCCTTAATAATATAGTTTCGCATATTCCTAAATGAGATCATTCTAAATCCAGAGCTTTAGCATGCCCCGCCTAGACGAATTAGTGCGGTGAAAGGCATACTGGAGCGAATTAAATCAGTTTTTTAGACACACTGGGCAAGAGGTGATTCATGGATATTTTAGAAGCGTCTATCTTTGGCGATGGGCGTTCTCCTGATTTTCAGGCCAATAAAGAACATAATCTAAATTTACTAAATGAACTGCGCTCGCGCCTAAATACCGCAGAAAAAGGTGGTGGTGCTGCCTCCGTTGAGCGCCATCGTAAAAGAGAAAAGCTTTTGCCTAGGGAGCGTATTGAACGCATTCTCGATGAGGGTTCTCCTTTCTTAGAATTAAGTGCTCTAGCAGCAGATGATTTGTACGAAAAAGAAGGTCCTGTTCCCTCGGCAGGTGTCGTGACGGGAATTGGGAGAGTGCACGGTGTGGAGTGCATGTTTGTCGCTAATGATGCCACTGTTAAAGGCGGCACTTACTTTCCCATGACAGTAAAGAAACATTTGCGTGCCCAAGATATTGCGAGAGAAAACCGTTTACCTTGTATTTATCTAGTCGATAGTGGCGGCGCTTTTCTTCCTATGCAAGATGAAGTCTTTCCCGACCGAGATCACTTTGGTCGAATTTTTTATAATCAAGCTCAGATGTCCGCTTTAGGTATTCCACAAGTTGCAGTAGTTCTCGGTTCTTGTACGGCCGGTGGAGCATATGTTCCAGCGATGGCCGATGAATCGGTAATTGTAAAAGGCAATGGCACGATATTTTTAGCAGGGCCTCCTTTAGTTAAAGCTGCGACCGGAGAAGAGGTTAGTGCTGAGGATCTTGGAGGAGCACATGTTCATACGAGTGAGTCAGGAGTTGCTGATCACTTTGCCGAAAATGAAGAAGAGGCCTTAAGCATCACTCGAAATATTATTGAAAACCTAAATTATCAGTCGTTAGGAAAAGATCAAAATTTTATTAAAAGAAAAGAAGTGAAAGATCCACTTTATCCGATGGATGACGTTTATGGCATCTTGCCAAAAGACACGACTAAGACACCTTTTGATATACGGGAAATCATCGCGCGCTTAGTTGATGGCAGTGAGTTTCATGAATTCAAAGAGCGCTATGGGACTACCTTGATTTGTGGTTTTGCGGCCATTCATGGCATCCCTGTCGGAATTGTTGCTAATAATGGCATCCTCTTTAGTGAAAGTGCTCAAAAAGGCGCCCACTTTATTGAACTCTGCGGACAAAGAAAAATACCTTTAATCTTCCTCCAAAATATTACCGGTTTCATGGTTGGACGTAAGTATGAGTCAGAGGGAATAGCCAAGCACGGCGCAAAAATGGTGACGGCAGTGTCTACTGTTAATGTTCCGAAATTTACTGTGCTTATTGGTGGCTCTTATGGAGCTGGAAATTATGGAATGTGTGGGCGTGCTTACTCGCCTCGTTTTCTTTTCATGTGGCCTAACTCTCGTATCTCCGTGATGGGTGGCGAACAAGCCGCTGGGGTTTTAACGACAGTTCGCCAGGGTGGTTTGGCGGCCAAAGGAAAGCCAGAGATGACGGATGGGGAAGTGAAAGAGTTTCAAAAGCCTATTTTAGATAAATATGAAAAAGAAGGCTCTTGTTACTATTCAACTTCACGATTGTGGGATGACGGCGTTATCGATCCAGCTAAAACACGAGATGTATTAGGATTGGCCTTAGAGTCTAGTTTAAATGCACCTGTAGATGACGTGAAGTTTGGCGTCTTTAGGATGTGAGGAATTTATGCCACTAAAATATATAAAAATTGAAAGTGATAGGAGAGGTGTTTGTCGCCTAACTCTAAATCGCCCAGAGCTTCATAATGCCTTTAATGATGAATTCATTTTAGAGCTAATTCATGCCCTTCAAGATCTAAAGAAAGACAAGGAAGTGCGCTTATTAGTCGTCACGGGAGAGGGGAAATCTTTTTGTGCAGGTGCTGATCTTAATTGGATGAAGCGCATGAAAGATTACTCCGATGAAGAAAATTATCAGGACTCAGTTCGCTTAAGTAATCTTTTTGAAGAACTCAATTCAATGGCCATACCTGTTATTGCCCAAGTAAATGGTGCGACATTGGGTGGAGGTACCGGCCTCGTTGCTAGTTGTGATTATGTGATTTCTAGCTCTGAAGCTAAGTTTGGTTTTACAGAGGTAGGACTTGGTCTTGTTCCTGCCGTTATTTCTCCATACGTTATGGCCAAAATCGGAGAATCCTATGCACGAGCTTATTTCTTAAGTGGTGAGCGCTTTAGTGCTGATGAGGCCTTGAAGATGCAACTTGTTCACAAGGTCGTTAAAAGTGATGACCTCTCAGGGGCAACAGATAAAATAATTGAAAGGTTTCTCAGTGCTGGTCCAGGCGCGCAAGTTGAAGCAAAAACTCTGATAAAAGGAGTTTTCGCTCGTATGACGAAAGGTGAAGAAGCGGTGAAAGAGTATACTTGCCGTACGATTGCGAGAGTTCGTACTACAGCGGAAGGACAAGAAGGCATGTCTGCCTTATTAGAGAAAAGAAAGCCTTCTTGGTCAATCAAGGGAGAGGACTCATGAAAAGCTTTAAAAGAGTTCTGATCGCCAATAGAGGGGAGATTGCTATTCGGGTGGCAAAAACCTTGCGTGAACTTGATATTGAATCCGTGATGTTATTTACCGAAGAAGAAAAAGATCTACCTCATTCAAGTTTTGGAGATATTTCCATTAACTTAGGCTCAGGTCCTTTAAGTGAAACCTATTTGAATATTGAAAGACTCGTTAAAATTTGTCAGAAGTTTAAGGTAGATGCCGTTCATCCGGGCTATGGATTTTTGTCTGAAAGAGCACCCTTCGCCAAGGCCCTACAAGAGGCCGGTGTTGAGCTTATTGGACCTCCCACGGCAGCTATGGAATCAATGGGTGATAAGAAGACATCAAAAGAGATCATGGAGAAAGCGGGGATTCCTCTCATTCCTGGTTATCATGGCGACAATCAAGACGGCGATTTATTAGCGAAAGAGGCCGTCAAAATAGGTTTTCCAGTACTCATTAAGGCCAGCGCCGGTGGCGGTGGTAAGGGCATGAGAATTGTCGAGCAGGAATCGGATTTTTCTGAAGCACTCAATAGTGCAAAGAGAGAGGCCATGAATGCTTTCGGTGACGATAAGGTTTTAGTAGAGAAGTATATTACTGACCCAAGACATATTGAAGTTCAGGTTTTGAGCGATACTCACGGACAGCATTTTCATTTTTGGGAAAGAGAATGTTCAATTCAAAGGCGTTATCAAAAGATAGTTGAAGAGAGTCCTAGTCCTGCTCTTACTCAAGAACTAAGACAAAGTATGTGTGATACAGCGGTTAAAATTTCTGAGACCATGAATTATGTGGGGGCAGGAACCGTTGAGTTTATTCTCGATAAAGATGGAAGCTTCTATTTCCTAGAGATGAACACTCGTCTACAAGTCGAACACCCCATCACAGAAATGGTGACTGGACATGACCTAGTTCAATTGCAAGTAAGAGTGGCCCAAGGAGAAAAACTTCCCTTTAAGCAAAGTGAAATTTTACAAAATGGTCATGCTATTGAAGTGCGTATTTATGCCGAAAATCCAGATAAGGACTTTATGCCCTCTATTGGAACTATTGATGTTGTTGGCGAGAGCCGATTACTGGGAGTACGCCTTGATAGTGGTTACAAATCAGGTAATGAAGTGACGACAAGCTTTGACCCTATGATTGCTAAGCTGATTGTATGGAGCACGGATCGGACACAGGCCATTAGGAAAATGGATAAGGCCTTAAGTGATTATCCTTTCTTAGGAATAACGACCAATAGAGATTATTTGAAAAGAATTTTAAAGCATGATGTATTTCTAAAAGGAGTTACTTTTACTCATTTTGTTAAAACATATGCTGATGATTTAGGCCCTCGCCCTTTAAGTCTTGAGGATAAAGCGCTGGCAATAATGACGAATGGACTGATTTCAACAAGAAAGAAAGAGACAAGAGAAGGAGTGGCCGTGACCACGGCCTGGGATCAACTCTCTGGCTTTCGCCTTAATTAAGTAGGGACTATGGAAAAAGAACTCCTCATCAATGATGAAACAATTCGCTACTCTTGGGTAAGAGGCGAGGGTGATCAAGTCGAACTGACAATTGAAGGACAAACCTTTAAAGGTCGACTCTTAGAGAGAGAAGGCGCTCGTGCAGTTATCGAATTTGAAGGAAAGAATATACAAACATGGAAATCTGGAAACCATGTCAGCTTAGGAGACTTTAGTCTTAAACTGGAGAATCCTCGTGATAAGCGTAAGAAAAAGGGAAGTGGAGGAGCTAATAATGAGATGTCTTCTCCCATGCCTGGGAAGATTCTTAAGCACCTAGTAAAGGTTGGGGATAGTATTGTCGCCGGCCAAGGTCTTATTGTCATGGAGGCCATGAAGATGGAGCATACAATAAAGGCCGCTTTTGACGGAACTGTATTAAAAATCATGTATCAAGAAGGTGAGCTTGTTGGTGGAGATGTCGACCTGATTGATATAGAAAAGAGCGCGGAGGATTAAGATGAACTTCTCAGCTTTTCCAAAAAAGATAAAAATTGTTGAAGTCGGACCACGCGATGGTCTTCAAAATGAAAAAAGTGTCATTGAAACAAAAGACAAAGCTACCTTAATCAATATGCTCGAAGATTGTGGTCATCAGTCTATTGAGGTCACAAGCTTTGTGAGACCAGATCGAATGCCACAGATGGCCGATGCAAGGGAGCTTTTTCCTTTAGTAAAAGGTCTTAGCGAAAAAGGAGTGGCACTGACTTGTTTGGTTCCTAATCTTAAAGGCCTTGAAGTGGCCAAAGAGTTGGGAGTTAAGGAAATCGCCGTCTTTACGGCAAGTAGTGATACGTTTAATAAAAAGAATATTAACGCCACTATCTCTCAAAGTTTTGATCGTATTGAACCCGTTATTAAAGATGCACTGGCCTCAGGGATAAAAGTCAGAGGTTATGTTTCGACGGCCTTTGGTTGTCCCTATGAAGGATATATTGATCCTGCTAGCGTTACAGAAGTTGCAAAGAGACTAACAGAACTTGGATGCTACGAAATTAGCCTCGGGGATACTGTCGGTACGGGTTCACCCTTAAGTGTTCAAACAACTCTTGATTTAGTTTTAAAAGAAGTGCCAAAGGAAAATGTCGCCCTTCATTTTCATGATACACGCGGCATGGCCGTCACTAATATATTAATGGGCCTTAGCTATGGTATTACTACTTTTGATGCTTCAACAGGAGGCCTTGGTGGTTGTCCCTATGCTTTGGGTGCAACCGGGAATGTTGCCACAGAAGACCTTGTTTACTTGTGTGAAACACTTGGGATCGAAACTGGTATCGACTTAATGAAGCTAAGCCTTGCTTCTGAATTTATTCTTGGAATTTTAAAGAAGAAAACGACTTCGAAATTTCTACAAGCCTATATTAATAGCGAAAAGAACCTCTATATTCCTAAACCTCTTTAAAAGCGAAATTATTTATGAAATTGGATCAGCTTAAAAATCTCCAACATATTGAAGTGAAACTTGAAAACCACCAATTGTGGATGACTCTCAATCGACCAGAAGCTGCTAATGCATTTCATCTCTCAATGATAGAGGAATTGGTCACAACGTTGGAGTGGGCCGACCATCATGATGATGTAAGAGTGATCGTATTCACAGGAGCTGGAAAGAACTTCTGTGCTGGTGGTGACGTATCTGCAATGAAAGAGAAGCGTGAGATGTTCTCTGGAGACAGTGATGAACTTCGAAGGAATTATCAAAAAGGAATTCAGAGAATTCCACAAATAATGGAAAGGCTACAAAAGCCAACGATAGCTCTCGTTAATGGTGCTGCCATTGGTGCCGGTTGTGATTTTGCTTGTATGAGTGATATTCGTATCGGTACAGCTCATACAAAAATGGGCGAAACCTTTACCAAACTCGGCCTTGTTCCTGGAGATGGAGGCACTTACTTTCTTCCTCGTGTTGTTGGTTATACCAAGGCCGTGGAAATGTTTTTAACGGGAAAAATTTATAAGGGCGAAGAGTGTTTGAAAATGGGTCTTCTAAACGCATGTGTAGGAGATGAAGAGCTCATTAATGAGGGCAAGGGTTGGGCATCTCAAATAGCTCAGAATGCACCCGTTGCCGTACAAATGACGAAAAAGGCTTTAAAACTTGGCTTTCAACGAGATTTACAAACTTCTCTTGATCTCCTTGCTGCATTTCAAGGGATTACCCAAAGAACAGAAGATCACTTTGAAGGCCTAAATGCACTTCAGGAAAAAAGAACGCCAACGTTTAAAGGTATTTAATAAGAGATAATAAGGAATAATGATGAAAACGATTTTTCTTACTTTTTTAATTCTTTCTTCAACGACTTTTGCTAATTCAAACTCTGAGATAAACTCCTTAAAAAAAAGAGTGAGTATACTAGAGAGTCTTGTGAAGAGACTTGAGAAGTCCGTGTCGACACTTGAAGATTCTTCAAATGTCTCAAGTTGGGTTTGTAGAGTATCTGCTTTCGGTAATGACTATACTTCATTTGGTGGTAGTGAGGCCGTCGCTCGTGCTCTAGTTCTAAAGAAATGTACCAAGTCGAATAATAAAATGCATTGTGATGAAATCAAATGTGAAAAGTAGTTTGCTCTCATTTTGCTGAAGTTGACAATCGGTGTTTAAAAATCTGACAATTAAGTAAATCCAAAGACATAGGAAGGAACTGCGGGAGGCACCAGGAGTGGGAAAATTATTTCCACAGGCATACTATTGTTTAGTAATAGGGATCATCCTGCTAACAATGTGTGGTTGCACCCATATTTCATTTCATGGCAAAGGGCTCATTCCTATTTATCTGACACCTCGACCTGAACATACTAAGTATACTGAAATTAGCGGTTCTAAAGAATTTTACTTGTGGGGTCTTATTGGTCCCGATAGTGAAGTTTTCTTAGATGAAGAATTTTACAACAACGGTCTCGCAAGTGTTGCGGGCATTTCAATTCACGAATACCAAAAAACGTCTTCGTTTTGGAAGGCCATTTTGAGCTTGGGTTTCTATATTCCTAAAGATTACGTGATTTCAGGTCACGGGATAAATCCAGGGGGAGAGCGATGAAATTATCTCTCCTCTTCTTCTTATTGATGTTCTTATCTTCATGTGGCGGCAGCCTCAAGGTTACAGGACGTGGTTGTCAAGCCTTTGATGCCCAGTTTGTGAATGCCAATGTATTTTTTAAACCAAACTTTACTTGGCAGAAAAAGGTTTGGACCTTTGGTGGGACTAGGGAGTCTGCAACGGTTTTGAAACTATCAGAAATTATGGCCGATAAAAAAATTGAATGTCGCAATCTTGCTTTTATTCGTTATCAAATTAGTCAGTCATTTTGGGATCAAATCTTTAGCGTCTTTCCCTTTGTGCAAAGAATGACTCTTCAGGTTGAGGCCCAAACGAAAAGTTAAATAATTACTATTTTGTCAAGGAAGACATTGTTACCCAAGGATGGGGTGTTCGAGCTCAGAAAGAGCGCCCCGGGGCCATGAAGGCCCCTTTTTTTTAGAAAATATTAAGAAATATTAATTCAGTAATTTTTAAATAGTTCGTTAGAATAGCTATCAATGGATCCAAAAAGCACAAAAATTCTAATCGTCGATGATGAAGTTCAGCTCCTCGAACTCTTACAGATGGAATTCGAAGAAGATGACTTCTTAGTTAAAACGGCAGAAAGCGTTGATGCTGCCATTGAAATCATAAAGGTGGATTGTCCCCATCTCATCTTGAGTGACCTTAAGATGCCTTGTCGATCTGGTAAAGAGCTCTTGGCCTATGTGCGTGAGAATCACCCTGAAGTGCGATTTCTCTTCATGAGTGGTCATGCAGAATCAAGTGATCCAGATGTGTCAGGGGTTGAACACTTCTTTCAAAAGCCTTTTAGCCTGCAATCGGTTGTTGAGCAGGTAAAGTCTCTGTTGAATTCTTAGTCCTCTCCTAAGAGGTCTGCAAAGTTAGCAAATGTACTTTTAATATGATCATCTTTCTCATCCTCTGACATGTGGCCAAAGGTTGTGCGGTCTTGATTAACATAAAGAGCATCAAGGTCATTAAGGAAACGCGAAGGGTGGCGCGGAACTTTTCGGCCGTAGATTTTTCTTTCCTTACAATAGGTCATGATAAGTTTTTCTTTTGCACGAGTGACGCCTACGTAGGCCAAGCGTCTTTCCTCTGATATATCTTCACCATTTACGATTGTCCGCTTATGGGGAAGAATTTCTTCTTCCATGCCGATGAGGTAGACAATATCGAATTCGAGTCCTTTTGAAGAGTGGAGAGTCATAAGAGTGACTTCGTTTTTACGAAGGTCATCATCATCGAGCTCTTCTTCATTGTCTTGGTTGTCTTGAAGAAGTAGCCTTTCTACAAAGTTTTTAAGTGATGCGTGTTCTCCATGAAAGCGAGTAAACCTCTCCGCTGATTCAAGAAACATCATAATATCTTTTTTTCTGCGGTCAGCTTGCTTAAGATTATCGTATTGCTTATCGATAAATTTTAAAAAGTCGATTTCTTCAATAAGAGTAGAACTCGCCTGAGCAAGAGGAAGCTCTTTAAACTTCTTTTGGTAAGAACGAATAAGTTTAACAAACTTAACGATATGATCGGCCCGTGATCCAGCTAAATCAGGTCCTGTCTCGAGAGCTTCGAAAACACTAATTTTATCTTGTTCACTTTTAAGAAGGAATTTATTGAGAGTGGCATTTCCAATCCCACGATTGGGAACATTGAGAATACGCCGCAAGGCCATTTGATCGTGAGGATTAAGAATCAAAGAGAAATAAGCAATGAGATCCTTGATCTCTTTTTTCTCGTAGAACTTTTGACCACCAAGAACGGTATAAGGAATTTGCGAAATACGCAGCTGGTCCTCAATTGGTTGAACTTGAGTATTAGAGCGATAGAGAACAGCAATATCTCCGAGGTGTGCTCCTGTCGCCTGATACTTGGCGATGTCATCGACAACAACTTGGGACTCGTGATCAGTGTCACCCATCGCCCATAGGAGTGGTTTTTGATTGGACTCCTTGGTTGACCATAGAGTCTTGGGTCTTCTATTAGGGTTATCTTTAATGACATGATTCGCTAGACTAAGGATGGGAGATACAGAGCGGTAATTTTGTTCAAGCTTTATAATCTTGGCGCCTGGAAATGCTTTTTCGAATTCTAAAATATTTGTAATATCCGCCCCTCGAAAAGCATAGATCGATTGGTCATCATCTCCTACAACGCATAAATTACTGTGGCGAGAAGTGAGGCCCCGGATAAGAGCGAACTGTAGACCATTCGTGTCTTGATATTCGTCCACCATGATATATTTAAACCTATCTGAATAGGCTTCTGCGACATCGGGATAATCTCTAAAAAGGCGCACCACTAAAAAAAGGATGTCATCAAAATCAATAGCATTATAAAACTTTAATTTTTCTTGATAAAAGCGATAAACATATTCGCAGGCCAAGTCGTAGGGGTCATCTTCGTCAAAATAAGGACTGGCCCCAAAGACATCAGCGGTGATCGCCCTATTTTTTAAATAGCCAATCTTTGACAATATTCTTTTGTGATCAAACTTCACTTCCGCGTGATAAAGCTTCAGGGCCTCTCGCACAATACCTAGCTGGTCACTTGTGTCGTAAATGGAGAAATTTAAATGATATCCAAGTTTGTTAATTTCTTTTTTGAGTATTTTCACCCCGAGGGAATGAAAAGTCGTAAGGGTTACGCCTTTTGCCTGGCGTTTACCAAGTAGAGTTACAACTCTCTCCCGCATTTCCTTAGCTGCTTTATTGGTAAAGCTTACACCAAGGATACTTTTCCCCTTGATTCCAAGATTGGCGACCATGTGAGCAACGCGGTAGGTAATTGTACGCGTTTTACCTGAACCAGCTCCCGCAAGAATGAGCACTGGCCCCTCTACGGTTTCTGCAGCAATGCGTTGTTCAGGATTTAGTCCACTAAGTGAGATCATGGAGTTACCTTACTCCACCTCTGGCCTGAATGGGAATGTCCCGATAAGATTTCTTCATCTAAATATTCACTAAACAACTAATAATACTCAATTAAAGGCGAAAATTTTATGGCGAAGAAAGTAACAAAGAAGAAGGTAGCTAAGAAAGTGGCCAAGAAAGCGACTAATAAGAAAGTGGCCAAGAAAGCGACTAAGAAGAAAGTAGCTAAAAAAGCGGCTAAGAAGAAAGTAGCTAAAAAAGCGACTAAGAAAAAAGTAGCTAAGAAAGCGACTAAGAAGAAAGTAGCTAAGAAAGCGACTAAGAAGAAAGTAGCTAAAAAAGTGACAAAGAAAAAAGTGGCCAAGAAAAAAGTGGCTAAGAAAGTGGCCAAGAAAGCGACAAAGAAAAAAGTAGCTAAAAAAACCACTAAGAAATCAGCACCTTCAAAGGCCCCTGTACAAGCCTCCTTCGATCCATCGATCAATAGCAAAGATCTCTTTAACTCAATGCTTGAGCTTATCCGTAAAACTTCGGTAGAAATTCCGTCAGATGTACAGAAAGTAATTCTAGAAGCTTTAGAAAGAGAAGAAGCAAATACAACGGCTGAGTATGCCATGGGTATTATCAAGGCCAATATTGAACTAGCAAAAAAGAAATCTCAACCACTTTGCCAAGATACGGGAACGATCCTCTTCTTCGTTAACCATCCTGTGGGCTTTAAGCAAGGTGAGTTTACTAAAGTTGTCCATAAGGCCGTGGTTAAGGCCACTGAAGTTGGTTACTTAAGACAAAACTCGGTTGACTCCTTAACAGGTAAAAATGAGACCATGAATATTGGTCCTGGGCACCCGGATATCCATTTTCATGAACATAGTAAAGACACCGTTGAAATTAGCTTGATGCTTAAAGGTGGGGGCTGTGAAAATGTAGGCGCTCAGTATGCTCTTCCTCAAACTGATCTAGGCGCAGGACGAGATCTTGCGGGTGTTCGAAAAGTTATATTGGATGCCATTCAAAAGGCCCAAGGAAAAGGCTGTGGACCTGGTGTTCTCGGAGTTACCATCGGTGGTGACCGTGGTAGTGGCTATGTTAAATCAAAAGAGCAATTACTTAGAAGATTGGATGACACTAATTCACATCCAGACTTAGCAAGTTTAGAAAAAGACATTGTAGAGACTGCGAACACCTTAGGAATAGGTCCTATGGGATTTGGCGGCAAGACAACCTTGCTTGGTTGTAAGATTGGAACGCTTAACAGGTTACCCGCATCTTACTTTGTTTCTATTTCTTATATGTGTTGGGCCTTTCGCCGACTTGGGGTGAGCCTGAAAAAAGACAATACAATTAACAAGTGGCTTTATTAAAAGAGAGAAAAATATGATTCGTTTGGAATACCCTTTTACCAAAGAAAAAGTTAGAGAACTTAAAGTTGGAGACATGGTCCTTATCAGTGGAAAGCTTTTCACTGGACGAGATGCTATTCATAAGTATCTTCATGAGGGAAATCCAAGCCCTGTTAAACTTGAGAACCAAATCATTTATCACTGTGGTCCGGTGGTCCTCGAAAATAAAGATGGTAGTTACGAAGTTAAAGCAGCGGGACCAACGACCTCCATTAGAGAGGAACCATATCAATGGGAAGTCATGCGTGACCATGGTATTGTTGGCGTTATCGGCAAAGGTGGCATGGGTCCAAAAACATTGGAAGGTAATAAGACTTATGGCTGCGTTTACTTTCATGCCATTGGTGGAGCGGCTCAAGTTCTAGCTGAAAAGATTAAGTCAGTTGATAATGTCTATCTTAAAGAACAATTTGGATCACCAGAGGCCATTTGGGAACTCACTGTAGAGGAATTTCCAGTTGTGGTAACAATGGACGCTCATGGAAATAGCCTTCATGAAAAAGTTGATCGTGAATCAAAAGAAAAACTGGCCCCCCACCTTAAATAGTTAGAGTCGCCTATGCAGCCATTATGGAGCCCTAGTCAAAATCGAAGAGAGAAAACTCAGATGACGAGTTTTCAAAAATCTCTCGAAGAAAAATTTTCTTGTCACTTTAGCAGTTATGAAGACCTTCATCGCTTTAGTGTTGAGAGGAATGTTGAGTTTTGGACCCATTTAATGGAGTTTTACGATGTTTTGTTCGAGGGAGACCTAAAACCGGCATGTACTGATCAGGGTTTCTCTCAATATGGCTGGTTTCCTAATGTCTCTTTAAATTTTGCTGAGAACCTTCTGGCAAAAGGTGAACCTCAGAGTTGTGCCCTTCACTTTATTCACGAATCGGGTAAGCAAAGTAAAATAAACTACAGCGAGCTTAAGGAATCTGTTGCTCGTCTTCAAAACTCTTTGCGTGGGCTCATTAATCATGGAGATGTATTAGCGTGCTATATGCCAAATATTCCTGAAACAGTTACGAGTATGCTGGCAGCAACGAGCTTAGGGGGCGTCTTCACCTCTACAAGTTGTGATTTTGGTGTTGAAGGTGTTGTCGATCGCTTTGGGCAGAGTCGACCAAAGATTTTGGTAACAGTTAGTTCCTACCAATATAATGGTAAGACCCACAGCTTAATTCCAAAGCTTAAAGAGATCGCTGAAAAACTAGATTTTATTGAAAAAATTGTTGTCCTTGATTTTCTGGATAATGGTGATGATCTCGATGAACTCAAGAGTGGGGCAAATAGTAATACAGATGGTGATCTCTTTGTTTCTTGGGATGATTTCTTATCCGATGATTTAGTGCTGGAATATGAATCGGTTTCTTTTTCTGATCCCCTATATATTATGTATTCCTCTGGTACGACAGGAAAACCGAAGTGTATCGTTCATTCGGTGGGTGGCACTCTTTTGCAACACCTTAAAGAGTTAGGACTGCATACCGATTTAACTGAAGACAAGAGCATCCTTTATTTTACGACTTGCGGTTGGATGATGTGGAATTGGCTTGTGAGTTCACTGGCCTTTGGGGCACGGGTTTGCCTTTATGAAGGTTCTCCTGGTCTACCAAGCCTTGGTGAGTTTTTTGAAGTTATAAAAAGGGAAGAAATCAATATCTTTGGAACCAGCCCAAAGTTCTTAAAGGCTCTTCAAGATTCTGAATATATTAATCATGAACCCCTTGAACATTTTGAAACACTCTTATCAACAGGAGCTCCACTGCTACCAGAGCAGTATGATTATATTTATAATTTTCTTAAGAGAGATATTTGTGTCAGTTCTATTGCTGGTGGCACGGATATTATCGGCTGTTTTATGCTCGGTAATCCAAATCTCCCAGTTTATCGAGGTGAAATACAGTGTCTTGGGCTTGGGATGGATGTCGCCGCCTTTAATGATAAAGGTGATGCCGTCATCGGTAAGGAAGGGGAGCTCGTTTGTAGAAAAAGCTTTCCCTCAAGGCCTATTTATTTTCTTGGTGACGAGGATGGAACTCGCCTTAAAGAGGCCTACTTTAATCACTATCCAAATATTTGGCACCATGGTGACTTTATTCAAATTACAGAGAGGGGAGGCGTCCTCGTTTATGGCAGAAGTGACGCGACCTTAAACCCTGGTGGTGTGCGAATTGGGACCGCTGAAATCTATCGTCAAACAGAACTACTTCCGTGGATTACGGATAGCCTGTGTGTGGGAAGAGCAATTGATGGAGATGTTGAAGTGGTTCTCTTTGTAAAGCTTGCCGATGGGAAGAGTTTAACAGATGAACATATTTTAGAAGTGAAGAAGGCGATAAAAGCAGGAACTACGCCAAGGCATGTTCCACGCCATGTTTGGGCGGTAGCAGATATACCCTATACCCGAAGTGGAAAAAAAATGGAGCTGGCAATCAGTCGAATCTTGGCGAAAAGAGAACTTCAAAATATTGAGGCCGTGGCAAATCCTGAGTGTTTAAAAGAGTACGAACAGTACCAATAAAAAAGGCCTCCTTTCGGAGGCCATTATCAGTCAACATTCTTTATTATTTTCCAAAAGTAGAAGCAATACCACCAGCTGGTGCTGCGCCAGAGGCCGATCCTCTAAGAACATTTTCAGTGATGATATTTGCTTGGCCCATACACTTTCTTAAGGCCTGCGCCCTCAGTTGTGCCATATTACGTTTCTTATCCAACCAAACACTCTTCTTTTCCTCTTTCTCTGCTCTTATGGTTCTCTTCATTGTTACTTTATCCATACTTGAGAGCTCAGAGTTTTGATCAACTTGGTGTTCCTTTTCGTTAAAGAGTTGTTCTAGTTCAGCGACTTTTTGATCAACCTTTGAAGGAAAGCCTGTAATTTTATTATCCATGCTTTGATGAACATTATTAAGAGCTTCTGAAGATTGGGCAAGTTGATTTGCTTCGCTTCCAAGGGCAACAAAGGCCTTGTCGTCAGAGCTAGAATCAGCATTTTCTTTAATCTGCTCCCATTTTCCAATATCGTAACCACTTTGACTTTGGTCTTGTAGTGGCTTTTTCTTAAACTTTAAGATGATTTTTCCAGTAGGTGTTTGGAAGGCCACTTTAAAGTCTTCTTTTGTAGCGGCTTGGTCTCCAAACTTTCTATCGATCGCTTGTTTAATCTTATCTTTTGGAAGTTTGTAGTCTTTTAGACCATCGCCAAAAATAATTGAGCCATCATCTTTTCCTAAAGCGACAACTTTATCACCTTTTTGAATTTTTCCAGGTTTTGAAAAGTTGTTAACTTCTCCTTTTAAAGGAATTTCAAAAACACTAAGGGCCTTAAGACATTTATACTTGAGATTTACAACATTCGCTTCTTCCATGGAACATCCATAGGCCTCTTCATTATTAGCAACATCCTGACAAGGTATAGAACCATCAGTAATGTTCTGAGAAAAAGTAGGAACAGTAATCATAGTAGCAAGAACAAGAGCGGCAACGTTTTTCAACTTTAGCGTTTTCATATTAACCTCCACGGTAACTTTAAGAAAACTAACAACAACAACAACAACTTCAACTTTAACGATCACAATGTGCATTAACAGTTACAAATAACTTCATGCTGTTCGTTAAACTTATGATACGTGGGATTGATTTTCAGGTTAAGCAAAATTGCAAATAAGGTCTTAAGGTACCGAATATGTGTGTTTAGGGGCCATTTTAGAGGTCAGAAAACCGCCGACATTCTAAGGCAGTGGGGATCTAACTATTCGAAAATGAATGTATTTAAGTTGGCTAAACTTATTCAAGAGTTATATTATTTTCTAACAAAAGGGAGAGAATATGAATCGAATGAATTATAAAAGTGCTTTCAAACTAACAATACTCGGATTATCTTTTTTACTAATGAGTTCGGCCTTCGCCATGCCTGACTTTCAGTGTATTACTGGCGTTCCAACGACTTCTGCCATTGTTCAAAAAGATGGTGACAAAGTTTGGTTCGAATTTATTCATCATAATGGAGTTAATTTTGCCCCTATTCATGCGGGGATAATTACGGGCTATGATCTTCCCTTTATTTCAGAGAAGGGACAACTTTTGGCCAAGATGGGGAATAGTATTAGAGTTCCCTTTGAGCTTTTAAATTGTAAGGTGCATGAGGAAGGCAATTACCATTGTTTTAACAATAAACCGCTGACGATTGGTACACTTGATGTTTCTAGTTACGGCTTCTTTACTCATCAGACCAAGAGCTTTCTCTTAGGTACTACTTTTAGTGAATTTAATTTTAAGTTCTATGTGCGTACGACAAAGGGTGAGTCACTAGAGTCTGAAATGAATTACGACCTGAACTCACGAGACTGTGATTTCGAGCGTTTTTAAGCACGCTGAGACGTCTCTTTGTGTCTCTTTGTATAATATAACTCGTTATTTCGATGGTATAAAAAAGTAGTTTAAGTCCTTATTTAAGGATACGGGAATATCCGTTTTTATTAAGGAATTATCTGCTATGTAATGGGCAACATACCCAATGCTGCTCATGAGATCGATGACCTTTTGGGAAGAGTAGTTTTTGGCCTTGAGGGTTTCTTCATTTAACTCGATACAGAAGGCCAATACCTTATTATTTTCTAGATAGTTTAAGGCACCTTTCAATACATTTATTTCACTTCCCTCGACATCGATCTTTATAAGATCGGGTTTAATCGATGGATTCTTTTCAATAAACTCATCGAAGGTAAGAGCTTCTCGTGTAATCTTTGGCCATGAACTCGTGGTCTCTTCGTTACTCTCTTCAGTGTCCATTGTGCCCCAACCGCACTCACCATCTGGTGGTACAAAGAAGGTAACTTCTCCTGAACTATCACTTAGGCACTTCTCTACGATGTGGATCCTTTCATTGAATCCTTTGTTAAGATCTATATTTTTTTTGAATGTGGATATATTAGAGGGGAGAGGTTCAAAAGCATATGTTTGTAGATCTTTGTTAATTGCAGAACCTAAGAGAGAGAAATAACCAATATTACCTCCGATATCGAAGAAACACTTTGCTTCTTTAAAGAACTTTTCAAAAATAAACTCAGTTTCTGGTTCATGAGATTTTTTTAAAAAAATTCTCCTCTGAATCCGGTCTTCAAGATTTAGATTCATCCAGAAGTTTCTTATTTTTGTCTCGGCTTGCTTGCCACCAGTCATAAGATATAGTTTATTACCTATCCATAACTTGCCTTTAATATTTGGTAATAGGGACCAGGCCTTTAATAGAAAAATCATAATGTATTAACTCCAAAAATATAAAATACAGTTTTATTGAAACTTGTTAGAAGCGTTTAGCTCCATCGGGACCTAATTGGCCGGTGGCCTTAAAGGTTGCAGGTTTGCGGCCCATGGGCTCGTGAATGGTGTTATTCCAGGTTTTAATAATATTACCTGTCTCACTGTCAACATAGGCCTGGTAGCTAAAATGACGGCCCTCAGGACTCACCATTTTCACATATACTTGTTCTACATGGCGGGCACCATTTCTTTCGAGTAAGGTTAAACTCTCTTGAGACTTTATAAATAACTTAGTCTCAGGTCTTAGAAACTTGAGAACATCCTGACCCATGAGAGATTTCCACTCTTTATTGACTTCATTTAAGAAGCTGTATTTCTCTGGCAAATTTTGACCTGGGTGGAGTGACCAATTTCTTCCAGGTATTGATTGTTTCCTCTTTGGTTTTGTTTTGTCTTTGGAGGCCGGCGCCCTTTTAGATGATGGTTCATTAGACGCTGGTTTTGCTGGAGCAGAAGATATCTTCACTTCTTCTTTTTCTTCAGGAGTAGTGGGGTAGGAATAGATATTTTGTGGACTGGTTTTCTTATAAGTCTGCCATTCATCACGATTATGATTATTAGTGTTCTGTGTTCCTATACCTATAAAGATATAAATTAACACACAGGAAAACAAAAATGTGGTGGCAATTAACGCTTTCTTCATTGAAACCTAATTATACCTATCCTTAGTCGATGACTGTAAATTTAAAATTAATAATTTTAAACGGTTTTCCTCCGGAATACTCAAAATCCAGATAATCGTCATTACTATTAGTACTGTCGTGGTGACAGTCTTCACAATTGGTAAAAGATGCTCTCATACGACAGTTGAAGGTTGTTCCAGGTGGAATCCAGGGACTTACTTCAAAGAAGATGACATTACTGGTGTTAAACTCCGGAATACCATCAGTTGTTATTAAACTCTCGGCCCATGTCTTTTTGGAATCCATTCTTGAGTAAAAAGCATGATCAGCTCCTTTTACAGACCTGATAAAACAGTCTTTTAAAGAGCTTTCTCCACCTAGGCAATTAGATTTGGAGAGACCAATATCTGTTCTCATTTTGTCTTGGGTTACCCACTTAGTTGCCTCATCATCTGCTAATTCGACGAGGCATACTGGTGCCAACTCTTCATTGGGCTCTAGAAGAGAGTTCTTACCATTATAGCGAGTGATATAATCACATCCACCTTGTAGACCCTCACCACTGGTAAGGTCTGCTGCTCCTTCTGAATCAAGGGGAAAGCCATCTCCAAGGTTGTTACAAGGTGCTCCGTTTTTAACGTGGTCCCAATCGTTGGCCAAAAGATGAATGCCGGCCATTGTTGAATTTGAATTATTAAAGACATTAACGGCGACGCCAACAAGTTCACCGGGGCTAATTTGGGCGTTTCCATTATTGAAAGCAAAGTTTCCATCAATTTGGGAAGATATCGATGATACTCTACCCGCCAAGATTAGTGATTCGATAGCAGACTTAATATCGGCTTGAGTATCAATAACAAACGCTGTTGCTGCATTTTCACGATTATCTAAAATCAGAAGGTCTTTTGATATGAGCTGTGATTTTACTCTATTCGTAGGAGTCACAGTGGTATTACTACCTGAATGACCTGTGCTCATATTATTTCCATTATTGTTATAGGTTTTAAATAAAAGTAGTCCATAGCTATCAAGAAGCAATTCGTAGTCATCACGGTAATACTCACGACCATTACATATTGCAAAACTTGAATTTCCTAAGGTTCTTAAAAAATACTTTGAAAATACCTGAAAAAATCGCCTAAAGGTTACAGGCCTATTTTTTGTGATCCATTCTACAGCATTTGTTGGATCGAGATTTACTGTGTAGTTACTTGGGTTTGTTGTTAAAGTTCCTGAACCTGTCGCCGTTTGATCGCCAACTTCTGCGAGAGTTTCAAAGATTAGGTGATAGGTCATCTTAAGGGCAAGATCGCTACTTAAACCGCAGATAGTTGTGTCTTGTAGGGATTCATAAAAGGCATTTAAGAAGTGAGAAGGAATTTGTCCTGCATAGTGAACATCCTCAAAAGGCTTGTCTGCTTCATTAGGATCATAGGTTACATAAGTTGGATAGGAGAGGCGTCCTTCTCGTGTTTTTTCAATACCTGGAGAGTGGATAGACTCTGATTCACTTAGTGGTCTTGCTTGTTGTAAGTATCTTCCTAAGGCCCATTCAGCAAAGAGGGTACGATTGTTCATAAAGAGGGAATAGAAGTCTGCTATGCCTTCATTTATAGAGCCTGCTTCATCGTAAAAGAGGGCACCTAGGTTAGAATCTACTGCGACATTGCTTTCAAAAGCGCGGTGGCGAGTATTCATTCCAATTTTGTTAAAGGCGTGACCCATCTCATGCCAAGTGACTGTAGGGTCTGAGGCCACATAAAGTGGAGGCTCTACTGTAATGTGGCCGAGGCAAACGGTATTTCCAGCTGGATCGTAAAAGGCATTATTTTCTACACCACAATTAGAGTAACCTTTGAGGATTCCTGATTTAAACCAGTAAGCATTATCATCACTAGAAAACAGCTGACTTGGAAGGGCCGAACTGTAGCCATAGCCTTGCGCCAGATTGTAACTAAACTCTAAGTTATCATGAAACTTGTTCATAATGTCTTTCATATTGGCAAATGTTTGTACCTGAAGAAACTCTTGAGTATCAGTACTAAACGCCCAGCGATTTTCTGTAGCTGTTATATAGGAAGAGGTATCTGTCTCTCTTACTTCTAGACATTGATCAAGACTTGCACCACCAGAATCACAAGGCGCAATTAAGAATTGATTACTTGTAATAAAGCGTGGCGTTTGATTTAGGAATTCTCCTATTGAGTCCGCTGAGTTTAATGAACTATTACCTGAAAGGGCAATAGGGTTGTCATCTAAATAGCGGCCAAAATTAGGAGAAACACTAAAAGTTGAATTGTCAGTGGTTGCTCCACGGCTTCTTTTTGATCCGCCTCCTCCACCATTTTGTGAGGGGACGCAACTTAGAGGGAGGGTGAGTAGCAAGGAGAAAGTTAGCACAGATTTACCCAGAATTTTTATAGATAAAAAATCCTTAAAGTAAGCGAGCAATGTTGTGTGCGAATCCTTTCTCAAATTAAGTCTACTCCTTGTAGATTAAAGCCCAAGCCCATTTAAAACATCAAGGCCACCGGCCCCTAAAATACTTTGATCAAACCCACTTAGATTAAATCCATTTGCACCATTCGCTCCTTGCTGGGCCATACAAGGGGTGGCATTCATTCTCTCGCCAATTCTTTGCGATTGCGATGAGGTTGCTGAGTCAAAATTCGCTGCAACTAATTCCGCTGCTGCTACTAGGGGAGGTGAAGAGGATGATGGAGTGTCAGCAAGCTTTTCTCTAAAACATTCGTCTCTATCACTTGTACCCTCACCATCACAGCTTTCGTAGGCTTTGACGTTTCTATTGGCCGCATAAACTTCACAAAAATTTGGACCACTTGATGGAATAGCATTAATGGCCTCAGTGACGGGACCTAGTTCTAAACCATCAACAGCAGTTGGTGCACCTGGAGACGAGGCCCTGGTTCGTATTGTATCAAAAGGTCTCACATACGTTCTAAAGAAAGAAGAGCGCCTTAATTCTGATGATACACTCGCAATATCTCTCCCGTCGTTTCCTTCGATATATGATGTAATGGCAGTTCTTTGTTCACTAGTAAATGAACTTGGTATTGCGCTTTCTATTTCAGACCTTAGGTAAGTGATGACTCCCTCACTGCTCCTCTCTGCCTCACATTCAGCAGCTAAGAGAGAGAAGTCTCTTTCACTTCGAGTCCTATCACTACCTCCACGCTCGCTTTCATTTTGAGTTTCGTTACAAAAGTTTTGAAACTCAAGAGCAGAAGCGCGTACCGCACCTGGATTTGCCAGGCCTGCAGTTACATTCATAGAGTCTTCAAATAAGCTCTCTGCTTGGCCACAACCGGCGGCGGGGTTTTGTGCGAGGGCATTGAATTTTTGGCAAAATGAATTTGATTCACCAAAGGCTTCGCCCTGCGCCTGATTTTGTTGGGCGACTGCCGTGTTATAACCTTCGATAGCAGCAATACAGGTGCTTTCAAGTTTTTTCCACTTGTCTTTATCTTTGCTCATGCCAGCTTTTTGTTTATTCAGATAGTCTCCTAACTCTTTAGCAACTAAAGTTTGTTGCCCTGTTAGCATCCTTTTAAGTTCACCGAGTTTCTTAGGGAGATCTTTCGTGAGGTTATCAATATTGTTGATATCTCCTGCAATGGCCACACCGTAGCCATTATCCATTTTTTCTTGAGGCATTTTTACAAAAAGATCTTCTGGGAAGTCGTAACTTGTTCCAGGAAGAAAGGCTTTTATGAATTCAGCATCATTAACAACTTGTGCCTTGATTTGCTTTAGGAAAAATTCTTGCTTTGCAATAAGACCACTTACTCTTGCATTATATTCAGCAGCAAACGTTTTCATCACTTGCTGCTTTTTCTTAACGATAGTATCCGTCTCAATATAACAAGCTCTTGCCTGATTAGCACAAGTAGACGCCTGAGAAATACAGAAGTTACCGTCACTGGTGTCGAGTGCTGTCAACTTTCCATCCGAACTTGGCATACATTTATCTTCTGACTTTTGAATACCTTCGCAATTAACAACACGATTATAAATTGAAGTGGTTAACTCTTGGATAAAGTTCTTTTCAAGGTTGATGGCCTTCTTTAGGGCCCGCTCTGCATCTTGTATTCTCTCAGCAGCCGATCCACCTTTATCTCTTAACCCTGCTGCAGTTGAAAAAGTATCATCTTGTTCAATTCGGGCCTTACAAATATCAATTTGTTGCTTGTAAAGGCCATAGGGAGTAACAGATCGTGAACGGGCATCAGCCCCTTTTACTTGAACATAAACTTCACCAACACCATAGCGTTGATCAAGTCTTTGTATCGCGGCCATCTTGTCATCAATAAAGGCATCAGAATTTAAAATATTAGTAAGGGCCGTCTTATAAGAAGAGAGGGTTGTCGCTGAGCCAGAGGCGGTACGATGTCTCAATCCATTTAAAATTTGATTTGTGTCCAAACCAATCCCTGTATCACCACGTCCATTAACACAATTGGCAATAGCTTCCTTTCGAAAGAAATCTCCTGCGCCTTTGGCAAAGCGAGACATTCTTTCATTGAAGTCACCATTGAGATCATCTGCTGTAACATTAAAGCCAACGGCACTTAAATCTCTTTGAATAATTTCAAAGTCTTTCTTAAATATCGCATCTTTACTTTGTATGATCGCCTCAGCGGAGCCAAAGGCAAAAGTTCTGCCATTAACTCCCATCAGATTGGTAATACTCGCATTCATATCAGCAGAGAGGCCGTCTTTTTTGATGCCATTTCGAATGCTTTTTAGTTGGTTATTAATGTCATTTACATAACTAGTTTGATTGTTAAAAAATGTACCGGCCTGATTTTTCATCTGCTCAGAGTCATCTCTTAAACCGGCAAAGCCTTTGCCCTTGATCGTTGTTTGTCCAGTTTGCTTATAAAAAGTCTGACAGCTTGGACTGAAGTCTGTTAGAAAATTCGTATTGGCAGTTTCCACATTATTTGTCTTGTTGCCATAGAGAATGTCGCGATTCTTATCCATCTCTTCTTTTATTTTTTGCTGATTTTGTTCAAAGACCTGACTCTCTTTTTTTACTTGATTGATCAGAGCTTGGAGCGCATTTATTTTATCTTGAAGTTGGGCATCGGTTCTTTTGTTTGCCTCTTGGATACATTGAACGCCAACAGGTTGTGGCCCATTTTGGCTCTCTGCTAATAGGTTTTGAAAGAAAGAATCATAGCTAACGGCGAGTTGCCTGTAAGCACCGGCCTCTGCAAGGTCTTGTTCAGTGGTCAAAGGACTAGTACAAGCACCTACTGGAAAATCAGTGACGGCCTGTGAGACTGCACACTGTGGGTGATATTTTGAAGGCATCATTTGTGGCTGTAGTGAATTCATTTGTGCTTGCATTTGTGCCTGAGCAATCGCAGCTTGTTGCTGTTGCATGGCCTGATTCATGCCACCTTTTATTATATTGAAAGCACCACCAAGAGCTTGCATAAGTTCTTGTGCTTGAATGGTTGGAGTGTAGATCAAAGCAAAGCACAACATATGTACAGTCGATGCTTTCATCATTCTTTTTACAACCCCACGCACGGATCGCTCTCTAGTGGATTTAGGCGTTAAGCTTGGTTCCATTTTTATCCTCTTCATAGCACTTCTACCTTTCACTTTTTCGGTCTAAACAGCGGTAATATTGAGCTTTTCACGTAATTCTATTGTAATGGCAGACCCGTATAGTCGGTTAATAAACACCCTAAGTTTGAGTATTATTGGCAAATGGAGGGATTTCCGTACAATAGACTCAAGGATTTCAATAGGTTTGCCTGTTGCTCAAAATAGGGAAGTTTAAGGCAATGTGCCTCTATAAGTAGTCAATTATGCAGATGCTTCGGCCAAAGGCTTGAAAAGACATATGTCGCAATCAAACGAGAATAATAAAAATTTAGCTAGACCCTGGGAACGTTTTTTGGCCTATTTGGGTGATTTGGCCATTGGTCATTTGCTTTCATTTCTTTTGCTGTCATTTCCTACAATTGCCTTCTTTGAAGAGAGGCTTATTGATTCTGTTAAGCCAATTGCCACGGGTCTTGGCTTCACTCCTGAAATGATGGGCTTTCTCATTTATTGGCATTTGATGACGATTCTCATTCGGTTTATTCATACTTTCTTGTTTGGGGTCAGTTTTTGTGAAAATCTTGCAGGCCTTCGTTCGACTGGACCTTGGTGGTGGCAACGCTTAGGTGGATGTTGTCGCGTGATGATCGATAGTCTACTTGGACCATTTTTGATTTTCGATGCACCTTTGCTCTTAAACAAGATAAGTATAAAAGAAGAATTAAGTGGCTCAACTCTTATTTACAAAAGAAAGGCCAAAAATTGGCGCCTCTATTTCTTTCTCCCTTTGATCATTCTTTTTAGCTTCTCTGGTCCGCTCTTTAAAAACCTCACACTTATTGACGGCCTCATTGTCAGCTTTGAGAGTATTAATAAAGAGAATCTAGAGTCCGGAGACAACTTTAGTAAGTTTACAAGCTACGCTAGTGAAAAATTTAAACTCAAAACTTTTTCTTCCCTTGAAAATGGTCGCTTTAGCCTTTTTCCTGACTTTGAATTTATAAAAGTAAAGAAGAGGAAACGCCTAAGTCCTTATCTCTTGATTTATGATCATGCTAATAAAACAACAGGAGAGTTGAAAGTAGGCCTTAAAATTGGCCTTCTCGATCTTCTCAAAAGAGGTGAGCGAGGTAACCCTCTTTTTAAACGCTCATTTCCGGCACTTCATGAGGCCATTCATGCTAAGCGAGAAAAATATATAGAAAAGAGTTTTTCAGAAATTGGAGATAACCGTCTTCTCTTAAATCCTATGATTCGCGAAGACATTAGAAAGTTGATCCGAGCAAGTTTTGAATTGGGAATGGGAAATATTGTCGGCCATATCGTGACCTATGGCCCTTTTCTTAGGGGCTTTATTGAAGTTCGTAATGCTCTTATCACTTTGAGTAAACCGGGAATTAAACCAGAAGTTGATATGATCACCATGGGTAATATGGATTTTCTGCGCTTTAGGCAAATCTTTGGTGATGATATTCCTTTCAATAAACAAGTGGTCTCTACCTACATTCCAATTGGAACACATAACTCTCTTTCCTTGGAGATGGGTTGGGATAAATCACTACAGGGCGCCTTAAGTTCAAAAGGTTTTCGCGAATCTTTTTTGGCCAATGGAGAGTGGTTTTTTGACTACAATGAATTTTTTAAGAAGCCCCGTCTCGAAGCAGAGGTAACACCTCTCTTTGCGATTGACCTCTTGGGTAATCAAAATCCCGATCAGTCTACTCAAGAGATTCTCGAAGAGTTTCTTTATCGCTATTATTATCAAAAATGTCGAAAAGCGATTAAGAGTGGTGATAAAGCAATCTTGGAAGGATTGCGTTTTAATATCGTTAGGTTGAGTAGCATCATAAAGGTCAAAAATGCGGGAAAGGATAAGGCCTTTTCAACTCTCTTTTTAGGCCAGTGGCGTGAATTGTGGTCTTCCTTTCAGGCACAGGACAAAAGTTATTTTAATATTTAGGTAGTAATGCATGAGTG